>Ga0209046_1000092_pt1 | contig 70983 bp, 81 predicted proteins | sample SaaInlV_200m_DNA_5_FD_184669 | JGI IMG/M metagenome (GOLD analysis project Ga0209046, IMG submission 184669) | Marine microbial communities from expanding oxygen minimum zones in the Saanich Inlet - Saanich Inlet SI073_LV_150m_DNA (SPAdes) (version 2) | ecosystem: Environmental > Aquatic >... | reverse complement strand
TGATTCAGATCTTGCTTTTCCATTATTTGGTGATGTACAAATTCCACTACTATATCTTGGATTGATAATTTTTATGATTCCTATAACTGGAAATACCATTAATTCTATTGATGTTTTAAATGGTGTAGCTAGTGGTTTTATGGTTATTGCAAGTTTTACCTTGTCAATCTGTTTGTTTATTTTACAAAATTATGAAATTGCTATCATTAGTTTACCTTTAGGATTTGTTTCATTAGCATTTTACAAATATCATAAATTACCTAGTAAAATTTTCCCTGGAGATTCTGGGGCATTAACATTTGGAGCTATGTATGGTGTAATTGCAATTGTTGGAGGTGTAGAAATTATTGCAGCAATCGCACTATTACCTGCTGTAATCAACTCATTTTTGTTTTTATCTAGCGTAAAACGAGTAGTTGAACATAGACAAATCAAAGGAAAACCTGTAGAACATACTGATGATTTTAAACTAAAGTCAACTAATGATAAAACTGCACCTGTAACTTTAGTGAGATTAATTCTTTCATCTGGGCCTTTATCTGAAAAGCAGGTTGGATTTGTAATTTTTAAACTTGCGATATTTTCAGGAATTTTAGCAATCATTACTGCATTTTTGATGGATGTTTCTTTTTGAAATCTAATCTTTATGGTTTTTTATTTGCAATGTGGCTTTTGATAATTGTTGGTGGTGGAATAATGGTTGTTTTGTTAGGTCCATTTTCGATACAACAATTCGGTGATTTCCACTGGATAGTTGCATCAGGAATTAAAGTAATCATTGCTTTGATATTGGTTGTAATATGGATTTTAATTTTATCTAAATTAAAAAATTGGATTTTCAAAAAAGAATTAAAGTTTTAATTTTCTATCCATTTTTTCTGCTTTTTGTCATATTCTTCTCTACTGTACCTTAGAAAAGCTGGACAACCTGCAACAACTGTATTTTTTTCAACATCTCTTGTTACAACTGCTCCCATTGCAACAACACTATTTTCCCCCACAGTTACCCCTGCTTTGATCACTGCACGTGCACCAATTATTGCGTTGTCTTCAATTGTAACTCCTACCATTTTGTCACACATTGGATATGGATCGTTTGTTAAAACAGCTGCTGGACCAATGAATACATTTTTCCCAATTCTGGATAATGGTGGAATGTATGCTTGCCCTTCAATTTTTGTATTTTCGCCAATCTTCACATTATAATCAATATGTGCAAGGGATCCAATCTTCACATTATCTCCGATTTCAACATCATCGCCAACGTATGAAAAGTGCCAAATTTGGACATTTTCGCCAATCTTTGCCTTTTCAGAAATGTAATTTGTAGTCATTGCCTTACAAATGCCATGGATTTGCTTGTGTGATAATTTTTTCAGGTAACTTGTCCTTGTAATTTTTTAAAAATTCTATTTCATGTTTTTTATCTCTTAGATCATCTGGAAGCATTATTGGAATTTCTTCCATAATGGGATAAAATCTAGAACATTTTGGACAAAATATTGCTCCTTCAATCACAACATCTTCTTTTTGGCTAATCTCAAATAATTCTAAAGGATGATTCTTATCTATTGGACATGCTAGTATCTCCATCATTGTTTTATTCATTTTAAATCCAGATAAATTGGAGTTCCTTTTTGACTAGATAAAAGTGCCGCTTCTGCAATTTTTGTTACATTTACTGCTTGTTTTGCTTTAACTATTTGTTCAGCTTTATTTGCAATGGCATCTAAAAAATTTTGAATTTCTCTTAATAGTGGTTCTTGTTTTTCATTTTGAATGGTTTGAGTTTCATCATCTTTTTCTACGATAATTTCTTGAGAAATAAAATCTGATGAAATAATTGCTTCTGTACATACTGCGTTAAATTTTCTGAGTTTTTTTGGCGTTATCCAATTTGATGAAATAATTGCAACTTTATCATTTTTGTATCCTAACATAATACTTGCAAAATCTTCATGTTCATGTTTAATTTTTCCTGCACGTGCAAAAACTACTTGAGGCATTTCATTAAACAACCAGTTTGCAGTATCTATATCGTGAACTGATGTATCGTAGATAATTCCAACATCTTTAATGTGTAATGGCATTCTATTTTCTCTGTGAAATTCAAGCATTACTAATTCACCAAATTTTTTTTCATTAACCATTTTTTTTACAATATCTACTGCTGGATTAAATCGTTCTATGTATCCGCATGTTAAGATAACTTTATTTTTTTCTGCAAGTTTGACTAATTTTTCACCATCTTCAGATTTGTATGTCATTGGTTTTTCTACAAAAACATGTTTTTTTGCTTCCAATAATTTCATTGTAATATCTACATGTGTTGATGTTGGTGTGACAACAAATGCTCCATCAAATTTTTCAGAAATTAATAATTTATCTAATGACTGATAGTAATTTACAGAATATTTTTCTCCATATTCTTTACTTTTTTCAGGATTTGCATCACAAATTGCTACAAGTACACCTAATTCTGATAAAATTCTGGTGTGGTTTTTACCCCATCCGCCTGTCCCAATCTGAACTATTTTCATTTAATGGACCTCAGTTAACCAATGAGCATAATCTACATTTTTGTTCATTACTATGTCTAAGTATTCCTGCATCATCTTTTTTGTAATATCTCCAGGTTTTCCTGTACCTATTTTTTTAGAATCCATTGAAATAACTGGTGTGATTTCTGCAGCTGTACCTGTTAGAAAAATTTCATCTGACATTATTAGCTCACTTCTTGTAAAATCTCTCTCAATCACATCTATGTCTAAATCCTTTCCAATTTTGAGTATTGCATCTCTTGTTATCCCTTCTAATGCTGAAGATGATAATGATGGTGTGATTAACTGACTATCTTTTACAATGAATATATTTTCTCCAGGTGCTTCACTCACATTTCCATTTTGATCAAGTAGAATTGCTTCATCTACTCCGTTTCTTTTTGCTTCTTGTGTTGCAATAATTGAATTTAGATAATTTCCTCCCATTTTTGCTTGTGTTGGTGTAGAATTATCTGAAAATTTTCTCCAAGATACTATAGTTGCAGTAATTCCATTTTTGTTAAATAAATCTCCAAATGGAAATGTAAATATTGCAACATTTGTTGGAGCTTTTTCTGTTACATGAAGATTTATTCCATAATCTCCTATGAAATAAAATGGTCTAATGTAACATGATTTTTTTATTTTATTTTTTTTACAAATACCAATTACTGCATTAGTAATTTGTTCATCTGTAAAATTTAATGAAATATTATAAAATTGACCTGATTTTCTAAATCTCTTTACATGTTCTTCTAATCTAAATACATGAAGATTTTCTCCATTCCAATATGCTCTAATTCCTTCAAAAATTGAAGTTCCGTAATGAAGAGCATGAGTAGTTATTGGAATTTGGGCTTTTTGTGTAAGAACATATTTTCCATCAAACCAAACATATTTTGAAAGTGGAAGTTTCATACAAAAGTTCTAGAGAATCTCTATTAATCTATTTTTATCATTTAATTTTTTTGTGAAAATAAAATTTATTTTTTTGACCATCCTTCTTTAGGAAATTTCATTCCTACAACTCTTGTAGTCATATCTTCAGATGATGCAAATTTTACTACTGTTTTCCATTCTTCTTCAATTATTTTGGCTATACATTCAGGAACATCCTCCTTCCATGATGATTTTTTACCCTTTGCTGCATCATACAATTTTTCTTTTACTGATGTTGCAGAGAGAGATTTTCTTTCACCTATTTTTGGTTTAAGTCCATAAAATTTTAACATGTAGCCTTCAGCCTTATCTCCTGTATATGAAAAATATTCTCCTTTTACTCCTTTGAGAATTTGTTTTCTTAATCTCCATGATTTTGGTGTCAATAATGGTGGCAGATATTTTTTAAATGGTGCAAAAAATGAATAATCTTCTGAAATTTCTATTGAATCTCCAAAAACTGATGTTAACATTTTTTTCCTTGATTTAAAATTAAATGGGAAACTTTTACTGTTTACTTCATTTTCATCATTTTTGAAAATAACTGGCATTACTTTTACAATATCTGCCTGTTTCTTCAATTCCTTAATGATCTCTATGTGAGCATTAGTTACTGGATTTAGATGTGCTAGATATAGTGCTGTGATCAATTATGATTTCTAAAATATTCTCATATTTCAATGATTAAGTTTTTGAATGATTTTATCCGTATGATTCGTATTTGACTTCAAAACTTCCATCTTCACGTTTATCGTGTTCTGTAATGAATCCTTTAGGTTTCAAAAAGTCCATAACTCCATCGATTGTACCTTGCCATCCACAAACATAGAAAATTGTATTTTGCTGAGTAATTTTTTCACCAATTACTTCTTCTAATGGTGATAACCCATTGTCCCTAGGTCTTAGAAATGTTTCAACTCTTCCAACTTGACCTGCCCAACTTCTGTTAAACCATTCTTGTGGTCTACTGATTGCTGCTCTGTATTTAAAATTCCATTCATCTTTTCCTTTTGCAATACTCTCATCTTCAAGACTTGTCAGTAAATCTTTGTAACTTAATTCATCCACATAACTTGCTCCATGCAAAACAATAATTTCTCGTTTATCTTTGGTATCATGAAGATGCTGTGCAAAACTAACAAATGGTGCTAATCCTGTTCCTCCTCCAATACAAATTATTCTTCTTGTATCTTTTTCCCCATTTGGAAGCTCATTACTAATTCCTAATGCTCTACCTGATGGTTTTAACCAAAGAATTTCATCACCTTCTTTTACATTAAATATTTGTGTAGTTAATCTTCCTGGAAGTGGTTTTCTAACCCATCTAATTACAAATTCAATGTATTCTTTATTTTCTGGATGGGATGCAATTGAATATGCCCTTCTAACAATTTTTCCATTTTCTGTTGGATTTGGTAAACCTAATGTTAGAAATTGACCTGCTTGGAAATCTGGAACTGGACTCTCTTTTGGAACAATTCTCATTACTAGAAGATCCTCTTTTAATAATTGAACATATGTGACAGTTGCTTTGTTATCTACGACCATAACAATTCAATCAACATATTGAAGTTTAAATATATTGTGCTAACTATTTTTTTCTTACCTTAATCAAATCGCTAAACGTTAATAACCAATTTAAAAAATAATATTCAATCAGTATTCTGATAAATGGGCCGGTCGTCTAGTCCGGTAGGATAGGTGCATGGCATGCATCGGATCGAGGGTTCAAATCCCTTCCGGTCCACTTATTTTTTTAATTTTAATAATAGATTTTTTATTTGCTGATCATTATTTTTTAAAATCTCTTTAATTTTGTATTCTGGTATGATGATGCCTAATTGGATTGTTGCTTGTAATGCACTTTTTTGTACTTCTAAATTGGAATCTAATACTGATTCTAAAATAATATTTGAAATTTTTTCAGCTTTAAGATATCCTAATGCACCAATTGCGCAAGATCTTACCATTCCATGTTTATCTCCAACAAGTTTTATTATTTCTGAAATTGCACTTTTTTCATTTTTATTAGCTAATACCAATGATGTAAATCCTCTGATGTTTTTATTTGTAGAACTAAGATTATCAATTAAAATATTTGAAATTTTATTTTGATTTAATAATAATGCATTAAATGCTTCTCCTCTAACTTGAGTATCTTCATCATTTAATCGTAAAATTATTTGTTTTATAATTTCTAAATTATTTGTATTATCTAGTGTTTCTAAAACTTTGATTTTATTTTCTTTATTTCCTGATTCTAAAATTTTTATGATTTCTTCCAAATTACTTACTAATTTTTATTTTCTACTTAAGAATCCTTAAACTTTTTTTAATTTTTAATGGAATTTATAAAAAATTCATTTTAACTTTAAATTATCGTTAAATGTTAAATTAATTATGTCCACTGAAACTAGAGACACCGTATTCATTGGTAAAAAACCATTGATGGCATATGTAACATCGACGCTAATTCAATTAGCAAATGTACCATCCGTCAACATCAAAGCTAGGGGACTCAGCATAGGTCGTGCTGTAGATGTAGCTCAAATTGTTGCACGAAAAACTGAAAATGCAGGATATTCTATCGGAGATATCAAAATTGGTTCAGAATCCTTAGAATCCGAAGATGGTAGAACTCGAAATGTTTCAACAATAGAAATTGAAGTAAAGAGAAATTCGTCTTAACTGCACTTTACTTAAAATTTTTTATTTTCTTTTTGAAATTTTGTATTTTGTTTCCATTTTTTTGAATTTATCTAATTCTACTAAATTATTGAATTGATCAAAATTTACTACTTTTTGTTTGTATTTTGCTGTAGTGCCCGTATTTTTTAATTCTTGTAAAATATTCATTGTCGCAAATGTATTGGCAAATAATACTGACAATGGGTATAAAATTATGTTAAATCCAATTTTGTTTAATGTTTGTGCTGAATTCATTGGTGTTGCTCCACCTTCAATCATATTTGCAACTAATGGGCCTTTGATTTCTTTTCCAATTCTCTTCATTTCTTCTAATGATCTTGGAGCTTCTATGAATATCACATCTGCACCTGTTTTTTTATTTTGAAGTCCTCTTTCAATGGCTGTTTCTAATCCTTCTGTTGCCCTTGAATCTGTTCTGGCAACAATTATGAAATCTTTACTTTCACGTGCATCAATTGCAGCACCCAGTTTTTCTGTATATTCTTCTTGTGCAATAACCTCTTTTCCTTGCATGTGTCCGCATCTCTTGGGCCACTTTTGATCTTCTAGAAATATCCCTGCTGCACCTGCTGATTCTAATTCTCTAACTAATTTCCAAACACTTAGCGCATTACCATAACCTGTATCTGAATCCACAATAACTGGAACTGAAACTGCATTAGATATTCTTCTTGCATTATCAATTGTTTCAGTTGCACCAATAAATCCATAATCTGGCATTCCAAATAATGTTGCAGATGTACCATAACCTGTTTGGAACATTGCATCAAATCCAACTTTTTCTGCAATTTTTGCACCAATTGCATCATACACACCTGGTATAATCAAAGGCTTTTTTGATTTTATTAAATTTTGTAATTTTTTCATAATCTCTATTTTTTTTGAATTATTTATGATTTTAAATTTTTATATCAAAATTATTTTCTTAATTATTCTATTTTGATTTTTTTACTTGCTGATTCTATTTTTGTTTCATTTATTTTACTTAATTCATCTTGAAGAAATTTTTTATATTTTTGAGTTTCATCCTCTGTCATATTTGCAATGTTTGAACTTAAGATAGATCCCATTGATGAAATTTTTTCAAGTAGATCTAATGCAACAAATCTTCCAACATTACCTAATCTGAACAAAACTTCTAGTTGTTTTTTTACAATATCATTTATTTTATCAACATCTTGTGCTGTTTCTAATCCTTCTATTGTTAATTGATATCTGCCATCTTTGGTTTCTTCAATTAATTTTTCATCAAGCAATCTTCCTAATAATGGATAGATTAATCCTGGAGATGGTTTCCAAATTCCGTTACTTTGTTCTATTGCATAATCAATTATTTCTTTTCCAGTGTATGTTTTTTCTTTTAACAATTCTAAAATGAAATATCTTGAAAATCCTCTGGGAACTGAACTTCCTACTCTTTGAAACCATTCAGATATCATCACTAGTGATATCACTAGTGATATATTTTAATATTTCTTGATAATTCTGATATTACTTAATATTTAATCGAAAAATACTCAATTTGACTTAAAATGACTAATTCATTAGAATTTGATCTGATTATTTGTGGATCTGGTTTAGCTGGATTGAGAGCTGCAATTGCAGCTGCAAAAAAGGGACCGCATTTGAAAATTGGAATTGTTTCTAAAGTACAAGTAATGCGTTCGCATTCTGTTTCTGCAGAAGGTGGAACTGCTGCAGTACTTTTTGAAGAAGAAGGTGATACAATTGAATCTCATGTTTATGATACTGTAAAAGGAAGTGATTTTCTTGCAGACCAAGATGTTGCAGAAAGACTTTGTGTTGAAATGCCACAAGAAATTCACCAACTAGATCATTGGGGTATGCCTTGGTCTAGAAGAGATGATGGTAGAATTGATCAACGAAATTTTGGTGGTTATAGTTTTCCTAGAGCAACGTATGCATCTGATAAAGTTGGTTTCTTTGAAATGCAAACTTTGTATGATACATGTCAAAAATTTGATAATATTGAATATCTTAACGAATGGTTTGTAACGTCAATTATTCATGATGGAAAAACATTCATGGGAGTTACTGCAATTGAGTTATCTTCTGGTACATTTTACACGATTAAAGGAAAAGCATTAATCATTGCCACTGGTGGTGCAGGACGTTTGTATAGTTTTTCAACTTATGCTCTTTCTTCAACTCCTGATGGATTGGATATGGGATTCCGTGCTGGTATGGCATTAAAGGATATGGAATTTGTACAATTCCATCCTACTGGAATTTTACCTTCTGGAATATTGATCACTGAAGGTGCAAGAGGTGAAGGTGGATACTTGCTTAACAATAAAGGAGAACGATTTATGAAAACTTATGCCGCTGGAAAAATGGAATTAGCTCCACGTGATATTGTTTCAAGATCAATTATGACTGAAATTCAACAAGGTAATGGATTCAAACATGAAACTGGTGTTGATTGTATGAAACTTGATATTCGACATCTTGGTGATGAGAAGATTAAGGAAAAATTAGGTGGCATTAGAGAAATATCTATTAAATTTTCTGGAATTGATCCTGCTAAAGATTTGCTTGACATTAGACCTGTTTGTCATTATATGATGGGTGGTCTACATACTGACATTGATGGTGCAACTGAAATTCAGGGTGTTTGGGCTGCTGGTGAGGCTGCATGTAATAGTGTACATGGTTCAAATCGTTTAGGTGCAAATTCCACTTCAGAATGTATTGTTTGGGGTAAAATTACTGGTGAATTGGCAATTGAATACATTCAAAATAAAACAACTTCTAATCCTTGGCCACATCATTTAGTTGCTCTAGAAGAAAAAAGAATCTATGATGGGATATTTCGAGGAAATGGTGATGTTAATCCTTATGAAATTAGACAAGAACTTACTGATACTTTAAACAACAAAGCATATGTTTATAGAAATGAAACTGATCTTGTTGACGGCTTAAAGAAAGTTCGTGAATTAAAAAAACTTGCTTGGAAACATGTTGATGATAAAGCAAAAGAATACAATACTAACTTTTCAAATGTTATGGAACTTGATTCTATGTTTAGAGTTGCAGAGGTAATTTTAGTTGGTGCAATTAATCGAAAGGAATCTCGTGGTGCACATGCAAGAACTGATTATCCTAAACGTGATGATGCTAATTTCTTACATCATACACTTGCATATTATGATCCTAATGAACCAATTATGAAAACACATCCTGTAACAATTACTAAATATCAACCAGTAGAGAGGAAATATTAGATGACTGAAGACGAACATCGTGAAGGCATTAAAGGAATGGTTAATCCTGGTCGTTATGGAATTGAACGTGTTGCATATCTGTTAATGCGTTTAAGTGGATTGGGATTATTGGGATATTTTATTGCACATATTTATGAAACAAGTAATATTTTACGAGGTCGAATGGGTTGGGATGAATTTCTTGCATTAACCCAAACTACTGAAGGACATATCTTTTTGGCTCTTGTAATTGGAATGTGTGTTTTTCATACTGGAAATGGCATTCGAATTATGTTGGGACATGGTGGTGTTGGTGTTGGTAAACCTGCTAGACCTGATTATCCCTATGAACCAGCATCTCAAAATTATCGACATAAAATAGGAATTTACTCCTCTATTCTTCTTGCAGCAGTTGCAATGATGTATGGATTGGCAGTAATGTTTGGTGAATAAAATGAAAGAAAGTACAATAATGAAAATTCACTATGGCACTGCATTAGCTGCTGTTGGTTTAGTTGCAGTTCATATTTTGATGCGTCTTACAACCGGATTTGCTGACTCTTTAGAATATGAAAATGTTTTAGCTAATTATCGTTCTATTCCATATGTTGTAATGCTTGAACTAATTTTGATTTTACTTTCAGTACATGGATTTAATGGATTACGAGTTATCTTGTTAGAATTAAAACAAGGTAGAGTATATGAAAAAGCTGTTTCATATGGTTGTGTGGTGGCAATGATTGGATTAATTGCATATGGTTCAAGAACAATTATTATGACAAATATCGGGATGGTATAGAGATGGCTCAAGTATCTCGAATTGCAGATGAACAAGTGTCTACACCCTTATCTTCAGCAAAATCTATTATTCTTAGAATTTCTAAATTTAATCCAGAGTCTGATGATTCAAGCAAATTTATGGAATTTACAGTTCCTTATCAAAAATGGACTACTGTATTAGAAGCAATTCTTGATGTCAAAAAACATTTTGATCATTCTGTGGCTGTTCGTTATTCTTGTAGACAAGCTACATGTGGATCTTGTGGTATGTTGATTAATGGAAAGCCTAGACTTGCATGCTTTACTAAAATTAGTGAATTAGATTCTGATGTTATCACCGTTGAACCTATGAATAATTTTCCAGTAATTCGTGATTTGGCAGTTAGGTTTGAAAAATTATTTGACACACATCAAAAAATTAAACCTTATCTAATTCGTGATGATTCTGAATTAGAATCTGATGAAAGAGAATTTTTACAATCTCCTAAAGAAGTTGAACAATATATTCAATTTGCTAATTGTATCAAATGTGGATTATGTAATTCTGCATGTCCAACAATGACTACTGATTCTTCTTTTGTTGGACCTCAAGCATTAGCACAAGCATATCGATATGTTGCTGATAGTCGTGATAAGGGAAAAGACGATAGATTAAACATAATTGATGAATCTCATGGAATTTGGAGATGTCATTTTGCTGGTTCATGTAGTCAGGTATGTCCAAAAGGTGTTGATCCTGCAATGGGAATTCAATTTCTTAGAGGATATTTGTTAGGATTTAGAAGTTAATCTGTTTTTTTTGGAAGTTCATTTACTTTATTTGGATTAGGACTATTGTTAACCTGATTATTGATTTGTTCTGCCATAAAATGATTTGATACATTTACTTTGACATCTTCTACACCGTCTACCTTCAAAAGATAATCATGAACATCTTGACAAATTTTGAAACCAAATACTGCTGGACAAAAAGGACTTGTTAGATGTAAATCAACTTTGACATTACTATCATTGATATCTACCTCATCAATTAACTCTAATTCTACAATTGATGTGTTAATTTCTGGATCTACAATTTTTGATAATTCATCAAAAATTTTGACCCTAAGTAATTTGATATCTTGACTCATGTTGGCAAAAACATTCATGCTATATATAACCATTTTAGAACATTAGGTGATGTATCGTTCACGACTTGGTACTGATTTAAGCAATATCACTCTAGATTATGTTTCATCAATAAATGATGATTCTGAAATTGCCTTGTATGATATTGTTGGAAGTCAAGCACATACAATTATGTTATTTCAAAATAAAATTATCACAAAAAACGATGCAAAAAAAATTTTATCTTCTTTGGAAAATATGAAAAATGAAAAATTTGATTCTTCGTCTGGATCTGAGGATATCCATGAATTAATTGAATCATTAGTAATTAAAAAAGCAGGTATGGCAAGTGGTGGAAAAATGCATACTGCAAGATCCCGAAATGATCAGGTTGTTTTAGATATTAGAATGAAAATTAGAGATGATATTAACATCATTTGTAATTGCTTACTTGATACCATTGAATCTTTTGTTTCTATATCTAAAAACCATCAAAAAACCATTATGCCCTTTTACACTCATCTTCAACAAGCTCAAGCCGGTTTGTTTTCTCATTATCTTTTATCTCAAGCAGATGTTTTATCAAGAGATTTTCAAAGATTATTTGGAACTTTTGAAAGAATTAACCAAAGCCCTCTTGGATCTGGACCTGTTGGTGGAACTAGTATTACAATTGATAGACATAGTACTGCAAAAATGTTGGGTTTTGATGACGTTGTTGAAAATTCCCTTGATGCAACAAGTACACGCGATTTTGTAGCAGAATATGTTGCAATGATTTCAATTTTAATGACTAATCTGAGTAGAATTTCTGAAGATTTTATTATTTGGTCCACATCCGAGTTTTCATTTATTGAATTATCTGATGAGTTTACATCACCTTCAAGTGTAATGCCTCAAAAAAAGAATCCTGACATCTTAGAATTAACTCGCGGAAAAACTGCAGAAGTTATTGGAAATTTGACTGCAATTTTAACAACTATCAAAGGTTTAGCTTCAGGATATGGACGTGATTTACAACAAATTAAGTCTTCTATTTGGTCCACATCAAAAATATCTATCAGTGCATTGTTGATTATAAAATCAATTATTCTAACCATGAAAGTGAATAAAAAACAAATGAAAAAAGTAACTGAATCTAGTAATCTAATTGCATTAGATATAGCTGAGAAATTAGTTAAAGAAGGAATTCCATTTAGAGTTACTCATAAAATTTCTGGAGTTTTGGTTCAATTAGCACATAATTCAAAAAAACCAATTTCAAAATTAACTACTTTAGAAATAAAAAAATCTGTAGATGGAACTAAAGTAGATCCTAAAATTGTATCTAAAATTATTTCAACTACTACAGTTGTTTCATCTCTAAAAGATAGACAATCTTTTGGTTCTTCTGGATATGACGAACAAAAAAGAATGATTTCTGATAGAACTCAAAAAATCAATATTTGGAGATCTGATATGTCTAAAAGAGAAAATAAAATTAAATCATCTACTAATGAACTCCAAAAATTAGTTGATGAAATTATTCAATAAATAAAGAATGAATGGGTCTATAGTGTCATCTAACTTCAATTTCTGGAATTGTGCTTCTTGAAATACGCATGCGTACTTACATTTTGTAATTCTATTTGAACAAATGAACGATCATTTGAACGATTTTGATTCTATTTGAACAAAACTAATTCTATTTGAACGGAATACCTCTAATGCATTTATTATGATAGTTTGATATCATTTAGAACCATCTTGTAATGACTTATGATTTTACTATCTTCTTGGTTGGTATGATGATGTCTGATAATATTTTAGCTACATTTTGAATCTGTATAATACATCTATTTTGATTAAAATCTGATTATATCTAATTTTTATATTTTAAAATAGATTTTTGAATTTTTATGCGTAATTGAGTCCAGATAATGAGATAAAATAGAAGCGGGTCTATAGGGATTCGGACCCTAGACAACCGGATTAAAAGTCCGGTGCGCTACCTGGCTGCGCCATAGACCCACACAAAAAATGTTTAACGTGTATAATTTAGGCTTTTACAAATTCATATTTTATGACAGAAACTTTTAATCTGGCATCTTGATTCATTTTACTTGTGCCCTTGTAGTATAGCCCGGTCTAGAATTCGGCCCTGTCACGGCTGAGACGCGTGTTCAAATCCCGCCGAGGGCGCCATCTTTACTTCATAAAACCTTGTTTTTTCAATAGCGATCATAATATTTCTTATTTTAAAGTAAAAATTGTATATTTTCCTTACAAGAATATTAAAATTCAGGGAATTTTAGGGAAATTTGTTGTCTGAAGAGAAAAAAGAATCTAAAGTGGAAGTAAAGTCTACTGAAGAATCTGTATCTGAAAAATCATCTGTTGATAATACTGAAAAAGATCAAGAGGCAAAAATAGAAGCAGAGTCAAAGGCAGCTCAAGAAGCAGCAGATAAAGTAGCAACAACTACACAAGCAGTTGCTGATGCAGAAGATGCAGTACGATTAGCTATTGAAAAAGCAAATGCTGCAAGAGCAGAAGCTGAATCTGCAGCAGAAGAAGAATACAAAGCAATTGCTGCTGAAATTAAAGCAGACACTACAAAAAAGATTGATTTTACATTCAAAAGAAAAGGTGAAGAAATTTTTAGACGAGAAATGGGTGAACCTGAATTTTGGTTAGATAAAAAAGATAGATTTCCAAGACCTATACTTTCTGCAGATGAACAAGAATCTATCACAAGAAAAGCTGAAATTCCTCATGATCAAACTCCTGAATATAACCCCCAACATGTTCTTAGTCCTGAATTTGCTGGTGTTTCTAATTATGAACGTGGTGTTGATTCCTTTTTAGATGAATTGAAAAATAAACTTGTTACATTAAAAAATAACCCTGAATCAACTGAAAGAGAAATACTTGCAACAGAAAAAGAAATCACTTACTTAGAATCAATACATGAAAATTTCTATATTGGAATGAATGTCTTCCGAACAGCAAAAGGTGGACGGGATAAAATTAACGCATAGGTTGGTATGATGAGATGAATCACGTAATTTTTGATGTAATGAATGCCCGAGTAACTTTTAAAAATGTTCCAATACATGAATTATCTAAATTTGCTTTCAAAGATGTGGGAGATGCATGTGAAGCATTTAAGAAAATTCCTGGTGTTGATGAATGTATCATTGTTCAAACTGCCAGTCGAATTGAAATTTTTACAGTAAGCAATATTGAAACTCTTGATTCTCCTGATGCTCGAAGAGCTGAAGCTAAAACTCTAATTTTAAATCAAGTAAAAGATACCTGGATCTCTTTAACCTCATTAGAACAAATTGATATTGATCATTTTGATCAAACTATTGAAGTTTACAAAAGTGATGATGTTTATCTTAATCTTTTACGATTAGGATCTGGTATTGATTCTTTTGTTGTTGGTAAACATGAAGTTTTTGATGAAATAGTTCAATCATTATCTCATGCTAAATCTGCTGGAACTTCTGGAACTATTCTCAATAAATTATTTGAAAGTATAATTCGATTATCTACTAGAATTAGAGATACTACTGGAATTTCAAAAGATATTATTTCTCTTGGTGATATTGCAGTAAAATTAGTAGATGAAAAAGCAGGACTTGATTCAAAGAAAAAAGTATTGTTAATTGGTACTGGTAATTCTGCTGCTTTGGTTGCAAAAACTCTTAACAAAAAAGAAATTACTTATGATGTTACAAGCAGAACTTTACAACGTGCAACTGGATTTAGTACTATTGTTGGCGGAACTCCTATTGCTTTTGATGATGCTTTATCTACTTTTGATAAATATGATATAATTTTTGTTGCAACAACATCTGATTATTTCTTAATTACATTTGAGAGAATTAGACTTAGAATGGAAGAAAAGAAAAAAGGTACATTGATTTTAGATTTGTCTGATCCAAGAACTGTGGATGAAGGAATAACTGCTCTTCCTGGAATTAAATTATTATTTAGAGATCAAATTGCAGAAATTTATGAAGAAAGCATTAAAGCTAGATCTAGTATTGTTCCTGCAGTTGAAAAAATTATAGAAAAAGAATTACCAATATTATCTGCTAGAATGAAAAAACTTGATGCTTAGTATTTTTTTATAATCCTTGTTTTCTTAATAGAAATTGCATTACTGCTTCTTTTGAATAATCTATTCCATGAACATCTTCTGTATGATCTCTAAATTGTACAATTACTTCTTCTATTTCTCCATCTACAACAAAATCGCATTCAAAACCATAGTCATTACACTTTAGTTTTGCCATATTTTCTGAAAAATATTATCGTTATAAAAATTAAGATCTTTGTTAATAAAATTAATAATTTTTTTTAAATTTTTTATCCGTATGATTCGTATTTAATTCCAAAACTTCCATCTGATTTCTTTTCATGTTCAGTGACAAAACCTTTTGAATCTAAATAATCAATCACACCATCAATTGTACCTTGATATCCACAAATGTAGATGATTGAATTCTCTGGAGTTAATTCTTCACCCACCATTTCTTCTACTGGTGACAAATTTGTTTTTTTATCTGGCTTGAAAAATGACTCTACACGACCTACATGACCATTCCAAGATCTATTGAAAAATTCTTTTGGTCTACTAATTGCAGCTTTATATCTAAAATTCCATGTGTCTCTTCCTCTTTTCTCACTTTCTAATTCTAAATCTGTTAGAAAACGTTTGTAACTTAATTCATCAACATAACTTGCCCCATGTAAAACAACAACTTCTCTTTTATCGTTAGTATCATGGAAATGTTTTGCAAATGCAATAAATGGTGCTAAGCCTGTTCCTCCTCCAACACAAATTACTCTTCTATTATCTTTTTTACCACTATGTAATGTATCACTAATTTGTAATGCTGCTCCTGTTGGATCTCCTAAACTTACTTCATCTCCAACACTTAGATAAAATAATTCCGTAGTTACTCTACCTGGAAGTGGTTTTCTAACCCATCTAATTACAAATTCGAAATAATCTCTATTTTCTGCATGTGATGCAATTGAATATGCTCTCCTAACTATTTTTTTTTCTGCTGGAATTGGAAGTCCAATTGTTAAAAATTGTCCAGTTTTGTATTCTGGCATTCCATTTTCAGGAACTAATCGTATGATCACTAGATCTTCTTTTAGTAATTCCCTGTAGACAACTTTTGCCTTCATTTCAGTTACCATACAAGGAGGTTTCTCGTTACTTTGGTTAAATATATTTCTCTTATGTAATAATCTTAAAAATGTGATAATGCCTATGATTCTAATTCATTTGTGACATTATTTCATCAAGAATTTTTTGATTTGCTGCAGCAATGAATGAGACCCTTGTTTCATAACTTAGATCTGCATCAAGTGGATTCAACTCTGCATCTAATAGTAATCCTCCTGCTTCTTTTACAATGATATATCCTGCTGCAATATCTTGAATTCTTATTTTATTTCTAAAATCAATAAAAATATCCATTAATCCTTTGGCAAACATTGCCATTTCTAACGCATTTGCACCAAAATGTCTTGTATGATTATGATTTTGAAATATTGGATACATTTGTTGCATTAACTCTGTTGATGCACCCGATGTGTTAATTCCTACTATTTTGTAAATTGGTTCTTTTTCCTGAACTTTGATTTGTTTTTCATTAAAAAATGAACCATGATTTTTTGAAGCCCAATACATATCACCATTTGTTAAATCTGTAATTACTCCCTCTGTTATTGAACTAAGTTTATTTTCTGTTGCAAATGCTAATGAGCTACAAAAAAAAGGTACTCCACGTACTGCATTAGCTGAACCATCTATAGCATCCATTATGATGTAACCTTTTGGTTTGTCTGATAATTCAACCCTGCCACATTCTTCTCCTAAAACAATACATTCAAAATTAATTTCTTTTAGATAATCTAAAACAGTTTTTTCAGCAATTATATCTATATTTCGTGATATGTCTCCTCCTGCACCTCTTCCAAAATCTCCTGCAGCATCTTCTGTTCCAGCAAGATCTTTCACATTTTGATAAATTTGATTTGAAGCTTCTTTTAGAATTTCTATAACTTCCACAAAAAATAATTTTTTTGTCGTAATTTAAGTGAAGAAAATTTTTATTTTGAAAGCATAAATAACAACAAATCAAATTGTGTTTGTGAGTGGAAAAGATGAATCAATTTTTAGTAAAAGTGCTTTGATGGGAACTAAACCTGGAAAACAAATCATAAAACAAGGTTTATTCAAATCAAAAGGATTCAAACAATTCAATCACTATAAGCAAGAAGCTGAAGATACATTTCCTGCATTTGCTCAAAGATTTGCAAAAAATCTTTTTGATCAAATTAATTCTGATACATCTCCTAATACTACACAACAACAGTTTGCAGAGGAAGTTGGTTCTACTGAAATTATTTTAAACGCTTCTGAAATTGAGCCTATAAAATCTAAATTACAAAACTTTGATACTTTACATGATAGAGTTCTTAGAATTTTAAATTCAAATTTTGTTAAAATGACATTCCCTGTTTTTAATGGTCTTTTTGATGCATCTACAGATTATTTCAAAGATGATAAAGGTACTACAATGAGAGAAGATATTGTTGATGGTCATATTATTGCAATTGATCTTAGTGAGCCCATGGATAGGATTGTAGACAAAGATGAAGATTTAGAATATTTAGACGATTACAAATTGATGAATCCATATATTTTGAAACTTGCTAGAGAAAAGATTTCCAAAGGTGGTGAAGATGTGTTAAAAGAATTTGAAGAAGGTTTCAAGCAAGCAAGAATTGGACAATATCTTGATACAAAACTAAAAGATAAACCTACAGAAATTACTAAAGAAGAACTAATTGAAAGTTATAAAAAATATCGTTCTGTCATGGGAACTGCCGGTAGAAATATGGCATTGAATCGTGCACCTTTAGCTGATATCTTTTACACTGGAATGGCAAAAGCAGCAGAATCTGTTGGATGTGGAAATGAAATTGAAGATAGTATTAGAGATAGGGCTGCAAAAATTCCTTCTTGGCCATTATTCTATTCTTTAAAAATGAATGATGCAAAAAGTGGATTTGAAGAAACAATGAATCATAGTGAATCATATTTGCGTGAAGCTAGAGATGCTCTTGAAAATTTACCAAATGAATTTTCACATACCAAATTTTTAGAATTTCTATTTCTTACTGTTGAGCATTATAATCAATTTTGGTATAAAAAATTACAAGAAGAAAACATTTGGTCTGATTTGAACAAAAATCTTCCAACTAAGTGATAAAATTGATGTGGTCCGAAAAATATCGACCTCAGATTATTTCTGATATGGTTGGTAATGAAGAACCGCGTACAGCAATTATGACATGGTTTGCAAAGTGGAAAAAAGGAACAAAACCTCTCTTGATATTGGGACCTCCTGGAATTGGTAAAACTACTATTGCTTATCTTTTAGCAAAACAATTTGATTATGATATGATTGGTCTTAATGCCAGTGATGTTCGAAGTAAATCTCGCCTTAATGAGATTCTTACACCTGTTTTAAGTAATGTTAGTGTTTTAGGAACTCCTATGATTTTCATTGATGAAGTTGATGGTATTCATGGTCGTGGCGATTATGGAGGTGCAGCAGCACTTGTTAGTATTTTAAAAAAACCAAATGTGCCAATTTTACTTGCTGCAAATTATGATGATTCAGATAAAATGAAAAGTATTAAAAAAGCAGTTACAACAATATCTTTTAAAAAAATTTCACCTCGTCTTTTACGTGTTTATTTAGAAAATATTTTAAAAAAAGAAAATGCTACATTAAGTCCTGGTTCTTTAATCAAAGTTATTGATAAATCTCAAGGTGATATTCGTTCAATGATTAATCTAACTCAATCTTTGATAACTGGTTTTAATCCTCAAACTGAAACATCTTTTGAAAAAATTAACATTGAAGATGGAATCAATGCATTTTTCAAAGCAAATTCAATTGAAGAAGCTAGAAGTGTTTTGTATTCAATACAAATTGATCCTAGAGAAAAAATCAATGCATTTTATTCTAGTATTGTAACTAGTGATTTAGATAGTATAACTCTTGCAAAATATTTGGAAATTATTTCAAATGCTGATATGCTTTTTGGAAAAATTATGAAAACTCAAAATTGGAGATTGTTACGTTATCTTAATGATATTCTAATTAAATTATATCAAAAAGATGATCGAATTAGATATTCTAAATATAACTTATCTTGGCCTTTGCTCAATAGAATTCGTTGGGACGGTGCAAAAATAAAATCATTTTCACATGTAATGGCAAAAAAATTACATTTGTCTTCTAGTTCATTTGTGGCATTATGTTTGCCCTATGTTTTATTTTGTATTAAAAATAAAACTTTGGAATTGGAATTGGAAGAAACTTTTGGTGATATTATTGATAAGGAGATTCAACTATTATCATGAGTTGGATAAAAATTCCAATGAAATTTCCGGGAACTTGTATTATTTGTAATGATAAAATTGAAATAAATGAAATTGGACTCTGGTCTAAAGGACTTGGTGTTAAACACGAAAAATGTGCCCAAACCAATGAATTACAATGTATTGTATGTGGCTCTCCATCTGGATGTTTACAATGTGAATTTCAGGATATTTGTGATATTCAAAATGTGTCTCAATTATGTATATGTAAGAAATGTAGTGATGAAAAAGATGCTTTTCAATCTTATCAAAAATCATCTAACAAAAATTATCCTATTTTAAATTCATCCAAAACATCATAATCTCTAATATTCATAATTATTCCAAATTACAGGTATTTCAAACTAGATTAATATATGAAAACTTACTGCTTCAAATCACTATCATGCATTCTGAAAAGATTGATGAATATATTAAAAATAATACTGCTGCGTTACAAGGCGGTGGGCAAGATCGTATAAAGGCTCAACATGATAAAGGTAAATTAACTGCTCGTGAAAGAGTTGATCTTTTACTTGATGAAGGAACTTTTGTTGAAATTGATCCATTAGTAACTCATCATTATCATGAATATGATATGCAAAAAAAGAAATTTTTCACTGATGGTGTAATTGGTGGATATGGAAATGTATCTGGACGACAAATCTTTGTTTTTGCATATGATTTCACTGTATTAGGTGGAACATTAAGTCAGATGGGGGCTAAAAAAATTAGTAAATTAATGGATCATGCTTTAAACACTGGATGTCCGATTATTGGAATTATGGATTCTGGTGGTGCTAGAATCCAAGAAGGAATTATGAGTCTTGATGGATTTGCAGATATCTTTTATCACAATCAATTAGCTTCTGGAGTTATTCCACAAATCACTGCAAGTGTTGGTCCTTCTGCTGGAGGTTCAGTATATTCTCCTGCAATGACTGATTTTGTTATTATGGTTGAAAAAATTGGAAGTATGTTTGTTACTGGACCTGATGTTGTTAAAACTGTATTAGGTGAAGAAATTTCATTTGACGAACTTGGTGGCGCTATGACTCATGGTTCAAAAAGTGGTGTTGCACATTTTGTTGCTGAAAATGAATATGATTGTATGGACTATATCAAAAAATTAATTTCCTTTTTACCTCAAAATAATACTGAACAACCACCTAAACTTACCACTGATGATGATCCAAATAGATTAGATCATAATTTAATTAACATTATTCCTCAAAATCCTCTACAACCTTATGATATGAAAGAAATTATCAATTCCATTGTTGATGATCATGAATTTTTTGAAGTTCATGAATTATTTGCACCAAATATCGTAATTGGATATGGTAGATTAAATGGCAATGTTGTTGGAATTGTTGCTAATCAACCGATGCATCTTGCTGGTGCGTTAGATATTGATTCATCAAATAAAGCATCCCGTTTCATTAGATTCTGTGATGCATTTAACATTCCAATAATTACTTTGGTAGATACGCCTGGTTACATGCCAGGTTCTAATCAAGAGCATAATGGAATCATTAGACATGGAAGTAAATTGCTCTATGCATATTGTGAAGCAACTGTGCCACGAATAACATTAGTTATTGGTAAAGCATATGGTGGTGCATACATTGCAATGGGAAGTAAAAATCTTAGAACTGATGTTAATTATGCATGGCCAACTGCTAGATGTGCTGTATTAGGTGGAGAGGCAGCTGTAAAAATTATGAATAGAAAAGATCTTACTGCTTCTGATAATCCTGATTCTCTTAAAAAAGAATTGATTGATGAGTTTGCACAAAAATTTGAAAATCCTTACGTTGCTGCATCTCATGGAACTGTTGATAATGTAATTGATCCTGCTGAAACAAGACCTATGTTGATTAAAGCACTTGAAATGTTAGCAAACAAAAGAGCTACACAATTACCTCGAAAACATGGGAATATCAATTTGTGATTAAAATGATTGAGAAAGTACTTATCGCTAACAGAGGAGAAATTGCTTTACGTGTAATTCGAACTTGTAAAGCACTTGGAATAAAGACCGTTGCTGTATATTCTGATGAAGATCGTAATTCAATGCATGTTAAACAAGCATCTGAAGCATATCATATTGGTGAAGCAGCTCCTTCAAAATCATATCTTAATCAAGAAAAAATTCTAGATGTAATGTTATCCTCAGGTACTGATGCTGTTCATCCTGGCTATGGTTTTCTTTCTGAAAATGATGATTTTGCACGACTTTGTGAAAAAAATAAAATTACTTTCATTGGCCCTTCTGCAGATTCAATGAATCTATGTGGTGATAAAATGAAATGTAAAGCTGCAATGCTTAAAGCTGAAGTTCCTACTGTACCAGGAAGTCCTGGTTTAGTAAAAGATGCAGATGATGCAGAAAAAATTGCTAATGATATTGGTTACCCTGTAATGCTAAAATCTGTTTATGGTGGAGGGGGTCGAGGAATTAGAATTGTAACTAATGATAAAGAATTACGTGATGGTTATGAATCTGTAACTGGAGAATCAATTGCAGCAGTAGGAAAATCTGCAATACTTGTCGAAAAATATTTAGAAAAAACACGACACATTGAATATCAGTTTGCTAGAGATTCACAAGGTAATGCTGTTCATATCTTTGAAAGAGAATGTTCTATTCAAAGACGTAATCAAAAATTAATTGAACAAACTCCTTCTCCAATTGTCGATGAAGAAACAAGAGCACGTATTGGTGAACTAGTTTGTAATGCTGCACATGCAGTTGATTATACTAATCTTGGTACTGCAGAATTTTTGCGAGCCGATAGTGGTGAGTTTTATTTTATTGAAATTAATGCTAGATTACAAGTAGAACATCCTATTACAGAATTTGTATCTGGATTAGATTTAGTAAAATTACAATTAGATATTGCAAATGGGGAACCAATACCTTTCAAACAAAATGATCTAAAAATGAATGGTTATGCGATTGAATGTAGGATTAATGCTGAAGATACATTCTTGGACTTTGCTCCTTCCACCGGACCTGTTCCTGATGTAACTATTCCTGCAGGACCTAGTGTTCGATGTGATACTTATCTTTACCCTGGATGCTCAGTTTCTCCATTTTATGATTCATTAATGGCAAAACTTGTAACCTGGGGTCAAACATTTGAAGAATCAAGAACTAGAATGCTTTCTGCATTAAATGATTTTTACATTCAAGGAGTTGAAACATCTATTCCTTTGTATAAAACAATTTTAAATTCTGATGAATACAAAAATGGTAATCTTACTACTGATTTTCTTAAACGTTATGGTATGATTGATAAATTGACTGAAGATCTTAAGAAAGAAAAAGAAAATAAAAGTGAAGCAGCTTTGGCAGCAGCAATAATTCATTCTGAATACTTTAAGAGTCGTATACAAAACACTACTAATCATAATTCTAATTGGAAAAATAAACTGGATTGATGATATGACAAGTTACAAAATACAAGATATTGAAAAATCATTTGATGGAAAGATTGTAAAAAATCTTGGAAATAATGATTATGTAATTAAAATTAATGATGACGAACATAAATTAAAAATTATTACAATGAGTTCAAATGGAATTGAATTTATTTTAAATCAACAGTATCACAAAGTAAAATATCTTGAACGATCTACCAATGAAATGAATCTTGTAATTGATAATGTTCCAATGACAATTAATTTACATACTCATTTTGATGAAATTGTTTACAAAAATTCTGGCGGTGGTGGATCCGGTTCTGCACAAATAGCATTAAAAAGTCAAATTCCTGGAAAAGTGGTTTCAATTTCTGTTGAAGATGGAGATTCTGTACAGAAAGGTGATGTTGTCTGTACTTTGGAATCTATGAAAATGCAAGTTGCAATTAAAGCACATAAAGATGGAGTTGTACGAAATATCAAAGCTAAAGAATCTACATCTGTTGCTAAAGGCGACGTTATTGCAGATATAGAATAAAAAAAATTATTTATTTTAAAAATTTTTTAATTTCGTCATAATTTGGTTCTTTTAATGGATCTTCTGATATCCATTTGTAACCAATTTTCCCATCTTCCATAATTATGAATACTGAACGTTTTGCGGCATTGTAATCTTTTATGTGAAGTAAGTCTTTAAGCAAAATATCATATTCTTTGATTGTCTTACTTGTATAATCTCCTAATAATGGGAAATTGAAGTTATGTTTTTCTGAAAATGCTTTATTAGCAAATGGTCCATCATTACTTATTGCAATTATTTGTGCACCCGTATCTGATATTTCTTGCCATGAGTCTCTAAATGTACATAATTCAACTTCACATACTGGTGAACTGGCTGCAACAATGAATGATAGGACTATTTTCTTACCCTTAAATTCCTCTAAATTTCTTAATTTCAATTCTGTATCTGGAAGTTCAAAATTTGGAGCAAGATCGCCTACATTTAATGTCATGATCGGACTTTTTCATTATCCTATTAATTACTTTACAAAGATTATTTTTCAAAAAAATTCGATCAAAAAAATGAAGCATACCTTATTATACAAAAATTAGAGACACAATCTAAATTGGTCGGAGAACTAGCGGGCAATTACAGCACCATTGTATTGATGTTTGTATTTGCGGTTGTTGCAATGGCACCTGCATTATTAATTTCACGTATGATTTCACCCCGTAGAAAAAGTAATCCTGTAAAATTTTTGCCAATGGAATGTGGTCAAGTTCCAAGTGGTGAAGGAAGAACTCATTTTATGATGCAGTATTATCCATACATTCTGATGTTTGTTATCTTTGATGTTGTAGCAATTTTCTTGTATGCTTGGGGTAGTTCTCTTTTAGAATTACCAAAAAGTGCAACTTTGCCTATGATGGGATTTTTAGCAATAATATTTGGAGCAATGTCGTTTGCCCTTTATCAATCTGGGAGACGAAGAATTTGGTAGTTATTTATACGAATAATGTTTACGGGGGTTGGGAATAAATTGCTTAAAGATTTAGTAACTCCGGAAAATGCTAATGTCTTCATTGGAAAGTTAGGAGATATTTTAGAAAAAGCAATTGATAAACCATTAGGATATGCTATCAATTGGGGTAGGATTTGGTCATTGTGGCCTGTACATATTGAAACAGCTTGTTGCAGTGTTGAGTTTGGTGCAGCATCAAGTCCTAGATATGATGTTGAAAGATTTGGTATCATTGAAGCATTTGGATCACTCAGACAATGTGATCTAATTGTTGTTCAAGGAACTATTACCAGAAAAATGGCTCCTCGTCTTAGATTAGTTTATGATCAAATGCCAGAACCAAAATATGTCATTGCTATGGGAGCTTGTGCAATAACTGGAGGATTATATTTTGATTCATACAATGTACTTCCAGGAATTGATGGGGTTCTTCCTGTTGATGTTTATGTTCCAGGTTGCCCACCTAGACCTGAAACTCTCATACAAGGATGTATTTTGTTACAAGAAAAAATCAAAAGAATGAAGGCTAGGAAGTTTGTATAATGAGTACTGATACTACAAAAGTTACTATTGAAGAAAAACCAGCAGCAAAACCAGCAGCAAAACCAGCAGCAAAACCAGCAGCAAAACCTGTGGAATTACCTGCTTTTGAAAAAAGTATTTCTGATAAAGTCGTTGAAAAATTTGGTGATAAAATTGAAATTGCATTTGTTAAAGAAAATAGAATTGGAATTAATGTTGGTAAAGAAAATATTCATGATGTAGCTGAATTCATTCGTGATGGGCTAAATTATGATCATGTTGAGTCCGTTTCAGGAGTTGATTATCCTCAAGATAAAGAAATTGAGGTTGTTTATCATATTGGATCTTATTCTGATTCATCCTTAGCAAAACAAGTTCTTGTTTTAGCAACTAGGGCACAAAGAGAAGAAAACCCAATACCTGGAAAAGATGCAACAAAACTGCCAACTCTTAGAGATATATTCTACAGTGTAGAATTTCATGAAAGAGAGGTTTTTGAAATGTTTGGAGTTTATTTTACTGGTCATCCTGATAATAGACGATTACTTTTACCTGAAGATTGGGCAGATTTACCTCCTCTCAGAAAGGACTTTGCAATTAAAGGACGATAGAAATGACTAACGAATTACCTCCTGGATTAGCACTCCAAAAAGTTGATGAGAGAATTATGACTCTCAATGTAGGACCACAACATCCTGGTTCTGGCCATATGAGAATAATTGTACAAATTGATGGTGATTATATTGTAGCATGTGATCCAGATCCTGGATATGTACATCGTGGAGAAGAAAAAATGGCTGAATATAGAAATTATATTACAAATATCCCTCATTTAGAAAGACCTGTAATTCATGATTCTTGTAATGTACTTTATCCATATGTCTTGGGAGTAGAGGAACTACTTGGTATTGAAGTTCCAGAACGTGCAAAATATGTTCGAGTAATTTGTTCTGAATTAAATCGTTGTATCTACATCATGTATTGGCTTGCAATTTATGGTATCTTTTTAGGTCATTCTACAATGTTTATGTGGCCAGCAGGTGATCGTGAACTCTTAATTGATCTTATGGAAAAAATTAGTGGTGCAAGAGTTACACATGCACATTTTGTTCCAGGTGGAGTTAGAAATGATTTACCTCCAAACTTTGAAGAAGTATGTTTACGCCAAGTAAATTACTTTGAAAAACGTATCAAAGAATATGCTGCAGTATTTTATGACAATCCGATTTTAATTGCAAGAACTCAGGATACTGGTGTACTTTCTCGTGAAGATGCAATTAGACTTGGAACAACTGGTTCTGTACTTCGTGCTAGTGGAGTTGACTATGATCTTAGAATAAAGGAACCTTATGATGTCTATGAAGAACTAGACATTCATAGTCCTGTGATGAAAGAAGGCGATTCTTATGCACGTTCTAAAATTCCATGGCTTGACATGTTAGAAAGTTGTAATATAATTAAACAAGCATTACAAAAAATGCCAAAGTCTGGTTCCGTTAGAGTAAAACTAAAACCAAATCCAAAAGGAAAAGGGTTTAACTCCGTATACAAACGTGTAGAGTCTGGTAGAGGTTCTTTAGGCTGTCATATTGTTTCTGATGGTAAAGTTGAACCATACAGACTAAAACTAAGTGTTCCTTCCTTTAGAAATCTAATTGCATTACCCTATCTCTTAAAAGGTGAAAAACTCGGTAACATGCCATCTGTTTATTGGAGTCTTAATTATTGGCCAGTGGAGGCAGACCGATAAATGTCTGTAATTGCACCAAATTTCAAACTTAGTAAATTCATTCAATCTTTAATCAGTGATATTGTTTGGGCTTTGATGATTATGACCTTAATTGGGTTGCCAATAATTATGATGGTTCTATTTTTCATTCCAATGCCTGTTATTGATGGTGAACTACTTACACCGTTTCTTGCATTTACTTATTTAGCTGATCCTTCACGTTTACTTCCAATAGTTCAAGCATTCATGACTACTGATATGTTTAAAGTCATGGCCTTTCCTGGATTTGGTTTTGCTGCATTATTAGCTGCTGGAACAATTTTTGTTGAAAGAAAAATGCTTGCAAAATTACAATTAAGAGTTGGTCCTTTTTACTGTGGAAAATTTGAAGGTATTTTACAATTAATGGGTGATGGTTTAAAACTAATTTCTAAAGAAATTATTATACCTGCAAAAGCCGATAAACCTATTTTCTGGGCAGCGCCAGTTTTATTCGTTGCATCTGCTGCTGCATTTGTTGCATTAATTCCAGTTGCACCAGGTTGGGTTGTTGCAGATGTAGATATGGGATTACTTGGTGTTTTTGCGGTGATTGGATTTTTCCCAATTGTAACAATTCTTTCTGCATGGTCTGCAAACAGTAAATTCCCATTCATTGGAGGAATACGTGCTTTATTCCAAATGGTTTCATTTGAAATTCCATTAATTCTATCTTTGTTAGGAGTTGTAATGGTTACTGGTACTCTTAATTTATCTGAAATTGCTGCAAGCCAATCTAGTTTCCCTTGGATTGTATTTTTACCAGTTGGAGCAATTGTATTTTTCATTACTATGCTTGCTGAATTAGAAAGAATTCCATTTGATTTGCCAGAGGCAGAGAGTGAAATTGTCGCTGGTTGGTTAACTGAATTATCTGGAATGATGTATGGCCTTGTTCAATTAGGAACATATCTCAAACTTTACGCATTTGCAGCATTGTTTGTTGTATTATTCCTTGGTGGTTGGAATGGCCCAATGATTGTACCTCCATTACCTATGGAAATTGCTACTCATGGAATGGAAATGGGTCCAGTTACAGTAAAAATATCTGGATTGGAACCATTACTTAGTCAAGTAATTACTCAAGAAATGCTTAATGGAACATTGTGGTTTGTTCTCAAAACTGTTGGCGTTATTTTCTTTATATTATTGCCAAGAGGAGTATTCCCAAGAATTAGAGTTGATATGTTGCTAAACCTTGGTTGGACTAAATTAATTGGACTTGCATTCGTTAACATCTTTATTGCACTAGGCTTGCTTTACGCTGGAGTGCTAGGACCAGGAGGTTTACAATAATGGGAACTGCTACAGGTATTGTTCGTGCACTAAATTCTGGAATTAAACATATTGCCACAAAACGATTTACCCTTCGTTATCCTGAAGAAAAATTAAAGTTTGTAGGTGATGGTTATCAATTTGATCCTTCTACTGGTGTTGGAATTGCTGGATTAAAGGGTCGTCATATGTTATTCCATGATCACTGTACTGGATGTCAATTATGTTCTATTGCCTGTGAAGGTGTTGCTGAAGCAATTGCTATGGTGAAAGTTCCAGAAGAACAAAAACAAAATAAAAAATCTATCATGCCTCAAATTGATTATGGAAAATGTGTTTTTTGTGGTTTATGTGTTGATGCCTGTCCATTTTATGCTCTTTACATGACTAATGATTATGAGCTTTCTTCTTTTAGCAAAGAAGGTTTAATCTATACTCCTGCACAACTTCAAGTTAAACCATATGTTGCACAGGATAGTGAAATTGTAATTACAAAATGGGGTGCAACTCATGGCTGATGCTGTATTTCTTGCACTATCTGTAATTACAATTGGTTCTGCCATTGCTGCACTTGAAATGAGATCATTAATTTATGGTTCAATTGCATTAATGGGAACTCTTGGTGGAATTGCTGGATTTTTCTTTTTACTTGATGCACCCTTTGTTGCATTATTTCAATTAGCAGTTTATGTTGGTTCAATTGCTGTTTTAATTCTGTTTACTGTAATGCTTGTAAAAAGAGAACTTATCTTTAAAAAAATTGAAGACAAGCGAAGAAAGTTTGCAGGAATTGGTTTGATGTTAATTATTATGGTATCTTTAGGTGCTATATTCTTAGATTCTGGAATTAAAACAATTACTACTGATGAACCAACCGTTAACTTTAGAGATATTGGTACAGACTTTGTAACTTATTATTGGCCTGCATTAATTTTGATGGGTTTAATTTTAGCCAGTTCAGTAACTGGTGCATTAGTTTTAGCTAGAAGGGAGGATGTGGAAAATGACCAGCGAATTAATTGATTTTACATTAGTTTCTGTTGCCTTATTGGCAATAGGAATTTACGGTCTTGCCGTAAAACGCAATTTCATTAGAATGTTATTTGCAGTTGAAATTATTATCAATGCTGCAAATCTTAATCTTGTTGCATTTGGTAGATTTCTACCTCATAGTGGTGGTCAAACCTTGGCATTATTTTCAATAGCAATTGCAGCTGCCGAAGTAGCAGTTGGACTTTCATTAATTATTGTAGCATATCGTATGTATCAAAATGTCGATATAGCTGATTTCAGGAGCTTGAAAGGATAATGGAATATGCATTATTACAGGCAGTTTTCCTGCCCTTACTGTTATCTCCAGTAGCCTATATTCTTGGAAGAAAATTGGGACCTGCTCCTGCAATGTGGTTTACATTTGCAATTTTACTTTACACTACAATTCTTGTAATCAATGCAGCCCTTTCTGGAACTGTAGAAGAACATTATCCGTGGACTGAACAATTTGGAGAATTTGGTTTCCTGTTGGATGGTCTTGCATCACCATTTGCAATAATGATTTATGTTTTATCTACAATTCTGGCAATTTATTCAAAACCATACATGATTCATAAATTCCATGAGCAATTTGAAGAAGAACAAAAAATTAATGTTTCTGAAAATGGTCAAACTTCAGTTATTGAATCAACTGCTCTTTCAAATTATGTAAATGCAAAATCTGGTCTTTATTTTGCACTTTATCTTGTATTTGCAATGGGTATGCTTGGAACTGTTCTTTCAACAAATCTTATTGAATTTTATATTTTCTTTGAAGTTATGTTAATCCCTGGTTTCTTTTTAGTTGCTTTATGGGGTGATGGACCAAGAAGAAAAATTGGTTTGATGTTCTTATTTTGGACTCATGCTGGTGCAGTTGTTTTATTATTGGGATTCTTGATGATAGGACTCACACTTGGTAGCTTTGACTTTGTAGATATTCAGGAATCTGAACTTCCTGCGGACATTGCAATGTATTCTGCTGTTGCAATTTCTATAGGTCTTGGTGTTAAATTAGCAGTTTTCATGTATCACATTTGGCTTCCATATGTCCATGGTGCAGCACCTACACCAATCAGTGCATTATTGTCACCAGCAATGATTGGAATTGGAGCTTATGGTCTTTTTAGATTAATTGTTGAATTCTTACCTGTAACATTTTCAGAACTTGCAATTTGGTTCCATATTTGGGGTCTTGTCACTATGATTTATGGTGGTGCAATGGCATTAATGCAAGATGATTTGAAACGTTTTCTTGCTTATTCCAGTATCAGTCAGATGGGATATTTGTTATTTGGAATAGGATCAATGTCTGCATATGGTCTTGCAGGTGCTGAAATGATGTATGTGACTCACGCCATTGGTAAAGGTATTCTCTTTATGATGGCCGGAATTATTATTGTTAAAGTTGGAACTAGAAGCTTCTCTAAACTTGGAGGACTTGCTGGTAAGATGCCCATCACTGCAGTATGCGCAGTAATTGGTGCATTGACAATAATGGGTGTACCTCCAACTAGTGGGTTTATGGGTGAATGGATAATGTTTTACGGTGCATTAGAAACTGCAATTGCAGAAGGTTCTACAGTTAGAGCAGTGGCATTTGGATTAGGTTTAGTTGCAACAGCTCTTACAATGTCTTACATGCTTTGGATGCTAAAACGTGTATTCTTTGGAAAACTTCCTGAACATCTTCAACATGTTAAAGAAGGCAGTTGGTACATGACAATTCCTATGATGATATTGGCAGGATTTTCAATTGTAGTTGGAATTTATCCTGATATTTTCTTGAAAACAATTATTCCATACATGAATGGAGTGATGGGGGTTTAGATTATGGCAACTGAAATTTTAGGAATGTCATTTGAAGTAACAAGTGCATGGTTAATCTGGATGCTACCATTTGCTGCTGCATTAATTATGCCAGGAATTGGAAAATTATCTAAAAAAGCAACTGGTTTTGTTGCAGTTGGATTTGCTTTAATGAGTGCATTATCTGCCGCATCTTTAATTCCTCTTGCATTAGATGCACATGAAGTTCATAGTCAGATTATGTGGATAGATGCACTTGGTCTTAAAGCAGGTGTACTAGCTGATCCACTTTCAATAATTATGGCAAATGTTGTAGGTTGGATTTCTTTCTTGATTATGATTTACAGTACAGGATACATGAAAGGTGATAAAGATATTACGAGATTCTGGTTCTGGATGATGTTCTTCATTGGTTCAATGCAATTAATTGTATTATCTGATAACTTACTTCAAGTATTCTTTGGTTGGGAAGGTGTTGGACTTGCATCATATGCATTAATCAGCTTTTGGTATCGTGATAAAAAGAAAGATCATGTTGGTGTTGAAGGACGTACTGTTCTTGGAATGTTAGATTACTATTCACCAACACATGCAGGTATGAAGGCCTTCATTATGACAAAAGTTGGAGATGTAATGATGATTGCTGGTATGCTTTTGATATTCTTGTTTGCAGGTACTTTTGGATTTAAAGAATTAATGGCTAATACTGATTGGGCAACTTCTATGGCTGCTCAGGGATTATTAGTTCCTGCATTTGTTTTACTATTTGGTGGTGCAATGGGTAAATCTGCACAATTCCCATTAAACGAATGGTTGTTAGAAGCCATGACTGGACCTACTGCCGTATCTGCACTAATTCATGCAGCAACAATGGTTAAAGCCGGTGTGTTCTTGGTCGCAAGAATTGGCCCACTTGTATTTGCATTAGGCGCAGCAGGAATTTTAGCTGATCAATTCTTTGAAATTATTGCTTGGACAGGTGCAATTACTGCATTATTACTTGCAACACAAGGTATGGTTAATCCTGAAATTAAGAAAGTTTTAGCATATTCTACTGGTTCTCAAATTGGTTATATGATGATGGCATTAGGTGTTGCAGGATTATCCCATCAATATGTTGATGGTTATACTGCAGGATTTTTCCACTTAATTTCTCACGCAATGTTTAAAGCTTCATTATTCATGGCAGCAGGATCTCTGTTGCATATTGTTGGTTCTAGATTTATGACCGATATGGGAGGTCTGAGAAAACACATGAAGAAAACTTATGCCTTCATGTGGGCAGCAGGTCTTGGTTTGATGGGAGCGCCATTTATCACAACAGGTTTCTGGAGTAAAGATGCAATTTTTGCTGCAGTGTATGAATCTGGAAATGAATGGGCACTACCATTATTCATTATCGCTGTTTTGACTGCTGTAATCACTGCATTCTATACCACAAGAATGATTGGTATGGTATTCTTTGGAAAGAAGAGTAAACATATCCAAAAGATGGAAGAAGAAGGACATCACATTCACGAAGCATCTGCATCAATGTGGATTCCATACGGAATACTTGCAGTACTTACAATTGGTATTGGTATAATTGGATTATCTGCTGAAGAAGGTATTCATCACTTGTTTACTGAATATCTAGAGCACTCCTTTGGTATTCATAGTGCACATGTTACAGCAGAAGCATCAATCTTACCTGAATTCTTACAAGGACTTAACCCCGTAGCACTTGGTTCATCATTAGTGGCATTTGCTACCGGTATTGGATTAGGATATATCTTCTACATAGGTAGATGGGTTGATCCTGTTAAATTTGTAAATTCAAATATTGTCTTTTATTCTATTCACAAACTTTTCTTAAACAGATGGTATCTTAACGCCATGGTGTATTGGTGCTTTGTCACAACACCATTATGGTTAGCAAGAGGTGTTTCTAGATACTTTGAGAAAACAGCAATTGATTACGGTATGAATGGTGGAGTTCAAAAAGCTGTTAGTTGGAGTGCTAAAGTAATTCAGGGAACTCAAACTGGTGTATCACAATCTTATCTATTTGTATTTGGAGCAGGATTATTATTCGTAGTCCTGATATTGTTGATATAGGAGATTTGATGATATGTTAGAAATTACTTCAACTCCACTTGTAATAATGGCAATATTGGGTACTGTTGGTATTCTTCTACCAATCATTAGTATTGCAAGAAAAGAACAAGGTTCTAATTCATTTTATGCTATAATTGCGTTTTCTGCATTAATTGTATCCATGGGATATGTTGGATATCAATTCATTGAAGATAATATTTCAGCATCTGCATTATTCTCTGAAGATGTAATTGTTGATGATGCATTTGGTGGATTCTTTGCAATAGCAATGTTAATTGTTGCTTTGTTCACTACTGTTGGCTCTTTTAATTATATGAGAAAACATAATTCCCCTGCTGTTTACTATTCTCTAATCTTACTTGCAACCATTGGTATGGTTCTAGTTGCATATTCTACTGATCTTGTAATGTTATTTGTGGCATGGGAGCTTATGAGTATTCCAACATATATTCTGGTTGGATTTATGAAAAAGAATCCAAGCTCAAATGAAGCAGCTTTGAAATATTTCTTGTTTGGTGCATTATCTTCTGCAATCATAGTTTATGGAATTTCACTTTCATACGGATTAACTGGTTCTACAAACATTGGAGAAGTCATTCAAGGTTATTCTGTACTTGACCCTTCGCTGCTTCCACTTGCATTACTTTCAGTTGGATTATTTATTGCCGGATTTGGATTTAAGATGGGATTAATTCCGTTCCATCAGTGGCTTCCTGATACTTATGAGGGTGCACCTGCCCCAATTACTGCTCTACTTGCAGCTGCTACTAAAAAAGCTGGATTTGCTGCAACAATTAGAATTGTAGTTTTAGGAATGGTAGTTTTACACCTTGATTGGACTTTAGCACTTGGTATTATTGCAGTAATGACAATGACTATTGGTAATGTTGCAGCAATTATGCAAAAGAACATTTCCAGAATGTTGGCATACTCTAGTATTGCACATGCAGGTTACATCTTAATTGGACTTGCAGTTGCCCCACACAGTTCACTTGGTTTACAAGGTTCATTGTACCAAATCATGAATCATGCAGTAATGAAAGGTGCTGCTTTTATTGCAATTGCAGGAATTGTTACAACTCTTGCAGTTACTCATATTGATAAATTACAAGGACTTGGAAGAAGAATGCCTATAACTGCTTTAGGTTTGGTAATTGCATTATTTGCATTAGCTGGTATTCCGCCACTTTCTGGATTTTGGAGTAAATTGATGTTATTTGGTAGTGCATTAGATGCAGGTACTGCATTATGGTGGGCACCATGGCTTGCAATTGCAGGTGTACTAAACAGTGCTTTATCGCTTGCTTACTATGGTTGGTTAACTAGAAAAATGTACTTTGAAGGTGAAACTCAAAAGAGAGTTGTTGAGCCAAAATCTGTAATGGCTGTTATGATCTTCTCAACTATTTTCTTAATTGGATTTGGTGTTTATCCAGAACCGTTACTCAAATTTGTAGAGTTTGCAACTCCTGTAATTGGTTTGGGAATCATGCCTTAAACTAATTTGATTGTATTTGTAGATTTTACACTTTTTGTTGTTGATTTAAAAATTATGGACTAAATGAAGTAAATTTAATTAATTTTTCTAAGTTTATTTTTGCATCATTATCTGGAATTTTTCTTAAAAATGATCTTGCTTTCTCTGAATATTCTTTTAACAATTCTTCCATTTTGTTAAACCCTTCTCTTGGATCTACGCTTTTCTTAATCAATAAATTAAATAATTTTTCTTCATTTTTCCAATCTAACAAATCATCTCTAATTTGATATGCAATTCCAAGATTTTTTCCATATCCTGTTAATGCTTCAATTTGTTCTTCTGTTCCATTTGCAATAATTCCTCCTGTTCTTGCTGCAACTTCAAATGCAGTTGCTGTTTTGTATTCTATTACTTTTAGATAATCATCAAATGTAATGTCTCCACTAGATTCTAATCTTCCTTCGATCATTTCTCCTTCACTCATTAACATTGCAGTTGTTGCCAAATCCTTTGTAATTCTGGCATTATCTAATCTTGATGATATTGCAAGAATTAATCCTAAAACAAAATCTCCTGTTAGAACGCTGGTGTTGTATCCATATTTAACATGAAATGGTTCTTTTTGCCTTCTCATAGTTTCATTATCTATGATATCATCATGAATGATTGATTCCATGTGTAAAAATTCAACAGCACATGATGCCGATAATGTATTCTCATCTATTTTACCAATACTTTCTGCAGATAAATTTAAAATAATTGGTCTAATTCTCTTTCCTCCTTCTAGTGAATATTTTAGTGGTTCAATGAATTCTGATTCTGAATATAATGCAAGTTCTTTATCTAATGCCTGATCAATTTTTTCAATATATTTCCCGTATGTCTCTAGTAGGGGATTAATCTCAATATTTTTTCTGTCCAAGATAATTGATCAAAAACCTTTGTTATTAGTAATTAAATCTTGGTGCTCCAGCCGGGATTTGAACCCGGGATCTTTGCCTTGAAAGGGCAAAATGCTTGACCGGTCTACACCACTGGAACCCATGAAAATTCTTCTTTTAGATCATAAAATCTTTTGTAAACCACAAAGATTTTTGTATTGGGCGATTTAGAGATGAATTATGAACCTAATTCAAAGAATTGATGAAATAATTGAAGCAAGAAGTTTGTTAAAACACCCATTTTATGAAATGTGGTCTGATGGTAAATTAACTCAGGAATCTTTAGCAGGATATTCAAAGGAATATTTTCAACTTGTAAAGGCAGTTCCTGAATTCATGACCCCTATCATTGAAAATGCACCTAATTCTGTAATTACTGAATTATCTGAAAATCAACAAGAAGAATCTGATCATATACAACCTTGGATTAGATTTGCTGGGGAACTTGGTATTTCTGAAGATGAATTAACCTCATATTCTGGATTAAATAAAACCAAAAAAGCAGTATCTGATTTGGCTGAATTAATGAATACTTTTGATGGTGGTGCATGTGCAATGTATGCATTTGAAAAAGAAATTCCAAAAATCAGTCAAACTAAACTTGATGGATTATCTGAATTTTATCAAATAACAAGTGATAATGCAACTGAATACTTTAAACTTCATACTGAGGCTGATGTTAGACATGCAGCATCTTGGAGAAATATTTTAGAGAAATCAAATGCTGATACAAGTAATCTAATTGAAATTGCTGAAAAATCTGTTTCAGCACAAAATTTGTTACTTGATAGTTGTTATGATGAATATTGTTAATCTCATAACATTTTATACCTCAAAAAAAATTCAACCCTTTAGGGCCCGTAACTCAGCTTGGTAGAGTAACCGGCTCATAACCGGTGAGCCAAGGGATCGAAGCCCTTCGGGCCCATCCTTTTCAATTAGTTTTAAAACAAGTCTATCTAAAAATTACTGGCTGCAATGAAGAATCAGAGTTATATCTGAAATTGATGATTGGAAGGCATTTGTCTGAGCTGCCCAAATTTATTTACTAATTTGTTTTTTTACTTTTTCTAGAATCTCAATACCAATCATTTTTTGTTCATACAATATTTCTGTAATTTGTAATATGTTTAGAATTGAATGCATCTTTACTCCAAGTTCTGCAAAGGCTTCATTAGCTCCTTCCATTCTATCTACAATTACATATGCATCTTTAACTGGAATATTTACATCTGTTAATGATTTTATTGCATTAACAACTGAACCTCCAGTAGTTGCAACATCATCTATCATGACAACTTTCATTCCATCATGAATTTTTCCTTCAACCGATTTTGAGGTACCATAATTTTTTGGTTTACTTCTAACATAGATTAGTGGTTTTACCGTTTCAATTGCTAATGCTGATGCAATTACTAATCCTCCTGTAGGAACTGAAACAATACTTTCAAAATTATCTAACCCGATATCCTCTGTAATTTGATTTTCAAGATGTTTTACCATCATTCTAAATTCATGAGGATAACTAGGAACTAATCTTAAATCAACATAATACGAACTACTTTTTCCACTTGCAAGTGTAAAATCCCCAAATTTTATTATCTCTTTTTGATGTAAAAAAATTACAAATTCTTTCATAAATTCCATATTAAAATTCACTACATTGGATTTATTTTGGTTTGTATTTAGAGTCTATTATGCCTGAAATTTGGTTAAATTATGGTGTTACTGACGTAGTTTTGGATATAAAGGCTGAAAATTTAGAGCAAAAAATTGATTCTGATGGTAAAATTATGGATGATTTTGCAATTAACGATAAACTCAATACTCTTGATTTATCCAAACCAATGGAACTTGTGGTTTTACACCATTCTAAATCTATTTTAAAAATTATTTCCTCTTTGTTTACACTATGTGAACAAAAATCAAAACCATTTCCAAAAATATTTGCTGAAAAAAAAATTCTAAATCTAGTTAAATCTGGATTACCTGAAGGTAGTTCAATTAATGAATTTGATGATACTAACATTACAAATTCTAATCTTGTATTTATGGGGGAAATGGGCTTTGATGGTTTATTTGGTTATGAAACTGTTGCAACACGTCTTATCAAAAAATTTGGTTTAGAATCTATGCTTTCAGCATATGCAAAAAGACAAGGCAATCTTCCTGCTCCTGGAAAATATTCTGAAAGTTTAATTGAAGCAAAAAAATTTGCTGACAATTTTGAAATTCAAGCAATTGAAATTATTGCAAATTCTGAAGGAATACTTAATTTTACAATTGGTCATCCTTCCCAAACACTTTCTACAACTAAAATTTTAGAATCAAATTCAATTAAAGATGTTGGACAACATAAAACTCTGATTGTAAGTACTGGTAAAGATGCAAGTAACGAAACTTTGGGAAATTCTTTATCTTCTTTATGGAATTGTTCTAATGCTGTAAAAAAAGATGGTCTGGTAATTTTAGTTGCTGAATGTAAAAGTGGTTTAGGTTCTAATGCAATTCAACAATACATTGAAGGCAGAATGACTCTGGAACAATTACGAAATCCTACAAAATATGTTGATGGTATGGAAGATTTACTATTTCTTTCAGAAATTCAAAAAAACTTTCAAATTGGATTGGTATCTATTTTGCCTGAATTTTATGCAAAGAAACTTGATATGATTTCTTTACCTGGAATAAAATACTCTATGGATTATATCTTAAAAACACAAGGTGCCCGACAAAAAGTGGCAGTAGTACTTGACGGTGCTAGACTTTTTCTAAGGTAAAATTCCTGAAAATAATCCTGATGGCAACGGGGCACATAAAATTGCTAATATTACGATTCCAATATATGAAATTTTTCTATTTCTTGTAAGTGGAGATATGTCATCAAGTGGTGTTGCACTTGGATTTTTAGCTGACATTACTAAAATTAAGATTGCCATAAGCCAATAGTTTAACAAAATAAGTACTAACATGCTTCCATATGTTGCATATCTGTGAATTTTTTGTCCTAGAAGAGTTCTTGCCATGTGACCGCCATCAAGCTGCCATGCTGGAAGCAAATTCAAAAATGTAATTAAAAATCCAATCCATGCCGCAAACATTACTGGTGTCATGATTACTTCATGACCTGGTCCACCTTTGCCAAATACTGCCAAACTTGCAGTCATAAGTAATGGTTCTCCTTGTTCCCATTCAACTAATATTTGCTCTGCAAATAACCCTTCAGCTATTTCCTGATCTAACATTGGTGCAGTGTATGCACCATACAGCGAAACTATGATTGTAATTACAAGTCCTGCAATTGGTCCTGCAATAGCTACATCAAATAAAATATTTCGATTAATTGTTAATCCTTTTGACTGAATAAATGCACCAAATGTTGGAATTCCAATTACTGGTAAACCTGGAATAAAATAAGGCCAACTTGTTTTTAATCTATGTGCTTTTGCTGCAATAATATGTCCCAGTTCATGTGTTCCTAAAATTCCTAATAAAGCAAATGTGTAAACAATTGCCATTTGAAATGGATCTCCAATTTCTATAATTGCATTTGTTCCTGATGTTCTATAGTACCCATCAATCATTACAAATGATATTACAATTACAAACAAAAATCTCGGTGTCCAAGTTGCATTCATGAATTTTCTGTGTTTTTTTATCGTAAATTTTTGAATTTCAATATACATTTCATCATCTTTTTTTATTAATTTACAAACATAGCTCATATTTTCTAATTCTCTTGCTAAATCTTCAAATTTTGTTTGAAATTTTACATTTCTAATTTTGAATTCTAGTGTGAATTCACTTTTCGTAAATTCTTCTACATCAAAAATTGAATTAACTAATGAAATAATGCCTTCTTGAGAATCCTCACTCATCTACTCTAAATTTTATCTTTCCATTAATGATCTTTTTGTTTAAAATTAAATATTGATACTTTCATAGTAAATTATGCAAGTAATTTTGAGGCAATTGGGTGACTGTAGTATACGTAGAGCAGCTCCGAGCGATCTAATATCCGTAATGGAAATTAATCTCAAAACTTTACCTGAACACTACTCTGATTATTTTTATGAATCATTACTTCAGGAATTACCTGAGGCCTTTTTGGTTGCAGAAATCGATGGTAAAATAGTTGGATACGAAATGTGTAAAACTGAATTTGGATTTTCAAATTTTAAAAAATTAGGTTTTGTAAAAAAGGGACATGTAGTATCGATTGCAGTTCTTGATGAACATCGAAAAAAAGGAATTGGTAAAGCACTTGTTGAAGAGTCTGTAACTGGCGTAAAGGTTAGAAATTGTGATGAATTCTATTTAGAAGTTAGGTGTAGTAACACTGATGCTGTTCGTCTTTATGAAAAACTTGGATTTGTCATTAGACAAGAACTTAATGCATATTATCGTGATGGTGAATCTGCATATTTGATGGCAATTGAATTAAATTAAAAATAGTCATAATTATTACAGTTACAATTATGATTTCTCTGTTATAATGATAATTGGAATTAGAAAAAACTCTGAGAAGATAACCGATAAATAACTCAGAACAGGTTTTTTCACATGGATAAGCGCAAAGGTATGGGTGTTTTGATTTTCTTATTTTGTATAGGTGGATTTTTTGTTTATGCGTATTTACTCATGTTATCTGAATGGTCTCCAATTGTCTTACAACTTTCTGTATTGATGGCAGTTGGTGGTATTCTTGGAATTATTGCTTGGATTGGTTATGTGATGGCAACAACAAAACCTACATCTGCAACAATTACTTCTGATGATGATTTACCTACTTAGTGATTTTTACATCTACCACAGTTTGATAATATCTGGGACCTACTGCTCTTACAATTTTTGAACCCAGAATTTCTGATTTTACTGTTGTAATTTTTTTATAATGTTCTTCAGTTAATTTCCCAGCTTCTGATTTTTTATCTGCATGCATGTGAGAGTAATAGTGAATAATTCCTCCACTCTTTGTTGTACTTATTGCAGAATCTAAAAATTCATCTGATCTTTCTGGTAACAATGTTAGTGTTCTATCTGATTTGTCAATTAATTGTTCTTGGATTATTTTTGATGCATCTCCATTAATTGAAATTATCTCTCCTGCTAGTTTGTTCATCAAAATATTTCTTTCACAAAGTTTTGATGCTACTGGATTCAAATCAAGACTATATACAGTACATTTTTTCTTTTTTGCAGCCATAATTGAAAACATTCCTACTCCTGCAAACATGTTTACCACTACTTCCCCATCTTGAGTTAATTTTGCAATTCTTTCTCTTTCAGTTGAGAGGCGAGGTGAGAAAAATGCTTTTTCTACATCTACAATAAATTTACAATTGAATTCTTTGTATTCTGTTTCTGTATTGTCTTCTCCTGCTAGGATCTCTAGATTTCTTGTACGAAAATCTCCTTCCACTGCTGAAGATTGATAAAATACACTTTTGACGATTTTAACTTCATTTAGTAATGTCTCCCCAATAATTTTTTTCTTGGATAACAGCGAATCTGGTATTCTAACTATTATGATATTTCCTATTTGATCAAATGCTGAGATTAATTCTTCACTTTCTTTTGATGTTAACACACTTTCTAGTGATTTTTTTAACATTCGAGTCAATGCTTGTGATAAAAATTTCCTGATGCTTTTTGATCTTTATCTAATCTACTCTCTATTTTGTTTACTCTAGGTCTTAGACTTTTTTCATCTCTTCTAAATGACATGTCCAATGATTTTAGGAATCTGTTCATTGCTGCTGGTTTTGGCATAGGGGATGTAGCGGTTCCTGCCTTTCCTGACTCTCCTTCAAATATTATCATTGAATCTGATACTAAATCCATTAACTGCAAATCATGGTCAATAATAATTGCTGATTTTCCAAACGAACGAACAAATTTTTGCAAAAATTTTGCAACTGCAATTCTATCTTCAACATCTAAAAATGCTGAAGGCTCATCTAATGCATACAAATCTACTTTTTGAATTAAACATGATGCAACTGCAATTTTTTGTAGTTCACCACCTGAAAGATTTTTTACTGATTTATTGTATAATTTTCTAATTTTTAATGGGTCTAGAATTTGTTCTTCTTCTTGACTTCCCTCTATAGGACCTCCGTTTGCCTTTTCTAAAAGTGCTATAACTTCCACATCAATATCATTTTGGAGATACTGTGGTTTGTATGCTATCTTAATTTTTTTATCAATTGAACCCACATCAGGTTTTTCTGCTCCTGCAATCATTCTCATCATTGTTGTTTTTCCAAGAGCATTTGCGCCCATTATGCCCAAAACTTCTCCTTTTCTTATTTTTCCAGGTTCAATTGAGACTGAAAATGAATCAAATTTTTTCTCTAGTTTTGGATAATTTACAATCTCGGTACCTTCTTGGAAAATATCTGTAGCTGATGATGATACATCCATAGAAAATTTCTTCTCTCTAAATCTAACATTTTCATTTGGTAAATACCCATCAAGGAAAACATTGATTCCTATTTTGGTTGATAAAATATTTGAAACAATTCCATATGCTGTTGGTTCACCATATAGTACCTCAATGTAGTCACTAAGGAAATCAAGTAATGTTAGATCATGTTCTACAACCATTACACTTTTTCCAATTTTTGCTAATCCTTGAATTACTCTTGCAACACCTGTTCTTTGAAATACATCATTGTATGATGAAGGTTCATCAAAAAAATAAAATTCTGTATCTTTTGATGCCGCAGCAGCTACTGCAATTCTTTGTAGTTCTCCTCCACTAAGTTCTTTCAAACTTTGCTCCATGGAATTTTGTAATCCTAATTCTCTAACTAATTCTCTAGTTACCCCCCTTTCATCATATTTATCCAGTAACTCATTTCCTGTACCGTCAAATGCTTCTGCAAGATGATGAATTTGTTGTGGTTTTATTGATGCACGAATTTCATTTTTTTCAATTTTTTGAAAATGTTGTTTTAATTCAGTTCCACTATAATGTTTAAAAATTTCATCCCATTCTGGTGGATTTTCATATCTTCCAAGATTTGGTTTTAGTTTTCCAGACAATATGTTGACTACTGTACTTTTCCCCATTCCATTTCTTCCAAGTAGTCCAACGACTTCTCCTTTTCTTGGGGTTGGTAATTTGTATAATCGAAAAGAGTTTGTTCCATACTGATGAATTTTATCCGTAGCTAATTCACTTGCTAAATTAACAATTGTTATTGCATCAAATGGACATACTTTGACACATATTCCACATCCATTACAAATATCCTCATCGATTTGTGCTTTTTTTGATTCTTCATTAATTGTAACACATTCTGCGCCTGATTTGTTAACTGGACAATATTTTATACATTCTAACCCACATTTTTGGGGCTGGCATAAATCCTGGTCCAATACTGCAACTCTGTGTGTCATAGTTGTAATTCGGTATTTTCTTTGCTTTATACCTATTTTGAGTTGATTTCAAATCTGTCGTTACCTTAATACATTAGAATTATGATATGATTTTCAAGCCGGCCATAGCGTCAGGGTGCGACCTAATCCCATTCCGAACTTAGAAGTCAAACCTGATAGCGCTGTTGTGTTACTAAGATGCGAGAGCTCTTGGGAAGCAACAGTGCTGGCATTTTTCACTTTTCAAACAATCTTTTAATATCCATTTGATTTGGTTGAATTGATTTCAATGCCAAATTGTAGTGTTTGTGGAGAAAAATCTGATAATGATATTAGATTACTGAACCATATGATGGAAAAACATGGATGGAGAAATCCAAATGTTAGTACACCTGATAGAAATAGTCGGGGTTATTGATTTTATAATTTTTGTAAATAATCTAAAATCAATCTTACTCCAAAACCTGTAGCGCCTTTTGGATTGTATGGTTTTTCTTTTGTAGCTGCTCCTTGAGTCCAAGCAACACCTGCAATATCCAAATGTGCCCATGGTGTATCTTTTATTGCACTTTTCAAAAATGCAGCAGCTGTAATGGTTCCTGCTGCTCTTCCTATTCCAACATTTTTGATATCTGCAACATCTGATTTTATCATATCCATATAGTCTTGTGTTAGTGGTAATTCCCAAATTTCTTCTGTTGTCATTTTTGATGAATCTGTAATCTTCTTTGTTAGTTGTTTATTGTTTGATACAATTGCAGCCACGTTGTTACCTAATGCTACTATGCATGCTCCTGTTAATGTTGCAAAATCAATAATTGCTTTTGGAGAGTATTGTTTTTCACCATATGCTAATGCATCTGCTAAAATGAGTCTGCCTTCTGCATCTGTATTTAGAATTTCTGCGGTCTTTCCATTGTATAGTTTTATGATGTCTCCTGGTCTGTATGCTTCTCCACCTGGCATATTTTCAACTGATGGAATTATGCCAATTACGTTAATTGGTAATTTTAATTCTGAAACTGATTTCATTATTCCTAAAACTGTACAGCCTCCGCACTTATCAAATTTCATTTCATCCATGCTTTGTCCTGGTTTTAATGAAATTCCTCCAGTGTCAAATGTTACAGCTTTTCCAACTAAGACAATTGGTTTTTGATTTTTAGGTCCATGATTATGTTCTATTAAAATTAATTTTGGTTCATTTTTACTTCCTTTACCTACTGCCGTTATTCCTCCAAAACCTTTTTTCTTTAATTCTGGTTGTGAAATAATTTTGCATTTCATTTTATTCTTTTTAGAAATATTTTTAGCAAAATTGGATAATGTGGTGGGAGTACATTCGTTTGGAGGTAAATTTGCAATGCTTTTTGTAAATATTACGCCTTCCGCAACAACTTCTGCCACTTTGATAGCTCTTGAGATTTTATTTGATTTGGAAATTATAATTATTAGATCTGGTACCTTGTCTACTTTTTCTGTTTTAAATTTATCAAATTTGTATAATGACATCTTAGTACCTTCTATGATTTGAGAAACTGATGAAATTGAATCCCAGATGAAAGTAGGTGGTACAATGATTGAAAATTCTTTTAATTTTAACTCTTTTACCTTTTGTGCAATTTTACCTGAAACAAATCTTATGGTATCTTGTGTTAAATTTTCTTTTTTACCAATTCCTGCAAGAAGAATTCTTTGAGCCTGTTTTTTGTTTGGATTTGGAATGATTGTTAATTTTCCTAGTTTTCCATTCATATCTTTTAGAGATTGACTGATTGCAGATGATATTTTTGTATCAAATTTTGGTAATCCCAAAACTTTGTTTGAATCTTCTAATACAAATCCACATAGAACGTCTGTTTTCTTTTTTACAGAATTTTCAGTTTTAACTTTCACGACAAAACTTCTTTTTTTAAAGCATTATTTAGATTTTCTATAAATCAATTTTTTTACTATTTGTAATCAATGAAAATGATCTTACAAATACTGATTTGGTGCTTTTACAGTTTTCACTACAAATATTACTTATTTGAATGAACTTTGATTTCTTTGTTTTTGTAGAAAATATTGATTTTATTAATGGAAATAATGCTGCTCTTCCACCACTTGCTCTCTTCTCATCGATAAACCAAAACATTTCTAATGCTGACTCATCTAAAATCTCCTTTCTAATTTTAATTCCAAAATCTGAATAATGTCCTGTCATTGTAATTTTATTTCTTGCCAAAAAATTAACAATTATTGCGAATTTTATACAAACATAACATTGATCATCAAAAAGTACAATTGGAATTTTTTCTTTTATTTCCATATTGTCATATTGTTGCGATCAAATTAAAATTTTACAGAAGTAGATTTTTATTCAATTTATGGAGATACGATCCAGATGGGTCTTAATTATTATCAAATTAAAAAAAATGTTCTACGAGCTCGTAAATTAGTAATTAAAGCAACTAATGCAGCAGGTTCTGGTCATCCTGGTGGTTCTTTTTCGATGGCTGAAATTTTAGGTTGTTTATTTAACAAACATTTGAAATTTGATGTTCAAAATCCTCAGTGGGAAGATCGAGATCGTTTAGTGTTATCTAAAGGTCATGCCGCTCCAGGTTTGTTTTCAAATATGGCTGTTGCAGGCTATTTTCCAGAATCTGAAATTGAAACATTACGAAAATTTGGTAGTAGATTACAGGGACACCCTGATCTTAAATGCCCTGGTGTTGAATTTTGTGGAGGTTCTTTGGGGACTGGATTGTCTTATTCTGTTGGAATTGCACTTGCTGCAAAAATAGATTCTAAAGATCATCATGTTTATACAATTATTGGTGATGGTGAGTCTGATGAGGGTCAAGTTTGGGAGGCTGCTATGACTGCATCAAAATACAAAGTTGATAATCTGACTGCTTTTCTTGATAGAAATTTTATTCAACAAGATTCTTACACCGAAAAAATTATGCCATTAGATGAAAAATTAGATGGTGATGACATTTCTGAAATGTGGAAAGATGCATCTCGATGGAAAACTGGTGATAAATGGAGATCATTTGGTTGGAATGTTCTTGAAATTGATGGTCATAGAATTGAACAAATTGATGCGGCAATTACAAAAGCTAATGCCACTAAAGGTGTTCCTACAATAATTATCTCTAGAACTATCAAGGGAAAATCTTTAGAACACATGGAAGACAATCCACAATGGCATGGAAAAGCCCCTGACTCTGATGTAGTTCCTGTAATTAATTCTGAATTGGATTCTCAATTTATGATTGCACCTTCAATAATTGCAGGTGATATGTCTAATTTAGAAAATGAAATTAAAAGATGTGTTACTGGACGTTCTGATTTAATTCATCTTGATGTGATGGATGGTCACTTTGTATCGACTAAAACTTTTGATCATGTTAAAATTAAAGAATTAAGACCATTAACTGTCATTCCATTTGATACTCATTTGATGATTAATGAACCTGTGAAATATATTAAAAATTACATTGATGCTGGAAGTGATATTGTTACAGTTCATGCTGAAGTAACTGACGAATCTAGTTTTGGAGAAATTCATGATATTTTAAAACAACACCAAGTTGGTGTTGGATTTGCAATTAATCCTGATACTGAATTACCTGAATGGTCTTACAAATTTTTGTCTACCTTGGATCAATTAATTGTAATGTCTGTAGTGCCTGGTAAATCTGGTCAAAAATACATTGAAGAAACTCATTCCAAAATGACTCGATTAAATTCTATTCTTAATGAACATCATTTTTCAGGCTATATTGAGGCTGATGGTGGTGTAAATCTTGAAAATATTGGTTCAGTCTTTGCAGATGGTGCACGTGCATTTGTTGGTGGTGGTGCTATTGTTGGACAACAAGATGTAAGATCTGCAATCAAAGATTTCAGGAATGCAGTTTTAAAATCTCAAAGACGAATACTACTTGATAAAGCAAATCAACTAGGTGGTTTAGATTTAGTCAATAAATGGATTGGATTACATGTAATTGGAACAAAACAAGAAGAAATTAAAAAAATTGCACAGGAGGCAGGATATCTTTGAATGAACTAATAATGACTGACATGCGTTCGGAATACTCTAAGTCATTAATTCAAGTTGGACATGATAATTCTAATGTTGTTGTTTTAGGTGCTGATACAACTGATTCTTTAAAGACTTCGGGATTTGGAAAACAATTTCCTAACAGATTTTTTAACGTTGGTATAGCTGAAGCAAATCTTGTTACTGTATCTGCTGGATTAGCTGTATCTGGAAAAGTTTCTTTTGCTAGTACTTATGCTATATTTTTACCTGGAAGAGCTGTTGATCAAATTCGAAACAATATTGCATATCCTTCACCCCCTGGAAAAAAAGGACTAAATGTAAAATTAGTTACATCTCATGGTGGTTTGTCTGTTGGACCTGATGGGGGCTCTCATCAACAAATTGAAGATATTGCAATAATGCGAGTAATTCCAAATTTTCGAGTTTTTATTCCTGCAGATACTATTTCTGTTTCAAAATTAACCCATTTGATGGCATCTGAATATGGTCCATTTTACATGAGGATGGCAAGATCAAAAACCCCTATTGTACATTCTGAATCTCAGGAATTTAAAATTGGAAAAGGGATTACTGTAAGAGATGGTTCTGATTGTACTATTGCCGCATGTGGAATTACTGTGCGAATGGCTTTAGAGGCGGCAGAGATGTTACAACAAGATGGAATTTCATGTAGAGTTTTAGATATGTTTTCAATCAAACCTATTGATAATGAAATTTTAGAAAAGGCAGCACGGGAGACTGGCTGTATTGTTACTACTGAGGAGCATAATATTTTGGGAGGAATGGGATCAGCTGTTTCTGAATCTGTTTCTGAATCTTATCCTGTACCTATCAAAAGAATTGGAGCTCAGGATATGTTTGGAGAATCTGCGCGTGATAATGAAATTCCTTTACTTTTAGAAAAACACGGTATTACATCTTTTAATATGGCAAAACAAGCAAAAGAACTTAGGACTAAAAAAATATGAAAATTTTTCTTGATACTGCTAATTTAGAATCTATAAAAAAATTTAACGATATGGGATTGTTAGATGGCATTACAACTAATCCTTCTTTGATGTCCAAAGAAGGTGGTAATCCAAAAAATGCTATGGAAGAAATCACCAAAATTATTCAAGGTGATGTAAGTTTAGAAGTTGTTAGTACTGAATATTCTGGAATGATGGATGAAGGTAAACGTCTTCGTGAATATGGTGATAATGTTGTTGTTAAAGTTCCAATGACTTCTGATGGTCTTAAAGCATGTAAATCTTTTTCATCACAAGGAATCCCTGTCAACGTTACATTGATTTTTTCTGCAAATCAAGCTTTACTTGCTGCAAAATCTGGAGCAAAATATGTTAGTCCATTTATTGGAAGATTAGATGATATTGGTCAAGATGGGATGAATTTAATTAAAGAAATTAAAGAAATTTTCTCAAATTATGATTTTAAGACTCAAATTCTTGTTGCAAGTGTTCGTCACCCATTACATGTAATTGATTCTGCAAAGATTGGGGCTGATGTAGTTACATTACCTCCTGGAGTTTTAGATAAAATGTTACAACACCCTTTAACAAAAATTGGTCTTGATAATTTTCTTGCAGATTGGGAAAAATTAAAGCAAAAAAATCCTGATACTAAAATATAAGAAAAATAAAATCCAAAAAGGAGTTTATGTTTTACCTTTTTTTGAACCAGTACCTCTACCTGATGTGTTTTTTCTTAGCTTTGGTTGCTGGTCTAGCTTTTGGTTCTGGAGTATCTGAAAGTTTTCTTGAACCTGTACCTCTACCTGTTGAAACTGTTCTGTTTCCAGCAGATTTCTTTTTTTCTGCTTGAATTTTCTTGAATTCTTCACCAGAAAATTTGAGATCTTCTACATCCACTTCTATAGTTCCAGTACCTCTACCTGTTCTGATTTTAACTTTAACCATGTTTTTACTAAAATCAAAAAGGGGCTTTTATAACATAGGTCTATTTTTTTATTATAAAAACAATGTATCATAATTTCAATTTTTTATGATACTATTGGAATTTATCTGAAAATCTTAATTCTTTTTGAATAATTATTGATATGAAATTGAATTCATTCTAAATTTATTTTATGAAAAAATTTAGAATATAATTTACTAACTACTAATCCAACCTAATTTCTTGAAATATATGAACATCATAATTGCAGGTATTGCCGATGCAAGAATTATGACAATAAATGTAGTAAATGGACCTAATATCATTAAACTATCGCTAATCCCTCCTGGTAAATTTACATTCATTCCATAAAATGTTCCAATGACTGTTGATGGAATAGCTAATGTGAAAATCATAGTTAGAACCGCCAGTACTTTATTTGTTTTTTCATTACTTAATACAAAATCTACATCTTTGTAAATTTCCATAGTTTCTCTTGATTCTTCTAATGTTTCTATGACTTTGTCTATGTGATCAATTACATCATCAAAGTATAGGGAAAGTTCATCATCTGAACTATCTGAAAATCTTTTAACATTTTTTGCAATTTCTAATACAAATTTCTTTAGTGGTAAAGCTATTCTTCTTAATCTATTAATTTCTCTTCTAAGTAATGCAATGCTTCTAGCAACTGGTTTTGCTTCATCAAATACATTATCTTCCATTTCATCTAAATTTGCAATAATTTTTCTTGATGTATGTAAAAGATCATCTACTAAAACATCTATAATTTCGTGAAGTAAATCACCTGATGATTCTCCTAATAATTTATTCTTTAGTTCATCATCTGAATCTAGTACACATGTTTGTACTAAATCAACCAATGGTTTTAGATCTCCTTGATGTACTGTAACTAGAAAATCTTTTCCAATGAATAATGACAATTGACTATTTTTTGATATTCCAATTTTTTGTGCAAGTGGTGGAAAATGTAAAATTACAAAGAAATGATCATCATAACTATCTAATTTTGGAAGTTCAAATTTTGTCATACAATCCTCTATGTTTAATTCGTTGAAATTGTATTTTTTAGCTAATTTTTCAACATCTGCTCTATCTGGATTTTTTAAATCAATCCATGTAAATTCCCCCCCTTGCATGATCTCTATTTTTTTTTCAATAGGTACCTCTACAGATTTTTTACTTGAACGTAGTCTGTTGGTGATAAATCCTCGTCTCATGTCGAAAAATACCCAGAGTCTACAAATTTAAAGCGATCGTTACTTTTTGATAAAAAAATCATTTCTTCATAACAAAATAATCCCTTATTCTCAATTTGAGACTATCTGCTAACCCATTATTGATTGATTTTTAGACATACTATAGTTCAATCTTAAAGATTATTACTGGATAAAGAAATTTGTTTTTTGTGGCCCTCGTAGTACAGTGGTTAGTATAGAGGGTTGTGGATCCTCGGACAGGAGTTCGATTCCCCTCGAGGGCCCATTTATTTTTAAAATATTCCAAATTTACTTGATTCCATTTCTTCTTTTATTGCAAATTTAAAGCGAGGCGATTTATTTTCTATGTTTTTTGATAACCATGTCATAAATTTTTTATCGGGTCCTTTTCCTTTCAATTTTTGAAAGTCTTCAGTCATCATTGATTCTAATTTTTGTATCAGTACTCTGTTTACACTTAATACAAAAAAATGCCATCCAAATGCAAATTCTGAATCTGTCATAACAAAATCATCTTCTCCATGCACCATTTCTTCTAAAAGTGTTAATTGATGAGTTAACGCTTTACTTGTTTTATCATAATCTATTGTTGATACATTGATGTTAAGTCTACTTTCCATAATTTTTTTATAGATTTATAAAATAAAAGGCTTACACCTATTTTATTTTAGTAGGTGTTCAAAATCAATATCAAAATGCATTTTCATAATGTTGATGTAAGTTTTAATTGATTCTGGAACTTCTTCTGTACATACTACTCCTAATTCTTTTGCGTTGATCCAAATAATTAATGTCTGTATGATTGTTAGAAATCTATCATTTTTAACTTCAGATCCTGAAATAGATTTAGTATATCTTTCAGCAAATTCCCATGCAGTTACAAAATCTATACATTTTACACCAAAAACTGCTAACAATTGCTCTTGTAAATTTTCTGCTTTTTTAAATGGAACTTTGTTAATAATATATGGAAAATTAACTTTATCTGGAAGGCAATTTGGAAGTGGTCCCCATATCGTAATAATTTTTGTTCCTGGTTTTAATTTATCAAATTTTTTAATCATTTTATTTATGACATTTTCATCTGTAAACCAAAATAAAATTACAGTTGCATCTGATATGTTTGCCTCTTCTATATTTTGATGGATTAACTCTGTGTTGATATTTTTTCCTTCCATATTTTTTTGTGCATTTTGAATTTTTTTTAAATTATTATCTATGCCTATGGCTTTTGTAACTTTAAATTCATTAACAGCAATCTCTACCCCTTTTTCATTGTTACATCCTAAATGGAAAAAAATATCCTCTTTCCTTAAATTTAAAAATTTGAATATTTCTCTTAGTGATTTTTCAGGTAATTGAACATCTTCTCCACTAAGTAAATTTTTTGGAAGTGTTTCTAAATATTCTTCAATTTTCAATAATTATGTTAATTCAAGCAAGAATTTATTCTCTTATGCTTTCTAATTTTGATACTGCTTGCCATAATTGAGTTCTTACATATGATGGCATGTTTGGATCTTGTGTAATATCGTCTAGTAGACTGATCGTATTTGCAGCTCTTACTGATAATGAATACTCTTCTTTAACTAAATCTGTTACAAGATCAGTAATTGATTTTTTAATTGTTTTTGGAGTGGAACTAGTAGATACAATTAGGTTTAATGTATCGACAGCTTCTTTCATTGCTTGTTTATTTTGAGATTCATCTGCCATTTTTTACACATTTCTTAAAAATCAGCAGTATATAGTTACATCTCTACAAACACACTATTGGATTCAACTGTGACGTTGTATGATGATAAGTCTTTAATTTTCATTGGAAATTTTGATAGTTTACCTGTCTTACAATCAAATTCTGCTGCATGCCATCCACAAGTAATAGTACATCCATCTAATTTACCTTCAGACAAACTAGAACCTGAATGAGTACATGAATCATCTATTGCACAATATTTTTCATTAATATTTGCAATTAGGATATCTTTTCCGTCTATTGATACTTTGATCATTTTTCCAGGAGTAATTTCTGATGTTTTTCCTGCAATTATTCTTCCCATAGTAATTTTTATCTGTTCATTGTTAATATTTTTTCTTGTATGAAAATTCGTGAAGCAACTTCTTTTGATAAAATTTCAGTTTTAAAATTTTGTAAAGACACCTTTTCTTGGGGTGATTATATTGATAAGGTTTGGTCTTCTTGGTTAAATGAAGGTCATTTATTTTTATTTGAAAAACAACTACCAATTGGCATTTGTCATGCATTTTATTTTAAAAATCAAATATGGATTGAAGGCATTAGAATTGATTTAAATTTCCGAAGACAAAAAATTGCATCAAAACTTATTACACATGCTGAATTAATTGGTAAAAAAACTAATGCATTATTTTCTTACATGTTGATAGACACTGAAAATAAAAAATCCATTTCCATGGCTCGTTCTTTAAATTATCAGATATTTCAAACATGGAATTACTATTCATTAATACCTAAAAAAAATTCTAGTTTTAAAATTGAATTTGCAAAATCTCTTAACTCTAATTTTTCCCCTTACTATGTTGATTCCTGGAGATGGCTTGAAACTAACGAGAATATTTTATCTGATCTATGCGTTCAAAATAAAGTAATTAAATCTAATTTGAATGATAATAATTCTATTGCTATAATTGGTGATTACAAACATCTTGATAAAACTTTGATTGTAACCTTATTTTCAGAATCATTTGATACTCTATCTAATGTTATTTCCTATTTACAAAATTATGCTTTTGAAAAAAATTATGAAAGAATTCAAATTTTAACTAAAGAAAAATTGCCTTTTTTTGATAATTTAGAATATAAAATTTCATTTAATTTGATGAAGAAATCTTTATCTTAATTTGATTTAACAACTTTTATTGTATTGTTTAATATTCCTAAATTTTCAATTTCCATTTCTATTTTATCACCATCTTTTAGAAATACTGCATTTGGTTTGTTTAACATTACTCCTGCAGGTGTACCTGTTGAAATTATATCCCCTTTTTGTAATGTCATCACTTTAGTAATTTTTGCAATAATTTCTGGAATTTTAATAAACATATTATTTGTTGAAGAATTTTGTCTAATCTCTCCATTGACTTTTGTTGTCATTTTTAGGTCTTGAGGATTTTGTATTTCATCTGCTGTTGTAATCCATGGTCCGCAAGGTGCAAATGAATCGAATCCTTTTCCTCTGGTAAACTGTTTATCTTTATTTTGAATATCTCTTGCAGACACATCATTAAAAATCATATATCCAAATATCGTATCCATTGCATTCTCTACACTAACATTTTTACAATCTTTTTTAATAATCAAAGCTAATTCAACTTCATAATCTAACTGTGTAACAAAATCTGGACATGTGATGTCTGAATTTGTATTGTTTAACGCTGTTCTTGGTTTCATTACTAATGCAGGTTCATCTGGTGCTTCCAATCCTTGCTCTTTAGCATGATCTATGTAGTTGAATGCTAGACAGATAATTTTATTTGGATTTGGAATCGGTGCTAATAATCTATATTTTGAAATATTTTCTCTATATTCTAGTTCATTAATTTTATTCTTAATTTCGTCATACCACCCATCAAACAAAAAATCTTTTACATTGATAGGAATTGGTACTCCTGTTAATTCTGTAATTTCACTTTTTATTGCTATTTTATGATCTTTTACAAAGCCATATGTTTCACTATTTCCGTCTGTAACTCTTACTATTTTCATATTTGATCACTTATGTGTAAAAATTGCTTGATTTTGTGAATCTTTTCTACAATATCCAAATCTAACAAATTGGATCTCTTCTCCTTCTTTTAATTGTAAGTAATGTGGTTCTGAATACACATCTAATTCTTCTAAACTGTTTTCATTAAATTTTTCGTTAATAAATAATATTTTTGGAATAATTATTTTAATTCTATGTGCTGTTTTTTGTGAAACCCATTGGATTTTTGGAATACTTGCAATGTCTCCTTCTTTTACATATTCTCCTTCTAGTTCATTTCCTTTCTTTGTAATCAAAATATTTCCTAATCCTAAAAGTCTAATTTGTGTTCCCTCTTCAATATTTTGTATGTCATCTCCAGAAATGTAAAAATTTTTATCAACATCAATTTTTCTTTTACCCATATCATTAACTGGATGATTTGAAATTTCTACTGATGTGATTGATAGATTTTTTACTATTAGTTTTCTTGGATTATTAACCATAAACAATCTGATACTATCACCATCTACAAATTTTCTATTAAATGCTTCAAGAGAATCAAATGGTGCAAGAGTATTTGCTTTTGTTAAACCTAATGACATGATGAATTTTCTAATAGCTTCTGGTTTAATCCCTCGTTTTTTTAATCCCTCCAAAGTTGGTAATCTGGGATCGTCATACCATGAAACTTTACGATCTTCGATCAAAGGTTTGATAATTCTTTTTGAAATTGGCATTCCTTTGAATTCTAATCTTGAGAAAAATCCCTGCTCTGGTTTTCTCATATTTAATGAATCTAAAATTGCATCAATTAGCTCTTTTCGTAATTCAAATTCTTTTGAACGATAAGCATGTGTAACTCCATCAATACTGTCTTCAATAGCAACTGCAAAATCATAACTTGGCCAAATTCTATATTTTTCGCCTACTGTGTAATGTTTACCGTGTATTATTCTAAACAATACTGGATCTCTCATTACTGCATTATCTGCTTTCATGTTTCCTCGAAATCTGACAATTGCTTCACCTGGCTTAAATTTGGTTTCCATTTTCTCCCAATTGTTAATATTTTTATCAACATTCTCTCTACTACATTTACAATCTTTTCTTTCTCGTCTGTTTTTACTAATATCATCTCTTTTACATTTACAAACGTAAGCTTTTCCAGAATTAATTAATTCCAGTCCTTTTTCATAAAATACTTCCATGTCATCTGAAGTATTTTTTACTGTATCAAATTTTATTCCTAACCATTCTAATCCCACTTTAATTGCTGCATGGTATTCCATTCTTTCAGCTTCAGGATTTGTATCATCCATTCTTAGAATAAATTTTCCTCCATACATTTTTGCATATTCTGAATTGATTATTGCTGCTTTGGCATGTCCTATGTGTGGATAACCATTTGGTTCTGGTGGAAATCTTGTAATAACTTTCCCTTGTTGCGCATTTTTTAATTCAGGTAATCCCTTTCTTTCTTGAATTTTTTCTTTAGGTGCTAAAATTTCTGGAAACTTTTCATCAATTTCTTTTTTTTGTTCTTTTATTGATAATTGATTCACATTAGATACAATTTCTGCAATTTCTACTGAAATTTCTTTTACCTTAGTTCTAAATTCTGGTTTGGTTCCAAGAATTTTTCCTAAAATTATTTTTTCTTGAGTTTTACCTTCATGTTCAAATGCGTTTTGAAGAGTCATTTTTCTAATTTCTTTTCTAATTTCTTCATCCATACTAGTTCTACCTATTGTAACTATACACTTCGCCTAACTACGAAATCTAATAATGCTGTTAATTCCTCTTTTGCTGAACCTGAGTATTTTATTAGTGATTTTTCAGACTTTTCTGCATATTTTAGAGCCTGGTTTCTAACTTTATCTTCAATACCTAAGGAACGAATTACTTCTACAGCTTTATTTAGCTCACTCTTTGAAATTTTAGAATTTCCAAATGCTTTAAGGATAATTTTCTTTTCATTACCATTTGCTAATTTTATCGCCATTAAAATTGGAAGTGATTTTTTACCTTCTCTTAAATCATTTCCAACTGGTTTTTTTGTAATTTTAGGATCTCCCATAACTCCGATTAGATCATCTGTAATTTGAAATGCAATTCCTAAGTTTCTTCCAAATGCTGATAGATTTGAAATATCTTTAGGTCTATTTGTTGCACAGATTGCTCCCATTGCACAAGACACATCAAATAACGCTGCTGTTTTTTTACCTATCATTGTAATGTATTCTGCTTGTGTTGGAATCTTTTTTTCATCTGCCATTTTGATGTCTAATAACTGACCTTCACAAACATCTACACAAGCTTTTGCAAGTCTAGATATTAGATGTGCAGTCGCTTTTGGTGATAATTTGGATTCTGAAATTATTTGAAATGCTTTTGAGAATAAAACATCTCCTGCTAAAATTGCGATTGGCATACCAAATTTTTTATGTACTGTTGGAACTCCATGACGCATTTCATCATTATCCATAATGTCATCATGTACTAGAGTAAAGTTGTGAACCATTTCTACAGCACTTGCAGATATCATTGCATCAGATGATTTACCTCCTAAAATCTGACAACTTCTAATTACCATGTATGGTCTAAGTCTTTTTCCACCATTAACAATAAGGTGTCCTGCTGCATCATAGAGTTTTTTTGGATTACCTTTTAATTTTGAGTTAAGATATTTGTTTACAATTTTAGCATTTTTTTCAATTTGTTTAGTTTTTTTCATTTACTAGTCTCCATTTCTCTGCTGGAATATGGGTTTTAATTGCTTCTTGTAATTTTTCACGAATTTCAGTGTTTATCCATGTAGATAAGATATTTTCATATTTTTTGAGCATAGATTGTTCTGATTTATCTAGTAATTCTAATGCAATCAACATCCATGGACAATAAATTTCAGGATTTATTTCTATTTCAGACATTAACTCTTGGGCTGAAACTAATTTAATTTCATCTATTTCTCCTTCGATCTCCCTTAACTCTGTATCTTTGTTAATTACTCCAACTAACGTTCCACAAACTTCATTTTCAGATCCTATATCTTTGTATGGTACATGATACTCAAATTTGTGAAAATAGTCTAATTTCCCAGTAATTCCTAATTCTTCTGGCATTCTTCTTTCCCCTGATGAAACATATCCTTCTGATTCTCTTGGGTGACTTGCAAATGTTCCATCCCAGTCTCCTGGCCATAACATTTTTTCTTTTGCTCTTTTTGTTAGTACTAGTCTTCCATCAACATCAAACAATAATGCAGTAAATGCTCTGTGTAATTTTCCATTTGGTAAATGACATTTTACTTTTTCTTCAGTTCCAATTGGATTGTCATTTTCATCTACTAGTATTACCAATTCTTCAGACATTTTTCTTTCCTCTAAACATGGTTCCTTTAAACTCTATATTTTTTACTGCATTAACTATTCTTTCAGGTTTTTTTCCATTAACAAAAAATACGTTCATCCCCATTTTTGAAATTTTAATTGCTTCTTCTACTTTTCTAGTCATTCCTCCTGTCACATCCATTTTATTTTCTGAAATTAATGGAATACTGTCTTTTAGTTCTGGAATTAATTTTTTTGATTTAAGATCTGAGTATAATCCATCTTCATTAAGTGCAAAAATACATAATCTTGGTTTTAGAATTTTTGCAAAATGAGTCATAATTTTATCTCCTGATAAGATGTATGTTTTATTTTGACCAAACCATAATGCATCCCCATATGTGACTGGAATTAAGCCTGATTTTGCTATTTTTTTAACTTCTTTAATTTTATTTGAAATTGGTTTATTGCCTGACATAAAATCTGTTGGAGGTAATGAATACGGAGTTAATTTATTTTTTAATAGTGAATCTAAAATAATTTTGTTTAACTCAATCATTGAATTTTTAATTATTGCAACTCCTTTCAAATCATACTTTTTTTCTTTTGTATGCATATCATATTTTACAGACCAATAATGCCCATATGATCCACCTCCATGAATAATAATTATTGGTTCTTTAATTTTTTTTAAACTCTTTGTAATATTATCAATTGTTTTTTTTCTAGCTGATAATGGTTTTTCTTTATTTGTAATAATTGATCCGCCTAATTTTATCAGAATCATATTGTTCCCAATTATTTAGTTAATTAAAAAGTATTCAGCCCTTTGAAATCAATTTTCACAGAAAAACAATCGTAATTCTTATTTTTGAATTCTTTTAAAGTTTTGTCTAAATTTGATTTATTTGTTATTGCAAAAATGCATCCTCCTCCACCTGAACCTGTTATTTTTGCTCCAAAAGATGATTTTTGTCCCATTTTTATCATTTTTCTTAATTCATTATTTGAAATACCTATAATTTCTAAATATTCTTGATTTTGATTAATTTTTTCTCCTATTTTTGAGGTATTATTTTCTTTTAATAATTCTAAAACATCTTTTACAAGTTTTGATTCTTGATCACATAATTTTGTAAATTCTTCTTCATTTTCAATTTCAAATTGTTTGACTTTTGAAACCATTGATTCAGTTGAATGTTTTATGTTTGAATTTACAATGACTAGATGAAAATTAGGTTCATTCTCTATTTTTTTAAAACCTTGTTTTTTGTCATATTCCATTATCCCTCCATATGTGCATACGGTACAGTCTGCTCCTGATGTATTTTCAAAAATTGTTTTTTCAGCTTCTATTGCATGTTTTAAAATTTCTTCTTTAGATATTTCTCCAAATAATCTAAAAATTGCTGCAGCACCTGCAACACAACATGCTGATGATGAACCTAATCCTGCTCCTAATGGTATTTCAGAATCTATGTTTATTTGAATACCTGTATTTTGATTTTTAATAACTTTGTTTGCTAAATAATAAAATGGTTTTAATGGTGAATTAATTTCTGAAATTGATTTACCTGGATCTAAAACTATGTTTCCTATTTTTGAATTAATGGAAATTTTTCTTTCATTAATTTTTTCTGCAGTAACTGTTACTCTTTTGTTAATAGAACATAAAATGGCTTTAACACCATACACTACAAAATGTTCTCCAAATAAAATGACCTTTCCTGGAGCTGATGCTTTAGATTTCAATTAAACACTTGAAATTAGTTTATTCTATTTCCTCTTGGCTGATCTTTGCCTCAAAATCATCAATTTCATATTTCATTGATTCATTTTCTTTTAACTCACCTTTTTCAATGAGAATTTGACGAACTAGTAACCAGTAAATTGTTGCAAGTGCTTTTCTTCCTCTATTATTTGCTGGAATAATGACGTCTAATTTTGATGTAAGATTATCTGTATTTGAAACTCCAATTACTGGAATTCCTGCATTAGTTGCTTCAATTAGTGCTTGTTCATCTACTTCAGGATCTGAAATAAGAACTATTTTTGGTTCAATGTAATATGGTAATGATGGATTTGTTAAAGTTCCTGGCATAAATCTTCCAAGATGGTGTTTAGCTCCTGTCATCTCACAGAATTTTTCAATAGGAATTCCTGCATATTGTCTACCTGAACATACTATGATGTTTTCTGCCCCAACTCTGTTAATGAATTTAGCAGATGTGTTAATTTTTTCTAAGGTCATATCAATATCTAACATGTAAAGTCCTTCAGGACTTGCTTTTGTGATAAATGGTTTCATGAATTTTGTTTTAACTTGCGTTCCTACTCTGATTCCTGTTGAAATAACCATCTTTTTGATGTCTATTGTTTCAGTCTGTTCACTCATGATGATTTTAAATCTCCGCCATGCCACATATAAAATCATGCCCTGATAGACGTAATAATTCATTTAATTTTGCTACTCTTTCACCTCCAACGACGCCTACTTTGAGCATTTTTGACTTTGTTGCTATTCCTATGTGTGAAATTTGAGAATCTGTAGATTCACCAGATCTATGTGATGTAATTAATTTGATATTGTTTTGATTCGCAACATTTGCAAATTCTAGAGCATCATAAAGACTACCTGCTTGATTAACCTTTAAAATTGCAGCATTACATGCCTTTTGATTAATTGCTTTTGCTAGAATATCTTTACTCGTTACTGTTAAATCATCACCTGTTACTAGCGTATTTGGAAATTTTGCAGTTAATTCTGCCATGTCTTCAAATGCTTCTTCGTGAACTGCATCTTCTGCATAAATTAATTTAAATTTGTCAATAATATCTGCTGCAAATTCAATTTGTTCTCCTGTTGAATTTTCAAATCCAGCTCTATCATACAAGTATTTTTCTTTCTCTTCATTCCATTGTGTTGATGATGCAAAATCAACTCCTAATGAAACTTCTTCACCTAAAGTGAATCCTAAATTTTCACAAGCTTTTGCTGATACTTCTAGTGCTTTTTGATTTTCTAATTTTGGTGCCCATCCTCCCTCGTCTCCTCTTCCATTTGTAAAATTGGGATCTTCTTTTTCTAAAACTTTACGTAATTCCTTATGAACTGCCAAATTTGTTTCAATCGCATCTTCAATAGTTTTTGAACCTGTTGCACAAATTAAAATTTCTTGAATGTCTGGGGTTCCTGGCCCTGCATGTGCGCCTCCACCTAAAATATTGCCTAATGGAAATGGACATTTGAATTCTGAATCTGTTGACAGTGTTTTGAATAATGGCTGTTCTAATGATTTTGATGCTGATTCCATTGATGCAATCGTTACAGCAAATGCAAGTGCGCCTCCAATTACTGAATAATTATTAGAATTGTCTAAACTTTTCAAAGTTTCATGAATTGTTTTTAAATCTGATGAATCTAACCCAATAAATTTTTGAGAATTATGTGTTAATATTTTGAGACTTTCTTCTGGACCGCCATTTGGGAAACTAGTTGCTTCATATTTTCCCACACTTGCACCTGAAGGTGCACATACTCTTCCTAAAAATTTATTATCTGATTTTACGTCTACTTCAATTGTTTTGCTACCTCTACTATTGAATAAAACACGTCCTTCAATTGAGGTAATTTTAGACAAGTTAATCTAATTCAGATTGAACTTCTTGTTTTCTCTTCTGAATTGATTCATAGAATGGAATTACTTGTTGAATTGTTTCAACCGTAGTCAAAAGCATTCTTCTACAACAATATCTGTTTATTGCTAAATCATTTAGAACTTTTTCAGGATCCTCTCCTGATTTCAGTTTAGTTTGATAATCATCAAATTTATCTGCAATTAAATTTCCACATGTAAAACATCTAACTGGAATTAACACGTTGAAAAAAGTCGTCAAGGATTATAAAAACCATACATGAATGTTTTATTGCGGATGTCGCCCAGCCTGGCCAAAGGCGCTAGCTTGAGGGGCTAGTCTCTTAGGAGTACGTGGGTTCAAATCCCATCATCCGCATTATTTTTTTAAATTATTTTTCAAGTTTTTGTAATGCCTTAATTAATTCAGTTCGTCTTTTCTCTTCTGTTATTGCTGATCTGACATCATCTACCAGAATCCTATTTACGTCAATTTTCCTTCTGGCTTCTTTTACAACTTTATCATATAATGAAAAAGTATAAAGCTGAAGATAGAGGTTCTCCATGATATCGAAAATTCTTGTTGCCTCATCAATATTACCTGTCCTCATTTCATCAAAGACTCTTCTTTTTAATTCTCCTACACAATCTAATAACCCTAAAACATAAGATTCTGGCATCACTGCTAATTTTTTATCTGATGGAATGTCTTTTTTTTCAACAACTGCAATTAGACATGCTGCTTCAACAAATTCTTGTTCTGGTGTGATTAGATATCTTCTTAATTGACCCGTTGCTTTTTTCTTATATTTTTTTAATAATACATCAGCTTGTTTTAAATTATTTTTTGCAATTGTTAATTCCCCTTTGTGAACTGCAATAATTGATTTACTACATAGAATAATTATTTCTCTGGTATTTTTTAGTAAAAATTCTCTTGAATCTTGAGTTACTGCTAAAGATTTTGTAATTTTATTTAATGATGGTTTTACATTTTTTAATGTCATGCTTGACAATGTATCAAAACTAGGATAAAGTCGTTTGCCAAACTCTTATTTTAGTAATAATTTTCATGTACAGTATGGAAATAACTGTAGATCAAATGTATCAAATTGAAAACAAAGGTCATGATATGGGATTTTTAAAAAAATTCATGATGGAAAATGCTGGGGCTGCAGCAGTTAGACGTTTAATTACTAAATTTGATAATGTTGCCTCAAAAAATATCTTAATTTTTGTGGGTTTGGGAAATAATGGCGGTGATGGTTTGGTAATGGCTAGACATTTAGCTGGTTATGGTTCTAAAGTTACTGTTATGCTTCTTGGAGATCCTGAAAAAATCAAGACTGAAGAAAGTAATTGGAATTGGTCCATTTTAGAAAAAATGTCTTCGATAAAATTAATGTCTGGAAATTCTTTGGATTTTAATTTTAAACCTGATATTATTGTAGATGGAATTTTAGGTACTGGAATTTCTGGAGAAATTAGAGAACCCTATGCATCTGCAATAAATTATATCAATGAAACTAATTGTTACAAATTTGCTGTAGATGTTCCTTCTGGACTAGATCCTCAGACAGGAAATACTGCAAATATTTTTACAAAGTGTGATATGACTGTCACATTTCATAAAATGAAAGAAGGCATTCCAAAAAGAAAGGATTTGACTGGTGAACTTTATGCAGAAAAAATTGGAATTCCTGTTGAAGCCGAAGAGGGAATACTATGATAGTACATCAAATACCCGTTGGACCAATGCAAAATTTTTCTTATATTGTAGTTGATGAGGATACTGATGAATCTATAGTAATTGATCCCTCTTGGAATCTTATTGAATTAGAATTAATAATTAAAAAAAATAATTTAAAAATAAAATACATTGTAAATACCCATTATCATGATGATCACACTCGAGGAAATCAAGCGATGGTAGATTCTACAAAAGCCCCTATCATTCAGCATGTGTCTTCAACATTGAAAAATGATGTTACTGTAAAAGATGGTGATTTTATAGAATTTGGTAATTCAAAATTAAAAGTTCTTCACACCCCTGGACATTCTATTGATAGTATTTGTCTTGTAGGTGATGGTAATATTTTTTCAGGTGATACATTATTTGTTGGCAATTGTGGTAGAATTGATTTACCTGGAGGAAGTGCATCTGAACTTTATCACAGTCTTTTTGATATACTTCATTCTTTAGATGATGATTTAGTTTTGTATCCTGGTCATAATTACGGTGCATCTGAAGTATCTACTATTGGAAAAGAAAAAATGACTAATATGATAATGCAAAAACGAACTGAACAACAATTTCTAGACATGATGGGTTAGTGGTATTTTTGGAAGATTTTGAATTATTTGGTAATGTTGAACGGGCTCAAAATTTCATTGAATCTGTAAAATCAGGAAGATTTCTTTTTTCTTTTGTAATGTCATATACTGAAACTTGTGAAATTCCAGGAATTACTATTGCAGGTGCTGATACTAATTCAATGAAATATACTCCACCAGCTGATGCTGAATATCTTCACTATGGATATTGTAAAACAATTGATAGTATTCCCATGACCCCTGATGGAAAACCTACTCCTGGTCTTTTAACAAAAACCGCTTTAGAATCTGCTAGTATTTCTCATTTAACAATTAATGCTGGAAGTAAAGTTACTCCCCAATTACCATTTATTGAAACTGGTTTATCTTTTGGAAAAAATATTTCAGTTGAACCTGCTATGAGTGATTCTGATGTGTCTAATGCTGTTGAATTTGGTAGAATTGTTGGAAGAAATTTGGCATCATTAACAGATTGTTTAGTAATTGGTGAATCTATTCCTGGTGGAACAACAACTGCATTAGCTGTATTGCGAGCTTTTGATTTTGATGCAAAAGTTAGTTCTAGTATTCCTACTAATCCTACAAAATTAAAAAATGAAATTGTTAATTCTGCACTTAAACGAATTAATTCTGATCATCCCTACAGTATACTTGCAAAAGTTGGTGATCCTATGATTGCTTTTGTTGCAGGAATGTTAAGTTCTGCATCATCTGTTTCTAAAGTAATGTTGGCTGGTGGAACTCAAATGACTGCTGTTTTGGCATTTGCATCCAAAATTGGATTTAATGAAGAAAACACTGCCATTGGAACTACCTCTTATGTTACACATGATCAAAATGCCAATTTTACAAATTTAGTTAAGCAGATTGCAGATGTACCTGCAATTTCTGTAAATCCTGGTTTGAATAATTCAAAATATTCTGGACTCAAAGCTTTTTCTGAAGGCTTTGCTAAAGAAGGAGTTGGTGCTGGAGGTAGTATTATCTCATCAATGCTAAAAACTGGAAATAATTCTGCAAAATTTTTAAATCTTGTAGAACAAGAATATGGTAAATTATCTACTTTACAGTAACTGATTTTGCTAGATTTCTGGGATAATCTGGATCTGTATCTTTTTCAAGTGCTGAATAATATGATAGTAGTTGTATTGGAATAATTTCTGAAATTGGATATAGTATTTCTTTAATTTTTGGAATTTCAATCCAATAATCGTAAAGGTCACTTTCAATATCTGAAACTCCTATGATTTTTGCTCCACGAGCTTTGATCTCTCTTGCACTTGTCAATGTATCTGCATATGTTGAATCATTTGGATTTATGATAATTACAAAAACATTTGAATCCATTAATGCAAGAGGTCCATGTTTTAGTTCCCCTCCTGGAATTCCTTCTGCATGAATGTATGTTAATTCTTTGAGTTTTAATGCTGATTCTATTGCAATTGGATAGTTAATTCCTCGACCTAAAATGTAAATATCTGAAACATTTTTCAACTCTTTTGCAATTTTTTGAATTTTAACTGGATTTTCTATTATTTTTAAAATTGATTCTGCAAATTTTTCAAAATCAATTGTTATGTTATTGCTTAATTTTTGTACAATTTTGTATAGTATTGTTAATTGTGCTGTGAAACTTTTTGTTGCTGCAACTCCTATTTCTGGTCCACAATTCATTCCTAACGTTATATCTGATTTACGTACAAGTGATGATGTGAGTAAATTAACAATAGAAATAATTTTACAATTTAACTTTTTTGCAATTCTTACTGCTTCTAACACATCTGCACTTTCTCCACTTTGAGATATTGCAATTAACACTGAATCCCTTTCAATTATTTCTGGTGAAAATTGGAGCTCACTTGATATTATTGGTTCTGATTTAATTTTAACATATTTTGATAAAATTTGTTTTGCAATGAGTGCAGAATTATAACTTGTTCCACTGCCTGTAATGTAAATATTTTTTGCATTCTTGATATAGTCTACTGCTTTTTCAATATCTCCAATTGTTTTTTCTCCTGATTTTAGAATTACATCCGGTTGTTCATAAATTTCCTTTAATGTAAAATGTGCATAATCTCCTTTGTATACATCTCCAAATTCTTTTGAAACTTTTGTAATTTCATACTCTGTATTTTTTCCATTAAAATCTAAAATTTGAAAATCTTTCTTATCTAAAATTATGATATTTCTATTTTTCATATATATCACATTATCTGTATATTCGATAAATCCTAAAACATCACTTGATAAAAAGACATTTTCTTGACCAATTCCAACAATTAATGGTTCGTGAAATCTAGCTGCAGCTAGTTGACCATTTTCAAACATTGCAACAAATGCATAATCTCCTTTTATTTCTGAAACTGTTTTCAAAATTGTTTCTTTGACATTTTTTGTAGACTCATAATTTTTTTGAAGTAAATTTGCAATTATTTCACTATCTGTTTCACTTTTGAAATTATATCCTTCATTTTCTAATTGTTTTTTTAATTCTTCAAAATTTTCTATTATTCCATTATGTACTATTGCAATTTTTCCAGAATTACTCGGATGTGGATGTGCATTAAATTCTGTTACTTTTCCATGAGTAGCCCATCTTGTATGGCCTATTCCTGTTTTACCTGGTAATGTGTCTAGTTGAATTTTTGAATTTACTTCATTTACTTTTCCTATTCCTTTTTTTAATTCAATTTGATTGTTTGATTCTGTAGCCACTCCTACGCTGTCATACCCTCTGTACTCCATTCGTTTTAATCCCTTTACGATAATTGGAGCTGCAACTTCATTTCCGGAATAACCAATTATTGAACACATTGTAATTCTATTTGATAATTAGGGGTATTTACTGATAATGTTGCTTTGATTAGTCTGTTGATGGTTTGTCTTTTTTTACTGTTTCAGTAGATTCTGTTTTATCTGATGCTTGAGTCTCTGTTCCTTCTTCGCCTTCAGTAGTTGTTTCTACTTTTGGTTCTTCTTTTTTAGATTTTTCTAACATTTCTGGAATTTTAGATTCAGGGGTAAAGTGAACACTATTCTCTTCTTCTACTGTAACTGTATATGATGGAATGTCAATCTTTCTATCTCCAATCATAATGTGACCATGAATTACTGCTTGTCTTGCTTGATATGGTGTTTTAAATCCTAATTTGTTTGAAACAATAGTTTGTAATCTTCGTGCAAGTAAGTCTGTAGGTTTTAAATTAAGTACGTCATCTAATGTTGCATCATTTGATATTAGACCAATTCTTGCAAGTGATTTCAATAGTATTGGTTCTTTTTCATCCCTCACTTTTTGTGTTAATGCAAGTAATGATCTTGCTTGTTGTCTTACACGTGATAATTCTGTATGTGCTTTCCATAATTCTCTTTTAGTTCTTAATCCAAATGTACCGAGAGTTTGTAACTCATCCATTTTTAATTCATAATTAAGTGGTCTTTTTGGTTTTCGCCAAACTTTACGTGGATATTTAGGATCTCCCATTCATAACACCTATTCTTTTTTCTCCGCTGGAGCTGCCTCTGCTGCTGGAGCTGCCTCTGCTGCTGGAGCTGCCTCTGCTGGTGCACCTGCATTTCCTTTCTTAACTGGAGCTGCTAATCCACCTTTTGATACTCCTACTGCTCCACCTTTTCTACCTGCTGTTCTGGTTCTTTGTCCTCTAACTTTTAGACCACTTAGATGACGATAACCTCTCCAACTGGCAGTTATTCTTTCTCTTTCAATATCATTTCTTAATGTAAATGGAATATCTGATGTTAACAAATGTAAATCTTTTCCAGTTTCAATATCTCTTTGTCTGTTAAGAAACCATAATGGAAATTTTGCTTCAATTGGATTTAAGATTAATTTTTCAATTGCTTGAACATTGCCCTCTGTAAGGTGACCAATGTTGGAATTTGCATTAATTTTTAATATTGATGAAATTGCTGTTGCAAAATTATATCCTATGCCTTTGATTTGAGTTAATCCTACGAGAAGTTTTCTTTCTCCTGGAATATCGTTACCTACGATTCTTACAATGTGTCTATATTCTTGGCTACTCAAGTATTCAAAAATTCTTAGAAACCCCGATAAAAACCATACTGGGCGTTAATCTTTTAGTATGGCTGATATTGTTTTTTGAGAGATCAGTAACTAATAACTCTCATTTTCATGTCTTTTTAGTTAAAAATCATCTAAAGTCTTCATCTTTTGTCCAATTATTACCCTGAACATTCCATTGATTACATTTACAGCATTTTTTAATTCCTCTTTGAGGGTCTATATCTATACAAAAACAATGTTCACCTTTACCTGATGGATCTTGACTACAGAGTTTTTGCATATTTTGATTGTACTTTATTTCTTAATTATTCTATTGCTGTGATTTATTCAAAAAGTTATAACTTTCTAATTTCTTGCATTTAGATAATGAGTATATCTTTTGATCGAGAGAAAATTATTGATTGTATGTTTGATCCTATCACATCAGAAATATTGGCAGAATTAGAAAATGGAAAAAAAGAATGTTCTACTTTATCTCTAAAATTTTCAATGTCTGAACTTGATGTTTTGAAAAGACTTGATTATTTGATAAAATGTAAATTTCTTTTTAAAACTACTGAAAATGAAAAATGTTTCTTATCTGCAAATATTGAAAAACTTGGTTCTTTACTTGAAGATAGTGATGCTTTTGATGGTGCCATTAATGGTTTGGAAAAAATGGATAGTTATTTAAATTGATTTTCTTTTATTTTTAATTTCATATATTACTACAACTCCTAATCCTATCATTCCAATAATTATGCAAAGTGTTGAAATATTTGAAATTATGAATTTTTTCTCAGCATCTGGAAGTGGACCAATTGCACCTGCTACATAACTCTCTTTATCCTCAAAACTTTGAATAATTAATTCATATTTTCCAGAATCTAATACTTTGAATTCTTGTTCTGTGGTCTCTTCAATTATTCTTTCTGAAATTATTTCAGTACCTGAAGGATCTAATATTTTTACTGAAAACATATTTTCTTTAAACTCCATTATTTGTACTGCAAAAATTCCAATAGGTGTTTCATTTTTATTTAAATCTACTGAGATTGTAACTACTTGTACTGAATCTACTTTTCCATTTCCTTGAGTTATTCCTTCTAATGTAATTTGATTTTCAATTACCGATATTGCTAAACCTGCTACTATCAATATTCCAAAAATTACTATGAATAACCCTGTTTTTTGCACAGCATCTATTTTATTTTCTTTATTTTAAACCTAATTTTTGATTTTTAGACTGATATCACAGTGTGGCAAAAATCTTTCCAATATTTTGGTATTATTTAGAATTTTTATGTGAATATGGTATTGTAGTTTACTTGCATTTTTTTCTAATTTGGTTCTGGATGAATTGTAATTACTGAATTATTAATTTCTAATCTTATAACATGTTCAATTTCTGATGTGAGATCATGTACTTTTTCAATTGATAATTCTTTATCAAAAGAACAATCAATATCTATTTTGAGAATATTTTCAAATTTTAATGATGAAATACGGTTTACTTTTTTTACATCTGGATAATTTTCTACAATTTTTTTAATTTTTTCTTCAGTAACTGTATCTTCTATGTTGAAATTTTTTGGAACTGTGATGAATGGTTCTAGGTGAATTGTGGCATGTGTTATTTCAGGAATATCTTTTTGTATTCTTTCTTCAATTATTTCAGAAATTTTATGTGCTAATACTAGATTCATTTTTCTATCCACCATTACATGCAAATTACAATATGTTTTTCCTTTTGTCTTATGTGTAATGATATTATGAACTCCTTTAACATTATCTACATTTTTTGCAATTTCTAGAATTTTTCCATCTAATGGAACATTTTTCCAATCAGGTTCAAAATGAATTGTAATTCCTACATTTGATATTTTGTTTTTAATATTTTTTTCAACATCATCACTAATTTCATGGGCTTTCTCAAAACTTGTATCTCCCCTTAGTGATATTGTGACATCTGCAAAAATTGTATCCCCTGATTTTCTCATTAGTATTTGTCCTGTTTTTATAACTCCCTCCGTTGAATTTGCAATTTCTTTAACCTCTTTTACAATCTCTGGTGAAATGATATCTGTCAAATCTAATGCTGTTTTGTATATCAATTTGATACTGAGTACTACTAACAATCCTCCCAAAATTAAGGCTGCAACAAAATCTCCAAAATAGATTCCATATGTAACTAGAATAATTCCTATGATTGCAACTGATGTGGAGCCTAAATCCATGAATGCGTGATAAAAATCTGCTTTGAGAGTTGTACCTCCAATTGCCTTGATACTTTTTCTAAGTAATATTATTCTGAAAAAATCAATCCCTATTGTGTACAGACCTCCAATTATTGCAAATACTCCTGGTAACACACTTGGTGGTGGACTTTGTAATCTGTTGATTGATTCATAAATAAAAAAACAAGCAATCAGAAAAATTGCTATTCCGCCAATTAATCCTCCTAATGATTCAATTTTTCCATGTCCATACGTATGTTCTGCATCTGGAGGTTTCATTGCTAATTTTGCTGCTAATAGTAAAACCAATGTTACAACACTATCTAATAATGCATGAATACTATCCGTAATTAGCGCAAGACTATTGGAAATTAAACCAAAGATTAATTCTACTATGAAAGCTGAAAAGATTGCAAATAATGATATTTGTAAAATTTTAGTTCTTTGAGCAAATATTTCCATTATTATTGAATATTGTAATATGGTATTACAAGTTTCTACAAAAACTGATATTTTGATAGTGATTTTAAGAAATTTATTATTTAAAAAAAGCTTGATTTTACGTGTTTTTTAATTTATTATTACAAAAACAACAATTTGATTATGATTTAGTCAATTTTAGTTTGATTGAAAACATAAATACTGTAAATTATGATTTAAAATGAAAATGAAAATATCTGGTTTCTTGGCATTTACATTATTATCTATATCCATTCTATCTTTTGGTTTAACTGGAGCAGTAAATGCACAATCTGACGGATTAACTCTCCCCTTATCTGTTTCAACAGAATTATCTTCTTATACTGATGGTGATATAATTGTCATTTCTGGTTTTATCAAAAATTTATCTGAATATGCCCAATCTGTAACTGTAATGGTTGTAAGTCCTGATGGAAATATTGTAAATATATCGCAGATTACTCCTAGTTCATCTGGAGATTATTCTACTAGTCTTAAGGCTGGTGGTACCATGAATAATACTGGAGAATATGAGGTCCGTGCACAATATGGTGCTCAAAAAATTACTTCTACTTTCATTTTTACTGTTAGTTCTTCAGTTATTATTCCAGAGCCTGAACCAACACCAGAGCCTGAACCAACACCAGAGCCTGAACCAACACCAGAGCCTGAACCAACACCAGAGCCTGAACCAACACCAGAGCCTGAACCAACTCCAATAAATTGTGGACCTGGAACTGAAGATGTAAACGGTATCTGTCAAGTCATACAAACTGAAAACAAATCTGAAGAAAATGGCGGCGGTTGTCTAATTGCAACAGCTGCTTACGGTTCTGAAATGGCACCACAAGTTCAATTACTTAGAGAAATTCGTGATAATCAATTACTAAACACAGATTCTGGAATAGCATTCATGGGAACGTTCAATGATGTTTACTATTCATTTAGTCCAGTAATCGCGGACTTAGAACGTGAAAGCCCAATGTTTAAGGAAATAGTAAAGATTAGTTTGACACCGATGCTCTCATCATTA
>Ga0209046_1000073_pt1 | contig 78926 bp, 77 predicted proteins | sample SaaInlV_200m_DNA_5_FD_184669 | JGI IMG/M metagenome (GOLD analysis project Ga0209046, IMG submission 184669) | Marine microbial communities from expanding oxygen minimum zones in the Saanich Inlet - Saanich Inlet SI073_LV_150m_DNA (SPAdes) (version 2) | ecosystem: Environmental > Aquatic >... | reverse complement strand
ACACCGTCTACAGTTTCTAAAGCTTTAAGTAGTTCTTTAACATCGCCACCATACATCGACCAACATGTTACTAGGTCAAATGCCTGGTCATCTGCATTTCTGAGAACCTTGGGTTCAAATTCCCCATTGGAATTAGAATTTACTTCTAGATTGCAACTTATATAATTTGGATTATATGTATACTCTTCAAGAGATTCACGTACATCCTTCTCTCTGCCTGCAAATTTTGCCTTGAAATCGTTGAAATTCATTATCCTTTTGATACCATACTCATGAATAACGTTATCCTTGTCGGATACCTTCACATTTGAACCGCCACGTTTAGTGCGAGACTTTGCATTTTTACGACTACCTTTCTTATATTTCCGTGTCTTATTCACACCTTTTTTACCGCGCTTGGTCGTCTTGTTGACTCTGGTTTTACCACTCTTTGCGTTTTTCATATATATATACACTATGTAGATATATATGTGTGTGTTCTCCATTTACTTGGTTTTTAAAAGGAGTTTGTAAAGAATATACAATCCGACAATGGATAGCGAACTCATGTAAAACTGAGTTCCCATATTCAGGTCCGAGAACTCAAGTACATTATCTTGTTCGTCATCTGAGTCGTCAGTTTCTTCTGTTTTGGAACCAGTCAATTGGTCCTTCATTTTATTTACTAAAATTAAAAACTCATTATCTGTTTGTTTCACATCCACTTGTTCTTTTTCTAAAACAGGTAGTGCAAACAGAGAACCTTGTAGACTGCTACTGCTCGTTTCGGGTGTGTCCTTATCTTCCATTTTAGTCGATGAAGAAGAAAAAGCTTTCTGTTGGTCTTTATTGGGAGAACTGTCCAAGTACAAATAATTCATTGTTATACATTGAACTCACATATTTTTACTACTAACTATTTGTTAAATCAATATAAATGGTTGAATCTAGGTTATAATAACTGCAACAAGGACATCCGCATTATGTGTGGAATATTTGCTGTCTTGAACAACAATGATTTGATTATTACAAAAGACATCATGAAAGATGCCTTCAAAAAAGGCGAACATAGAGGTCCGGAATATTCAACACTAAACTCTATTTCGATCAAAACGATTATGGGATTTCATCGACTTGCGATTAATGGACTGGATGAAGTCTCTCATCAACCAATTAACATAGGCAATATCACGCTAATATGTAATGGTGAAATTTATAACTACAAACAACTGTACACTCTATTGCCCGAATATGTGTCCCCTACGACAAATTCGGATTGCGAGGTAATTATTCATCTGTACAAAGCATTTGGAATGGATACCACCCTACAATTGCTCGACGGTGTATTTTCGTTTGTTCTTATTGACCAGTTATTGGGAAAAAACGCCACCAAACTGTATGTTGCCCGCGACCCCTATGGAATTCGACCACTTTTTATCATGAATAATACGAACTCGTCAGACAGCGACAGTGTTATCGCCTTTGCTAGTGAAATGAAATCGCTGAAACCAATCCAAGACGAAATAAACGAATATTATACAAACAAACGTGACGAAATATTGATGGACAATCCCCGTGCAAACCTCAAAAACAAATATAAACAATATCAAATTCAACCCTTCAAACCGGGTTCGTATCAAGTATACAAACTCCCATTTCATGTATCCCCTCACTGGAAGTTAGAAAAGCAAGTCAAATATAACACATTCGCATTCAACACGAATGTGTTTACGAAGAAATATGATTTTGATCACATAATGGTCAACATTCAAACCTACTTCAAGGAGGCAGTCTTTAAACGCTGTATCGCAGCAGACCGTCCCATTGCGTGTTTGTTATCAGGTGGACTGGACAGTAGTTTGGTAACTGCCTTGGTAAACGAATATCACAAAATGAACAACCTGCCTCAACTTGAGACATATAGCATTGGTATGGAAGGGTCGGAAGATCTAAAATATGCACAACAAGTCGCCGATTATCTTGGTACAAAGCATACGCAGGTCACCGTCAGTGAAGAAGAGTTTGTAGACGCCATTCCTAAGGTCATCTATGATATTGAAAGTTACGATACCACCACAGTTCGCGCAAGTGTTGGTAACTGGCTAATTGCGAAATATATTTCAGAACACAGCGAAGCAAAAGTCATTTTCAATGGCGATGGTGCAGACGAGTTAATGGGTGGATACCTATATATGAAACACGCTGGAAATTGTGTAGAATTCGATAAGGAATGCAAACGATTGCTAACGAATATCCACCAATTCGATGTGCTACGTTCAGACAGATGTATCTCGTCCCATGGATTAGAACCAAGAACTCCTTTTTTGGATCGTACGTGGGTGAATTACTATTTGTCTCTTCCATTCACTCTTCGTTATTCGAAAGATGACCAAGAAAAATATTTGATTCGTAAAGCGTTTAGTGAGGAATATTTCAACAACCGAGAAGGAATATCTTTACTTCCACCAAGCATTCTGTGGCGCCGCAAAGAGGCATTCAGTGATGGCGTTGCGAATGAAAAAACCACCACACGTGAAATTATTTACAAACATATTCATAGTCTAGATAGTCACGCACAATTTGTTTCGTTGTTTAATGACCCGAATATTGATAACAAAGAAAACATTTTGAAATTGGTAAAAGCGGTTCCCGAAACAAAACACCTAACTCACTTGTTGCCGGAAACGCTGGAACAATTTTATTATCGTTATATATTCGAGATCCATTACAAGGGTTGTGGAAAAGCCATTCCTTATTTTTGGATGCCCAATTACGTAAAGGCACAAGACTCCAGCGCACGTAGTTTGGATATTTATAAAGAAGACGTAGAAACTGACTATGCGGTTTTACCAAATGCACCCGATGACTTTGCATAAAAAATACAGTATTCACAAGTAAATATACTTACATAGAACGAGTATATTTACTAATTTTCACGTATACAATCCATCTATATATGATTGAATATCGTCTAATTCAAATAAGGACAACTTGTTTATAAAATCGCCAAAATTCGTTTTTTTATGTATACCGAAATCCTTTCTTTCAATCTCATTGTGTTTGATTTCTTCAAACACGTCAGACATAAGATTATATGTTCGGTCGTTCGTTTTAATCAAACGTAACGTTTTCTGCAAACATACGAATGTATTTGTGGTGAAGATTTCTTTCAAGTTTGATAAATCGTTCGCTTTGGATATATCTGCAAAGTCATCTACATCGTTATTCGCTATAAAATGAGCGAACATTTGACAGAAACCATGTGAACCCATTTTTTGATACAAATGATACGGGTCAATCAATTCCCATTTTCGATGTATTCGTCCTCTGGTTACGATTTTTGTTCTACACGCTACTCGAAAATGGGTTTCATCGTCGTCGGGTTTTCTTACATTGTAACCATAGTAGATAAATAAGTCCAAATCCTGTACACGATCATCAGTCCAAGGAATGCACGCTTTTGACTGTTCAATATCAAATACCTGTACATGTGTGTTGATTTGCTTATAGACATCAACTTGACCAAGTATTTCTATAAACAAGGTTAAATAATCATTGAATGTATTCAACATTTTTATTGGAATTTCTAATTATATATTGTACAATTCTACAATATATATTTCAATTTTATCTTCATTACAAACGGTATCTAAAACTCCGTGCTAAAGTCAAATACTTCTTCTTCGTTATCCTTTCCGCTCTTGTCCGCCAAAGCATACTCTGCATTCGTGCGCTCAAAAAAGTTCACCTTGGACTCTATGCTAATGAGTTCCATGAAATCAAAAGGATTAGAAGAATTATACATCTTGTCGTATCCTAATTGGACACACAGTCTGTCCGCAACGAACTCAATGTACTGAGACATCAACTTGGAATTCATACCAATCATGCGACAAGGAATGGCTTCCAAAATAAATTCCTTTTCAATCTCCACTGCCTCTTTTACAATTTCGTGAATTTTGTCCGGAGTTAATTTTTTATGTAACTTGGAGTACATCAAAATAGCAAACTCAGTGTGAAGCGCCTCATCACGAGAAATGAGTTCATTAGAAAACGTCAATCCGGGCATCAATCCTCTCTTCTTAATCCAATAAATAGACGCAAAGGAAGAAGAAAAGAACAGACCCTCTACTAACGCAAACCCCACCAAGCGAGTAGCGAAATCGCTGTTATCGTCGTTAACCCATTTTTGTGCCCAGTTGAATTTCTTCGCAATGCAAGGATAATTTTGAGTAGCTGCGAACAACTTGTCTTTTTCTTCGGGGTCTTTAATATATGTGTCTATCAACAGGCTATACATCTCTGAATGGATGGTTTCAATGGCTATTTGGAATGCATAGAACGCACGGGCCTCTGATACTTGAACATCGTTCATGAAACGGGTACCCAGATTGTCCGTAACTACGGCATCGCTACTAGAAAAAAAAGCTAAAATCATTTTAATAAAATTGCGCTCATCGTCACTCAATTTGGCCCAGTCATTCATATCTTGTGCGAGTGAAACTTCGCCGGTATGCCAAAACGAATCGATGGATTTTTTATACATTTCCCAAATATCATTGTATTGAATGGGAAACATTACATAGCGGCTATCGTCTGGTGTAAGAAGTGGTTCGAGTGCAGTGGCTGCATTATGTGCATTGTCGGACATATTGTTCCTAAATAATATAGTCAGTAGATTTTTATTTCATTTAGAAAATATACTTACAGTGCACACAGTGCATTTTGCCGGTTACAGTTGCACGATAGTAAACGTGAGTAGTAATTATTTAAATTGGTCGACATCAATGAGATTATTATTATTATCGAGAGATTATTTAGGTCATTAATATAAGGAATGCCAGGACAAAACAAACATACTTCTGAACCGGAACTTGGTGAAGAACCTAGCAGTCGCCGTGGTCGCCGTGGTCGCAAACAAAACGAAAAAGAAATTTTGCGAGAACATATGATTGAAACATTTGATAAGGACACAATTATTCAAAAACAGCGACAATTATACGAGAATTTACAATACTTATCTGAAAAGGAAAAAAAAGAATTTGAGGCAAAGTTCACTACGCCTAGAAACGATGGTCAAAAATACTATGCTCGTCTATTAAAACAAAAAAGCAAAAAAATTGTCGTTGCTACGGGACCAGCCGGAACTGGAAAAACGCTGTTGGCTACCGAGCAGGGCATTCGCATGTTTCTTTCTGGTGGATACGATAAGTTGATTTTCACTCGCCCTTCTGTATCCGTTGACGAAGATCTCGGATTTTTACCCGGTACATTGGAAGAAAAGATGGCTCCTTGGATACGTCCTATATACGATGTGTTATATAACTTTATCACTCCAAAAGAAGTCACCGTATTACTAGAAGAAAAAGTCATAGAAATCGCTCCACTGGGATATATGCGAGGTCGTACGTTTAAAAATTGCTGGATCGTTGCGGACGAAATGCAAAATTCAACCATTTCTCAAATGAAAATGTTAATGACTCGTCTGGGTGAAAATAGCAAACTGGTAGTGACCGGCGATTTAGACCAATACGATCGCGCAAGTGATATTAATGGATTAGACGACTTTTTAGATAAATTTCGCGGAAAGCGTTCCTCGAGCATTAGTAGCGTTGAATTTCAAAATCACGATATACAGAGAGAGGAAGTCGTAAAAGAAGTGTTGGACATTTACGCAGGAGAAGTCCCACCTGTATATTCTGATGACGAAGAAGAACCCTCCGAAATGAATGCTGAAATAGAAAAAGATTTAACAGATTCCAAATAATTGCGTGTTCTCATTTTAGGCGCTATACGTGTATAATAAAATGTATTCTTTTATTATAGAAATGAAATTCTCGTTGAAAAATGTTCTCCAGTTTCAACCATTATTAAAGAGCCAATTGGTATTGTATATGTTTTTATTCATTGCCTTGTTTGAAATCGTTCATTTTGGAACAAACCAGAATGTAAATGGCGTCCTTTTGATGTTTTTAATCGGTTTCTTGACTTCATTTTTCAGTAAGAATATGATTATTATCTTGTTTTCCGCTATTGTGTTTACCAATCTAATTGTATATGGTTCTCAACTCAAGTATAGAGAAGGGTTTGATAAGAAGGACGAAGTCATCAAGCGAGTGAAGAAAACCAAAAAGTCGGAAGAAGAATTAGAAGAAGAAGATTCTAAAAAAGAAATGACAAAGAAGGATATCGAAGAACAGTTCTCTAGTTTACAGAAAGAACTCCCCGAGTTCCAAAAAATCCAATTTGAAATTTTAGACAATCTGGAGAAAATGGACCCCCTTCTAGAAAAGGCGGAAAGCTTCATCAATAAATATTCGGAGTACAGAGACAGCAACCGTCGTTAATTTGGTGTAAATTGCAATTGATAATATCCTTTCATAATATAAGAGAATACTATCAATCATGGTCTTCAAAGCCATTGCAAAATTCATTGCCATGATTCCCAAAATATTTAAAATTATTACAGGCGTCATCATGGGCATAAAAGATATATTTTTAGGTTTAGCCAGAGAATTTGAAGAATTTCCACAAGGTGCATATTATTTAGGTATGCACGCGGCCATATTTGTTCAATACTTGGGCGTTTTCGCATTTACAAATCTTTTCTGCGCTATGCAAATGATCCAGAACTTTACCTCTTGCTTTTTTTGGTATGCATTGGACATTTTCGGCAAGATATTGTATTTAATACCACAATTAATCATAATGTTTTTAATGTTTCTAGGCATTCCAGCAGATGAACTTGAAACACAGTTTTGGATGTTTATGGAGGACATCGACAGAATGGTGGTGGATGCAAGTGGTTATCACATTATTCACTTTCCCAAAGACATCCGCGATAAATGTTTCAATTGTAAACGGTTGAAGACAAGCGTACTAATTAATAAAGCCAATGATGCATTCGGAGATCTCAAGGACCCGATTATCCCACTGATGACTGGCGGCATTGTGGATATGTTCAATGGTGCTCGTAGCGCAGTGAATGCAGTATTGGGACCAATCGGCATCCGTATATAAGAACATCCAATAAATTTAGCACACATACGTAATGGAATATTATAGAATGATATAGTATAATATGCCCAAAAAGTGTACCAGCCCAGGAGTTATATGTATTGAGAACGTAACCCTTTTATTCATTGTCATTATTATTGCGATCATCGGATATTTGTTGTATCAAGTATACAATCCGGCGATGAAGACGTCTGATACAATCCTTGTAAAACCTACCAAAATTATTCAGGACATTCAAATGCCCATCATGGACGATGCGGGCGATACGATGAATGACCCATATGCGCCTCCTTTGAAACGTAATCAATATTTACAACCTACTATGGGAGGAGATGTCCGTGGACTTCCCATCAATATCAAAACGCGCGCTACTGGTCATGATTACCAGCAAATGGGCATTTTAACCAAACAGGGTGGGAACAACGAGAACTTAATTTTACCACTGATGGGTCGCCGTATTATGACTGGGCGCGATAGATGGCAGTATTATACAATGTCCAATACTGGTTTTGTTAATACCAAGCTTCCCATTAGCGTGAATGGAAAAAGTTGTTCTGGAGAATATGGATGCGATATTATGAACAATGGAGATGTTGTCTATGCAGAAGGATACAATGATACGTTCAATGCAACCATTTATGAAAACAGCACACTGAACTATATTCCTTACCTTTAGACGAATTATAATTTGGTAAAAAACTCTACCACATTATATATATAAAGCAATGAGTGAAGAAAATACATTTGATTTAATAGACGAAACAAAGATTAAATTTGATAAAGAAATTATTTATGATTATCCTTTGACAACCACTTATGCAAGCGAATTTGTAAAAGGGAACGATGTATTTCAAGCACCAGTTACATACAGCATTGATAATAACTTTTATTATACTTCTGATGGAAAGACCTCCGAGTTCAACTTTTCAAAAATTCATATTGGAAAACTTGTTCACGACAATGTCGAGAACGTGAGTGCAAATAATAATAAGATTATAGGCGAAGTCGTATTAGAACATTCTTCGAATTGTTATGTGTGTTTTTTTCTAGAGAGTTCAAGTGCTACCGAAAAAAACTCTTTAGATGCGATTTTATCAGGAGGTTCTGCTAATTATGAAGTTGAATTGAATAATATTATTCCAAAACAAGACAAATGCATTCACTACAAGGATGGAAGCAAGAATGTGTTTGTATTTACCACTCCTATATACACTGAAGCCACATCAATTGACCCAATTATTAGTAACAGTTTATTCAACAAATACCCCAGTACAGATGATTACATTGTAATTCCTGGAAATTATCTTAATCAGCGCGATGATGACCAGATTTACATTGATTGTAGTCCGACGGGAGCAAGCGACGATGAGATAAATACTTACAACGTGCCCATCAATTCCAAGATGATGAGTGAAAAACAGCAATCTGATTTTATGGGCACGACCGTGAATTTCGCATTTTTCACGATTCTATCGCTAGTGGGATACTTTATTATTCCAATGTTTTACAAAAAAGTGGTGATAGATATGATATTGTTTATGAACCCAGGCACTGGAGATGAAGTAAACAAAGACAGATTGAAAGCAATCGCCTCTGCTGATGTCGGCATCATACTCACATTTGTATCGGCTATTATGTTATTTTATACAATGGGCATGACGGGTGACTCCAGATATACGTCTTTGTCCTTAATGCTTTCTCTTATTGCTGTTTTGTCTGCATCATTAATTACAATGAAGAAGTCCAATCCAGACTTCTTGCGAGCAATCAGTAGTAACGGTCGGGTCATTCAATTAGAAATCCCTATGACTACCATCAAGGATGAAATTACAAAAAAATCAACCGAAGTTCCAGTGGGAGTATCTTCTAGTCTTGGAGACATATTCAAAACAATTGGCGATTTCTTCGGGTTCTTATTAAAATTAACCCCTGCATTCCTAGCAATCACCCTTGTTGGTGCTGCAATTCCACAGATTATCAGGTCGATGGGTATCTTAACACCCGAAACTGCTAGTTCATTGACCATAGGTGGCGTGCTATTCTCTATGACTGGACTCGTTTGTTTCAAGTTGATCGACAAAGTCGAAAAATTAAGTAAAGGTGAAGAAGCATAACTCACGATTGCATAGAAATTAATAAATAATTAGAACGATTGGCTCTATTTATTTATACTTGAACAAATTTAATACATGGAAGCAGTTCCAACATCCTCGGCAACAGGTTTGAAAGCAGTCTCGGTGAATATAACAGGATCGCTATGTCCAATGGGGGCCATCTGCTCTACGATCTCTTCTTCAAGAGTGTCTTTCTTCTCGGGGTTCATCTTCTGCATCTTCTGGTCCTTCTTCACTTGAGAAGGAGTGTGCTCCTGAATAGCGGCTTTGCCGGTCTGTTTAGAACTGCGTCTTAACAATTCATACGCAACAAACACGTATAAAATAGCCACCAGGGGGTTAGCATTGAAGAACAAATAAAGAGTAACTGCTAAAACACCGACCATGCCTAGGGGAGAATCGACCATATTGGAAACAAATCCGGGGTTCTCAACGGGGAAAACAATATACATTACAAACACGACAAGCGCAATTAATTCTACTTGTGTTAAGGAGTTGAACATTTTTGGAAGTTTCATCATTTCTATATTATAGATTAGTATTTTATTTTTACCTATAATCAACGAAAATATTTGAAAATTGAAATATCCTAAATACAAATAATCTTATGTAGTAATCATATACATACCAAGATGAATAGAAAGAAGAACATCAAGCAACCAACTATCAAGGACAGTTTCCTTCTGACCCCCGAATACAAAGAAAATGTGCGCATTTCATCACATTTGGGGAGAAAAGGGTATACCATCCCAAAATCGACATTATCCGAAAAAGACATTGCTTGTTTAAAAGAAGAATTATTGGTAAAACCAGTAGAGATGAAAATGAATTATGGTGCACCAGGTGCAGCTGGTTCCAATGCGTTCCCGGTGTACAAAGAAAACGACAAAAAAATATACATTCCTCGCTTTTATGGGGTTGAACGTTATGGGTTGCCTGATAAAAGCGAACTCCAGGAGGGAGACGACATTGACGTAACCTTTGATAAACAGGTCCGCGATTACCAGGAACACATTATTGGTGTCTATATGAACCACATTGGAGAACCCATATCAAAAAACAACACGCAAAATGGTAACGGAGGCATACTGGAGGTTCCTTGTGGTAGAGGCAAGTGTTTGAGCAAAGATACGCCAATAATGATGTATGATGGGTCTATTAAGATGGTTCAAGATGTAAAAGTTGGAGATAAACTCATGGGGGACGATTCTACACCAAGAAACGTGTTGACTCTCGCACGAGGAAAAGAGATGATGTACAAAGTGATACCAAACAAAGGTGATAGTTACACAGTGAACGAAAGTCACATACTATCATTGAGATACAGTACATCCATGAACAAAAATACCCCCAAGGGCACTGTGGTTGATATGTCTGTATTAGATTATTTGAATTTACCCAAATCTTATCATGGTAGAGGAGGTCCCTTGGTTGGATATCGTGTGCCTATTCAATTTCCTAAGAAAGATGTGGACATAGACCCGTATTTGCTTGGATATTGGTTAGGTGACGGTCATTCAAAAGGATCTGTTATTTCCACACAAGAGTCCCATGTATTGACGCATTTGCAAAACAATTGTTTTCCAGAAAATCATCCCGAATTGTATTTGCAGTATACAGGCGCACAATACGATTATCGCATTAATTCTACGAAGAAAGGCGCTGGTTGTAATTCATTCATGAATGGTTTACGTAAATATAATCTTATCAATAACAAACACATACCTCATGATTATAAATGTAATGACCGCGAAACACAGTTAGCATTGTTGGCTGGGTTGATGGATTCAGATGGGTCTGTCCATGATAACTGTTATGATATTCTTCAAAAAAACGAAATCCTTTTGGACGACATCATTTTCGTCGCACGTTCACTTGGGTTTGCAGCTTATAAAAAAGAATGTAAAAAATCGTGCGTATACAAAGGAGAAAAAAGAGAAGGAACCTATTATAGAACGTGTATTCACGGGAAAGGGTTGGAAGAAATACCGGTAAAATGTCCTCGTAAAAAAGCAAATCCCAGAAAGCAAACAAAAGAAGCTTTGAATACCAGAATTCGGTTAGAACAAGTCGGCATTGATAACTATTATGGGTTTGAAATAGATGGGAACCGACGTTTTGTATTGGGAGATTATACCGTCACACACAATACAGTAATGGCGCTCAAAATCATCTCCAATCTCCAGAAAAAGACGTTAATTATTGTTCACAAGGAATTCTTGATGAATCAGTGGATAGACCGCATTGAAGAGTTCTTGCCTGGAGCGAGAGTTGGTAAAATACAGGGTCAAAAATTCGACATTGAAGACAAAGACATCGTTATCGGTATGTTACAATCGCTCTACGACAAAGATTATGGTCCCACTGGATTTCAGAGTTTCGGTTTAACCATTGTGGATGAGGTGCACCGCATAGGAAGTGAACAATTTTCCAAAACACTATTGAAAGTGACCACTCCAAATATGCTGGGTATTTCAGCAACAGTGGATCGTAAGGATGGATTGACCAAAGTATTGTATATGTTCATTGGAAACAAGATCTATAGCGAAGAACGAAATGATGACGACCCTGTATGTGTGCGCGCAATCCATTTTCACACGAACGACAACGAATTCAATGATGTTGAGGTGGATTATAGAGGAAATACAAAATATAGTACGATGATTACCAAATTATGTGCGTATGACCCGCGTACACGATTTATCATCCAGGTGTTACAGGATTTATTGAGCGAAGACCCCGATAAACAAATCATGGTGTTATGCCACAATCGCAGTTTATTAACCGCAATCTATACCTATATTCGCACTTGGAACAATGACGAAGAAATGATTGGATATTATGTGGGCGGCATGAAACAAGTCGATTTGGAAAAAACAGAGAAGAAACGCATTGTGTTGGCCACGTATGCGATGGCGGCGGAAGCGCTCGACATCAAAACGCTATCTACATTGGTGATGGTGACCCCTAAAACAGACATTACACAATCGGTCGGTCGAATTTTACGCGTAAAGCACACCAAACCAATTATCGTAGACATTATTGACCAACACGATCCTTTTCAGAAACAATGGATACAGCGACGTAGATATTACAAAAAATGCAACTACAAAATTATTCAAAACAACAGTAAAAAATATACAAATATGATGAATGCTGACGATACAAATGAATGGAAATTGGTGTTTGACCCGAAGGACAAAACTACGAAAATGGACGAAGAGAAAGAGCTGAAAATAGAACGAAAATGTTTAATTGCGTTTGATAATTTGGAATAATATACACATATAACTAATCAACTTTGTATTTTAAATAGGCTACCTGACTATCTAATTCTTTGTCTACTTGAATTTGATACCAACACTCATAATCATTCATAGTAATTGGACCCTTCAAATTTTTCTCTAGGGTTGATTTCAGCATATTCGCGTGACTTTTTATCGCCCTGAATGATTCAACGCATTCAGGGTGATAATTTTTTATTTGTTTATACAATGTTAGGAGCGAACTCATATCATTGGGTAGTAGCGCAGCGGACATCGTAGTAATAATAAGACAATCTATTTCTTTTGTGTCTTTCTCTTCTTGTTGCTTTTCTTTTTCAATTTTCTGTTTGTCTTGGTCTTCTTCTTGGTTGTTTTTCTCTTATGTTTCCTTCCACCACCTTGTTTTAACGCAACTAATTCTGCACCACCAGAAGTACCGGTCGGTGTAATGTTGGGTAACACATTTCCTTCTGTGAACTCGAAAAATCCTCCTCCAGTTCCAGACATGATATATATTGGACAGAGATATTTTGCAAACAAGATAAAGTGATCATGCATAGGTATATATGACTAAACTTCCTGCGAAATCGTGGGATTATATACCAGAACTAGAATACGAAAAAGATTATGTAGTGGAGTTTGAATTGTGGAACTTGCGTGCTATTTTACGCAATATAAACGAAAACAAGCGCGCGGCCTCGCCAGTCTACCAAAAACTGGTCATTCCTCATTTGCAAGAATTAGTAGATAAATTGGAAACATTGGAGGCGAAACTAGATAGAGAAATTGAGACAGACGGGGACAAAACCATCTACGATTTGGTAGATGAATAAAATTGAAAAGGAAACAACAACAACTGTTATATCCAGTAATCAACTCATCAACTAACGAATTCAACAATGTGCTCCAATACGGATGGACGATATATGTCTTTGGCGACAGAAGAGGCGTCAAAATCACCCATTACTAATTTCCAACTGGGTTGTATAGCTGTCGTATCAGGGAAAATTGTAGCACGAGGATGCAATAATTATAGGACCTATTCCAAGGATGGCATGATCGGTCAATCTTGTTCATGCCATGCAGAAATCAGTGTATTGCGAAAATGCATGAAGCAAAATATAACTAAAAAAATAAATATATATGTGGCGAGAGTGTCTACTATGGGAGATATGCTATGTTCGGCTCCGTGCATCGACTGTTTCTTGAAAATGAAAGAGTTCAATATAAGGAGTATCATTTATATTGACCATAGCGGAAATACAGTAAAGCGAAATTTCGACGACTTTCACACGTCCCATACAACAAGCGGCAAGAAAGCGATCCTTACAAAGCGTGTAAAGTGTTTATGATATGTGTCTGCATATCATTATTTGTTTGTAAAATTGAAAGAACAATTGTTTTTTATTGAATATGCAACAATTAGACAATCAATCATTCATCATGGAAGGAGAAACACACGTTCATTGGCCCGATATTACTCATCCAGCGGATGCACAAGCATTTCAATCGCTGGGATTAAAAAAACTATTGTATATTGGTCCCTGGTTTCATCTTGAACCCACTATTCACGCGGAGTTTCGAAATATCAAAGAGTTTATTTATGTAGATACACAACCACTTGGAGAAAATGAAACAAAACCATACGATACAAACTCATACAAAACCAATTTCGTCGAAGATTTGATGACGAAATGTGCTTGTTTTGGATATGAATTGATAAGTGATTACATGATTGACCCTGAACATGTAAATACCGTATTGAACCGCAGTCAGCGCACAAAATGGCGTGTCGATTATCCTCACATTAACCCACATATGTTCAAATTTGAAAATAAATACACTAAGCAAATATTAAAATATTACATTTCAACCAATTTCCTGTATACGATGAATAAAGAATTACGAACAGATATGTGTGAGGCAGACGGATTAATTCTGAGTGGATATTTTCCTCATAAAACGTTATTGCATTATTTCCCCCAACCAAAAACAATCATTGGGTTTACTGAAACTGTGTATCCAGTTGGTGAACTATCGCATTATCTAGAAGAAGACAATATAATTCCGTCGTTGATAAATGATACGAATACCGACACCCCTTATTGGGCAAATAACTATTTCTTATTGTCTATTCATACAAATCATATGGTAAAATGTGAAAATATAACCGAAATGGGCGACCTATCTGTTCATGAAATAGACCGCCGATATGGATATGAAGTGTAATATACCGACTTATAAAAAATCTTACTGTATATATGCGTTAGTCGTATTGAAAATATGTATTTTTTATACTTTATGTAGTGAGTTATAAAAAGAACGTTTTTGACATGGGAAAGTATATTTGGTTTTGCACTTTTGGACATTTTAAAAAATGTCCATTTTTCATTTTTGTGAGAAAGTCTTGAGAAAAAAAAACTAAAAAACGGGTTCACAGCATAATGCAGTGATTGCATTTTTTCAAAAAAATATTTGGCTGCATAATTTTTTATTTTAATTATGTAGAAAAATCATTTAGGGGATTTTTTACTATCATTGTATGGTAGTAAAATGGTAGTAAAAAATCCCCTAAAATCAATCCAGATATTTGAATGCACGGATTGTTACTATAGTACGTGCAATAAAAAAGATTATAATAAACATTTGTCCACTGCAAAACATAAAATGGTAGTAAATGGTAGTAAAAAATCCCCAAAAATCCCCAAAACTGAAAATAACAATTTCGTCTGCATTTGCGGTAAGGTATATAAATACGATAGTGGGTATTATCGTCACAAAAAGGTATGTAATGCAGATGGAAATGCGAATTTGCAGCAAAACGAAGTAGAAATCGACCCGTCACAAGACTCTATACACACTATGATGGAGTTAATAAAACAAAATCAGGAATTCAAAGAGTTGATTGTAGAACAAAATAAACACATTTTGGAATTGGCCCAAAAACCAACTACCACAAACAATACGATCAATAACAACCAAAAATTCAATCTAAATTTCTTTTTGAATGAACAATGTAAGGATGCGATGAATATTTCCGAATTTTTGGAGAACATGATGCTCGATATGGAAGACTTAACAGAAACTGGTCGACTAGGTTACGTAGACGGGATATCAAGAATTTTTATCAACAAACTGCGAGAACTCGACACATACAAACGACCATTGCACTGCACTGACTTGAAGCGCGAAACACTGTATATACGGGATAATGATGTATGGGAAAAAGAAGAGAATTCAAAACAGAAACTGAAGGAATTAGTAGACAAAGTCGCCAATAAAAATTGCAAAACCATGCGTATATGGACGGAAGAACATCCAAATTATACAGAAATGGATTCGATCGAAAACCAAGAATTTATGAAACTGTCGGATGCTATATTGGGTGGGTTTGGAGAACAAGAATCAAAACAATTCCGCGATAAAATCATCAAAAGTGTAATCAAAGAAGTCATGGTCAATAAAAATGTATAATATATTTGTGGATATAATTCATAAATATATTCAATTGTCTACATAAGTGATTAGCATAGTATTATAGTTTACTAATATGAACAATCTTTGCGTATTTATGCGCTACTTTAATCGGCGTCCATTTCCTATATTTACGATCGTATACACATTCCATGCGTAATATTTTTTTTAGATCGACATATTTATCGTGTTGGATATTTTCGAAATCGTCTTCATCATCGCTTTCTTCGATATAATCCAGGTTTTTATTTTCTCTGATATTTCGGAAAAGATTATTCATCGCGACGCTTGTCTTGTAGTTTGGTACATACGATAAATTGTAATAGACCGGGCTATTGTTTCTGCCGTATGCAAACAAATGATAAATATCATATTGCAAATCTGCACGAACTTCAAATACGGTCGTAGTTCTATATTGCGGTTTATTGAAGACCATTTTATAAGGTTCGATTTCAAAGTCTGTCGATAACGGCGCGACAACCTTTGTAGCATTGGGTAAACTGACGATATTTAATTTTCTAGATAAGTGCACATTCATATATGGCATGACTTCGTTTGATGAGCGATACTGAATGTGGTGAAGAGGATAATGCACACGCGATTGGATGCACTCATCGAGCGTATTTGGATATTCGTCCAATCCATCCAATTGGACATTCCATAAGAATGGCGAATAAATAGGCGTATGTTTCTCGAGACATTCAAATAATAGTTTCCACGCACCAAATTTATTTATACTCGACATTTTGCAGACATTTACGCCCTTCATAAAGAGAATGTCGTCAACAATGTATTTTTCTTTTCCCGAATGTTCGTCTACCACGCATGTCGCATACACGAGTGTCCCCATCGACAATTGAAGATTGGATTTGATATCACTATGAACCACCTTGACTATTTTTTTGTCGCGGTTTAATTCCATGATATAACAAGTATAATATTTTTGATAAAACGTAAACCATATCAACACTTTTTTACCAGTGGGGATTGCTATACATACATCATAAACAGATGAAACTTTCTTATGTGAAATTGTTTCATAGGAAAGTTCAAATTGTGGTAATCTTTTGAGAAGATACGACGTTTGGTTAGCGTTTAGAACCAACATACTATAAGAGGCACGTACTATTTATATAGTTTTAAGAAAGTGTGTGGGTAGTCTGTTCATCCATAAACTGTTGTAAATCAGTATTCAATTTTTCAATATGTTCCCGATCAAATAATTGTGTGTTTGGATTTACGCTCGTTGAATTTTGTATTTGCGTCATCATCGCATTGTATTTTTCACCATTTAGCGAACGAGACAATTTAGGTTTGGGTATACGAAACTTAACTTGTAGGTGTTGAATGACCACATGACATAGAAAAATGAACAATAAAAAAAAGAACGACTTGAATAAAAATTCTGTAAACATATGTGTAAATACTAAATATTACGAACACAAAAATATACATTTTTAAACGCCCAATGCAATTTACCAAGAAATAGTATTTGCAAACTATATAAATGTATCGTGGGTAAAGATAATAATGTCATCTATACGTTTGTTGGTAGTAGAAAAGAATGGTACCATTAAAGAAAGTGTATTGAAAACATGGAAGGAAGAAGACTTGTATAAAAAGGCTGGTTTTAAAACTAGTCAGGGGTTTGCATTGGCCACTACTTGGAAGGTTGGTGATATTAATAACAAATCCTATTCTATTCGTGTCTATGGCAAGACTGATGGTCGCGCTACCCAAGAAAACAAATATGAGTTTCCTCCCCCAATTGATGAAACATTGTTTTTCGGCAATTGTTTGATTGTAAATGTGCGAAATGATGTGCCGGTGTCTCTTACTACCGCAGAGTGGACGTGCATTTATGATAAACTGCACGGAGGTTTTGAGGAGCTGGGTGATGAAGATGAAGATGACGATGACGAAGACAGTGATGAATACGATGATGTTCCCAAGACCAAATCAGGTTATGCAAAGGACGGGTTTATTGTAGACGACGATGAACGATCTGACGATGATTATGAAGGTTCGGACGCCTCCGAAAAATTAGAGCCGTTGCCTAAGAAGAAATCAAGCAAAAAGAAGGACAGCGTTGTAAAGACGAAACCCAATAAAAATAATGAAAAAGTCAGCGTTCCCGACAATGTCTTTATGGAACTTAGCAATGAAATAGATGAGTTATTTGATAGCACAAGCGAGTTGGAAATAGAGGAATACATATAGTCAATATTCGATCCAAGTATAAGATAAAAATTGAATGATATAAATAAAAGTATTCTATTTATATTATTAACATACACACAAGATGAAGACAGTATCAAATCCGTGCAATTTTCGTAAAAATCTAAAAGAAAAATTAAAGATTATTCTTGAAGATGAGAACATAACATCGAACGTAGAAACAAGCATATTTAACTATGCACTCAATGAGTCAGACCGACGCAGGTTGATTAAAAAGTGGGACAATCCACAATTTGTAGAAATTTATTTGAACAGATTTCGCAGCATCTACATTAACTTGAAAAATACTACATTCTTGAATCAAATTCGAAACAAAGATATTACTGGAAAAAAATTGGAAGTATTAACTCATTATGAAATGGATACAGAGAGATGGAGCGAACTCATCGACAAAAAGATTAAGCGAGAGGCAAGTAAATTCAAGACCAATATTCAAGCATCCACTGATATGTTTACATGCAGAAAATGCAAATCAAAGAAATGTACGTATTATGAATTGCAGACACGAAGTGCGGATGAGCCAGCAACTATATTTATAACCTGTCTGGATTGCGGGAAGAACTGGCGGTCTTAAGCAAATGGCCAATTGCAGCTAAAATATATTCGAAATATACGAATAAAAAATATATACGAACTGTTACAAAAAATGCAGATTTCATCCTTTCGGCATTGGGATGGTCAATGAACCAATTGGTTATTTGTTCAATATCTCCTTCAAAATCGTCTATTGTACACGCTATACGTATATTTTTTATTTTCTTGATATGGTTTACGCAATCATCGTAATGATTTTCTGAGATGGTAATATTTGTTACATCACTTCTACAAAGCGGACACAATATATATGGATTATGCGAAGTATGCAGTTGTTCAATGTAATGGAATACACAAGTTGAACAAAAATAATGACTGCACGTTAATTTGCAACATTTGACTGGTTCTATTGGTTCTAGACAAATAGAACAATCATCATAATTCTTTAATTGAATATTTTTATCGATGTTCAACTGTATATGCAATAGTCGCGTAGATAACAAAATCGTAGAGATGGTCGATGGTGTCCAACGCGTGTGTATGTTATTTCTCAATAAAAATTGATGAATGGATTCGGCATTTATAATCATTTTGCTATTTGGTATCGAATTGATGAGTTCAATATGCATTTCGTTTGATACTTGCGAATAACACATTACCATTTTCCGAATAAATTTTTTGCACGGATTATGAGAAATATGATGAGATTGTTTTGTGAATAAAATATTGTGTTTATAACCAACTGCCCGCAATATTTGCATATTCAAAGACGACAAATACAACTTCAAATACGTGGTATGCAATCCCAAATAATAATCGTATGCAGCATTCATTTTTATACATTTTTCAAATACTTGTATCATAGAACTATTGCAATTGTTTATACGGTGTCCAGAGTGGTTACAAAATGAACAGTTAGGCATAGAGAAGAGACCTTATATATTTACACTATCCACACACTCTATTTGCAAAAAAAATACTTATTGTATTTTTTTTACGAGACCTGAATTTAGATCAAAATTTCTAAATCATGTAATTTCCAATATTCGCAACCTCCGTTCGGCAAAGGACGTTTGATAATGAAAGGTAGTTTCTTTTCTTCGAATTCTTTTAATGCAACCAAATACCCATCAATCACACTCTCGTCGACAGATACGAAAGATTTGCTTCCTGCATTGATTTGCTTCGCACGTTCTCCAATAACGCGTGCCTTCTCGTATTTGGTAACAAATGGTTGCGTTCTATGCAATGGGTCAATTATATTTCCATCGCTATCGCGAACAACCTTAGACAGAGCTTCCACCTCATCGTAATTGATATTATGTAACTCGGGATGATAACTGGAGATCAAGTTTTCTTTGTAGTCGTCATCAATCTTCTGCAAATAGTCTTCCTCTTTTTCTTCTTCGTCATCGCTAAAATCATCTTCGCGAAACGGGTTTAATTCTGCGTCTTCTTCTTCTTCATTCTCGTCTTTTTGTTTTGAGAAGATCTTATTTTCAATTTCTTCGTCATCAATTTCTTCGTCATCGTCAAATTCGTCATCACTTTCATTCATCATTGGGTCGTTTTGAGCAACAGATTCATTATCACTTTGCACGTCTGATGCGTCGTCATCGTCTACAGTTTGGATGGTAATTGCCCCCTTCTTTTTTGTCTTGCTTGTTTCTGTCTTGTCAACTACCTCTTCATCTGAGAAATCGTCTTCAATAATTTCTTCGTTATCGTAGTCAATGGGGTCCATTATATACTAATATGGGAATATATTAAAAAACATATTTCTAAATACATTTATTCAATTTTATAGTAGAATGATTTAATTGTTTGTCCATTTAGTATCACATTCTATGCATATATAACTGTAATTCATTTTCGCATCGTTATATCGCATATAAATGATTTCTGCTGGAGTTTTGTGGTCTTTATGGTTCGTTTTGCATTGTTTATTTGGGCATGGTATATTGTATATGCGAGGCAGAGTAGGATCTAGTTTTGTATACTTGTTAATAATGTGATGAAAATTTTGTTCTCCTTTGGTGAACGATGTGTTCATCAGACAAATTCCATCTTGGTCAATATCAGTATCTTCGTGTCCACAATGTTTGCAATAATAATTCAACTTTGATTCATCGGATTCTGTAATACGAATATAGTACATATTGTCGCATTTCTCGCAAAATTTCATTTTTGAAACCTTCTTATATATATAGTTGTATGATAATTCTTCTATGCTATTTCATTTCAATTTTGTATTGCCAGTGTACAAATATTCAATGATATAAAATTGATAAACATATACTTGATTTTATTACGTTCAAACTAAATATTTCAATCTAATAACAAACCTTGCTCCATTTACCGTAATACACTCTACCGTATTCCAATACCACCGTGTGGTTATATTATTCGAAAATTGATTTAGAAAGTAGTCATTAAAATATTTATATAGTATACTCTGGGAGATGAAATCTTCTTCTATAACTGCAAAAATGAAGTCAAAACGTACACAAAGTGTCCAATCTATGCTTACACAACATAAAGTAGACAAACAGGCAACCAATGATAAATCAGAAACGCATACAAATACGCGGATCGGCAATAAAGATGCGAAGATACACGGCGGTTCTTATGCAATTCCAGACAGTGAATATCCTGAATTTATGAACAAAGTTAAAATGGCTACAACGGCTGGTCAATATGAGTATTTGACTGAAAAGCAGTTGCCGGAAGGAACATTGGCGATTGATATGGATTTGCATTACGATTATGAAGTAGAGGACAGACAACACGGAAAGGAGCACATTGACGACTTGATTGATGTGATTTTCTCCACATTGAATGATATGTATGTATTTAACGCTGAACAAAATATCATCGCATATGTGATGCAGAAACCGGATGTAAATCGTGTGAAAGAGAAAAATATAACCAAAGATGGTGTTCATCTACTAGTAAACATAAAAATGGACCGACATGCAATGAAATATTTGCGTGAACAACTGATGGCCAAAATCCCGGAGATATGGGACATTCCGATTATCAATACGTGGGGAGGTGTATTCGACGAGGGGGTTATGAAAGGAACTACGAACTGGCAGCTGTATGGATCCAGAAAACCGCATCATGGAAGATATAGTGTTTCTTACATTTATGATATTGGATACGATGAGACGGATAACGAGTTTATCCGCGACGAGATCAATGATGTATCTGCTCATTTGGAAGAACTCGACTGGATGAATTTGTCTGTTCGAAATACCAACTTGCCTACTTTTCAATTGAAGACGTCGTTCATTTCTACTTATGAGAAATATTTACCTGTGAACAAAACCCGTACCCAATTTTCGCGTAACAATATACCGGTTCGTAAATCGGCTGGATATTCTTCATTGTCGAAGGACTTGACTAGTATCAAAAGTCAAGAAGAATTGGACTCGCTCTACAACGAGTTTATGGATTCGCTGACTGCGAATGACCACAAATTAATTAGTGCTTGCAAAATGACTATGATTTTGCCTTCCGAATATTACGGAAATGGCTCATATGATAAATGGATCAGAGTGTGTTGGGCACTGAAAAATACATCATTGGATTTGTTGCTTGCCTGGGTGAAGTTCAGTTCCCAAACTGCTTCTTTTCGGTTTCCCGATTCTATTATGGAATGTATAGAAAAATGGGACGAAACTGCCGTTCAATCTGATGGAGGGCTGACATTGGGTTCGATTTGTCATTGGGCAAAAACAAGCAATCCCACCGAATACAAGGATATATTGAACCAATCTATTTATGCAAAGATTGAGCAGTCGATCAATTATGCCGTACAGAATAGCAATTTGAATAATAAAAAGAATGGTATCTGCGGCGATGCTGATTTTGCGGAGGTATTGTTTGCTATGAAGGGAGATGAATATGTCTCTGCTGGTATCAAATCCGTATTATGGTATCGGTTTGTGAATCATAGATATGAGGTGTGTGAATCGGGCACATCATTGCGAAACGAAATTGGAGGCACCATGCGTTCGCTATATAACCAAAAAGCACAAGAATATTTACACGAAAGTACATTTCAACCAGATGATGCAGAGTCAAAAGAAAACGAATTGGCTAAGATCAAAGCGAAGGTTTGTATGAATGTATTTGCTCATCTTGGCAAGACAACCGACAGAGAACATATTATGATTGAGTCTCGACACATGTTCTATGTGATGGATTTCTTTGATAAATTGGACCAAGATCCCTACTTGATGGGTTTCAACAACGGCGTCATGGACTTTCGTGAGAAAGTATTTCGTCCCGGTAAGCCTGAGGATTACATCTCTATGAGTACCCACATCAATTATATCAATTTGGATAATAACGACAAGCAACAGCGAGAAATCGTACACGAAATTACCGAATTCATGCATCAGTTGTTCCCCATTGACGAAGAATACGAGTATATGTTTGACCATTTGGCGTCAACGTTGATAGGAAACTCGATCAACCAGACATTTACTATGTATACGGGCGAGGGGCGCAATGGAAAGTCTGTATTGATTTCTCTTATGGCGAAGATTTTGGGAGATTACAAGGTGGAAGTGCCGTTGAGTTTAGTTTGTGGAAAACGTGTAGCAGAGGGAGGCACGAGTGCAGAAAAAGCAGCATTGAAGGGGGCGCGCTATGCAGTATTTCAAGAACCGACAAAAGGCGACCGAATTAATGAAGGCAAAATGAAGGAATTGACGAGTGGAAAGGACCCCATCACGTGCAGAGCACCCTATATGACGAATATGATAACGTTTATTCCTCAAGCAACCTTTGCGATAGCTTGTAATGTAATGATGGACGTGGATAGCAATGATGGCGGCACTTGGCGTCGTATTCGAGTGGCCGAATTCTTGTCTTATTTCACTGAAAAACCTGTAAAAAATGATAGTACCAAGCCTTATCAGTTCGTCGTTGATTGTGAAATCGAAAATAAATTTGATAGGTGGAAAGAAGTGTTTATGTCGATGTTGATTGACCGAGTACTGAAAACAAATGGATATGTAAAAGATTGCGATATGGTGATGGCGGCGAGCAACAAATACAGACAGAGCCAGGACTTGTTCAGTCAGTTCTTCGAAGAGAGAATCGTGATAGATGCTAATAAGACGCTTACCAAGACGGAGTTGTATTCAGAATTTAGCGTTTGGTATTCAAATAACGCCAGCGGAAAGACTCCTACGGCGCGAGAAACAGCCGACAATATGGACAAACTGATCAAGAAAAATATCAAGGGGAAGTGGACCGGCATTGGTCTAAGTTACGGAGACGCTGTAGATGAAAATACAGAAGCAATGGAACCAGTGCAAACTGGATTAGCCGATTTGGAGTAAGAAATAATGATTTGTAATTGAAAATTGTAATAACTATAATATTCAATTTTTATTTGACTGGTTCAGCGCGAATGAAATTGTACATATACATTGCGTAAAAATACAAGAACTGTTCAATATGTACGATATACAATGGATACAGTCCAATCAACAATACAATAACCAAGGTGCTATATATTCGCTCCATGGAAAAGCGTTGGTATAAAAAGAACAATAATACAATAGCGAATAGGTAATAGGCAATCGTTAAAAAATGGTTTGTGAATTCCCAAGTCTCGATAGTTGGTTGAACAAATGTACTCTCTTGGTCTCCTTGCGTTAAATCATTTTTCATATAATCGTACTCGCGATGCAAGTGATTATTTTGAACAGATACCAATTCAAAATATTGTTCATCATTGTCGACAGATACACCCTTTATTTGATTGTATTCGATTAGCAACTCGTCAAGTTCACTCTCTAAATCAATATTTCCGCCATCTAATTCCGGTATAATTGTTTCTAGTATAGACATCTGTTTGGTCAATGTCTTGATGTCTATTTCTAACTGTGCTTTTTCCTTTTTTAATGTCTTGATTTCTTCATTGTATTGCTTTATCGAGTTGAGTGATGATTTATATCTATTGTTATAATCAGCACTGTCTCTCTTCATACTAGATAACTGTGTTTCAATCTCTTTTATGTTTTTGTTTCGGCGGTTGATCTCATTGTTCATATTTCGAATATTTCTTTTTATTCTTTCAAAAATGTTCTTTAACTTGCGAAGTTCCGATTTTAACCATATATTTCGACTGATTAATTCCTTTGGTGGGCCTTTGCGCTTTTGCTTCTTTTTCTTTGGTTTGTTTCCTTTTTTTTTAAACCATCCCATGATGAATAATTTATCTATATAATTAGGATAAATTATTAGAGTTTGTAAAATTAAAATAGCGATTCAAATCGTCGGTGTATACTATCGGGTATTCCTGTGATGTTACGGATTGACTGTTTCGTATATTCTTTGATATTGGCGAGAATATCAACCATCACTTCTAAAATAAACATAAAATAAGGGAAAATAAGCAATGCGACAACCACTGCGATTGTATAGGGTTGGTTCAGTTTATTTTGACGACGATACATAAATACCAAGATTGCTAATAAAATATAATAAACATACCAGAGAGCGAGGTTCGCAATTGAATACTCCATCTTGATATGGTCTTGATATGTGGAACGGCGGTCAATATCAATGCGTTTTTGAGTTAGACCATTTAAAGTTTTATCTAAATGGTTATTTTGCTTGGATAACTGATCGTATACTTGTTGCGTTTTGCCGTATATATTGAGTTTTTCTTGCTTCACTTCCTCATCTACTGTAATCAAGCTAGACAGCAAGGTCTTGTTTTTATCATCTGAAATATTATATTCGGTCAACACTTTATTTACATCATCATCTAAATTTTGTTTCGTGTCCAGCAAATTCACATTTATATTGTCTCTGTAATTATTGCGCGTATTTTCCTTACTATTTTCCATCTTTTTCGTATTTTCGGCCTGTTGTTTAATTTTGTTATATTTGTCGGTTTGTTTCTTTAATTGTCGTGTTCTCGCCCTTTCTTCTTTTTTTACTGGTTGCAATCGTTTGTATACTTTATTCTCGTCTCGTCGACGTGCATTAATCGTCTTTGTTCGTTGAATACGTTGTTTTTCCATTTTGTCATTATTCCCCTTAATGGCTAATATAATGGGAAGTACTGGGATTAAAGGAAACATAATATCACTATTTTATATAATAGTCATATTATATTTTTGCATATTTATCTTGCTCGTACGGAGTGTTACACATAGCTGGTTGCAGATTGGAAAATGCTTCTTCAACTTCTTCTGCTTCTTCGACTTCTTCTACATCTTCGTTAGGAACGCATAACAACTGTTCATTATCAAAACTAGTGCCTTCGTGACAACACGCCGGTCCAACGCAATAATCCAAATCATTCGCAGCTAATAAATCACTTGCGTCACTATCTGCTGCAGTTTTTTTTTTTAATTCCTCTGGTTCATCCAAATATAACTTGGTAAAATCCATATTGCTTCTCAATAAGATTTTGAGTATTTGCTTTATGCTATAGATGCCGACTATACTAATAATCGCGACCGCTGCAATAGTCATCGCCGACTCGGGTATAAAACCCAAATGACGCTGCACAAGAATAAGTATAGTGATAACAAACAAACCAAATACAATGACCGCCATCATTTTGTTGACTTCGTGTTGTCTCAAACTATACGAGTTATTGAATTGCATTTGCCGTTGTTTTACAACATATTCACTGTCGATTGTGGATTTTTGGCTCATCAGACGGTTCTTCTCTTCGTCCAGAATGTTGCTAACTTGTTTTTGTTTTGTTAGCAAATCAGCATTTGTGATATTTGAGTTATCGTATATGTTGTTTATTGTATCTAGTTCAGTTTGAAGTGATATGATTTTTTCATTCAAATTTGGGTCATCGCTTTTTTGCAAGGTTCCTTGTAAATATCTTTTTTGTAAATCAAAAAAACTTTTTAAATCCACTTGGGGGGATGTTTCAGTATCAGACATGATATATACTATAAAAATATTATATCATATTATAAAATCGAGAGAATGCTTATTGTTTCGTTAATAACATACCACCAAATACCAACAATGTTGCCGTCGCAATACCACCTAAAACGAAGATTTCATTATTTGTATTGATCATTTTCTCCACGTCTTTTAATCTCGCTTCTTCCACATTATCTATTTTGTGTATTGTACTCTTATTCGTGTAAGATGGGTGTTTTTTGATTTCATCTAAAAGACCTGTTTGTGTAGAATTCGTAATAGAATGCAATACATCAGTGATGTTTGTATGTTCGCTGGTAATTTGGTCAACATCATCTTCATATTTGATTGCCTTCTTTTGAAGCGGGTCAATTTGCTTTTCTTCCACTGCTTTCACATATTTATTGTATTGCTGTGTTTTTTTAGCGTTTTCCTCTTCGGAATTGGGCAATTGATATTTTTGTCTCAATTCTGAACTATACGTATAGTTATCAAAACCTTCAACATACGGAGCATAGTCAGGAGATGCAGATGGCTTCGAATTGGGTTTGCAATCTAAACATCTCCCAAGTGATACAAACGCTTCTTTATCGTCCTCTTTTTTAGAAGTCAGCACAGTATTTCCGAACAAACTCCAGTTTGTTAATTGCACTCTATCGATGGGTCCTTGCATTTTGGTAATGATCAATCTGAAATAAGAGAACTTCTTAGGATAAGTAAATTCGAAATTCTCTTTTGTTCCCTTGAAATCAGGAGACATGGTTTTGGTATGTATTGCTTCCCAATCTTGTCCATTGGTTGAACCTGCAACAATAAACTCATTCGGAAACTTGTTTGATTTTGACGAGGGAGGGACTTCAATAATATAACTGTTTAAATAGACGTTGTATGGTATTTTGACTTGTACCCATTCTCCTTTTATATCGTTTACATTCGTCTCTGCACCCAGTTTGGTAATAAATGTATTCTCTTTTCTTCCACCGCCACGATAAGCAGATGGATAGTTTCCAGTAAACGCGGATTGTACGTACTCTGGATATGATGAATTTAATGTATTATATGTTGGATTGCCTCGATAATCAGATTCCCAATATTGTTTGTTATTGTTGAAAGTATGATATGCGTCGTGTTGTATATTCGCGCGAGACGAGCAAGATAATTCGTAATTGCCGTTGGGCAAATAAGTACCTGATTGTTTCAATCCGCTGATTGTTGAAATATTGGTTTCAAATTTCCGTTTATCAGGCAATGGAACTATTTTTAATGCTGGTTGGGTCATAGGTGTTATGTTATTTAATATAAAGACACATATTAAATAAATGAAATTCGATTATTTGTTCAGTTTGAAAAATACATAATATAGCGTAGTTGTTGCTAAAATACTCAATGCAACGCCTCCAAAATTATTGTAATGATACATATTTTCCATATCTGCATGAAGGGAATGTTTTTTCTTACTCATATAATCCATTTTGGTCTGCATATCATTTCGTAATGTTTGTATGTCTTCGTCATACATAGTCATCATTTCATTATGCGAAGCATCGAATGTTGCTGGACTCGTAACTTGATTTATATCCGCATTCTGTAGCGTATATATAAGTCCACCATTTACGGTTTTGTCTTTGTCGTAAGATACAATTTTGTTGTATTTTTCTAATACACTTTTCTTACTCATCTCTTCTTTGGAACAATTCAATACAGTATTAGAAGGGTTCATGTTGTTATCATTGCATTCAATGTATTTCACATATTGCTCATTAAACGCATTTATCGAATCATGTAGGTGAAGCGAAGTGTTCATTACACTCATTCCTTCGATTTTTCCGGTGCTATCAGATACAAAACCATTGCAATTTCCATCCAAATTCATACAGATTTTTCCGAAGAGAGACCATTCGGATAGAGTGATACTATTGTTTACGGGAAGGTCGGACATACCTGAAATGACCAATCTATAGTGCGAATACGAAAATAGGTTATCTTTTACCTTGAATTCGACCGGCAATGTGGCGTTTTGTTCCATCAACTTATCTTTCTTGTCGTTTTTATGAATACTAACCCATTTTTCTCCATCATTTGAACCTAACACAGAGAAAAGAATGGGGAAACGTCGTATATATTTTTTTGGATTGACTGTTGCTTGCAAATAATAATCAGTCAAAATAAGTTTATAAGGGAGTTGTATTTCTGCCCATTCTCCGTCGATGCTTGTTCCATCCGTCAACATTGTTTTATGATATTTATTTTTACCTCCACCTACGTATTTACCATTCTTGTATGCATTCTGGGTATATCCATCTTGATAGCCTGACTTGGAAGATTTGATATAAGGTGTTTGCCAAAATGTACTGTTTCTTCCATCGAATAAATTTAAAGCCGAATAATCAGAATTTTTATGAATGCCTTGATCGTCGAGACAAGATGACTGTTTTACTTTATATGTTCCGTTCATGAATACTCTTTCCTCATCTTCTATATCCACGTTAAAGGCGTTATTTGTTTCATCCATATTAAACTCGTCTAGTGGAACTGCTTGAAATATTTCATTATTCATGGTTGTTTATTAGTTATATTATATGTTTATATTTCTCGCGCGGTATATAAAAAATATTAACGCTGTTATTCCAATTCCTAAATTAAGAGTATCTAGTTGCGTGGATTTGAATTGTTTTACGTAATCTTGATGTTTTTCTTCCGACCCACTGTGATTGTTTTGGACATTATCTATATTGGTGACCTTCTCTTTATTTATGCATAATTCACGCTCAATGCATTTGTTACTGTTTGTATCACTATTGAACACATCTCGCTGTTCTTCATTGTCGGTTTTACATATGGTTTGATAATCAAATGTAGTATCTTCTAATATGGTTTTGCATTTACTATCTGAAGGCATGTATCCATTTTCCTCTGCGGTTATGTAAAAAAAATCGTTTTTGTTATATCCTACAACTATATCTGAAAACATATAACTATATATTATGTAGTTATATATTTGTGTACTATTTACTTACCTAATTCACACACACACGATAATATTCGTGTTCTAAAGAAGATACGCTTTTTCTGGTGTATTTGCACACTTGTCCTGGTCGCATGCAAATGGCCAATGATTGAGGGTCAAAGCGTGATACTTCAGGAAGTTGCGATAAATCACGAATGTTATATTTTACTTTCAGTTGGTCCAACTCCTCATTGGTGAGTATCTTGCATTCAGGGACTAAAGCATGCTCTAGAACGTTGTATTGCAATCGCTTGATATGATGGACTACGATAAATACTCCTTCTTGTTCATACAGATATTTCATTCTTGTTACAAGGGAATCATTGGGTTCATCGTCAGTGACAACAAGTAATATGTCTTTCTTTGTTAACGTATTTTCAACTTCGAATAGTTCATCTTTCAGATTATCTAAATCTTTCTTTGTGAAAGAATTGTTCTTTTTGTCTGTAGGAAATGAATATTTGATATACATTTTGTTTTTTCCATTTTCAACAATCATATCCAATTTGTTATTCGCATACAATTTGTCCACCTCTAGATTGCTGGTATCCAAATGTTCGGATACATCATATCCAAGAATTTCGCATTGTTTCAATAAATTCACTCTTGATTTATGTAACTTTAAGATCAGATTGTTGCTCGCCATTACTATAAATAAAACCTTATACTTTATTTTATTTATAGCATACATTAATCAATTTTATATATTTATACTTTTTTGATAATCAGATTGGAGAAATCCATTTTACTTTCGGGAATACTATCTTCGCTTTTCACATTTTCTTGTGTTTGAACCGTTGGTACACTGTCTTGGCTGGTAAATTGCATTGGTACACTGTCTTGACTAGAAGATGTTTGCGATTGACTTGGTACACTGCCTGGGATATGGAACACAGGAGAAATGTGAATAGAAGGCATTTGTGCCGAAAGTTGTCCTTGTTGCGATGCTCCATATCCAGGGAAAGGAATATGCGTTTCATATGGTTTCAAATCCAATGCAGTGACCACTTCTACTTCTGAATTGGCCCCTTCAGATTCGATTTTATACAGATTTGATTTATTTAATGGGGTCACCACCCAAGACCTTCCAGGAATATTGTCCTTTCCGTAAATAACGCGATCTCCGCCTTTGAATGTCCTAGATGGATTACTTTCGGGCTGACTTGGCGGTGGAGGCGGCGTTCCATAAGAGGAAGCATAGGAAGAAGGTGGTTTCTCGTCTATTCCATATTCAGGTGTTCCCGGAGGGTTCATTTCAGGTGTTCCCGGAGGGTTCATTTCAGGTGTTATTGGTTGATATTCCGGACTTTCAGCAGGAGGAGGCATATCAGGGGTAATTGGTTGATATTCCGGACTTTCATTAGGAGGAGGCATTTCGGGGGTCGATGGTATAATGGGAGTATCAATTTCCGCATCTTCAATGATGAATTTGTTCTCATTCGACTGTCTTAGTGCACCCGCCACATCTTTTTGTATTTGGTCCAGTGTCTCTTTGGTATCTAAATGTTCTGCGTGCATCAAACGTTGTATGTTCTTGGAGAAAGTCATATTTTCAATCTGGTTGATGTTGTCTTCGGTAATAATACGCATATTAACATTAATAGTTTGTAATTCTTGCATCAATAATTTGAAGGAGTAGGGAACACATACAATACTGAAACTGCGTCCGAATTTGGTTATTTTTTCAATATTAATTTCTTGTTCATTCACGGAACCGGCGAATTGAATTGGGCCGTCAGCGAGGGGGCTCATGAACAAGTTTTTATCAGGATTGTACACTGCAATCATTCCTGTTGTGTTACAAATCGCCATGTAATACTTATCTGCCCGTTCCATCATAGATTCGCGTAAGAACTCGGTTGCTCCATGAGAAATCACACCGTCACGTTCCATCTCACCTATTCTCAATCCACCGTCGTTTGCGCGACCAGCAACGGGTTGTTTTGTAAGAGGGTTTACACGCCCAGTTGGACGATGATTAATCTTATCCTTCACCATATGTTTCAAACGCATATAATAGGTCGGTCCCATGAATATCTCGGTTTCTACTTGTTCACCAGACATACCATTGTACAATACTTCGTTTCCACTGGAATGATATCCATAATCAGAAAGCATTTTTCCGAATACACCCACCTTCGAACCGTTATTGTTATAAGCAGTGCAATCTCCAAACCCACCTTTCATTGCACATGCTTTTCCCATAATAGCCTCCACAAACTGACCAATGGTCATACGAGAGGGGATCGCGTGGGGATTGATGATCAAATCCGGTCGAATTCCGTCTTTGGTGAAAGGCATATCACATTCAGGTATAACCATACCGATTGTACCCTTTTGTCCCGCTCGCGAAGCCATTTTATCTCCCAAATTCGGAATACGTTCTTCGCGCACGCGCACTTTCGCAATACGACGACCTTCTTCATCGTCAGTAATGAATGTCTTGTCTACAATTCCCAACTGCCCCTTCTTTGTGGTTTTGGAATGGTCAGTGAACATATCGTCTTCGCTACTACTCGTGACCATACCAATCATAATCGTTTCGTCATTCACTTCGGTATTCACCTTAACAATGCCTTGCTCATCTAGTTTACTATAATCGTGTCCTTGTTTGGTCTTTGTTATTAAGTTCATATCATTTTCAATATTTGAAAACGTGGTTTGTGTCGTAATTTCACCTAGTTTCTCTTTTTCTTCGTGAGCTTCATATGTAGTAAAATACGTTGTGCGGAAAAGACCACGTTTCAATGCCCCTTCGTTGACCAATATCGCATCTTCTACATTGTAACCTGTATAACACATAATCGCTACAATTGCATTCTCACCATAAGGATTCTCTTCGCGGTTCAAGTACTCCAAGTAACGTGTTTTGACTAATGGAGTTTGTCCATAATTTAATATGAGTGCAGTCTTGTCCATACGCACTTGATAATTCGTGTGGTATATCGAGCACGCTTGTTTCGTTTGACCGCACGAAAATGAATTACGGGTTGCAGGATTGTTTTCCAAAAAGTTGATTTGATTACACATTATGCCAAAAATGAGCGATTGATGGATTTCCATATGTGTGTATAATTTGTCCTTTTTCTTGGTTGCTTCCATATCCAATGCGATAAGCGCCTGTTCCGTTTCGCTGGTATCGATATAGTCAATGATTGCCTTGTTATGTTTGAATTTTTGTATTGTTGCTGGGTTCATCGTTGCATCGTCTACATTTTCATACAAATCAGAGAAATTGTATATTTCTTCGTCGTTAATGTGAAACCCATCGATTTTCTTTTCGGTAAAGCCACCTACCAATTCGGACCAAGAAAAGTTGTTTTCCGCTACTCTTTTTTGGAAATGTTCGCTTTCGAACGACATTTTTTTGGTGTCTTCATCTTTATAAAAGATGGGTCTGCATACGCGTCCACCGTCAGTATAAACATACAGAGTGTTGTCTTTCACGTCGAAAGAAATGCTAGTATAAGTTGGTATCAGTCCATTGCGACGATAAAATTTCATTGCACTCACAGTATCGATTGGATTTTCAACGGACCCGATCCAACATCCATTCACGATGACTTTTGATAATCTAGACAATAATAATGGTGTGCAATCATATAATCGTTTCAAATTCATTTTCTCAATCATAAATTGGATTACACTTTCACGAGAATATCCCTTTGTTACATGGGTACTGATCGACATATGTTTATGAATACCGATATTACCACCATCAGGGGTATCAATTGGATCAAAAAATCCCCATTGCGTACAATTCAGTAAACGAGGACCCACTACTTTCGCGCTTGCGTCAAGTGGTAAGTTGGTTTTGCGCAAATGGCTCAAAACAGAGTTGAATGATAATCTATTCAAATCTTGCACAGCACCTACGCGTTTTGTATGAGAATGTGCTCCCCAATTTCCTTTGAATGCCTTTGTAAATCCCTTTTCCAATGGACGCATTTTGAATATTTCATTTTTGTTTTCTTGAATTAACAAATACAAATTGTTTTCATAGACATTGCGGTTTTCGCGCGTATCATATGTGATTTTACGTTCGAATTCGCGATGAATATCCGCAGTCTGAATGCTATAATATTCACGGAACAAATCGTACAACATATCTCCTACCAGGTCAACGCGCTTGAATTTGTAATTGTCTCTGTCTGTAGGTTTTTCAAATCCTTCTGATGTTAATAGTAACTTCAATGTGATATGACCCAGATAATAGGCTTTTTCTTTGAAATTCAATTCGCCAATGTGAGGTAACAAGTAGTCTGTTAATATTTCCAACACCTGGGTCATAGTCTTCTTTTTGGTGAGAAGACGAATATAATTCATGGCTTGGCGTTGTGTATAAATATTGCCTGCGTCATACACACTTGGAATGAACAAATCAACGAAACCCTCGTACTTTTCTAGATCCAATAAACATGTCTCAATAATTTCTTTGTCTGATAGCACTCCCAATGCACGGAATAGAATGAACAACGGTACTGGTTTGCGTACGTTTGGTAAATTTACCACCATGTTCTTGCGCATATATTTTCCTGTTTGAGGATCTTTTGCGCTATCGTAGTTCTTGGGAACATTGTCGTCTGCCTGTATTTTCACAGACAATGTGCGTATCGGTTTGGATACATCTTCCGATACAGAACGAATTTCAGCAGAGTATAAATAGTAATCCCCGTCATCTTTTTTTATATACAGCATGTTGTTTCCAAATTTTTCTTGCGGAACGACGGTTTTTTCTTTTCCGGCAATAATAAAATACCCGCCGATGTCGTTTTTGCATTCACCCATCATGTGTTTGGTATCTCTAGGCAATCCATTCAATACACAGAAACTGCTTTGAACCATAATTGGGAAACGACCCAATAATATCTTGTCCAATGTAATTGTGCGAACTTGTTTGTTGGGTGCAACCATCGACTTTTCTAACTCTTCTCGTGCTGCCGCAAATTCCTGAACCGTTACTCCTCCTTCTTGAACAAATTCACCTTGTGGTGAACCCAGTGTTATATCTACATCTCCACCAACTATCTCTTTGATGTTATAAGTAGCTGTATCTAATGGTGCACCACCTTGTAAATCAATATTTTCAAATACCGTTTGGGGTTGTTCACCTTCTTCGAGAAGATCAATAATCTCGATCTCAATATCATAATGTATCGTCATACCATACGTCATGTTGCGCATTCTTGCTTCATTCGGAAACATATAGTGACTGTTATTATCATCATAAATAACGGGTTTACCGAAGTAAATTTTATCTGCGTTTTTTCCACCGAAATGCATAATACATTTGTGTTTGTAATCTTTGATTTGTTCATCATACATAGTATTGATGATGAGGGGGTTCTTGTTTTTAAACACTTGATAAATCCCCTTTTTGAAAAAGTCATCATACGAATCAATATGGTGTCTTACTAAAGTTTGTGGATTGTCTTCAAAATACTTATGAATTATCTTCCATATTTCTTGGTTATCCATATTGGGATGTATATAAATTAAAGACATATATATTTTTATATATTTTGGGTTGAATACTTGTTTCGAGATTCATAATAATAATTGAATAAAAATATCGATATAAAATTAGATTGATTATGTTATACACAACTATTTATACCTATGTGCGGCATTTTTGGTATTATAACCAAATTGACTAATCATCCTATTTATGAACGAACATTAAATTCCCTTATTCAATTGCAAAATCGTGGTTATGATTCCTCTGGAATTGGTATGTTGGTTGATAATAAATTTGTCGTGGAAAAGTTTGCTTCTACCAATGAAAAAACATCGATTGAATTGCTGAAACAGACCTCCAAGTCGACGCCTTCTATGAATTCGCATATAGGTGTTGGACATAACCGATGGGCTACACACGGTCATAAAAACGACATCAATGCGCATCCGCATATTTCACACGACAATCGCTTCATGATCGTCCATAATGGAATTATTGAAAATTATCAAACATTAAAAACATTTCTCGTCGATAAAGGTTATGCATTTGTTTCCCAGACAGACACTGAAGTGATTGCGAATCTAATTGCATTTTATTATTCACAATGTAAGAATACATTCCAAGCGGTGAAATCCACCATAACACAACTAAATGGTACGTACGGATTGATTATTGTAAATAGCGATGAACCTGACCGCTTGTATGCAGTTCGAAACGGTTCTCCGTTGTTGGTTGGTGTATCTGAAGAAACCATTCTTCTTTCGTCCGAACAATCTGGCTTCTGTGGAGAAGTTTCTAGATATATTGCGTTAACAAACGATGATATATGTTGCATATATCAAGATGCGCAAGGTGTTCATATCGACACAAAAGACAATTATGTTGAAAAACCGGTATCAATCGATTACATTGTTCAGCATACCCCCGATCCATACAAATATTGGACAATGAAAGAAATACAGGAACAACCACAAACGATTTTAAACGCATTGAATAGAGGTGCTCGTTTGAAAAATAATAGCGAGGTGAAATTAGGCGGTTTAGACCAATATGCAGGCGATTTATTAAATGTCCAACATATTATACTGCTTGGTTGCGGGACTTCCTATCACGCCGCTCAAATCGGCGTATATTTTTTGAAACGATTATGTGAATTTACATCGATACAATCATATGATGGTGCGGATTTTACAGAATACGATGTACCAAAGAGGGGAAGCAGTCTGATGGTATTTATTTCGCAATCAGGTGAAACCAAAGATTTACATAGATGTATAGAAATCGCAAGAAAGCACGAAATTATAACACTTGGAATTACGAATGTAGTCGATTCACTTATCGCGCGAGAAACATTGTGTGGCATTTATTGTAATTCAGGAAAAGAAGTCGGCGTTGCATCTACAAAGGTGTTTACTGGTCAAGTACTTACGTTGTCGCTACTGGCTTTATGGTTCTCGCAAAATCAAAATATTCATAAGCAATTGCGCAACACAATGATTACTGATTTACAGAATGTAAGTAATGATTACAAAAATGTATTGAATATGGTAGATAATCACATGCAATTGTTGGCGAATGAGCTGTATATAAAGAAACACTTGTTCATTTTAGGAAAAGGCGTGAATGAATATATTGCGAAAGAAGGAGCATTGAAAATAAAAGAAATTTCCTATACGTTTGCAGAAGCATACTCGTCGAGTTCATTAAAACACGGCACTTTCGCTCTTTTGGAAGACGATTTTCCGGTTTTGTTAATTGATACTGAATTAGAACATTACGAAAAAAATAAAAATTGCATTGAAGAGATATTATCAAGAGGAGCAAATATTTTTTTAATTACGACAAACACCGAACATAAACCGCGTGACAATTTACTTGTTTGTTCGCTTACCTATAATCCGTCATTCTCTTTTTTATTAAGCATTATTCCCCTTCAGTTGTTGGCGTATTATTTATCTATCAAAAAAAATATTAATCCAGACATTCCTAGAAATTTGGCCAAAGTAGTCACCGTAGAATAATTTTTTTCTATCTATAACATATATTAATATGGATAACCAAACTACCGCCATCGACGCTCTGTTCGGTCCTCTCTCGAAGGACTATTGCTTGTACTTTTACTTTCTCTCTGTAATTGGCTTTGTATTCATCGCCATGTTCCTTATCTCTTCGCTTATGCTAGGGTTTAACCAAAAGAAGGGACCTGAATACTACCTACAGGTGTTTGCTGTGGCACTTGGATACGGTATTTTCTACTTTCAGAACCGTCTTCTGAACTCTATGTGTTATAGTGCTTTAAGCGCATAAGCATCTATGTAATAAAAAAAATAATATATTTCGTTTAAAACAATATGATAATTTACATAATAATTATATAAATTATCAATCAGTATGGATATCTTTTATTATAGCAACTATTGTAAACATTCACAAAAAGTATTACAAACTTTAGTCAAAGGAGATTTGACGGGAAAAGTTAGTTCTGTGTGTATTGATAATCGCAAAAAAGACCCTAGTTCCAACCAGACATACATATTTTTAGAAAACGGTAGCAAAGTAATTATGCCACCTACGCTTCATAGTGTTCCCGCCTTGCTGTTGGTGAACGACCGATATCGCATCATTTTTGGAGACGATATCACGAAACATTTTCATCCACAGTTAATTAACAAACAGAGCGTCATGTCGCAGGGACAAAGCGAACCTTCTGCATTTCAATTAAATCGTTCCGCCGGTGGAACAAATATTGTGTCTGAAGCATACACGTTTTTTGATGCTCCTCACGAAGAATTAACTGCGAAGGGCAACGGGTCATCTCGACAAATGTACAATTATGTTACCACTGATAATGATCTATATTCGATTGAAACGCCAGATGATACTTACAAACCCGATAAGGTATCTGAAGGTACTACTGTCGATAATTTACAACAAAAACGAATGGATGATTTACAAGAAGTAACGAGTAATCAACCGAAAACAATATAAATAAATCATTCTATATTTATATACAAACATGGATAAGTCGAGTGTATTGCGTGCATTTAACAAGCATTTCTTTGAATTTTTGAATGATATTATTACGATTTTACCCGAGGAACAGGAGATCAAGAAAGGAAAGGTTTCTTTTGAGAGTATTAAAAAAATGAACCCTACCCTAATTTGCAAAACGTGGTTTACTCTTGTGTATGCCCCTTACAAAGAGGTCATTGACCAAGGAGATATTAGTTTCTTTTTTGAGAAAGACTATTCCAGCGATTTGAACAATGTCGCCAATGCCGCCGAAATTATGGGCATTATCGACAAAATTCGTATTCCAATTAAAAATATGGATGGTGTGAACAAGGAACATTGTTCGAAGTATATTCAGAACTTGAGTAAATTGTCTGCTGTATACAACGCCGCATAAATATATCACAATCGTATAAAGATATTCGTGTATATAAAGTATGAACCAATGTGTGTATACTTTATATTTTGATGGGTGCAGCAAAGGAAATCCAGGCAGAGCAGGCGCTGGATATGTTATTTATAAAGACGATGAAGAAATATCCTATAAATCGACTTACGTTGGGGACAAGGAGACAAATAATAAGGCAGAGTATACAGGAGCATTTGAAGGCTTACGATATGCAGTGGAAAATAATATAAAATGCATTCATGTGAAAGGTGATAGCAACCTCGTGATTAAACAACTAACCGGCGAATACAAAGTGAAATCGGAAAACATTATGAGTATTTATCGGGCCACGAAACAACTATGTGCACAATTCGATATTATCACGTTTGAACACGTCTATAGAAAAGACAATGCGCGCGCAGACCACCTTGCTAATTTAGGATTGGAACAAATATAATCACGCAATATGTAAAATTGTTATTGTCCTTTTACATATTTTGTAACAAATCGAGAGCGTATTGAGGATGTTTCTTTAATAAGAATTCCAACACCTGCGTTTTCGTTACTTTTGACTGCATAGACCTTGATTTGTAGTAGATATAATACAATTGATGAATTTCGTTCAAACAAGCGTTCATTCTGTTTTGAATGTACACATCTTTCTTGAATACATACTTGTCTATATACATTTGATGAATATATTTTACAAAAGCTGTCCAAATCGAGTGAATATTTTTCATATTGTATTGTGACTTGTAAATATACGGCAACATCTTCTTGTGTTTGTCCATTCGCGCATAACAAACATATATATACAGATAATACGGTTCGATGTGTCGCAGTTTGTGATATATATTGTATGCATCAGACACGTATTTACAACGATTCCCCGTTTGGGTATCCATAATCACCATTCCGGATATATTGAGGGATTTTATTTCATCTTGAAGAATGTTCGTTTCTTGGAATGTGCGAGTAAAATTTTGTGGGAAATGAATTAACCCATGCAGTACATCAAACATATTCCATTTTTCATATATTTCAGGACTGATTGGGGTGATGTACTGGTTATGCACTTCATATACGCTCGTTAAATATAATCTACGCGACTTGTTTACGTGACTGTATTTATTCGTCAATGTAAAATTGTAGCAATATTGCTTTGAAAAATTGTCCCAAAAAGGGAGTTTGGATACATCTTTTGATGAACTATATTTTAACACGTTGCATAGCACGCTCGACAAACTATGCTGTTTTGTTCCATCGTATTGTTGTATTACATTATTATGTGTAGTCAGTTTCCATTCATTCACTCGCGTATCATAGAACAAGTGAACCAATAAACCATCTATATATTCATTTACATAGTATGTCGCATTTTCTGATACATTTTCTGTTGCAAAAAATTTACCAGGCACGTCCATTTTAGGTGGCGAAAAACTCAATAACTTTCGTTCTGGATGCGAAAATACAACAGAACGATACAACATTATATTTTCTTTACTATCATTCATTAACTCTTTGTTATAGTTCAATATCGAATAACCTGGCTCTTTTTCTTCCGATATAACTCGTACATTCAAACAAGGGGTTCCGGATAAATTGTAATTTACGTGTATTGATTGATTATCGATTTCAGTCATACCCAACGTAGTTAAATAGATAACGATAACCTTAAATTGGTTTTGATTGTTTTATTCATTATGCTTGAATATAATTTAGATGATTAATATATATTAATACAATAATGGAATTTATTAAACATATTTTATCGTCAAATGATGCTGTTACTAATATGGCTCAATCAGGAGGAGAACACAAATTAACTCTTCTGTATGGAGATTTTATTGAGATCATTTCCCCATCCAATGATGAACTTCATGAAATGACCTTTATGATTACGTATATTGATATGCTAAAAATCACCTTATTTAATACTTCTACTGGAAATTTAACCGATTTGAATACTACAGAGGATGGTATTTTTAGTGACGAGTCCATTGTGGGCATTAATTTGATACATCGAAGTGAAGAAAAGGGGTTTGCGCGTATACATAATCTATTGCCCAAGACATATATCGATATTTATTTTGGCGGCGAGATACCGGCGATTATTACGGCCCAAATTATCAGCTTGGAGGAAGATACGATTGAAATCGTGACTTATCCCGATTTAAAGACACTTTATATTGATTTTGCGTATCAAGGGTTACATCCTCTTATCGATAAGATTGTTATTCGTGAGAAACCTGACGGGTTGAACAATGTTTCTTCGTTGGTGGATGTACAAGATAAGTTAAATGAGAACGAGGATATTACATTAGAAGAAATCAACGAGCAGCAACAAGCCGATATGGAATTTACGCCAGAAGGAGAAAGTATTATGAATATTCCAACTGATAGCGAAGCGGATGCATCATTTAAAGACAATTTGAGAGATATGTATTTGGACGCAAATGAAATTGTATTTGGTGAGAAATTAGACGCGATTACACGAATGGTGGAAATACCAGAGAGCGAGAAAACGTATTCGATTGAGGCACAAGTCAATGATTTAATGGACCAATTTTTATCCACTATTCCAGATAATAAACGCAGTGATAAGGTGTTGACAAATATTCATCGTCTTATTTTACGTTTCAAAGAATTAAGAACTCTGTATTCTGAATACGACGAAAATCAAGATATTGTCGGAAAGAAAATAAATGGTCCTTTTCATAAACCGTTGGTAGAGAAAATACACAAATTGAATACCCAGTTAAAATGGATTTTACCCGTTGTGCAGAACCGCAAGATTATTTATTCTGATGAAAAAGATGTTGAGCAAGAAAGTGATGTTGTATATAGAAATGCAGTTAATTCGGTTGACCAAATGAGTGAAACATTAACTGAATTTCATAAGTCCAAAACGGGAGGAATGGAAAATAACTATAGTGAAGCATATAACAAGATTGATACGAATATGAAAGTATTCGATACACCCATTGACGATTCGAATTGCTTGGCTGTGAAACCCGTAGTAGAAGATTTAGAGGCCATTGTGGATAATCTCGGCATGTTTGAATCAAGCGTTGCGAATGTATATAAATCAGGTAAAAACGCACAATCTACATTGAATCGAAAGAAATATTTGTTACAGAGATATACAACTGGATCCAGTCAACTGGAAAGAAACGTTATGAAGACAGGGAAAAGCGTATATTTCCGTAAGCAGATTACACCAAATGATACTATGTGCGTTTCATCGATTGTTACTCTACCAGAGCCATTCATCCGTATGAGCGCGATGTACTTGCCTTCGCAAAATATTTTGAACAAAGCTGAACTGAACCAACAATATCGATTTTTGTTTCGTATATTGAAAACCAATTTAGATATTGTCCCACGTGTGGTGAACGACTTGTCCAAAGAACTGGACTACGACAATGAAGAAGGGAGCGATTTGTTTTCATCATTCAATGAATTCATTATTAACAATGATAAAGAAGAACTTGACCAAGACAGAGAAGACAAATTCAAGAAATTTCTAGAGGTGATCATTCCCAAAACGAGAACCATTTTGAAATTAGTTCGCAAAAATCTACACGATAAATTGTCCTTTGTAGATGTAGTCAAGCAATTGGAACCTTATGGAATACATACCGAGGATATCACGTATACACAATACGTCGATATACAATACATTGTGCAACAGCAGATTTCCGAACTGAAATCGAAAATGGAAACAAAAAGAGGATTGTATAATGCTTTACATAAGCAAAGAAATGTGAACAAGACTCAAAACCCAGTCAGTCGCATTGTTACCGATAATGCTGATATTTTGGACGCGTTTACAAAGGCGTATTTTGCTATGCAGCAAAAAGATGACTTATCAATCAGTGAAAGTGAAATGATTTCAAAGTTATACACGCAAGACGAAAATCAACTATATCCTCGATTGATTAGTTCAAGATTAACATCTTTGATGGCCGAAACAAACTCGTCTACATTAACCGACGTGTTGTTTGGTAAGGACGCACAAGGCGCATTCGAGAATGATGAATATAAAATTCAATCGGTTGACTGTACTCGCAAATATTTGGCCAAGAAATATGAAAGTCTGGGTGAACTTCAAAAAGACAACAATGTGGACGAACTCTATTATGATAATGAATACGATGATGCGCCTCATCACATTATGGACAAATACAAATCAAAAAAGGAAGAATTGGATCCAAAGGCGTTCAAAGAGTTTCTTATTGAAGTCTTGATTCACAAACACGATTGTCCAGTCGACTATGCGGAAGAATTGGCGACGATTTTAATCAGCAAAAAGAAGCCGGTGTCGGAAGGTGAGTATGCAATTTTGGATATTTTACCCGAGAAACAGAAAAGTCTTGAGTTATCTGAAATTAGCGAAGAAGATGACCAAACGATCGAAAATACGCGTAAGTTGATGTATTATAAACGCATGAAAAATCATTGGGTTCGAGATGATACGATTGCAACAGAAGCATTTTATGATACGAACACGCTGTTTTGCAATATCAATGAAACATGTTTTAAAAATACGCGGTCCAATGTATGCGAGACCAATGATGAAAGTACGATTAGGTTCAAACAACACAACAAAAAGAGTATATTGAACGAGTTTGACCGAAGATATCATCTGACCCGTGAATTACTCATACAAGAGTTAGAAAAAGAGATCACTTATTTGCTGAAATACAATAAAAATATACAGCACCTTCGTCGCGTCCAATTATATAAAGCAAATAATCTGGCGGTTGAAATCGGAAACTTCGCAAAGAAGAATGAACTTATTGTTTCTCCGCGTCTTGAATTATTGAATTGCATATTGGGACAAACTGATTTTGTGAAAAAACAAAACAACATTATGTCGTTTGCTTCTCAATATACTCGCAATCCTCTGGTTGAACAATTAGAAGAAGACAAACACTGGCTATATTGCAAAGAAACCAATACCAAATTGATGCCTATTACTATTTTTGAATTGGCGAAGGCATTTGTCTCTGGTGAAAATTATAACGAAAAATTAAACCAAATTTGCAATGATTATGGTAGAGAAGAAGGAGGCGACATTGTAGACAAACACAGTGGCGTTGTTTTGAGAAAGAGCGATTTCCAAGAAGAAGAAATGTTTAACGACAGCGGTTTTCGCATTACCACGCATAGTATGTTAGAAAAAGATTTGGGTGATGTCTATGCATCCACAAAGGGGAAAACAAAGGGCGTGCCTATTTTTGAAAATGAAACCATGTCCAGCATATACAATGTGCTTGTGACTATATGTGAACGTATACATCTTCCCCACGAAGAGATACAAGATTTTGTGTTACGCGTATCGAGTATAGTTATCGATAAGGCGACCATTAGTGAAGATGAATACAAACAAAAAACCGATAAAATAAATAAGGGCAAGGAAAAGAAGGTCAAAATACCCAGTTACAAGAATTACAAGAATGAGAACCTAATTCTTGCCGTTGCAAATTCATTGATTATTGCGGTCCAAACACAAATGCCTTCTTTCAAATCGAACAAAACCTTCCCAGGGTGCGTGCGTTCTTTTACTGGGTATCCTCTTTCTGGTGTCGAAGACACAGGAGCGATACAATATATATCTTGCGTCATTTTCAAAATTAAAAGTACGATCGACCCTTGGAGTTCTCTGAAAGGATATAAATCCGTCGATAAAATTATTCCCCGCATTACAAAAATGATGGAGGAGCGATTCCTGAAACGTCCTGATGTTCAAGAGAAATTGACGGACAAACGACAATATTTGTTATTGAACCCAGAATCTACTATTCCAGATACACACGCTATTGCGAAATGGGTCCATTTCTTGCCGCCTGTTGTTAAATATGAACTGGATAAATCCATACAAAATGTAACTCCTGAATTTAATAAAGAGTTGAACGCACTTATCAAATCTGGAAACGCAAAACAAAACCATCTCGTAAACATTGTAAAGAGTAAAAATATGTTTTATGGATACCATATTATCAAAACCATCAACGAATTGGTGAAGGATAAAGAATTATTATTGAAGACGGCTTCTTCTATGCCCTTTCTTGAAAATGCTTGCTGCAATACAGGTTTAGTGAACCCAGTCAAATATTTCATAAATCAAGAACCATTGTTGTCTACTTATTTCCATTCTGTGAAACGCAATGAATTATTATTGAAACAAGTGACTAGTATGTCTGCTGCTCCATTGATATATCATAAAGAATTTACTGGTATGGTCTACCCAGTTGTATCGAGCGGCAATTTAGAGGAAAAAATATATTCTTTCATTATGAAACACTGTTTGTATGATAGAGATGTACCTGTTCCTGAGAAATATAAGGCGGTATGTAGCGATAAACCGGAGGGCTATAACAAACAGTGGTCGTTGCCCGAAAAAATCGAATTCTTAAAGCGAAATGGAAAGCAATATACGGAGAGCGATTTAAAGGCTTTATTGAATATTGTAAATGAAGAACACATTGTGCAGATTGAACCAACAAAACCTTACGAGTTAGTAGATGGATTTCAAGACATATTAAATTATCTTGAAGATAAAGACTCTTCTATCATTCCACAAAAAATGCGCAAATTGCTTTTTGAAGTCATCGATAATGTCCAACCTGGTAAAATGTATACAGAAGAAACATCTCAAGTAAAGAGCCTAGCCAAACATCTTGATAAAGTAAACAAAAATGCATATGTTGCGATTAATACTTACTTGTCTTCCAAAAATGAAGAATCGAAATACAAACACGTTCGTGAATTCCTAGAAAACATCGATACATGGAACATTGTCGACAACAATCACAACGATAATGTGCAGACATTTTCTCAATTTGTAAAAAATATGATGTATCACGTTACACAAGTATATCCAAATGTAATTCGTAACGGAAAAGGCTTCCATCCGTATATGGATAGCAACAATGGTTATAAAAAATGGAACTTATCTAAATTGCACGTTCAACACTTAATGGACTATCATGAAGAATATTACATGCATTTGCGACCCTTTTATGAAAATTCCATTGTAATCAAGTTGTTTAATGAAATGGACGATATGTTCTCGGACTTGAATAAATTCATTCGTCATTTCCCGGTGCAAGAAGAAGTAGTGAAACAAACGGGAAACACGCGCACCACCTATTATTCGTTTTTGAATAACAAAACAACTATGTTATTATTGAAATATTGTTTCTACACGTGCATTTGCATTTTTATTGAATCCACTGAAAATACAATGGTGGTTCAAACCAACTTGAATGAATACAAAGGCAATGTTCGCAAAGAGAAAGAAGAGATGAATGAAACTCTTGGAAATATTATTACGGAAACAAATACCACCGAAGAAAACAACGACTATGTAGGTGCACTTCAAGAAGTAGATATATCAGATGTTACACACGATCTCAAGGTGAAGATTGCAGATTTGATCGTCGCATTATTAAACATCGAAATGGATAACAAAAAGGTAATGAACTTGTCTTATGCGGATATTGAAAGAGGTATGCGACGCGAAAGACAAGACGAGCGTCAAGCAATGATTACATATTTAGGAAATATGGTTCCACAACAACGTAGAATAGAAGAATTGAGTAAAATTCATAAACTCGGTAACTGGAATGTTGGAAATCAAGACGCAATTTGGAAATACGATAAAAAACGCTTCGACAATGAAATGAACGAAGGCGAATTTTTTGAATTTCAAAACAAAACCACATCTAAAGAAGCCGAGCAAGAAGTTGTGGATTTGGACGATATGATAGAAGAAGACCAATACGCGCAAGATATGGAAAATGAAAGCGCAGGATACAGAGACGGTGTCGACTTCAGCGAATTGCAAACAGATTACCACGATGGGGATTTTTATCCCGAAGATAGAGATGAAGATGACTTTAATGGCGAAGATTAATTTTCTCCTTCTTTTTTATCTTCCTATTGTAAGTAAGTCATCATGGCGAATTTAAAAGGGTTTGTTCAAGTAAATAAATTATCAGTCACTGTTTCTATTTTTTTAATTATATTTTCGATTATCCATATGTTGAAACCAACTATTATGTATAGCGAAGATGGCGGATTTCGTCCATTTGGCGTCGGATATCGTCACAAAACAGTCATCCCGATTTGGTTAGTCTCCATCTTGGTAGCAATATTCAGTTATTTAGGTGTTCTCTATTATTTAGCGTATATGTAACCTAATTTCTCTATGCAAATAAAATATATACTTCTATATTTTATCTGGACTATGGAACCGCCTCTGCTCATTGATCCATCTTTTCGCAATTACATGTTCCATACTTTACAATCTTGCCATCAATATCGCACAAACATGTACTATTATGTATTGAACTTTGGTATTCTCTTTCTCTTTGTACTCATTGCTGGGTTGACCCTCTATAACTGCAGTCTAAACAAGAAGAGCGATTTAGAAAAACAACAGAAAATGATTGAAGATCAGCAATATGTTATGTCCAAAATACGTTATTATAAACAAGAAATGGGCGAGAACAAGGAAATGATGACCAATATTACAAATCTGCCTTCTTTAGAACATTTCTAATTTTGATAATGTTGTCTTGTTATTATTATTTGTTGGTTATATATATCAATATAGAATGAACATTATCGAAGATGAAAGAAACGATGTAATTCAGAATAACAATAGGGCACAAGCGCAATTCGAGAACCTGTTAGGAACATATTCAAAGGAAACTACTGAAATCATAGTGAAAGACCCTCTTTATGGAGAACTCGATATGTCGATATTAATAGCAAACGGATTTTTACTTGTGAATAAAATCGTGTTCGGAGAAGGCAAATTGACGGACATTGTAAATATTCCCACCAAACTTCCCAAAATTAAAGTGTTTCACTGTACAAATAATTTATTACAACAAATCGAAGACTTACCTAATTCGCTGGAAGATGTGAATGTAGATGGCAATGAATTCGCAGAATTCGATATTTCCACATTAGACAACCTGAAAAAACTATCTATCAATCACAATCGCCTGACCGCTTTGGAAAACTTCCCTGAAACGCTGGAAGAATTACATGCATCATTTAACCAGTTAACCCAACTCAACTTTGGCGATGCGCAACAGCTAAAAATAATAAACGTATCCAACAATAATATTCTACGTATCGAGAACCTACCTGAAAGTGTGATCGAATTTGATATGGACAACAATCCAGACATTCAATTTATTAACTCCAGTCTTCCTATTCAACCCAAAGACGAATATCGCAGAGGAAAAAAACGCATGGATGTGTACGAATCATTGGACAAATACTTCAAAATGGAGAACAAATACAAACATAAACACGTATCCAAAAACAAAAAACCCAATTGCGTAAACTGCAACAGAAATGTGGGCTCCAAGTTTTTCAAAAAGGACCAGCACTATATGGCGATTTGTGGAGATGAAACCTCACCTTGCGATTTGCAAATCGACATTTATATGGGCGAATACACAACCATGGACGAAATGATGTCTGTGTTCAAAGAATCCGCGGAGGGTTTAAAGGTAAATATTATCAAACAGAAATTAGATACTCTTTTTAATTATACCAGCGAAGAAGCATCTATTGAGAACTTTAAACAGGCATTGGAACAATACAACGACGACAGTGTAATATACAAAGGTCTATTGGACGAATACAATCTTCATATGAACAACAGCGTTACCCAGCAACTCATCGATAAATTCGACAAAGATATGTACCTATTGACACAAAAGATAAAGGTTCTCATTGATGAATATAAACAAACTAACAACAAACAATTATTAACCGATGCAACTAACATACAATTAAAAGAACTCAACCCTCTCATTCTAAAGCGTCGAGAACTTGCTCACCCTGTTATGGAAATGGTCCACTATACTACAGAGAAAAAGCAGATCGAAAGAGAAGACATTCACGGAAATGACTACGACGAACTGTTTCAGTATCCAATTACACTCGACAAATTAATGTCGAGCAGTGGAGAACCTCCCAAGGTAATTAAGTTTGAAACTGGAAGCACAACCAAATAAGCTCATATTTATTCATAATCTATACATATGTATGTACTAAAACATATGTATATGTACCATCTACGTAAGAACCGTATTTAGTGTAATTACTTAGATCTAACAATCATTGTAATTTGAAACACCGTCCCAGATAATGCTGAACTGGTTGGCCCACTTCTTTTTCATACAAGGACCAGTGTACCATTTTTTATCGTCGAAATCAATCGTATTGGATATTTCATCGTAACCGGGAGTAGAGTCGGTGGTAAGTGTTACTTGTCCGTTCTCGTAGATGGAACCTAGATTGGGATGAGGGTCCTCATCATTTGCCGAGGGTATCTGGCATACATTGATGTTATTTCTTTCAATAGACTCCCAATAATCCGGGCAATGTCCATGTTGAGGAGGATATGGCGTATCTTGTCCAGCATTGCTAGAAATTTGCATTCCAATATAAGCCAAAATAACAATAAGGACAATAATAGCAACAATTAATACAATCGAATAAAAGCGATCCATTCTATACTATGTAGAAACATATTTCTCATACAACACTAAATATATTTAGTAACTCGAGTGCAGATATAATTTCTAAGGAAAGAATATACCAGAATTTGAAACATGTCATCTTTATTCAACACAAATAACTACAATAAACCACAAGAATCTATATTAAACAAGCAGGCACTGAATGGACGCGTAAACCTGATCACGGAACCTTCCCCTGAAGTGCGCTTTAAAATGCAGGAAAAAGTTGCGGCCAAAAACAAATCCTCTGAATACAGAAATGCCCTTGCAGGAGAGTTGGAGAACAACATGTTATCCAATGTATTCTTTTCCGCAGAGAATGTGCAAATACTGCAAAACGGTATTCGCGCCGGCGTTCACAAGGCGTCCAAAGAAGAAATTTTAGTCCCTCCTCAAAACGTCGATACATTGAAGATCATTATGAGAAGCACCTATCTACAATACGCAGAACATCGTTTGGATAAGATTACCCAAGAAGTCGAGCGCCTCAACAAACTAGTATTGAACTATTGCGTTCCTAACGTACACAGTGCTGCTATCAGTTACCGCAAGTATTTGGAGGACCAGAGTACCATTGCTATGCCTATGGAGCGTCCTCGCAACCACGATCGCGACTACAAACAATTGGAATTGAAGCATTTTATGTAAATAATTTAGTTAAAGAGAACATTTATATGCAATGGGTTGATACATAACACGCCAGGCGGTTGGGCAGGGCGCAACGAATGTGACTGGTCTTCATAAAAAATAAGTAATATAACTTCAGGAATGATTACTTATTTTTTTTCTACACAAATTATTCGTTTTCATTGTAACTATCTAAATAGTCGTATATAATAAAGATATGTTCGTCTATCTTTTGGAATGTACCGACAATGCGACGTATGTAGGCGCAACGGTAGATGTAGACAGAAGATTACGGCAACACAACAAAGAAATTAAGGGTGGAGCACACGCCACCGGGGTAAAAGTCGCAGCCGGAAAATCTTGGACGAGGGCATGTTACGTATCTGGATTTCCCGATTGGTCTGCCGCGTTGCAGTTTGAATGGCGATGGAAACAATTATCTAGAAAACTACCCCAACAAATGTTCCCACTTGAACGAAGAATGTCTGCGTTACAAACACTATTGAACTTAGAACGCCCTACCACCAAAGCAGTCTCATATACGGAATGGGAAAATAAACCGGTTGTTCACATAGAGCAAAACATGGAATTGTGTTCTGTTTACTTACAAAATGACCCTGACCAACCCTATACAATCGCAGAATAATCAATTCGGGGTTATTTAGTATATTATCTCACTATTCTATAAGATAACAATTTATGTCGCAAATAAACACACCTCGACCGAATAACGCACAACTAAATATATCTCAACCAAAAAAAACAGTTCGCCCAAAAAAAACAGTTCGCCCGAAAAAACCAGTCATCATACAACCTAAATGGGTAGGCGAAGGCAGCTACGGATGCGTCCACAATCCCCCTTTGCTATGCGTAGATCAAAAACAACAAGACTCAATTAGCAATGTATCCAAATTGATGGGGCATCATGACGCACAAGAAGAATTGAACGAATTTTTTCTCGTTAGCAAGGCAGATAAAAACGGCGAATATCATTTGGGAAAACCAAGTATATGTAAACCATCCAAAATACCATCCAATTTACTCGCCATCAAAGACTGCAAACAAATTCGTCCGACTGCACAAGAGATGAAATTGTTCTCATTGCTCATTATGAAGAATGGTGGTTTGAATATTGAACAATTCGCAGGCAAATTTAAGAAACAAAACGCAAATACCGAAAATATGGGACAAATCATTGATTTCTTAATTGAAGGTATCCGGTTACTAGAAGGCTTAGAATTATTTTTAGACAACGACATTATTCATCACGATTTAAAATCGCAAAACATTGTTTATAATCAGAGTGAAAACAGAGTGAACTTCATTGACTTCGGTTTAATGGATAACATTAACAATGTAAGCAGTCAAGCAATCCATAGTGATTATGGATACGATATTCATTGGTCGTTCCCTTTTGAAATTGCGCTGTGGAACAAAAATGACTTCAAGACGTTTGTAGAATCGAGCATTCACGACAAAGAAGTTCGTATGCGTCCGATATTAAAGAAAATAGAAAAGAATTGTCCCTATTTTTTTGAGGTGATTTACAACAACGATAAACAATCAATCAAGAATCACATTACGGAGTTTATGAACTTTTTGGATATGATTGATAGCGATTACGACCAATTTTTAGACAAATCATTGAAGACCATGGACCTATATGGTGTAGGCATAGCGTTTATGGACCTTTACAATAATACTGAACATATTTTGGAAACGATTGAAATAGAAATGGATCTGAAAATGAACAAAGATACTCTTCTAGCGTCACGTTTCAAAAACTTATTTATGAGCATGGTCGACCCCAATGTGTATAATCGTACGACTCTACGGAGTGCATTGTATGAGTATCAACATATATTAATCGACAGTGGACTGGTGGATAAAAATACAAACACTCATTCCAAGTTATTAAAGCAGTCGATTGAAAATATGCAATCCATTCAAAAAACGTCTTCTTCTGTCGCGAATGAAATCTCCACAATATCTCTATCATTAACTCCTGATCAAAAAGAAGAAATAAAGGAAAGTGTTCCCAAACGGGTTTGTCCAGAAGGAAAAGAATACAATAAGCGAACAAAACGTTGTGTTAAAAAATGCAAAGAAGGTTCTCGTCGCAATGAAAATTTTCGCTGCGTGAAAATCCCTAAGAGTAAAACGCAAAAGAAGAAAAATTCACTTGGGATTTGTCCGGAAGGAAAAGAAAGAAATCCTCTTACCAACCGCTGCGTAAAAATATGCAAACCTGGATACAACCGAAATGAAACTTTCAAATGTGTGAAATCCAAAAAATAAATAATTGAAATATGATGATACCAATTATTTACAAAAGACCAAGAGCAGGTTTAAAAACTAGCACCGAAGGAACCACCTAACATACTGTTAGCAGCCATAGGGTCGACGCCAATATTGTAATCCATCGCTTGCTCTTGTTGCTGAACACGTTGTTGAGGAGGTTCTTGTGTAGGTTGCATACCATTTCTGGCCTGGGTTCCAGCAACAGCCGCAGGTGGGAATGATCCCTGTTGCATCTGAGAATTATCTAAATGGTCAGCTTGACTGGGAATGTGTTTGGATTTTCTACCCTTCTGCTGCTGCATCTCTTCCTCTTCATCAGGACCGTTAATCAGTTCCATAACACGATCAACCAAAATATTCACCTTGATGCCTAATTTGGTTTGAATGCTGAGGACAATCATCAGGAACGCCAAGATCACATTGGTAAGGGTTAAATTCTCGTATTTGAAACCGCTATATGTGGGGAAATAAGTGATGAGACGATGGATTAATACAATGCCTATGAATAACAAAGATAATTGGATTAATACTTCTGCTAAAAGTTCGAAACTTGACTTTTGAGTATCAGCCTCGGGAATAAAATGATGAATTGTCTTATTCAATAAAACCACGGGAATTACGCCCATTACGGCATATTGAAGAACATTCATCAATTCGCCCATACTCTCCTCGCTGCTGGAAAATACATGATTGAAAATAGTAGGTTTGATAACTTCGCCTCCGTCTTGTAATAGATTTTCCATTTGTATATACAATCATAAAGAAATTATATAAACAAAAAACTGAATTACAGTGTATTACCATGTCTCATCCAGAGCAACAATACTTACAACTTATTCGTGATATTCTTGAACGTGGACATGATCATCATGGTCGCAATGGAGATACAAAAACTCTATTTGGAAACATGATGCGTTTCCCACTAAAAGACGGCACGGTTCCTCTTCTTACTACGAAAAAAGTGGCTTGGAAAACTTGTTTCAAAGAACTCATTTGGTTTATTCGTGGATGTACCGACAACGAAGACCTACAAAAACAAAAGGTGCATATTTGGGACGGCAATTCCACTCGAGAATTTCTGGACAGTCGCGGTTTAACCCAGAACGAAGAAGGCGATTTGGGGCCCGTATATGGACATCAATGGAGACATTTCAATGCAGAATATGTAGATCGTTATACCGATTATTCAGGCAAGGGCATCGATCAGTTGCAATATATCATTGATAATCTAAAAACCGAAGAAGGACGTGCATCACGTAGATTGATTATGTCTGCGTGGAACCCGTGTCAGTTGGACGAAATGGCGTTGCCTCCGTGTCACGTTCTTGCTCAATTTAATGTCCGCAGCGAGGGTGACAAACACTATTTGTCGTGTGCTCTGTATCAGCGCAGTTGCGACGTCGGTCTAGGTGTACCTTTCAATATTGCATCATATTCATTTTTGACCCATTTGATCGCGAAGGAATGCGATTTGATTGCTGAAGAATTTGTATATTTTATGGGCAATACTCACATTTACAATGACCACATTGACGCATTGAAGATACAAATTACTCGAGAACCATTGCCGTTTCCCACGATGGATATCCCAAACAAGAAATCTTTAGAAGATTACCAAGTTGCCGACATTGTATGGAAGGAAGAGTACAAAAGTCACGAAACAATTAAAATGAATATGTCTGCGTAAAAGAAATAAAAACATTATTCGGTCATAGATATATATTACTTACATATGAGTTCTTCCAATGCTGCAGCAATCCGCAGACGTGTCGGCGCTCAAGCAAATCCACTTTCAAACTCTACGCCCAACTTGAATTCTATATCCGAAAACTTGAGTACAGAGCCCAATGATAACAAGTCGAAAACCTATACCACATTCGAAATGATTACTTTGTTGAATTCCCGTGTAGTTGCACTCGAAAAAGGGACGAACCAGACATCTTCAAATGGTGACCAGAATACACAACAAGAGTTAATCTCACTAGTGGATGAAATTAATATTCGCTTCGAACTGTTTGCGAATGAGATTGCTGAAATGAAAGACACCGTCTTGAAACTGCAAACATATACCATGGACGTAAACAAGCTGTTGGTAAACGAACGCATACAGATACTATCAAACATGGACCAGACAGAGATTTCTGAACCAGAATTCCAGGAACTCGACGCAAGTTTGAACAATGTATTTAGTAATGTGAACGAGGTTACCAGCGTGGATGTATCTACTCTTGCGAAAGAAGAAATACGAACAAATGATGAATAAAACAAGTTGTGCAAATAAATTAAAAACATGCATTTATTTTTGTATAATATAATATAAGTTGATTATACAAAATGTCCGACAACAATCTCAATAACAAGATCCAATCTATACAAGACCAATATTATCAAGAAAATACCAAACATCGATTTTTTAAAAAGGCACAGAAAATAGATTGCGCGAACAAAGTATTAAGCGAAGTCGGAATGAACGAATTAATCGGAAGAACCGTGTATTACAAGGAAGGTACAAACATGTTGTTGCTGAACTATCCTGTATTTAAGACATTTGCCACTGATGATGTATGTGGTCCATTAACTGACTATTTTATCGAATTGTTAAAGTACGGAAAGAAATATTATAACAGTATTGATCTTAGGATAGATTTTGATACACTAACAATTACTGGTTTCGAGCGATATAAAAATTTTATTAAAATGAGTATGAGCAAAATATCTAACAAATATGACGATGTTATTAAAACATGCACCATAGTCAATGCGCCTAGTTTCACTGGTCAGATCATTAGTTTATTTGCAAGCATTATCGGACCAACTGAATTTACAGATTTACAAACGAAATTGTATGTCATTAGTAAGAAATAAATTATATAAACACTGTCTGTTCATATACTATATATATTATACGTGAAGCCATTGTTATGTCCAATAAATTCGCTATTACCAAACTACACCACGCCGATGGTTTCGTGTCTTTGTTTCAACACGTAAAACTGTTCTCTGAACATATCAATATTATTTTTGACGAGGACAAGATGTACATTCAATGCATGGATCCAAGCAAGGTATCGGTATTTGAAATTTTCCTACCCAAGGAGTGGTTCGATTCATACGAACTTGTCGATAATGCATCCATTACTATCGGAATTAGTTCGAACATGTTGTTCAAAGTATTGAATACACGAGACAAAAAACAAGATATCCATTTATCGTTTGATTCGGAGGGTGAGCGTATTTCGATTGAATTTCACTGTGATGATAAAAATGTATACGATAAAGAATTTACACTGCCTTTGATGGACATTGAAAGCGAAATTATGAGTATTCCTGAAATGGCCAGCACTGCTGATATTTCACTGCCATCTGCGAATTTCGCCAGCGTAGTGAAAGATATGAAACTATTTGGCGACACCTTGAATTTGTCTTGTGACCAAGAAAATCTAACTATGAGCGCGAACAGCGACGAGAGCGGAAAAATGAATGTGAAAATTACCACAGATGACTTGACTTCTTATGAAATCGAGGAAGATGCAGAGTTGAATATATCCTACAGTTTGAATATTTTGTCCAATGTGTCGTTGTATTCCAAATTGTCAGAGCATATTCATTTTCACGCAAAGGAGGGATTTCCTCTGAAAATTGTATATGAACTGGATAGCGACATTGAAGCTGCGAAAATGGTTTTCTTCATCGCCCCCAAGATTGACGACGAATAGTGGTCCAATTCATCGCGTTCAATATATAGACAAAAAACAATATAATAGTGTATACCAAAATACTATATTATGTCATTCCTAATTAATTTACTGGTATTTTTTCTAGTACTTATTTTTTATTTACAATTAGCAGAGCAACACAAAAAAAATAATGATTTAGAAGTATACCAATTGGACTATATTGAACGAAAAGATGTACACGACTATTGTCGCTTGAAACTGCCTATCGTAATTAACTACAATAATGTGAATCCAGATTTCGTTTCACGCATTAACAAGACTGATGTAGTCCGTGCGCTCAAATATATGCAAATTAAGAACGAACACGATTTTTATAAAGAAGTTCCCGACAACAGTTATGTCGAAATGGATACACACAATGCGAATATTTTGCTCGAAACATCTTCTGATGAACCTTATTATACAGAACACAATGACGAGGCAATACAAACCAGTCCATTGCGTAAAGTCTTCGAAACCAACAACTTTTTGTTGAAACCCGACATGAATATTGTGTCTAAATACGACATCTTGTTTGGAAAAGATAAGTCACATACTCCCTTTCGTTATCACACACAACATAGTCAATTTATTTGCTGTCATGAAGGCAGTGTTTCTATTAAAATGTCGTCTTGGGAAAATACGGATTTGTTGAACCCGCATCATGATTATGAACGGTATGATTTCCGCTCGCCTATACATATCTGGAACCCGCAATCAGAATGGGCGGCGAACGTAAAACAAATGGAAACAATGGACATTGTGTTGGAAAAAGGGTGTATGTTATATATTCCTTCTTTTTGGTGGTATTCCATAGAATTTCAACAAGGTTCGTTGGTATCATCGAGTCAATACAGTTCGTTCATGAACTGTTTATACAATCTTCCTTCGTGGGGTCTGCATTATATTCAAAAAATGAACGTGGAAGACCAACTATTAAATCTAAAGAATGGGTTATCGACATCGCCGTCAAAAGAGGAACTTGCTGATACAAAAGAAGATATCGCTACTAAAGAGATTAGCGAACCCATATTAGTTGAAGATACTACACCGCTGCATGAACCAGAGGTTGCGAATGCGAAACATGATATAGAAGAGAAACATACAAATAATGATGAAGAAGAAAAGGAAATAAAAGATACGTTGAATTATCTTACAACAAGTATCGAAGAAAACCAAGATGTCTGAAAATGAAGAATATATGCCGCTCATACAAGAGTCAACTAGTGTGAAATGCTGTATTACATGTAAAAAGAAAATGGGCGATGGCGTACCTGCACAAAATAACCGATGCCACAATTGTTATTGGCGACTTCAAAATTCAACCACAAAACGTGAAAAAGATAGGGTCCCTCTTATTTGCGATGGTTGCGGAGATGGTATTGATTGGAAATCAATTGTTGGAAACTATTGCAATGTGTGCAATGAGTAAACATAAAATGTAAATCGCCAGATGCACCTATTTACATTTTATTACACGTTAGATCTTGTTCACCATCACTTCCTTGATTACACTTTTGATCACCTTTTCTTTGAATTGTTTGCATTCTTGTTCTCCCAACCCACCAAGAACACTTTGTGCAAGTCTTATATATTCCATGTTCTCAGGAGAATCGAAAATATTGTAGTTTGGATGTTCATCCACCCACTGTTTGAGATTTTTACAGTTTTTATTCGCGACTTTATTTACCAAATGGGATAGTTTTTCTTTAGAGTCTGCTTGTTTTTCCCATTCATTATTCTCTCGGATATACAAAGTTTCTCGTTTCAAATCTGTGCAATGAAGAGGACGCTTATAAATATCCAATTCTTGCAGTTTATTGATTAAAATACGAGAAATCCCTCCTACATACCCCAAACGACCTGTTTCCGTCAAATCTTCCATATCCAGGTTCATATTCTCCAAGAATTCAGACATATTAAGCGCATCTTTGCACTGTTCGTTCAAAAATACTTGTAAATTGAATTTTTGATTGTTGTTAATCGTGTTGTTGGTGGTAGTTGGTTTTTGTGCAAGTTCAATTAATTGTTTGTTTTGCTCCACAATGAGTTCTTTAAACTCTTGATTTTGTTTTATTAACTCCATCATCGTATGAGACATATGGTTATCATCTTCAGTTATATGTTCATCTACTATTTTTACAGATTGGTTCGTCATATTACATTTCTTTTTGTGTCCCCATAAACCCATACGTGACTTATACTGTTTAGAACATACATCACATACCTGCATAGTTGGTGCGGCGTTTTTTGGCGTAAAATGTGTAAGATTTGTAAGTTTTTTATGTTTTGCAGTGGTCATATGTCTTGTCCAATCGCTTTTTTTGCTGCATTTAAAATCACAATTTTTACAATAAAAATTTTCGGCGTTTTTTGATGTAATTTCTGTAAGCATTTGTAATATATATTTGCTTACACATTTTTACGCCTAAACTGTTTTTTCAAAAAACAATAAAAAAAGTATGCAGTCAAATATTTTCATCAAAAATGGAAATCGCAGCATTATGCCTTGAACGTGTTTTTTAAGTTTTGCTTTTCAAAGACTTTCTCACAAAAATGAAAATTGGACATTTTTAAAAATGTCCAAATGTGCAAAAAATTCTAGAGAGTTGAAAAAATAATAATAGACCTTTCAGAATTCATCTATATGTTGTACTATAAAATCACTTGTTTCGAAGGGTTATATATTAGATTATAAACCAGTTGTAAAATGTTAAATAGGCAATGGTAATTTCAAATATGACGTCATATCCCAAAATCAAAATCGCATCCAGATATGTATTTTGTTTGATAATGTATCCATCATGGGTAGGTATTTGTATTTCCACTGTTCGAAACCCCTTTTTGTATGCTATGTATGTCCATATAGAACATACATAAGTCATTGCAAAAGCCATCTGTAGTTGTCTTCGGACATGCAAATGATGGTTGCATAGCATGAACGCATTATATATTGCAATCGTTCCCATTATAATCAACGATTTATAGTTATTTATATGCCGTTTGGATGCAATTTGCACGTTTGTGTGTTTTGAATTCATATTTGATATGATATACGCGATGAATGCATGAAACAATATCAACGATTTTAAATCAAATAAACGATCGCCGAAATAAAGACCAAATGTCGTCACCACACCGCCTTCTTGAAATCCTTGCAGAAATATGCCGATATACTGAGGCAACTGATATTGTCTATATAAGCCAGTTACATACATAGGTTTGATAACACGCGTTTTTGTATGATGCAGGATACATTCAATGATCGTCCAAACAAATGTCGATCCGACCATAATGTGAAAGCAATCCATTGAATTGAGTGAGATATATTCTTCTAAACACAAGCAAACTGAAAACAATGAATAATATATTTTTTTGTTCCCATTTGTAGCGAAATCTCCGGTCCTGATTATATAATATTTATTGGTTAACATATTATATAACTGTCTGAGTAGACTTTGAATAAGTTTGCTAATTATGTTAGACCGCGGTTCTCTAACACCCACAATCATCCTTCAGCTTATACGTCATAAAGAACGCCTGAATCTTGTTTCCGTATTTTGCTGGTTCGACATTGGCGTCATTGTCGTTCAATGTGCGCACCATATTTCCCCGCTTCTTCTTGTTTAAATAACGCTGGTAACTATCGTGTTTGACTCCTTCGTTGGTGGTATTGATATTACTTTCCAATGCCGCGCGTTGCTGTAGATACATAGAACTATCGGTTCCACTTTGCTTCATAATACGCCTCTGACGAGAAAGAAAAAAATTAACATCATTACATTGGGTACAATGTACAACATTGCATTGACTACATTTGGATTGAGACATGGTATATATTATTTGCATAGAATATTATCTGCAATCATTCTAAACATAAAAGGGCCCGTATCAAATTCATACGCATGGGTAGCATTTATTTATTATGTATGATTGTCGTAAGCAAACTTATGTGGAATATTTTCCGCATTTCAATATAATATCTATGTAATTGTATATATTATGTTGTATCCCATCCTTATTTCTAGTATTATTATGCTTGTTCTAGACATAGCCTATTTGTCTACCTTTGGAAAACCCTTTGTGGACCAAACCGTTATGATCCAAAAATCCCCATTCGCACTCAATTACGCGGGCGCTTTCGCCAGTTATTTGTGTTTGATTGTTGGTTTGAATTATTTTGTAATTTCAAAACACGGCAGTTTACAAGATGCATTTGTATTAGGTTTTGTGATGTATGGCGTGTACGACGCTACAAATATGGCGTTACTGAAAAAATGGTTGCCCAGTTTAGCATTAATGGATACCTTATGGGGCGCCGTCTTGATGACTGCAACCACTTATTTCACTTACCAAACGATGAGTATATTCAATTTGTAAATTATACATCTTCTAGTATTTTGTAACCATATTGTTTACAAAATGTTTCCAAATCATTTTGCAAATCTTCTTTGTTTCCCATCGCTTTTTGGTGTGTTTCAATCGACTGTTCGTCAGGTTCATAATTCCATTTGCTATAAAATTCTTGTTCCAAATCTTCATCTTCAAATATAACTTGCTTTTCTTCTTCGTTGACGATGCCGCCATATTCTAGTATACGTTGTTCCCATATAGGTGAGAAACTCGCATGATACAACCAATTTGTAAAGTAGACTTCGTTCAAATTTTCAGGCGTATAGGTCTGGAACAACTGATTGTACGTTTTATTTACTGCATATTTTCGTGCATATTGTAATACTTTATACAAGGGTTTATCGGAATAAGATGGCGTATAATTGTTTACTTTTTCTGAATCAAATGTAATATAAATATTGTCTGATAAATGTGATGTTTTTTCAACGTTCGTTTGGAAATAGGTATGTATAAACGGCGCTAGGTTGTGATTGTGATTGCACATGGTTAATATACAATGTCCAAGTTGGTTATGTGCATCGTGCGGGGAAAGTCTCCATAAATACAGACTATAGTTCACCAAATCAATCATGTGGTTGTCTTCGTCGCAATCGAGCGGATAGATTTGAAACAGTATTTTTGCTATATCCAATAAATAATCAAAGGTTTCTTCTTGAAATCCGGAAAAGTATAATTCATATCCCCAAAACAATGCTTGTTCGCCGTCGTGACCAAGGATAGACAAGAACAGTGATTGTTTTACGTCTGTGATAGAATACAAATACCGAGACAACCTAACGGTTTGGGTATATACGGATTGATCAACTTCTTCTTCGGTAAAATGGTTCGTTAACATGTTGAATTTAATTAGTTATATTATTATCTCATTGTAGAATAATATCAATTTTCCATCGCAGTTTTGAAATCAACAAATGTTAAAAGCAATGTTACATGTTCCACCTGCACTTGTTTGCACCAATAAAACGCCATTTCAAATATTATATAAACTAAAAACTAAAAAAATAGTCTCATTTGATATATTGAGCAATCAAATACACTATTACAAATCTAATGAATTATCTTGAGCAAATCGATAATTGCGTATATACATCCAGAAACGTTTGTATAATCTTACCTATCCATTTTTGGTGCCTGTAATACAACCCAATGTTCTGATAGCAACAAATATATATCTTGCAGTGATTTGCATCAATCGGTAAAATATTCGTTTCAAATACAAGTTGTTTGTCTCCAATGGTTACACATGAGGTTGTTACATATGGACGTACAATATTGCTTGAAATAATCATTTCATTCGTCTCAAAAAAACGACAGACAGCAGAGTCGGGTTCGCATGTATATGTATAATCAACGACATTGTAAGATGAATTTGGCGAATATACTATACGAATATCACTCGGTTCGAAACCATCTTTCATTGTAAATAATTTTGCAAAGATTATATGAACAATATCTAATGATGCGTCCATCAAGATGGGGGGAGGTATGTCGATACAACTTTCTATATACACGTATCTACCAGTATTACATATAATTTCAGAGGTGTCCGTAGCATTAGGTGCGGTTCCGAGTGTGTTCATATATACCAGCTTGTTTTTTTCAATCACTTGAAATTGTGGGGGTGCATACAAGCGGGTTCCTTCTACATATGCATATTGAGGATTGAAATCGCGTTGGTATTCGGGAGAGATCATACATTTTTTGTACATTGTTCCCTGCGATAAAGAGACATCCACATGGGGACCTGTATCAGATCGACAAACGTATTTATTTTCATTTTTCTTCCATAACACGTATTTTTTTCCCCAAATAGTCACTTTTTTAGGTAAATGGAATGGAAAGTTGATATTTCTACCAATCATATACCATTGTGATTGTATTTGCTCTTCTTCCGTCACATTACACACATTTACTTTAGGATTGAGCAAGATGGATTGACTGGGCAAATATTGATTATTTTCATACATCGTCTCGATACTTGAAAGAAACTGAATTTGATTTATATTTCGCCATACTCCAAACGAATGCGTAAACGATAATAAAACGAAAACTAGAATGGGTATAAACAAGAGTTTCATTCGAATTGTCGATATATTATAACTCGTAAAAATCTTTATATACATTATACAATCACTATGCCGATGCATATGACCAAAAAACAAACCGAAAAGAAATATACAAACCAGCGGAGAAAGACTGGCGCACGCAAGAACAAAACACTGAAAGTTGGCGGAAAGAAACACGTAGCCATTAGAAAACCCTCACATATTACCAAGAATCTACTGGAACTGTTGAATATGATCAAGTTATATCACTGGAAGACACATTCTTATGCCGAACACTCTGCTACAGATGCTCTGTATGCAAGTTTGAATGAGCACATTGATTCATTCGTAGAATCGTTGTTGGGTAAAGACGACAGTCGTATTCAGAAAATGGAAAAAAATCTGAAAATGTTTGACCCCAAGAATACGAACGATCTAAAAAAACGCATTTATGAATATCGTGATTACTTTGTGAGCATGAACAAGATTTTCAATGAAAAAGATAGCGATATTTTGAATATACGTGACGAAATTATAGGCGATCTGAACAAATTTTTGTATTTGTCTCGATTTAAATAAGTGTTTCTTGTTTATAGTGCGACATTAACCCCTGTATTTTAGGTAAATAATTTAATTCCTTAGGGTATTTACCGTGTATTTCGCGATATCGCATATTTTGCGGTAGCATTTTTTTATGTTGACGTTCAACGTATTTTTGATATTGCTTTTTCCAATGTCTTTGTATCATACGTATCCAGAATGTTTTGACCACTACATAATAGACCTCTTTTCGAATATAGAGCTGCATTATTTCAATATTGGAACATCTGCGCAACATTATGCTGTAAAATCGCAAATATTCAAGAACTTTGTCTGAACCATATTTGGTAAATAGACTACCCGTAATCGAATTCACATAGAGAAAATTGCCTGATTTCGGAATATGTTTGTAAATTCCGACATAATAATGTCCGTCATTTTTGTCGGAATCAAGATGATCCATGTCTTTTTGATAAATTTCATTAATGATACTGTCGTCATCCTCGTAATTATCCCAATTATCTAGATCTATACTGTCGTCTGACTCCTCACTTTCGTATTCCCTATCCGATAAACTGGTTAATGCAATGATACGCGAACCGTCTGACGAACTTGAGGTAGAACTTGTATCTGAATTGGATGTAAGTGAATACATATTTGGGTTACTGTCGTCTTGGTATCCCATCGTGCTTGTTGTTAGGATAGTGTCTTCATCTGCTGAATTATATTCGCTCATTTTATTGAAAATCAATTTTATATTATATACCCATTCGTGTTTAGATTTGTATAATAAATATTTTGCAGATGTATACGTTGTAGTTGAAATTATTATGCGTGTTTTTATCATTTGAATCAGATAATAATGTATTAAATTTAGAAACGAATGAAGGCAGTGATTTTAATGTAGTATTATAGTATACATAATACCATGTCTGAACATACAGTCGGAGAATACAAAAGTATAGAGAAGAGATTGAGTGAAACGCCTACTGTACCTACTACTGCATTAACTCCTATACATCCTCCATCAGAACCAACTGCATCTTTGGCTAATAAAACAGAGAAAGAAAAAATAGAAGTTGCGACGAACCCATTGCAATATTACGTGAAGGTGAGTTACATGATAACCTATATTTTGCTATTAACTACCGCTACGATTACATTTATCGAAGCCATCACTACATCAAACGAGTCGGTGCGTCATATTCTCAATCTAGAAACCGTAATCTCTATTATTGCAGGATATTTCTATTCTCTTTTCCTGGGACGGATTAATAAAGCCGGTGAGGGAGATGGTGCGATTGATTGGAAGGAGATGAACAAAACCCGTTATGTGGATTGGTCGATTACCACGCCTTTTATGTTGTTAGTTTTATGTGCAGTATTGGGCAAGAACGTCGGAAAAACAATCAATGCGAAGACATTCGGAATCATCATATTATTGAATTATTTCATGTTACTCACTGGATATTTGGGCGAAACCGACGTGATGAGTAAATCTGTGTCTGCGTTATTTGGTTTTGGCGGTCTTTATGGTATATTTTATTTGATTTACAAGATGTTTTTGGAGAATAAAAACGTAATGGCGAATAACGTATTGTTTGGTATTTATCTAGTTATCTGGTCACTTTATGGAGTGGTCTATTTCCTGGATGAGCAATACAAGAATATCTTTACCAATATGTTAGATGCAATTGCGAAAAGTGGTATGGGCATAGGTTTATGGGTATATTATACAAAGATTATTGCTTTGTAAAATACTATGCCACACTAAAGAATCGAACTTTAGTTTCGTCCCCGCAATTGGGACTACTCGTACCAACCGTGGCTATTATATACTTAGATAATGTTTTTATATACATATCACCAAAATTGTTATATGTATAGAATACATGAATATTAGTAAGAATATTATAAACGGTTACCACGGTATCATGGATTTGGATTTATCGTCAGTTGATCCAAAGTTTCATAAAGAAATGATTCGTCTACATTCCCAAGATATTCGTGATTATAAGATTGAACATCGGCTCAGACCCTCTAATTTACGTTATGAAAATACGATTGTGCGAGCATACAAAACAATCAGAAACGACAAACGATTAAATGAAAAGGTTGCCTATGAAAGACGTCAAACACAACAAGAAGGAGATACCCGACGCGAGGAAATTATTCAACACATAGAAGATTCGAAAAAGACATTGCTTACAAATACAAACTCTGCGAAGTGGTAACATACTTCAAGATCATTGGCTCTATTTGGGTCAACTTATGCAAGAGTGCGACTTGGCCAATTTCTTCACATACATTTGATAACTCTTTCACCATGGTCACAATCTTGAGCAGCGCCTTATTGAAATCGCCGATGGATATCTCTTTTTCTGCGACGCTATCTTGAATAAAATACTTACAGTCATATTCCGTATTGCAATCACACCATCCCATGGACAATTCAATTAAATCGAACTGAATTGCGTCAGCGTAATTGTATCCAGTCCATACCTGAAATTCGTTTTCTACATCTTCGTAATGGTTGAGTAGGTCGTTTACCAAGTCTACTGCCGTCGTCACGTGGCGGTCTGAACAATTAGGTATGACTTGTTTTTTTTCGTCCGGAACTTTCACATCAACCAAACAAGACAAAATTCCCACGATTTGTGTTGAAGTGAAATCGGCAAAGTAATCAAGACGCTCACATAGGTTCGACATCACCAGTGGATGTGCTTCCGCAATACATGACGCCATCTTTCCTTTGTTTACAAAATGATAATCGACACCACCCTCGCAGTGAACCTCCTCTATAAAATGTTCATCGCGAAGAATATCGACGATTTTATCGGTATTCATTTTGATATATTGTTCATTGTAATACAGATTGTTACGCAACGAGTTCAACTCTTCTTCTATAATATACAATTGTTTTACCTGCTCCGTGTCCAGTTTGATATATTTGTATTGAGTTTCCAATGTATTGACTTCACGTTCCGCCTCCTTTCTTTTTTTGTTTTTTAGCGTGGGCAACTGGGTTTGCAAATCCAAATAGCGGTCACACAGGGTCTTAGCTGTCTTGAGTGTACCGAGACTATTGATTTTATTTTCAATGTTTTTCTCTGATTCGGTGATTTCTTCTTTATATTGCCGTAATATCACTGCAATCTCATTTTGGATCATGCTCTTTTCAGAAAACAAGTGGAAATCGCGCGTACATCCATTTTTGATCAAATTCAAAATGAGCGAATACGAAATGTGGAACTTGGACGTGAGTTTCTGTGGCTTTCCTCCCAAAATTGTTTTGTATTCTTCTAGGGAAGGCATCTTAAACAAATTATTGCAATGTACTACGTTACCGACTGTATCAATGCCTCGACGACCTGCTCGTCCAGCCATCTGCGTATATTCATGCGCTTGTAGGAAACGATTGTGGTTTCCATCAAACTTGGTCAAATTGTTAAATACTACTGTTTTAATAGGACAATCCAACCCGATGGCGAATGATTCGGTAGCAAAGAGTAAATAAATGTATTTCTTGGAGATCATCAATTCCACAATCTCGCGTAACACGGGGATCATTCCTGAATGGTGAATACCAATACCTTTTTCAAGCAAAGACACCAGTTGAATGTACTCGGGTAGTTCCATGTATTCTTTGTGGTTGGGGAGTTTTCGCAAAATTGCATCACACTCTTTCTTAATGGTGAATGGAAGTTTGCTATCTTCGGGTAGAATGGGTATGGTGATATCGTTTGCAAGTTGTTCCACCATTTTCCTCGAAAATACAAAGACAATGGCGGGTAGCATTTCGCGTTCGTGTAGAAACTTCACCAGTTTGTTTAACATGTCCTTGCGATTGATAAATACCTTGTTTTCTTGATACACCTTTATCAAATCGGTTAATTTTTTATGTGAATTTTCGTCAAATTTTCCATTCGCATCTTGTAACAACAACAGTCTGTTCGTATGTTTCTTGATATCTTGTTGTGTAGATTTGTCTTTGATGTGCTTAAATACGCCTTCATTGTTAGTGAGGAACCCATAGTGGGTCAAAGGCACTACACGATGGTTCGTCGACGCCAAATAGACTTGTTTTCCACCTTGTTCGACCAACCCTTTTTCGCACCATTTTGCAAATCCAGCTGGATTGTCGATGGTAGCAGAAAGCATAACCATCTGAATGTGTGGAGGCAACATCAAGATTGTTTTCTCCCATGTTTGTCCTCTATCTGCATCATTGATGTAGTGAACTTCGTCGAATACAACGCACCCAAGTTCGGTTTGAACGTCAATTTGAAATTGGAGAGTATTGGATTCCGATGTAGCAGCGTCAAATACAGTCCCAGAGGTCGTAGTGGTTGCCGTAAACAAATAATTCATCAAAATCTCGGTGGTCATAATTAATACGTCTGCCTCGGGATTGGTTTTGATATCACCGGTGAATAGACCAAACGAAATATGAGGATATTTCTGGGTGAATTCATAATATTTCTGATTGGAAAGCGCTTTGATAGGACTGGTATAAATCACTTTTTTCCCTTGTTTTTTGAAGTGAGTAATTGCGAACTCGGCTGGAAGGGTTTTGCCCGAACCAGTATGCGCAGTAATAAGGACGTGTTGCTGTTTGACGATGGCTTCGATTGCATATTTCTGGAAATCGCTCAAGGGAAAAGGATATTGGTTGAAATGAACATTGTATGGTGTGTCTTCAGGATATGGTTGTGTGCATAAGTAAACCATGATTACAATATAAGTAGTGAAAAATATTTATATTGTTTTGTTAAAACCATTACCGGATAGTTTTATATATTGATACAAAATAATGTATAAAGCACTGAATAGACTACTATATACATGTCAACAATTGTAACTTGTTATTATAAATTGAATAATTCGAAACATAGTATATCGGATTATGATAAATGGATAAAAAATCTACTATTACATTTAAATAACAATGTTATTGTGTTCACTAGCAAGGTTGATAAAAATTATTTACTAGATATATTGGAACAAAACAACAACATACAATACCGCATCATAACGAATGAATTAAATGAGTTTGACCTGGTTAAACAATATCCTCATATTTGGGAAGATCAAGAACAAAAAGACCCAAATCAGAAGTGTGGTCGGAAAAAAGGTTGTTATATATTGTGGAATTCGAAATTGAAATTGTTGAAAGAAGCGATCGAATTAAACCCTTTTCAAACAGATAAATTTATATGGAATGATATCGGCAATGTAAGAGATGAACGCATCTTACCATTGCTTAAGGATTATCCAAATGAAAAACATATTTCACTTGATAAAATAGACATCGTATTATTGAAAGCATTCTCTAACGCAAAACAATTGTTTTTCCAAGAAGAAGTTCATTTTTCTGGGTCTATGTTCGGAGGTCATAAAGATACCATTTTGAAGTTACATGACAAGTATTATGCATGTTTTCAAAATTATATTGATAATGGATTGTTTATCGGATGTGACCAACAATTAATTTCGTCTGTATGTCTTCAAAATACAGATTTATTCAATGTAATCTTTCCAATAGATTCACGCATAGATGTATGGTTTTATTTGTATCAATATTACAGTAGGAAATAGCTGAACCATCTGTATATAATATATATTCTGAAATTTCATAATCAACTCACCGAGCAAATGTTTCAAATGTGATTACTTTATTTGAAACAATCCCTATAATAATCACCTCTATATGATTGTATATAATTAAAATATTTATTATTTATGTCTTTGCTAAAATGGTCTTAAATATAAATATATTACCATTTATAATATAAATAGATTACCATTTATAATATAAATGATAATAATTATACCTATTGGTGGGATTGGACAAAGATTTAAAGAAAATGGTTACAATAAACCTAAAGCATTAATTAATATTTATGGAAAGCCTATAATATCATACTTATTAGACAACTTAAACACTGACAATATTGATTACATATTTATTCCATATAATAAAGAATATAAGAATTATAGATTTGAAGATCTATTGATTAAGAATTATCCAAAAATAAATTTTAAATTTCTTTGTCTAGAAAATAATACAAGAGGGGCAGCAGAAACAATTAATATTGGTATAAATAATCTTAATGAAGAAAGAAATATTCCAGTATTATGTTTAGATAGCGATAATTTTTATACTACTGATATAATTTCACAATGGAACGGAGAAAATTGTATTTTTTCATTTGAAGATGAAAATGAAAATCCAATATATTCATATGTAAAAACGAATGAAAATAATGAAATATTAGACATAAAAGAAAAAGTAAAAATTTCTAATAATGCGTGTACTGGTGGATATGGTTTTAAGTCAATCGTGGAATTAAAACAATATACATCAAAAATTATTGAAGAAGATATAACACAAAAAACAGAATTTTATACAAGTGGAGTAATAAAGGAAATGATAAATAATGGACATACTTTTACAAATAAAACTATATTACATCCTAATTTTATATGTTTAGGTACACCGTTACAATTAAAATTCTTTTATAACAATTATCCAACAAAAAATTGTATTAATGAACATGTTGTAATTAAAAATAAGAGAATTTGTTTTGATTTAGATAATACACTTGTAACTTTTCCTACTGTTACAGATGATTATACATCTGTAAAACCAATTGAAAAAAATATTAGTTTTTTAAAATATTTGAAAAGTTTTGGAAATATTATCATAATCTATACTGCACGAAGAATGAAAACACACAACGGAAATATCGGCAAAATAAATTCTGATATAGGCAAGATAACATTTGAAACATTAGATAAATTTAATATTCCTTACGACGAAATATATTTTGGAAAACCATATGCTGATTTTTATATTGATGATTTAGCATTAAATTGTTTTGATGATTTAGAAAAGGAAATGGGATATTATAATTATAAAATTGAACCAAGAGATTTTCATACTATTGAAAATGGTAATATTAATACTATAATAAAAAATGGGGATTTAAAAGGAGAAAAATATTATTACGAAAATATCCCAACATCTTTAAAGGATGTGTTTCCTATATACATCTCTGGCAACGATACAACTATTACAATAGAAAAAATAAATGGCATAACAGTTACAGAATTATATTTATCTGAAATGATGAATGAAAATACATTTATTCACATATTAAATAGTGTAAATAGGATTCAAAATTGTGATATAATTATAGATGATGATATTAATGTATATGAAAATTACGCTTCAAAATTAATAAATAGATATAATGATTTTGATTATGCATTATTTGAAAATAGCAAAAGTATGTATGAATCAATATTAGTAAAATTACAAGATTATGAAAAAAACAACAAAGGTATTAAAAAAATCATACATGGGGACCCGGTATTCACTAATATAATTATTAATATCTATGGTAAAATTAAATTCATAGATATGCGAGGAAGAATGGGAGATAAATTAACAATATATGGAGATTGGTTATATGATTGGGCAAAAATTTACCAATCAATAATTGGTTATGATGAAATATTATTATCAAATTCTATTGATAGTAAGTATAAAGAAAATATAATAGACATTTTTAAAAATTATTTTATTAATAAATTTTCAGAACAAGATTTTGAAAATGTAAAAATAATTACAAAGAGTTTAATATTTACTTTGATACCTTTACATAATAATGAAAAGTGTATAAAATATTATAACTTATTATTTTCGGAATATTTACAATGAATTATTATTAGAAGGAAATGTTATGAAGAATTAGGTAAAAATGTGTAGTCAAAACTGAAAGTCAATAAGTATTCAAAAAATATACTAGGATATTTGCTATTTCTACAAAAGGTGTTATTGGGTATGAGGTATATACACCTTCGGACATTTAAAATGGGACAAAAAATCCCAAAATAAAAAATCAAAAATGTAAAATCAATAGTAGGAGTTTCACCTACGATGGTCTAACTTTTTCCACTTCTTCTTTTGTATTGGAAGTGGTGAAAGACGAAATTTGGAAACACGCAGGGCGTTCTTGCCTATCAATCGTCACATTCCGATGTCGTACCAGAATTGCCGATTTCCCACCAGAATGAAATAAAATATTTCCACCAATATCTCCGTCGCATTACAGATTGAATTTTTATCACTTTATCAACATGCGTTTTGTAATGTTCTATTTTATCGTTCGTTAGTTGATAATCATTTTCCAATATTGATATAGCATTTGGATTCATAGATAACCAACGCCATTCAACTTTATCTTTATCCATTACAATACTATATATAATAAAAAAATATTTATATCTTTTTATTATATTTTGTCCCATTTTAAATCTTCAAGGGTGTAAAAAAAAAGAGGTATTGATAGTAATAGAATGGTTGATTTTATTAACAAGTTTATAAAGCAATAGACAAAGTGAAACCAGAAAATTATAAGAATTATTTTCAATATGCTTATGGTGTAAAAGATGATATTACTTATAAGCGAAAACCATCTACTCGCAAGTGTAAATTGAAAAATTATAAATCATAATTTACTTAAAAATTATTTATGTAAATTATATAGCAAGTATGAGATTAAAAAGTGAATTATATAAAAAAGAACAAGATGATATTACTGATAAAATTATTAGCATATTAGATTTGGAAAATAAGAATACATATACACTATATGAATTAGACCATAATGAAGATATACAAAAACAAATTATGGAACTTATACCTGAAATACGAAAATGGTTTGCATTTAATAATATGAAAGCGGTAGGAGAACCTGAACGAATTAAACGACCTTGGTTGTCTATTATTAAGAAATTAGTTCAACCAAAATATTCAATTGAAAATAAAGAAGGGCAATTCAAAATTAATGAAAAATGGATAAAAACCCCAATGTATATTTTTACAGAAGTTTAGGGGATTTTACTTAAAATATATTATTTAGGGAAAAATACTTAAAATAATATATTTACATAGTATATAGAATGGAAAAAGCAAAAGAGAAACCACCCGAGTTTTTCAAATCCATTAAAACTTCGCTCAAAAGTGTATTGAAACATCCTGAACTTAATACAAAAATAATCAATGATGCTGTTGTGAAATCTAACAAGATTGTTATTCATACTTTACAATTTCTGAAATTATATTTATTAGATTACTATGAAAACAATAATCAAACATTACCAATAGTAAGCAAAGAACTCATTAATAATTCTATGAAAGTTGTTTGTGGTGAGAAAACTGAAAAAAGAGGAAAACCTCCAAATAAAGAAACGATTGAAATGAAAGACAAACTTACCACTTTCTACAATCATCACTATTTACCTCTTACACAAAATGACCCAATTGACTATGCAGGACTAAATACTACATTAGATTATTTGAAGGAAGATGTTATCACAATGTATGAGAATAACATACAATTACACTATGTAGAATATGTTGAACGATATGTAAATGTTGTTTGGAAAAAGAAACTGATTGTGAATAAAATAAGAAAATTGGGAAAAACTAAAATGGAGCGTGATGCACGAATAAGAACCCTCTGTGCTGATTTACGAAAAATAAAGAATGATTTATTGAATGTAGATGATAAACCATACCAATCAAATCATCATTATCATAAATGGATTACACAACAAAAGCAACATATTTTACCACCTAAAACCAAGTATGAAAAAAATAGTGTTATGTATGATTTGAAGTGTAAAACTATGGATTATTTGCCGTGTATGATTTATATGATGAAACAAGTTGAAAATGATGATGAAAGTGTTAATAATGTGTTTCCATTGCGAAGTGAAATTACGCCAAAATATATACGATTAGATACAACTACATTAGTTAATCTATTGTTGAGAAAAGAACACGGAACAAAAGGGTTTTTCAAAACAAAAGGGGAACTGAAAAAGAATGAAGATAAGATATGGAAGTTCTTTTTTAGAACGGAGCGAAAAATGTTTAATAAAACAGGTTTTTCGTTTCATCATATGGTTTCCACAGATGGAATTGGATTGAGTATTTTATTTTTACGAGATGATTTAGTTGGTAAGAAATTACCTATGATGAAGAAGGGAATATCAAAAGAATTGTATATTGATGAATTAGATGATTATTCCAAATTGCAAAATAAGAAAGTTATAGGGATTGACCCTGGAAAGGAAGATTTGATTTATTGTGTAGATGATGCTTCCAAAGATGCAAATATTTTTCGGTATTCACAAAACCAACGCAGAAAAGAAACCAAAATAAAAAAATACAATAATATTATTTTGGGTATGAAAACCAATAAGATAGAAGGGAAAACCATTATAGAATATGAAACCGAACTATCACATTTCAATCGTAAATCACTACAAATTACCAAGTTTAAAGAATATCTACAAGAAAAAAATAGAATAAATCATATATTATTTAGATTTTATCGTAAGGAATTATTCCGTAAGTTGAAGTTTGGTAAATATATCAATATCAAGCGAAACGAGCAAAAAATGATTAGCGACTTCAAAAAAACATATGGTAATCCTGAAAATGTGGTTATTTGTATAGGTGATTGGGAACAACGAAAACAAATGAAATATAAAGAACCTACATTAGGAAATGGAATAAGAACTTTATTTAGAAAAAATAACTATAATGTGTTTTTAGTAGATGAGTTTAGAAGTTCCTGTAAATGTTCCAAATGCGATGGAGGGATATGTGAAAAGTTTATGGTGCGAGAACACCCAAACAAAAAGAAAAATAAGGACGAATTGCGATTAATTCACGGACTACTACATTGTAAGAATGGTTGTGGGTCGTGGAATAGGGACCGCAATGGTTCGTCTAATATCTACAAAATAGCAAAGAACGCAATAAATAACATAGACAGACCAAGTTATTTATGTAGAGAAACAAGTAATCAAAGCACTTCAACGAGTGCTTATAATCAAACTTTACGCAGGTATGAAAAGACCTAACTTTGAACCTCTTTTTTTCGCATTATTTGTGCGAACTTAAATGTCCGAAGGTGTAAATATTGAAACAACATCCCCTATCAACAATGTCTGAAAATAATATATATATATATATATATCACTCTTATATAAGCGAATTACATGGATAAACACACAGATACGAATAAACGGGCTTTTATGCAATCAAAAAATCAGCAACCAATCAAGTGGAACTCGTCTGATCCAGACGAACCAGCGATGTACAGTATGTCTGGAAGGAATGACGCAGAATTATTTGACAACGAAATGAGTGCAATCGAACATGGAAAAAAACAGACAAAAAAACGCCGCAATCAAGATTTCGACGATACTTATAATAAGTATAGGGCATCGCCTATTCCTGACAATCTCAGTCGAGATCATATAAGCCGAACCCCTACACCAACATTCGATGAAATGAAACACGAATTAGAGGAAAAGGGGTTTATCAACTCTAATAAAAAAACTGGGAACAAGGGAGGAAAACGACGTTCTACCAAGAAGCGTCGTAGTAAAAAACGCACCATGAAGCGTAAATCAGTGAAGTCTCGCACCACGAAGCGTAAATCAAGACGGTGCTGTGCATGTAAATAACCATTGCAAATCGTTCACTAGATAATATAATATTTGATGTATTATACTATTTATTATCAACATGAGTATACTACGAAAAAATGCCAAATGTAAGATGTTACGTTATTTTAAAATATAATCATCACATATAATAAATAGCATAATAGCATATAATTTCAATGTCTCAATCAGAGTCTTCCGAAGGAGCTTTAGCTCAAATTAATCAAAATGCAAAACATGTCGTATCCATGATATTTACACATCAAGCACGCATGCGTTGTTTTGTTAGAAAGTCTATTGAACCTATTATTGGAAGAGAGAAACAAAAAAGTGTCATAGATGCAAGTGTTTTTTCTAATGATGATGAGTATAATGCTCTTGATAATGATGAACCTGATTTTGAGGAAGAACCAATACGAGAACAAATACTGTCTAGACCTGCGGATTTAGATGAAGATTATTTGTCAGCACCTTCCAGTGAAGAAGGAGCAGTCGTTGGGGGTAATGGCAATTGGAAACTACCTCGATTTAAAAACGGATCCGTTTTACGATGTATAATTACACACGATAAAATCAAGTTCGACCTTTTAGTTGAAGGAGAGATAGACGAAAAGAAACCCAAGTATGTTTATTATGTTAAATCTGAAAACGTGTCGAACGATGCTGGCGCATTATTGGGAAAATATAAAGTTACAGCATTTGACCCAATGGAATTAATAAATACTACCTACCCCATTGGAAAAGATGACACATATGTTTTTTATATTGTTCGTCATGGTCAAGCAACACATAATATATTAAAATGCACGACACAAAAAATGGGGAATGTTTTATGTGGTCAGAAAGACACTACTTTAACTCTAGAAGGATCTCATCAAGCAAACCGATCTGGTGCAGAGTTTGCAAAATTATTTGTAGCTAGAGATTCAGATGGTAGGACTGTTTATCCGGATGGAAATATCGGTTTGGCACCAAGATACATTTTTACATCTGACCTAAGACGAACTCGACAGACGGCACAATACTTTCTAACTTCATTAACAGGAAACATTTCGAATTCGAAGATGGCAGAACGTATAATTAAAAATACTCAAGACCACAGATGGATTGTTCTTCCATGTACACATGAACTTGCATTTGTAAATTCTGGTTATTGTGATGGATTTCAAAACCCATTATTACCTACCCCTCCTGAAAATAAAATGACATGTGACGTGAACGACGACAAGTGTGGATTGACCAGTGAAGATTATGCTATTAACTGGGATCATTACAGTACTTTTTATGGAAGTTCTACACGTTCAAACATATGCAGGGGGTGTGGTGCTAGACATTGCAGAGATACTGATATGATAAAAGAAGCACTCAATATTATACAACAACCAACTACACCTGCACCACCTGTTCTAAAAACACAACTCACAACCGTACGTCCAAAACCCATATACGATGGTTTTTTGCGACGTCGGGGTGTAAAGTTCGCTCCTAGTACAAAACAAAACGGCGGAAAGACAAGGCGTCGCCATAAACACAAAAAGAAGAAAACAAGAAAATCGCATACTCGTAAAAGGCTAACACGAGGTAAACGTAAGAATGCACATAATAAGGCAAAAAAAACTAAAAAATCAAAGAAATAATTTTAATTGTATAATATATAGACTATTTGGGTTTACATACTATATTACTATTACACAGAAATCAATGACATCAATACTTACTCAAAGACGGAATGACCAAATATTGTTATTGATCAAAGCTATAGAAGAAAATGATATGAACCAAGTAGTTAGAATAGCAGATGCAGACAGTTCTCTAGATGTCATAAATGGAATACCGATAAATGACACTGGTGTACAACAGTTTACCGCGTTGCATACCGCAATTGCCAAGAATAATTTAGTCATGATTAACCGTCTTCTTGATATGGGTGCAGATCCGAACATTGGATCAGACAAGTATATATATTATCCTGATTTAGAGGAAGTTTTTGGCATTACACCCCTTTATCTCGCTATAGATCAAGCAAATGCTATGGCAGTGAAAGCTCTTTTATTACACGGAGCTGACGCAAATCATTATATAGCAAACTATCCAATTAAATCAATCGATGACCGGTATGAAACCATGCCACTTTCATTTGCACTTGCGTCAGCCAGGTATGAACCTGAGAAAATGTTTCATATTATCGATTATATTTTAAGCAGTGGTCAGCAGTTAGACGATATATATACACCTTCGGACATTTAAAATGGGACAAAATACCTTGAAAACTATAAATCGTAATTTACTTAAAAATTATTTATGTAAATTATATAGTAGCAACTATGCGATTAAAAAGCGAATTGTATAAAAAAGAACAAGATGATATTAGTGATAAAATCATTAGCATATTAGATTTGGAAAATAAAAACACATATACGCTATATGAATTAGACCAAAATACTGAAATACAAACTCAAATAATGAAACTCATACCAGAGATACGAAAATGGTTCTCATTTAACAACATGAAAGCAGTTGGAGAACCTAGTTTTCCCCTACGACCCCTTCCTTTAATAATAATAAGCATTAACAAAAATTATTATTAAACCCATTTCCATTTGTATCCAAATGCGGTTTTTCTTTTTCCTTCGCATACTAATCTTATATTATTTCCATAATTTTTATTCAATTCCCTAAACGCATCACTTACGCTATCAAACATTTTAATAAGTTCATTTTTCATATTATATTGACCTATTTTTTTTCCTTGTGTGTATGTAATATTTTGTTTATGTGTAGTCCATTCTAAATTCGTATAGTTATTGTTCTCTCTATTGTTGTCTTTATGATGAACGGATGTATAATTATTTTGATTAGATAAAAAAATTGTAGCGACTAATCGATGTACTTTTAGAGTAATTTTTTTATTAAACAATTTGTCGTATAAATAACAAACTTTATATCCATTAATTATAGATGTTTTTAATATTTTATCATATTTATTTTTTATTTCACCATTTTCATTAATTTCATAATTGGAAAAATTATATGATTTATATTTTGTTGATATATTTATAAAATTTGTATTTGTTTGAATTAAAATATTTGTTGATTTAGTTTTTTCACAATTTTTAACATTTTCACTTTGCGTAATCATTCTTAAATTTTCTAATCTATTATCATATTTATTACGATTTATGTGGTCTATTATCATATTATTATCTATTTTTCCATTAAAAGTTTGATAAACTAATCTATGTATTAAATAACCCTTTCTTTTTCCATCTTTATCAATCAGTTTTACACTTTTATATGTATTAAATTTTTGACTAATATTTTCTTCCAATAACTTATTTGTTAATAATGATTTAATATTACCTTCTTTGTCTATTACATATCTATTTTCATATAATGGTATTTCTTTCCATTCATCTGAAATATTACTAATTTCTATTATGTTTCTGTTTCTTGCTAATAAAATTAGATTGTCTATATTATTATTTTTACTATCATTATCTATATGTGAAATATAATGTGTTTTTGGTATATTTGACTTGAATAACGTATAAATTAAAGTATGAAGAACCATTTTTTTATTTTTTCCATAAACAACTAATGAAATATACATACAATTTTTAATTTTAGAATATGTTGGTGTTAAACATTTATTTGTTTTTATAGAAAACACAATGCCATTTTCATATATTTTGTATTTATTTTCATCATTAAGATATTTTATTGATGTCATTAGTCTGGGTCTATTCAAATATATTGATATCTCTTTAAGTAGTTTTCATTAAATTAATAAATGTATTTCGGTATTCACATGACCAACGCAGAAAAGAAACCAAGATGAAAAAATACAATAATATTATTTTGGGTATGAAAACCAATAAGATTAAAGGTAAAACCATCATAGAATATGAAACTTGAACTATCACATTTCAACCGTAAATCATTACAAATTACCAAATATAAGGAATACCTACAAGAAAAGAATAGAATAAACCATATACTATTTGTGTTTTATCGTAAGGAATTGTTCCGCAAATTGAAGTTTGGTAAATACATCAACATCAAACGCAACGAACAAAAGATGATTTGTAATTTTAGAAAGATGTATGGTACTCCCGAGGAGGTTGTGATTTGTATAGGAGATTGGGAACAGCGAAAACAAATGAAATACAAAGAACCAACATTAGGAAAGGGAATAAGAACTTTGTTTAGAAAAAATAACTACAAGGTATTTTTGGTAGATGAGTTTAGAACCAGTTGTAAATGCTCTAAATGTGATGGAGGAGTATGTGAGAAGTTTATGGTGCGAGAACATCCAAACAAAAAGAAAAATAAAGATGAATTGCGGTTAATTCACGGACTTCTTCGCTGTAAGAGCGGTTGTGGGTCGTGGAATAGAGACCGCAACGGTTCATCAAATATCTACAAAATTGCAAGGAATGCGATAAATAACATAGAACGACCAAGTTATTTATGTAGAGAAACAAGTAATCAAAGCACTTCAACGAGTGCTTATAATCAAACTATACTACGGGTATGAAAAGACCCAACTTTGAACCTCTTTTTATGGGATTTTGTCCCATTTTAAATGTCCGAAGGTGTAAATCAGTCAAATATCCAACATTAATCAGACCAATTAAAGAAGGTCTTTATTCTATCGCCACTCTTCTTCTAGACAAATATGTGCACGCTAACCCAAATGAAATAGAGATAGATAGTCAGAACTCGTCGGATATCCGCGAACGTCGAAGCGTTCTTATGGTAGCTATTACACCCTTGAAGATTTAAA
>Ga0209046_1000068_pt1 | contig 88531 bp, 75 predicted proteins | sample SaaInlV_200m_DNA_5_FD_184669 | JGI IMG/M metagenome (GOLD analysis project Ga0209046, IMG submission 184669) | Marine microbial communities from expanding oxygen minimum zones in the Saanich Inlet - Saanich Inlet SI073_LV_150m_DNA (SPAdes) (version 2) | ecosystem: Environmental > Aquatic >... | reverse complement strand
CAACTAAATCTGAAGTTGCTTCGCTACTGGTGAATGTCATTGTTAATGTGCCATCATTGGTGATGGAACCACTGGCAATAGCGGTACTTGTGGTAATTTTACGAATTTTATGATTATATGAATCAGCAACATAAATATTGCCACTACCATCCACCGCAATACCTATAGGCGAATTAAAACTAGCGGCGGTGCCCGTACCATCAGTGGATCCTCCGCGGCTGCTCCCCGCCAAGGTAGTGACCACGCCTGAGGGTGTAATTTTGCGGATATTATAATTATATCTATCCCCCACATAAACATTGCCACCACCATCCACCGAAACGCCGCTAGGAGTATCGAAACTAGCGGATGCGCCGGCACCATCAGAGTTTCCTTCGATGCCGCTCCCCGCAAAGGTGGTGACCACGCCGGATGGGGTGATTTTACGTATTAAATCATTACCCGAATCTGCCACATAAACATTGCCACTACCATCTACCGCGACGCCTTTAGGCGAATCAAAAATAGCGGATGTGCCCGTAGTACTATTATTGAAACCGGGACTACCAGTGCCGGCTAAAGTCGACACCAACCCAGAGGATGTTATTTTGCGTATTGAATGATTATGCATATCAGCCACATAAACATTGCCACTACCATCCACCGCGACGCCCCAAGGAGTATAAAAACTAGCGGATGTGCCTTGACCATCGGCAAAACCCCAAGAACCGCTCCCCGCCAAGGTAGTGACCTCGCCTGAGGGCGTAATTTTGCGGATCTTATTATTAGGTCCATCAGCAACATAAACATTGCCACTACCATCCACCGCAACTCCATAAGGATTACTAAAACTTGCTGAGGAGCCCGTAGCATCAGTGGATCCAGAGCTACCACTACCTGCGAAAGTAGTGACCTCGCCTGAAGGCGTAATTTTGCGAATTGAGTAATTATTCCCGTCTGCCACGTAAACATTGCCACTACCATCCACCGCAACGCCATAAGGATATTTAAAACCAGCGGATGTGCCCGTAGTACTATTATTGGAACCTAGACTCCCAGTGCCAGCCAAGGTGGTGACCATTGTACCGACTTGGTCACTTGCGGTAATGGTCATGGTGGGTGCTTCCTGCCCAAAAAGACTTGTATTGATTAGTAGTGTTATAAAAAGAATGGGCAGTTTATTCTTTAAAGAAAGGGGATTAAAGGTAAAATTTATCATTTTACTTCCTTGTTGGTTTTTGAAGATAATTGATTGATCATCGTTTCCAGTTCTTTGGCTACGATTGGTTTAATTAAGAAGGGAATATTCATTTTTTCTGCAATCTTTTTTACGGCAACATCTGCAGAAATAATGATTGTTTTAAGCATTAAGTTTAATTGTGTCGATATATCTAAGCCTGTCCCATCACCGAGATGGTAATCCGAAATTAAAATATCTACATGATTTTTTTCTGCAATTGCTATAGCTTCACGGACCGATTTAGCACCGCTACAAAGCATCGCATTATCCATGTTTTGGATAACGTCCATTAAGGCAGCCAAGCCGTGAGCTTCATCATCGACGAGTAATACTGAAATGCCCTGCTCTGTTTGTTGGACTTTTGTTATTGGCTTGGAATTATTCACGCCCGGACATTAATCCGAAAAATTTACAATGCATCATGAGATGTTGTGAACGGGTCTATAGTGTTGTGAACGGGTCTATGGTGATGTGAATGGGACCTATGGTGATGCGAATGGGACCGAGACACCAAAAATTTTGGGATATTTTTCGGTGAATACCCATTATTTAAGGTTCCAAATTTCCCAAGATCCGATTTCAACAGCCTGTTATAATTGATCTAAATAATGTTGAAAACCAACATGTTAAGAATTGGTTAAATCGGGTTGAGGTTTTGGTTCCCGGGTCTCATGCTTCGCCCGGGATGACAGTAAAAGAAGGCGAGCAGGGATGCTCCCAGCGCTTCCCAGTTCTTAAATAGGGCTTCCAATCAATTCAAATTCGTTGGCCGATTCAACTTTTACATTAACGAATTCGCCTTTTGGTAGCGCAGCCTTAATGTGCACGATATTATCAATTTCAGGTGAATCAAATTCCGTCCGTCCCACCGAAACGGTATCGCCACTTTTATCCACCAATACTTTAAAAGTTTGCCCAATCATAGCTTCATTCTTCTCTGAACTAATACTCGCTTGCATATCCATAATGGCAGCTTTTCGGTTATTTTTTACTTCAGCTGGAACATTGTCATCGAGCGCTTCTGCCAAAGTGCCTTCTTCTTCTGAATAAGTAAAAACGCCCAAGCGGTCAAATTCCATTTCTTCTATAAAATCATATAATTCTTTAAAATGGTCATCTGTCTCACCGGGATATCCCACAATGAGTGTGGTTCGAATTCGAATTTCAGGAATTGCTTTTCGCAACTTTTGTACACGATTACGGATACCCTCTTGCCCTAATCCTCGTCGCATGGATTTTAAAATTTTATCCGAACCATGTTGAATGGGCATATCTAAATATCGGCATACCCTTTTTGATTCTGCCATTGAATCAATAATCCGTTGTGACAAATGGGCTGGATGGGCATAATGGAGACGAATCCAATCAATATCGAGATTATTCAATTCTAATATTAAATCGCTGAGATATTTTTTTGGTTTAAGATCCCAGCCATAACTGGTGGAATCCTGGGCGATGACCAGCATTTCTTTTACGCCTTGTTCAACCAACTTTTCCGCTTCCCACATAATGGAGTCAATGCCACGGCTTTTCTGCAATCCCCGCATAATGGGAATGCTACAAAACGAACAACCATTGTCACATCCTTCGGCAATTTTCAAATAGGCATAATGACTGGGGGTCATCAAGGAGCGATAAAACAATGGATCATCCTGGGCAAATTCTTTCCCTGTCAAAAATGATGCAATTTGTTTATGATCATTGCTGCCAAAAAAGCGATCTACTTCGGGAATTTCTGTTGCCAATTCTTCTGGATATCTTTCGGATAGACACCCCATAACCACGAGCTGTTTTAGTTTTCCGGACTTTTTCAGTTCAGCCGCCTGAAGAATCGTTTCGATTGATTCTTCTCTAGCCATATCCAAAAACCCACAGGTATTTACCACAATGGTGTCCGCTTCTTCTGGTTCTTGTGTAATATCAAAATTGGAATTTTTAAGTCCACCTAAAAGAATTTCAGAATCAACCAATGCTTTGGCACAACCCAGGCTAATCAAATTCAATTTTTGATTTTTGTCACTCATTCTTCTTCTGCCGTCCCCAATAATCCTTGTACGTACTCAATTCGATTAAAGACAAAAAGATCAGCAAGATCTTCTCCCACGCCAATAAATTTCACAGGAATATCCAATTCTTTGAATAATGGGAAAACAATACCCCCTTTTGCAGTACCATCCATCTTAGTCAAAACAGCACCATCGACTTGAACCGTATTGGCAAACTCCCGCGCTTGGATTAATGAATTTTGTCCCAAACTAGCATCCAATGTAATCAGTGAGTGAATTTCAAAATCTGGGAATCGCGTTTCGGCAACACGATACATTTTTTCCAATTCTGCCATGAGGTTTTTATAGGTATGTAATCGGCCTGCCGTATCCACAATTACAATATCAACTTTTTGGGATTTAGCCGCCGATAAACCATCAAACAAAACTGCCGATGGCTGTTGGGACTTATCGTTACAAACAATGTTCACATCCAACCGATTCGCCCAGATTTGTAATTGCTCCACGGCTGCGGCGCGGTAGGTATCTGCTGCCACGAGCAAAACCTTTTTTTCCATTGATTTATAATGATTTGCCAACTTTGCCACGGATGTTGTTTTCCCAGTTCCATTTACCCCCACCACCATAAGTACGATTGGCTTTGATTGGGTTAATTCTTCATTTAATTTTTCGGGTAAAACAGAAATCAGATATTCTTCAACTTTATGGATAAATTCTTCTTTGCGGTTTTTTTCTACCACCTCCAGGACCGCTTCCACTGTCTCGAAACCCATATCGGCTGAGATTAAGGTATCTTCCAGATCCTCCAGTGATTCCACACTAACTTTCTTATTCATCACCGTTTCAAAAGCATCAGCTACCGTTTCTCGCGTCCGGCGAAGCGCCTTGAATATTTTACCCATAAAGGCCATTTATCTAATCTCTTTAAATTTCAAATAAAATGTTTTGATATAAACAATCCAGCTTACGGATAATAAAAATGTAGCGATATATATGGTAACCTCCTGCATCCAAGGGAATGCCTCCCAAGGCCAAATATGAACCATTAAAGCAAGTGCCGTTATACCAGCGGCCCATTTCCCCCACCAATTTGCGCTGAGAATGAAATGATTATGGTTCAAAAAATAGATTGCAGAGATTGCGATAAAAACATATCGCGCTAGGTAAAAAATGAAAAACCATCCCGGGAATCGACCTACCAGTGTTAAATAAGACACCACCGTGAGAATACAAGCAAAGTCGGCTATAGGGTCAATCCATTTGCCGAAATGAGTCACTTCATGCGCTTTGCGAGCCACCCACCCATCCAAAGTATCCGAGAGTACAGCCAAAACAATTAGTATAAATGTAATTGTCCCTAAGTCCGGATCCCGCATGGTATAAACGATGGGAACTGCCAACAAAGCACGGCCAAGACTAATTATATTAGCCAAGGTTAAAATTCGAGTGGGGTCAGTTATTCTAGTCTTTGATGGCATAGGTTACGTTTTGATTTTGTTTTACCGATTGTGAATCTAAATTATAGATAAAGTCACAATGGGCCGACACGAATTGTTTATCGTGAGAAATGAGAATCAAATATTTGTTAGTCATAATCTCTTGAAAAAAACGACTTAAAATTAACTTCTGTTCCCAGCCGAGTCCAAAGGTTGGTTCATCTAAAATAAGAACGTCATAATCACAATGGGCCAGAATAATGATCAATGCCATCCGTAATGTGGACCATGGAATATCTAAAGCCGATTGTTCTTTAACTATATCCCAATTGATCTGGTAAGAATTGAGTCTATTGATGCATTTATTAACCAAATGAGAATTCATTTTCTTATTTGCCACCAATTCAGATAAAAGTGAACCTAATGAATCGGGACCCAACATGCGTTCTGGAAATTGATCTAACGCGGCAACTTTGGGAATTTGTCCATTCAAAATCATTTCGATTCGACCGCTATTCGGTTGAATGAGCCCTGTCATTAAATTCGATAAAGTTGTTTTTCCTTTACCATTTTTTCCGATTAAACCGATAGACCGGGCGTGACTTATTTCACATGACCAATTGTCAATCACCGATTGCGGATTATTTTCATAACTGAAATTAAGATTCTTAATAGAAAGCGCAAGTTTCCCTTGGGGATGATGGTAGTTATAATCTACAAAGCTTTGTTTATTATCTGTTTCTTTTAACTCAGATAAACTTAATATCCATTTTGAATCACCGAGCCTTAAATCTTCTGGATCAGATGTAAACCAGAGAATTATTTTCTTATCTTGAATTTGGTTACGAATCCACGTTACCCATTCTACTTTTGATTCTTGATTCAAAAAGGATAAACCATCATCAATCAGCACTAACAATGGGTTGGTGCTAAACGCCGTTACAAGGTTTAGCATTTCCATTTCGCCCCCACTTAAAGATGAAGGATGACGATCCCAATTATCTACAAAAGGAAGTTCAGATTTTAAATTTGCAAGTTTATTCTGAAGATCATTGGGAATTAAAGATAAACATTCAGGCCCAAATGCTAATTCAGATTCAAGAGTATGGGCCAAAATTTGGTTTTCAGGGTTTTGAAAAACGATCTGAATTGTTTTAGGAATTGAAATATCACTAAATGAAAAATTGGATTCCGAGTTTGTTTCATACCCCGCCAACAATCGTATAAATTGAGATTTCCCACAACCGCTTTCACCGTAAAGCACATGGAGTCCGGGAGAAAAGGAAAAATGATTTGAATTTTCAAATTTTTGAAAATTCAAATTAAAAGAAACAGGGTCAATCATGGATTAGGTTTCGCACAATCCGTGTAGCTGAACCCAAATTTCTGTGAATTACATCCGTGGCGGAATAACTCGCTTTAATAAAAGCACTTCTATCTTCAAAGAGCTGTTTAATGCCAAGATAGAGATCAGTGCCCGTGTCTATGGAGAAACCACCCCCATCAGCAATCAACTCTTCTGCTTCATTAAAATTCTTATAACGGGGACCAAAGAATACTGGCAATCGAGCAATGGCCGGTTCCATCACATTATGAACACCCGTCGAGAATCCACCGCCGATATAGGCAATTTGCCCATACCAATATAATTGAGACAACTTCCCAATAGAGTCTACAATGATTACCCGTTCCTTAATTTGATCCGGATTTTTATAACCCAATCTTGCCGTGGTAAAATGCTTGGATTGAAAATAAGTTTCAGCATCAGAAACAATTCTTTCGCTGGGCTCATGGGGTACCCAAACCAAAGAAAGGTCATCAATTTCTCTCAATAAGCTAACAATAGATTCTAAGATTATTTGTTCATCTTCACTATGAATACTCCCTGCAAAAAGTCGCTTCGGTCGCAAAAGCACCGACTCTGTCCGCTCTGTGGTAAATTTATCTGCCTTATTTTTTACTTGGTCATATCGCGGATTTCCTAATACACGAACAATGGGCTTTCCAATTGGATATAAAATATTTTGCAGCCGTTCATGATCTTGATCTGTAATAGTATAAATTGCAGAAAAACAGCCATAAACATTCCGATAAAAATTTCGAATTCCAGGAGAAAGCTTGGATGTATTTTCTGAAAATCGCGCGGCAAATAAAGCGGAGTGAATGCCTAATGATCTGGATGCCCAAATCATATTGGGCCAAACATCGTAAGCTGCTAAGATTAATTTTTTAGGTTGAACCAGTCGAAGGCATTTTTTAACTACCCAAGGTAAATCAATCGGTAAATATATTTTACAATCAATATGCTCATCATTGACATTATTATACCCGGATGGTGAGAAGAAACTCACAATAGACAAAGCATGCGGTTCAACCTCTTTTAACCCGACCAAGACCGGTTTTACCTGTTCAAATTCACCATGAGAGGCAGCATGGAACCAGTAAATTGTTCTCCCTTTTCCTACATTTTCCATAAAGGATTTTAATTCTTGGTACGACCGCAGTCTGCCAATCATTCCATCTCGTATTTTTTTATTAAATATAGATCCGACTAATCCAAAAATGAGAAGGATAGGCAATATTATTAAATTATAAATAATCTTCCAATATATCATATTGCCAACACCTTTGATACAGCGGATGATACATGTTCAGGTTCAATCTTTGTCATACAATATTGTTTTTTGCGATAACATGGTGTACTACCGTTTTGAGAACAGGGACGACACCAAATATCTTCATTTTGGACAACCTGAGATTCCTCGAGGAATACACCGGCACCTGTTTCCCTTGAAGTGGGACCCAGCAACGTTATTGTAGGTATGCCTAATGCTTCACCTGCATGGAGGAATCCTGTGTCACTGCCTAGGACAAACTCTGCTTGACTCACGATTGCCAATGATTCTCTTAAATTTGTTTTACCATGAACATCAATCACAGTGGAATCTGCACTATTTTTAATCAAATCACAAATGTCATCGGTCACACCACCAATTAGCACAGGATGTAGGTTATATTTATTTACACAATCGTCTATCACTTTTGCATATTTCTCCCCACTCCAGCGTTTCTGCGCCCAAGCGGCTCCCGGGGTAATAACGAAATATTTTCCATCCATTTTTGATTTTCGCAGCAATTCACGCGCACTGTTCTTTTCCACATCCGAAACAAATAACTGTGTATTCTCTATCGAAAAATCACCTGGCAGTAAGTCAGCAATCGGTTCGTGAAGCCACGTGCGTACGGTAAAATCCGCAGCGAAATCATTTTTACGAAATGCAAATAATTTAAAGCGCCGCCATCGTGGTTTTTTTATATGCACATTCTTGGTTGTAACAAATCCTCTTCGAATAATCTGAGATCGTGTTGAATTATGGAGATCAATGGCCAAATCATAACCCATCATTTCCATCTCAAAACCGGTTTGGCGGAGTTTTGTATAACCCGCATCTATATCTAGGGCATGGACTTTATTTATATGGGGATGTCCCTCTAATAGGGATGCAAATTTAGAAAGGGTTATAAAATCAATTTGTGATTCGGGGAAATATTTTTTAAGAGTACCAACCACAGATGTGGTTTGGATAATATCTCCAATTGAACTGAAACGCAGGACCAGAATGGTCCGAGGAGTGGTCATTAAATCAGCCTGTGCGTTGTGCGTTAAAACTAATCAGGTCCACCATGGATTGCTTATACGGTGAATCCGGGTAAGGTGAAATGGCATCCAGTGCCTGGTGATTGAATTCCTCTATTTTTTGTTCAGCATAGTTGAAACCACCGGCAGAACTGACAATCTCTTTGAGATCATTCAAATTTGCGGTTGTCTTCTTTTTCAATGATAAAATCTTTTTAACTTGTCGCGTTTCCGTCCTCGAGAGTTTTTCATAAGTATGAATCAAGGGCAGTGTTACCATATTTCTTTTAATATCGGCGCCGATATCTTTCCCAGTTTGCTTTTCATTGCCCAATAAATCAAAAAGATCGTCTTTTACCTGAAAAGCCATTCCCAACTTTGTTCCATAAGTAACCATAGCTTTTCGATCTTTATCTTTTCCCGTTGATGTAATGGCGCCCAATTCACAGCTTGTAGAAATCAGTGAAGCTGTCTTCTGGTAGATCATGTCATAATAGACTTTTTCAGTCATGGATTTAGTCAGAGATTTTTCTATTTGGAGAATTTCACCGGCACTGAGTTTTTCCGCTGTATCGGCGATCAACTGCAAGGCAGAAAAATCTCTCAATCCAACCATATTGATGAGTGCTTTACTGAGCATAAAGTCACCCATAAGGACAGCGATTTTGTTTTTCCATACTGCTTTGATTGAAGGAAATCCTCGGCGCTTTTCAGCTTCATCCACCACATCATCATGAATGAGTGTTGCAATGTGGAGTAATTCAATCATTGCGGCAGCACGATAACTGTTGACTGTTGGCTGACCGCAAACACGGGAGGCCAAAATCGTCAGGACAGGGCGAATATGCTTCCCCTTATGCCTTAGGATGTATTTACCGATCAAATTGATCAAACGTACTTCAGAACGAAGTGCGTTACGAAATTCCTGTTCGAAGAGCTTTATATCCTCAAAGATCGGATCAGTAATATGTTTCAGTGATTTAAGGTCTTGTTTCACAGATGCAAATTACCCCTGTTTCTTTCGATTTACCAACCAACTCACACCAATACTAAATTCGTATAAAAGCATAAGCGGAATGGCCATAAGAACCAAACTCACAGGATCCGGTGGCGTAATAAATGCGCTCAAGACTAAAATGACTACACTTGCGTGGCGACGGTAATGACTCATGAATGCCGGTGTTAACAATCCGATAATCGATAAAATAAATACCAGCACCGGTAATTCAAATATGAATCCACTGCCTATCATAAGCCAAGTAATAAAGTTGAAATAATAATTAATAGAAAAATTATTCTGGATACCGCTCATTCCAACCGATGTGAAGAAATCCAAAGAAAAGGGAATGATAACCGTGTAAGCAAAAATGAGTCCGATCAAAAATGAGATATAGGTAAAAATAATTAAAGGTGCGGCGTATTTTTTTTCATTTAAATATAGTCCCGGCGCAATAAATTTCCATAATTGGTAGGTCAAGACTGGAATAGATAAAACAATACCACCAATCATAGCAATACCCCACTTTATCATAAACATACCCTGCACTTTAAGTACCTGCAAATCCATTGGAGAAGCTAAATCCTGGGTAGGGCGAATAAGAAATGCGATCAATTGGTCAATGAAGAAAAATGTGATGACAGCACCCAAAAGAACGGAACCAAGTGATTTGACTAATCTCCAACGAAGTTCTTCTAAATGATCAAGAAAATGCATTGAATTATGTTCTTCAGTCATTGCCATTCAACAATGTATTTGCCACTTCATGGGGAGATGCATTGGATATTTCCAAATTGAGAATAGATTCCTCCAATTTTGCCAATTTTTGCTGAGTCCAAAATTTCAAGAGCAATCGATCTTGAACCAAATTGAACACTCGTTTCCGATGTCTATCCAACTGTTTTTGGACCATTACACCTTTTTCTTCCATCACTTTAATAAAATCTTTTAACCCAATGTATAATTCTGAAATACCTGATTTTCTATCGGCAGATGTTGAGAATATTGGTGGTTCTAAATGTCCTTTTTGAGTAAAGGTATGGAGAATGCTTTGCAATGATTGCGCCAACCGGCCGGCCCCATCTCGATCGGATTTGTTTACTACAAACACATCGGCGATTTCGATAAGTCCAGCTTTCATGAGTTGAATCTCATCGCCAGATTCCGGCACCAACACAACTACAGTTAAATCCACCGCTTTGGCTACATCGTGTTCCCCTTGCCCTACACCAACTGTTTCGAGAATGACTACATCCTTGCCACTGGCGGCAAGCACATCACCAACATCCTGGGCTTTGCGAGCCAAGCCACCCAATTCACCATGGGAGCCCATACTGCGGATGAAAACATCATTATTCCAAATATAATGATTCATACGAACGCGGTCACCCAAAAGTGCACCACCAGTAAATGGACTTGTGGGGTCAATGGCTACTACGCCGACACTTTTTCCATCGGATAAAATTTGTTGAATTAACTGATCAGTAAGGGTGCTTTTTCCTGCGCCAGGCGGACCGGTAATACCTATTCTTAAAGTATCATTCGCATGAATGTGAAGATTGTGAAAAAACGAATCAGGTATATCGCCGTTATTCTCAATTTGGCTGATAACTCTCGAAAGGGTTCGGTGATCGTTCGATCGAATTCGATCTAGCGTATCAGAATCCATTTATGATGTCGTTTAGTTTAAGAGAATGCTTGACGAAAATCGTCAAAATTATAGATCTTAAGGTCACGATTTTCCCGCTTGACCAAGGCTTTATCCTCAAATAATTTTAAGGTGCGGGAAACTGTTTCTCGTGACGTACCTGCCATATTTGCGAGATCCTGTTGATAGGGTAAATTTTGGACAGTCACATGACCTCGTTTAATTGTCCCTAGTTCTTCTGCTAAACGAATGAGTGTAATACCAATCCGCTGTTCTGAATCACTGAGGGAAAGACTTTCAATTTGTTGGTCACTCTTCCGTAATCGCACTGCTAATTCTTCTAAAAGAGCGATGGCAATTTTTGGAAAGGTCTCAAGACAATCGAGAAAATCACTACGAGAAAGAGTTAAAACTTCTGAATGATCATTGGATACAATATTGGCTGATCGACCTTCCCCATCTAAAAGGGACATTTCTCCAAAAAAGTCACTTTCACTTAATATAGCGAGGATAACTTCTCTACCGTCATCACTGAGACGCGTAACCTTAACGGCACCTTTTGTAAGAATAAAAAATGTTTCCCCAGAACTTTCTTCTAAAAGAATCATCTGCCCTTTTTCATAAACGCGGGAAATCATTTTTTCCCCAATTTTGGTCAAATCAGTTTCATTAAGATCAGTAAAGATAGGGACTTTGCGTAGATGGTCGGCTTTATTCATTCCTGAAAATACTATAGATATAGGAATAAATGGTAACTCTAAAATTAAGACCTTTCAAGTTTTGTGTTTGTGATGAATGTCACAGTTCAATACAACATCTTTAATTTTTATCCTGATTTTTTCTTTTGGCAAAGTGCATAAAAAAAGAATAACTTCGCATCCGAAATTTTAAACATTATTTGAGGATTTAAATGGATAGACATCCACAACAAATTAAGCGCGAACGTCAGGACAAAAAACGACACGAATTCAACGTGGCAAAAATGTCCGAATTAAAAACAGCCATTAAAAATGTAATGGAATCCACTGACGCCACAAAAGCTGAAGGCCTTTATAAAAGTGCCGTCAGCAATATAGACAAAATGGTCAGTAAAGGTCATTTGAAGAAGAATACTGCCGCTCGTCGTAAATCACAGATTACGCGACACTTGAATTCTTTATCAGCCTAAAGTATTTAATAGATTATATACCATTCATCAAAAAACCCCCTGCAAATGCTGGGGGTTTTTGTTTTTAGTTAAATCTGTTTTATGAATGGAGTTACTCATAAAAACTTAATTGGGGATAACTCCCCGATTATTAAGAATCAGACACTTGGTAGTTCGGTGATTCTTTCATGATCTTCACCTCGTGAGGATGACTCTCCTTAACACCGGCAGAAGTGGTTTGAATGAATACCGCTTTACCATAAAAATCTTCGATATCTTTAGCGCCACAATATCCCATAGAGGATCGCAATCCGCCCATAAGTTGGTGAATCGAATTGCGGACAGAACCACGATAGGGCACCATCCCTTCAATACCTTCTGGTACTAATTTGGTCGCCTCGGCCCCTTCTTGAAAATAACGATCGCCACTCCCCTCTTGCATGGCACCTAATGAACCCATGCCGCGATAGGATTTATACTGACGACCTTCGAATAAAATAAACTCTCCGGGACTTTCATCCATGCCCGCTAACATTGACCCTAACATTACGACTTCGGCGCCGGCGGCAATCGCCTTCGACAGATCACCACTGTAGCGAATTCCCCCATCGGCAATAACAGGAATATCATGTTTCCGCGCTTCATCTACACAATTCATAATACCGGATAATTGAGGCATGCCAACACCGGCGACAATTCTAGTTGTACAACTGGCCCCGGCACCAATCCCAACTTTTACACAATCTACCCCTGCGTCAATAAGTGCTTTTGTTCCCTCGCCTGTGGCCACATTTCCCGCAATCACTTGAAGGTCACCCACAGACTTTTTAATATTTCTGATGGAATTCAATACGCCGGCTGAATGACCATGAGCGGTATCGATGACAATGACATCTACATCCGCATCGGCCAAAGCTTGGGCCCTTTCCATGGCATCACCACTTACACCTAAGGCTGCACCAACCCGGAGACGACCTTTATCATCTTTACATGCGTTAGGAAAATCTTCTTTTTTCTGGATGTCCTTCACCGTGATCAACCCTGCTAAGTTCCCATTATCATCCACTACGAGGAGTTTCTCAATGCGGTGTTCTTGGAGCACTTCTTTTGCTTCATCCAACGTTGTACCTTGAGGAACAGTTACCAAATTTTCTGCCGTCATTCTATCACGAACGAACAATTTGTCATCGGTCTCAAAACGGATATCGCGGTTGGTGATTATGCCAATCAATTTCCCCCCATCCACAACGGGCAATCCACTGATGTGGTAATTGGACATAACCGTTTTTGCATCTTTAATTGTTTTATCCGCTGACAAAGTTACGGGATTCATAATCATACCACTCTCAGATCGTTTTACACGATCTACCATGAGCACCTGATTTTCGATGGATAAATTTTTATGGATAATTCCAATCCCGCCTTCACGGGCCAAAGCTACGGCCATATCGCTCTCGGTTACTGTATCCATGGCGGCGGACAATAACGGAATATTCATGGAAATACTTTTTGTCAAGCGCGTTTGTAAATTGACATCCCTTGGGAGAATGTGGGATTCCTGCGGTACGAGGAGTACGTCGTCAAAGGTTAATGCTTGAATAAATGGTGGTCGATTTTTCATAATGCTAAAGTAGTTTGATGCGCTTCTGCACGCTATTTACAATTTTTCTGGATTGAATCAATGTGTTAATGGTTTGAATATCATCGGCTAAGGCGTGATCTTTTTCGGTTAAAACATGGTGTCGTTTCAGTAGGTTCATTACAGGGATGAGCCCATTGCCAGAGGATATTTTTTTATGAAAACGATGGTTCACATTTCCAGAGACTAAAATTTCAATCGCTAAAATAATACTTACATTGGCAAGGATGCGTAAACACTTTCGCCCGGCCCAAGGCGCCATACTGACAAAATCTTCTTGTCCTGCCGAGGTCGAGATTGAATCTACACTGGCGGGATGAGACAACGTTTTATTTTCTGATGCTAAAGCTGCCGCTGTTACGTGCGCCAACATAAAACCCGATTCTAAACCGGGGTTCATAGCACCGAACATTGGGATTCGGTCGCCGATTCCCCTCATAAAATAATTGACGCGGCGCTCGGCGATAGCGCCAATCTCAGCCATTGCAATGGATAATGTATCCAATGCTTGGGCAATCGGCTCGGCATGAAAATGGCCGGAATTCATGACATCTCCATTTGGAAAAACCAAGGGATTGTCCGAAATAGAATTCACTTCATTGTTGATAGTTACTTCCCCATTACTAAAAATTTCACGGCTTGAACCGTGGACATGGGGAATACAGCGAATACAATAAGGATCCTGAATACGGCCACAGTCATCGTGAGATTGAACAATGTCACTTCCTTTTAACAGATTGTATACATTGGTAGCCGAAGCCACTTGTCCTGGATGTTTTTTCAATTTATGTATCTTGGGTATAAACACAACCCGGGTGGATAAACTGGCTTCGGCAGAAAGGGCGCCTGCAATATCTGCCGTCTCTAAAATTTTATGCGATTCAGATAAAGCACGGATTCCCAAAGCGGTGGACACTTGGGTTCCGTTGATGAGACTTAAGCCCTCTTTTGCCTCAAGAATGGTGGGTTCTAAATTGGCTTCTTTTAAAGCCAGCAAGGCGGGCATTATGCGATCTTGAAAATGGACATCCCCCTCGCCTATCATGGCTCTTGCCATGTGGGCTAAGGGTGCCAAATCACCGGATGCGCCCACGGATCCTTGTCTTGGAATAACAGGTAAAATATCGTGATTTAACATTCCTACCAACAGTTGAGCCAACTTTGGCCGAACGCCACTATACCCTTTGGCCCATGTCATGAGTTTCAACACCATGGTAATGCGCGTCACGCCTAAATCTAATGGTTTACCCACACCGCAAGCATGGGATCGGACCAAATTAAGTTGAAGTTGTTTGAGGTCATCGGGACCAATAGAAACAGTGCTAAGTTTGCCAAAGCCCGTATTTACACCATAGACCTGTTGACCGGAAGATATGATTTTTTTTAAAACTTTGTGGGAATCGCGAATCGCTTTTTTGGCCTCGGGGCTGAGGCTAACGCGGGTAGGACCATCCAACAATGGCGCAAGATCTTGCCAATGAATTGAATGCTGTGAAATACGTAGTCTACCCATCGAGCAATTTAAAACTTTTTATGAATATTGAACAAGAATAGTGACATGAATAAAATGAAAAAAATCTGCACAGTATTAAACAGTATCCAAGGGACTTTTTACAGCCAACGGTCCTTTTTTCATAACGTGGGTGTAAATCATCGTCGTACGTACATCTTTATGGCCCAGCAATTCCTGAACGGAACGAATATCATATCCGTTTTCCAATAAATGCGTGGCGAAAGAATGGCGAAATGTATGGCAACCGGCCTGTTTATGAATCTCTGCATTTCGAACAGCCTTTTTAACCGCACGCTGAACATTGGACTCATGAACATGATGTCGCCTAACAATTCCAGAAATCGGGTCTTTACTTAGCGATTTTCCCGGAAATAAAAAATACCAACCCAACTCTTTACCGGCATTGGGGTATTTATTTTCAATAGAATATGGAATAAATGCGCCGGGGACATCATTCTTTTGGTCTGATTCATGCAAATATGCGACCCGGTCCATTTGGTATTTGATTAAATCTCGCAATGATTCGGGAAGCATGGTTACGCGATCTTGTTCTCCTTTACCATCTCTAACCACTATGAGGTTTTGATCAAAATCTACATCTTTTATTCGAAGCTGTAAACATTCAGAAATTCGCACCCCTGTACCATATAACAATTTCACCACCAATGCATTACGACCTTCTAACTGGGCAATGACCTTTTTGGCTTCATCTTGTGAAAAAACGGTTGGTACTTTTCGGGATCGTTTTGCAATGACAAAGTTTTTTGAATCACCCAGGTCTTTATTGATTACATGTCTATATAAAAATAGGACGGCATTTCTTGCCAAATTTTGGGTAGAGGCAGACACATGTTTTTCTTTTGCCAAATAAGTTAAATACGCATTGAGTGCATCTCCATTCAGCTTTTCAGGATGGGTTTTATTATGAAAAAGAATATACTGTTTGATCCAATGCTTATATGTTTTTTCGGTACGATAGCTGTAATGCCGTAATCGGATTTTATCGCTGACTTGTTCTAATAATTTTGACATAGTTTTTTATATGAATTAGTCCCTAATATTTATGTGGAATTTAACATATGGATACTTTAATACAAATACAGTATAGTGCGCTTAATTCGGTCGCTATATTGCATATTAGCGGCATAATAAGTAGTTAGGCATCAAAAGGAGAACGAAATGAAAACTGAACTAAAGCAAAACGAGAAAATCATCAAACAGGGCGCCGGAAACCTGCAAAGGGGACTTGAGACTGTAGGTGGGAAGTTGTACCTGACCAATCAACGCCTCGTATTTGAAGCACACAAGATGAACATTCAAGGAGGCAGTACGGAAATCAACGTTTCCGACATACAATCTTCTGAGAAATGCTGGACGAAATTCTTAGGGTTTATTCCGCTCATGCCGAACTCACTTGCGGTATACACAAAGGCAGGTAAAGAGTATCGTTTCGTGCTCTTTGGCAGGGGCGCTTGGGCGGCAGCAATAGACGCAAATAAGAATGCCTAACAAGGCGCTGCACTGGACGGGAATTCCGCTGCGCTCCATCCCCGCCAGTGAGCTTGGTCGTTAGAAAGCAAAAGAATATGAGTGAAAAAATTTATAAAATTATAAAAATAATTGATTTGGAAGCAGTTGTTTGGTTAACAGGGTTGTCTTTGTTGGCATTCTCAAATCCATATAACGAAAGCCATTTTACTTTATTTTTTCCAGCAATTTTATTTGATATTCAAAGCCCTGGTTACAATCTTGGTCACTCTATTTCCCATTTTTTTCACGGAAATATTGTATCATCAATCAACGCACATCCTTTGGGAATTATAACAATTTTTATTTTACTTGGTCGGTCTTTTTATCTTTTGAAAAGGCCATTATTTAACACAACAACGAAAAGGAAAAAACAATGGCAAACATAATGCAACTACTTCCAGATTTGGAAGGCGACGAACAGGTCTTTGTGCAAGGACTAATCAAAGAAATGGATGATGACAAAGCACAAATGTTCGCAAACACATACCGATCACGACGAAAGGACCCAACTACATTATTGTTGGTTTCTTTGATTGGTTTTATTGGGATAGCTGGCATCCAACGATTTATGGTTGGACAAACGGGGATGGGGTTACTTTATCTCTTTACTGGCGGTCTTTGTGGAATTGGGACAATAGTGGATATTGTTACGGCAAAGAAAATTGCTTTTTCACACAATCAAGCACAAGCACAACAGGTGTCTGTAATGGTAAAAGGTTCATAGACAAGTCAAATTGCTTTCTAACCCTCACTCCACCGGACGGCTAAACTTGGCGGCGTAACTAATGATTTTTGATAAAATAAAGTTTTGTGTTTTTACAAATGCACCGTTCTTGGATTCGCCGTCCGCCGGTGAGTTTATTCGTTGGCAAGCACTAGTCATTTAAAATAAGGAAAGGAAACCTATTATGAAAAAGAACATCATATTATCTTTTGTAATTGCTTTAATACTGGGATGCGCCGGCAGTATGCAAAAGATTAGTTTTGATATGAATCTTGACCAAGTAGAAAGACCAAAAGATGCGAAGGAACGATTTGGTGAAATAAATACCACTGTTGTTGATAGTTTAGGAAAACAATATCTGAACTTTGAAGACGACTTAATAAAAGCGCAATTTTTATTTGGATATTCCCAAATTGGTCTTCTGTTAGAAAATAAATCAGAACACACAATGAAGATTAATTGGGACAATGCAGCTTGGATTAGTCCTTCGGGAAATTCAAGTCGTGTAATTCATTCTGGTGTAAGGTTGATGGATAGAAACTCCCCACAATCTCCGTCAGTAGTTGTTAGAAATGGAAAATTATCTGACATTATTATACCTTCTGATAATATTTATTTCGAAAGTGGACAATATGGTGGCTGGCGATATCTTGGTTTAATTCATCACACAAGCGTAATGACAATGGATATGCAGGCTGAATTATCAAAGGCGAAAAGTCAAGTTGGGAAAACTTGTGGTGTTTTACTACCTATCGAAATTGAAGGGGTTCAAAACGATTATATTTTTACTTTTGCGATCGGTGAAGCGACCATAAAAGATAGGTATTAAACGATGCTTGCCAACCCCCACTGCACTGGACGGCTAAACTTGGTAGTGTGATTTTATGAATTTTGTAATTATGAAGAATTGTGGTTTAATTATATGTGGTGAAATTACACCGCCACCCAATGAGTTTATTCATTATATGTTAATAAAGGAATTATAATCGATGGAAGCTGGTAAAAGAACAATTAGAGATATATTCAACAGGGGCAGGAATTTAGAAATCCCCTTTTTTCAGAGAGCTTATGTTTGGGGTGAAGAACAGTGGCAACGATTTCTTGAAGATATGATTTCGGTGTCTCAAGAAAATGAACCATATTTTTTAGGTTCTATAATTTTAAAGCAACAAGAGACAACATCAGATAATGATTCAAAACTAACTGTTATTGATGGACAACAAAGGTTAACAACTCTGAATATTTTTTTAAAAGTTCTCTGTTTATTACAGGCGAAAAATAATGAGTTTGAAGACACATTTAAAAAGCAACGAGATAAATCGATAATTTTACTACACAATCACAATAATATATATTCCTTTAATAAAATTGTTGAGTTGGAAAACTTGGATGAAATAGAAGGAAACGAAAACGATAAAATTATTGGTGCATATAATTTCTTCAAAACTAAAATGAATATTGAAAACAGTAATATTGATTTTTTTAATATTTTAGATAACATCTTATTTGTCGGGATAGATTTAGGATATGAAGAAAACGAACAACAAATTTTTGATACAATTAATTCCTTGGGTGTTCGCCTTACAACTGCTGAATTATTGAAAAATTACTTTTTTGATAGAGATGATTTAGAATCTTATAAAGTTTATTGGAAAGATTTATTTGAAAAAGACGATGAAACAAAAAACTATTGGGACAAAGAAATAACAACTGGAAGATTGCGACGGACTTTTATTGACTTATTTTTACATTCATATTTACAAATAAAAATACAAGACGCAAATATTAAAGTAAACGCAAAAGACAAAAAAGAATATTCAAAAGTTGAAAAATTATTTGAGTCTTATAAAAGTTTAATTAAAAATTATAAAATCAACAGGAAAGAAATCTTAATAGAAATCAAAGAATATGCTTTGTTATTCAAAGAAAATTTTGATTTTGAAATTATCAATAGTGAATTAACAAATGAATTCGGGATTGAACGAATTAATGCAATAATTTTTGGGTTGGATACTTCAACTTTGCTTTCTTATTCGCTCTTTGTTTTGCGAAATGTTGAAGACCATGACGAACAGAAAAACCTATTTGAAATAATTGAATCCTACATATTAAGAAGGATGGTTGTCCGTGCAAATACAAAGAACTATAATCGCCTTTTTACTGAAAGTCTTATATCGAACAAAATTCTATCGAAAAATAGTTTTATAAGCCATATTGAAAAAAATGATGAAAAAGTAAATTATCTACCAAATGATAATGACTTATTCGAAGGGTTTCATAATTCAAAATTAATTAATAAACAATCAGCTGGTATTTTATATTTTATTGAATCCAAAATCAGAGATAGAACAAAACAAGCAACACAATTATTAGGGATTGGTCGTTACAGCCTTGAACATTTAATGCCGAAAAAATGGGAAAACAATTGGGATAATTTGGAAACCAAAGATGAAAAAGATTTCAGAAATAAAAAATTGTTAACTTTAGGAAATTTGGCAATAATCACACAATCTCTCAATGCCTCAATTAGAGATAGTGGTTGGAAAACTAAATTAAGTGGAAGTGGCGATAATGCTGGATTGAAACACTTCTCATCTGGTATAGAAACATTATTACCTTATTTAGACATAGAAGATTGGGATGAAAATCAAATTGAGAAAAGAGCGGGGTATTTATTTAATGAAGCCAAAGAAATATGGTCAGTAAATTAACATATAACCCCCACTCCACCGGACAATGAAATTTAAAACTGGTGAGTTTTGGCGCTTTTTCTGGCTTGTCTTTCTCGTTGTCTCACTTGGTTACGCTTGGTACTCTTTCTATGCCCCTTCCAACAACGTCGCTTGGGCAGACGACTACAGGTCGGCTCAACAACAAGCTTCCAAATCTGGCAAGCCTATCATCATTTTCTTCACGGGCAAGTGGTGCGTTCCTTGTCGGATCATGAAACGCAAAGTCTGGTCCGACGAGCAGGTGACGGCTATGGTCAATGCAGCATTTATCCCTGTAACAATAGACGTGGATGATCCTGACGCGGCCGCAGTGTTGAGTCGTTACCGCGTGAGCATGACGCCAATCACCATCATCACTGACCCACAAGGTAATGTCCTGCAATGGAAAAAAGGGGGAATGAACAAAGCTGAATTTCTCGAGTGGCTCGGAAATAATATATCCCTCACTCCACCCCCGGACGGCAATGAGAATTAGGAATTAATGCCGCCGGTGAGTTTATTCGTTAAAAAGCAGAGGAAAAACAGCTATTAGTCCCGAACACATTAGGATTGTCGCCGTCATCTATCTGAGCTCACTTATTCCACTCGTTCTCGTGTCGGTGTTGCATCAGAAGCAGCGCATCCCATCTTGGGTGCTTCCATTTTACGGAGCTTGCTTTGCAACCTGTGCAATAGGGTGGGAACTCTGGTTTACCTATGGTTGGGTCGCCGGAGATTCTGTCGACCTTCGGCGCGCACCAGCTTTGAGTGCAGCAATTCCGATTCACCTGAATTGGATTCTCAATTCTCTTGCAGATGCGGGGTCCATCTGCCTGGTTGGCCTCTTGCTAGTATGGCGGTTTTTCGGTGATCCTGCATCAGTATTCGTCCGCTGGCATTGGGGGGCATTCCTGCTTCTCTTAATCTGGTTTCTTGGGCAAAATATTTTTGTTGAAATGTTTCTCTACCATGATCAGGTTGCTGTGGGAAAGCCATTGTCTTGGGCGCCTTTCGCCCCAACAGGCCCTTGGTTAAATCCCACGCTATTCGAGTTTAACGGCCGGACCATTACCTTTCAGGGGCAACTTCCATGGCTTATAATGACGCCACTCTTCTGTGGATCACTGGTACTCTTTTTTCGGGGAAAAACCCGCCGTAGATCCAGCGATGGTTCACTTTCTGTCTAAGAAACGGTTGCAGTTGAACCACAAATTCGTTACAAAACCGTGGGTTAGGGTAGCTCATCATTCATCGTGCTATTCTCAAATGCAATTTAAAACGGTGATGTTTGTACTAATCACAATGGAAAACAAAAATTTAATTAAATCGTTATCCAGTTGACTTAAGAGTGAATCCGCAATAACTTCGCCGCCCGAAACAAAAGGAAAACTAAATTAATGGACAGACATCCACAACAGATCAAACGCACCCGTCAGGACAAAACCCGTCACACACGGAATGTCGCTCGATTATCAACGCTAAAAACTGCCGTCAAAAATGTACTGAACACTACAGATAAGGCCGAGGCAGATAAATTGTATGCAAATGCTGTAAGCACCATCGACAAGATGGCGAGCAAGAATATGATTCATAAAAATACAGCAGCCCGACGTAAATCGCAGATCACCCGTCATTTAAATTCGCTTAGTTAATTGTAATACCCTGCTTCTTGTCCGCCGGCAGGCGGGCGTCAAGCTCAGCTTGACAGTTTTTTTTATTAAGAAATATTCCGCCTGATAAATATTACCGTGTAAAAACAAGTACGGTTTTTTCTTGCAGAAGAAACGTTGTCTGAGTTCCCGCACCATTACGGGAACGAGTTTGTTTCTTCTAAAAACCGGACGAAGGTTTAGGAAAAATTTATCCAGCTGTGATTTTTTGGTTCTTTTGTATCAGACAAAAGAACAGATATATAAATCACAAACCATTCGCCTGTTTGTTTCATTGTAGGCCAAAAAGGCGCGGCAATCACCAAAAAAGTGAGTTTACTTCGGTTTTGTGGAACCTCGCAATGTCAGGATTATTATTACATACCTTTTTCGCCAATGGCGAAAATCCCTCCACCGGCAGGCGGGCGTCAAGCTAAGCTTGACAGAGTTTGATTATTTATCCAGAATCTGGTAATTCGGTGCTTCTTTAACAATCCGTACTTCGTGCGGATGACTTTCTTTTGATCCTGCTGCAGTAATTTTAACAAATTTCGCATTTTCAGTAAATTCTGAAATTGTCTTTGCACCGCAATATCCCATCGAAGCGCGAACTCCTCCGAGCAACTGGTGAATGGTATTTCTTATGGGTCCACGAAATGGCACAATACCTTCAATCCCTTCCGGCACCAATTTAGACGGTTCGGAATTTTCCTGAAAATATCGATCGCCGCTGCCTCTTTTCATTGCGCCAAGCGATCCCATTCCACGATACGATTTATATTGCCTTCCTTCAAATAAAATGGTTTCTCCCGGACATTCTTCTGCGCCTGCAAGCAAACTACCTAGCATGACCGTATCCGCGCCGGCCGCCAATGATTTGGCGATATCTCCACTATACCGGATTCCGCCATCAGCAATAACAGGTATATTTTTTTTCTGGGCTGATTCCACGCAATTCAAAATAGAGGAAAATTGCGGAAATCCTACGCCTGCAATAATCCGAGTCGTACAACTTGCACCTGCGCCAATCCCAATTTTTACAGCGTCAACACCGGCATCAATCAATGCTTTCGTACCTTCCGGCGTAGCAACATTTCCGGCAATTACTTGAGTCGATTTAAACAATTTCTTCAACTGTGCAACTGCATCCAAAATTCCTTTGGAATGACCATGCGCAGAATCAAGCACAATGACATCTACTTCTGCAGATTCCAAGGCTTGGGCTCTTTCAATCAGATCATTTCCAACCCCCACTGCAGCGCCAACCCGCAGACGGCCTCCGTCATCTTTACACGCATGGGGAAACTGTTCCTTTTTCTGGATATCTTTAACCGTAATAAGCCCAACAAGCGTTCCACGTTTATTTACAACTAATAATTTTTCGATCCGATGTTTTTGCAGAATAATTTTTGCTTTTTCTAAGGTAGTTCCAACCGGAACTGTTACTAAATTTTTGCTGGTCATTCTATCTCTGACTTTTAGATTCAAATCAGTTTCAAATCGAATATCTCGATTCGTTAAAATACCGATGAGTTTTTTTCCTTTCACTACCGGAAGCCCGCTAATTCTGTAATGGGCCATTAAATCGCGAGCTTCTCCAATGGTTTTTGTTTCACCAAGAGATATCGGGTTTTGAATCATACCGCTTTCGGATCGTTTTACTTTGTCAACCATCGCAATTTGATCTTCGATACTCAAATTTTTATGTATAATACCTAGTCCACCTTCTCTCGCCAAGGCAATCGCCACTTTCGATTCTGTTACCGTATCCATGGCAGCGCTTAAAATGGGAATGTTAAGAGATATTTTATTGGTGAGGCGCGTGGTAATGTCCACCTCCTTTGGAAGGACAGATGATTTTTGCGGTACCAGCAAAACATCGTCAAAGGTTAATGCAAGTTCAAATGGAGGTTGATTGCTCATAATTATTTCACCCGTATTGTTTTAGTTACTGTTTTTAATAGATCGCCTTGTAGGATGAGGTTTGCTATAGTTTCCATGTCTTTTTGAAGCGGTCTGTCTTCTAACCTAAATTTGATATGTTTCTTCAATAATGCGACAGCTTTACCGGTTCCTGCGCCGGGTTTTTTCTTGGAATGAAACACAGCCGTAACTGTCCCTGACACCAAGCATTCAATCGCAAGTATTTGGGCGACATTTCGAATAATTCTTAGACACTTCCTCCCCGCCCATGGAGCCATGCTAACCATATCTTCTTGTCCGCCGGATGTTGTAATGGAATCTACTGAAGCCGGATGTGCAAGTGATTTATTTTCGGAAGCAATTGCCGCCGCCGTCACGTGGGCCATCATAAAACCGGATTCAATTCCAGGATTTGAAGTAATAAAAGGTGGAACATCTTCGCCAATTCCTTTCATAAAATGATGAATTCTTCTCTCTGAAATTGCACCGATTTCTGAGATGGAAATAGCCAACATATCCAATGCCTGCGCAACGGCCTCTGCATGAAAATGCCCAGAACTGATTGCCTCTTCGTTAGGAAAAATTAGCGGATTATCGCTCACGCTATTGGCTTCATTTTCAATAATGTCCACGACGGCGTTGAACAATTCCCGAGATGCGCCGTGAATATGCGGAATACAGCGAAAACTGTATGGATCTTGGATAACCCCGCAATCCGCATGCGATTGGACGATTTCGCTCCCTTTAAGCAAGTTTACGATGTTCTGTGCAGATGTAATCTGTCCTGTATGTTTTTTTAGCCGATGAATCTTAACAGCAAAAACGTGTTTAGACGAAAGGCTTGCTTCAACTGATAGAGCTCCCGCAATATCTGCAGATTTTACAATACGGCTTGCCTCGATGACCGCCTTCAGTCCAATCGCTGTTGAAACCTGGGTTCCGTTCACGAGGGAAAGACCTTCCTTAGCGTGCAGTTCCAATGGCGGACGACCTGCTTCTTTAAGCGCAACCATTGCCGGCATAATTCTATCAAGAAAATGCACTTCACCTTCGCCAATTAACGCAAGCGCCATGTGCGCAAGCGGTGCAAGATCTCCACTGGCGCCGACCGAACCCTGTTTTGGCATAAGAGGCAATATGTCATGATTCAGGAAAAATAAAAGTTGATCCGCTACGTCAAGCCGGACTCCACTGTATCCCTTTGCAATTGTCATGATTTTCAACACCATCGCTAGTCGTGTAATTCCTGTGTCAAATGGTGAACCAACTCCAGCGGCGTGGCTACGGACTAAATTCAATTGAAGCTGTTGCTGGTCCTCGAGCTTAATGGGAATATCGCTCAATTTTCCAAATCCGGTATTGACTCCATACACCGGTTTCCCGGAGGCAATAATATTCGAAAGTGTTTTATGGGAATTGCGAATGGTTGATCGAGCAGAACCCGCAAGAGAACATTTTCGGGGAGCGCATAAAAATGATTCAAAATCCGCATACGCGAAGGAACGGTCTGAAATCGATAGGTTCGCCATCGGCTAATTTACCGAGAAATTTTCTTCATCGCAAAGACAGAGAAGGATCAGGATTGGGAAATAACTAACACTTCAATTTGCTACATTTGAATTTCTTTTGGATCCGTAAACACCGTCATTTGTACCGGAATTGAATCACTAAAATAAGAGCCGTACCTTTTTTGAACAATCCGTTCATCTGTGACGATAAAAATACCTGAATCTGAAATGGTACGAATCAATCTCCCGAATCCTTGCCGAAAGCGAATCACCGCTTCGGGAACAGAATATTGCATAAAAGAATTTTTTCCTTCAGAGCCCAACAGTTGTGAATAGGCTTTTACCAATGGCTCGCTCGGTACATCAAACGGAAGCTTGGTAATGATTAAAATTTCCAGTAAATCGCCTGGCAAGTCTAACCCCTCCCACATGGCATCGGTTCCTAGTAGAATTCCATTGGGAGTTTGTCTGAGTCCACGAACCAATCCTGCATGTGAGCTCCGCGCTGTTTGAGCTAAAATCGGCATGTCTCTCCCACCTTCGAAACCCTTTAAAAGATCCGTTGTATCATTTAATCTTTTCCTTGAGGTAAATAGAACTAACATCCTTTTATTATATGTTTTATGGCATTCATAAATGATGGATGCAATTGCCTCTGCAGATGAACCTTGCGCTCCGCTATATTGATAATATTTCACCTGATCGCTATAATGGAATGGACTTGGAAACACCCGTGTTTCTACTGAATTGATTCCGGGTCGGTCTAAACCGGTGCGGTGTAGTAAATACTCAAACGATTCTTCAACCTGAAACGAAGCGGATGTTAAAACAGACGCCCGAATTTGTTTAAAAAACCCCTCGCTTATATCTTCAGCCACATCTACCGGTGCACCTTTGACCGAAATAATAATTTGCTGTGTATTTTGCCCTCGTATAATTCCTTCATACCAATACACCCAATCATCTTTTTGAGATTGGGTTAATAGAATAAATCTAGTGAGACCGTCCGTTGCTTTTTCAATCGCCATGTCCATGACTTGGTGAATCTCAAGATAATCAGCTTTTTCTGGATCAATTTCATTCAATTCACCTTTAATTCTAGCCAAAATATCCAGCAATTCCTTGAATGACCTTTGAATAAAACTCAATTCCTGATGGTAATTGGTAAATTCTTCCACAGGGTTTTGAATAATAAATGATTGAGAATATCGCGCTTCCGGATTCATTTTAGGAGAAACTTCTGATTGAATTGCTTCAAAAAACTGTTTTACTGCTTCCCTAACATCTGAGAGAGTTTCGCCAAGATCCGATATTAACGTGCCAAGGTTGTGATGCATTTGCCCCAACAACTTTAGTTTACTACTCCAGCGAAGACTTCCAGGACGACCGGGATCCATTTTATCCAGCGCACTTCTTAATTCATATTCACCCAATTTAACAGTGAATTGCCCGTAGGCAACATTTACAAGATTATGTCCTTCATCAATTAAAACTGTATCGTAAGCTGGTAAAAACCCGGGAGATTCAACTTCAGCCAAAAGCAATGCATGGTTGACAACAATAAGTTGGGCATCGTGAACTGCCTGTCGGATCGGACCGAAAAAACATCCTTGATGTCTGACACACAATCGTCCGGTGCAAAAACCCGCTTCGCTTTGCACAAGTGAATATATTCTAGAGGAAGCAAAGGAATTCCAAAATCCTGAACATTCGTCCATATCGCCGGTCGAAGTCCAGTGCAACCATACAATCAAAGGCAGCAATCCTTCTGCCTCTCTTTTTTTCAAAAATCGGGACGGTTCAGACAAAAGCCAGCTGAGTCGCGTTTTACATAAATAATTTCCTCTCCCCTTTAGCACAACAGCAAGAACCTCCGTATCCAGCGCATTGGCCAGCATAGGAAGATCTTTTTGAAAAAGCTGTCCCTGCAGATGTCGCGTATAGCAGGAAATAATGACCGGTTTATGGTCCGGATCTGCCTTGGCTGATTTCAACGCAGAAAACAAGTAGGCAAAAGATTTGCCGAGTCCGGTTCCGGCTTCAGCGATTCCGATCCCGCCTTTTTGGAACGTTTCACCTATAAATTGGCTGTAACTTACCTGAGTCGGCCGGTTTTCGAATGCTTCAACGACTCCACTCAAACTCCCATTTTCTGCAAATACATCCTCTACAGAAACAGTATCTAAGTTAGTTTCACCGTCATAATGAAATATATTGGTTAGACGAGGGCGATCTACATTGGATTTCATCAATCCATTTTTTAAATCACCTGCCTTTGTAAGTGCGGATGCAAGAGATGCAAATAAACGGCTATTGGGAAGACCCGAATCCAACACGGCATTAAGCTTAGACACTACATCCAGCGGATAACTTGCCGCTTCTTGCACCAAATCCTGAAATGCAAACCCGGTATTCATGGTATCAGATTCTGCGCGGTGTGCACCTGCGGATGATCGATTAAAATATTCCGCGAGAGCACTCAAGTTATGCGTAGGCTGAAAATAGAGAAAAGTTCGGCTCAGTTGAAGCGTATCATATAAGTCATTTTCCGGCTCAGGAAGATCGTACCTGTTAGCGAGCACACCCAAAAAATCAATATCAAAATGAATATTGTGCGCAACCAATGGATGATTCCCAATGAATTTAAATAAATCAGACACCATATCTTTTTCGTAAGGAGCGTCAATAAGCATTTCATCCGAAATTCCCGTAATTCGAGTGATGAAATGTGGAATCGGTCGCTTGGGGTTGATTAAGGTTACATACGAATCTTTCACTTCGCCATTTTCAAACAAGACTGCAGCAACTTCAATGATTCTATCATCTTCGGAACTTAGCCCGGTGGTTTCAAAATCGAAGGCAACGTAATTTGATAAATCAAGCTTTTCTAATAGGGTAGATGTATCCACAGAATTCCTTATGCAAAAAGTATTTTAAGATAAAAAAGAGGGTTAGCAAGATCCTTACGTGGAATCTCATTCGCAAGCATACCGGAAATGATATTCCGAACTTTTACATTTCGCGTGGCACGATTCATAACAAAGTTTAACAGAAAGCGCGATTTTGCAAGTTTTTGAAGTTTATAACTCACCCTTAACTCAGAACCTATTTCATCCCAAAGTTGGGTATCATATTCTTGTAAAACCGCTGAACTGAAATTGTTACTGGCTTTGGCCTTTTGTGCCGTTTCTGCCGCAAATTTTGCACTTACAAGCGCATTGCCGATTCCCTCTCCCGTAAAGGGATCGACCAATCCGGCCGCATCGCCAAGGAGCATAAATCCATCCCCATGATTTGGCCTGCGAATGCTACCCAGCGGTAGATTCCACCCGACCGGTTTTTCCAATGGCTTTGCATCGGCGAACCGTTCTTTGAAATACGGAGAAGCCGTTACATCATCCAAAAGATTCGCCAAATTCTTTTTTTTCTTCTTCACATCATCTTTTGATAATCCAAGCCCGATATTCGCTTTATTTCCGCCGGCAGGAAAAATCCAAAAATAACCCGGATTCACCTCGTCAACATAATGTAATTCGATTTGGTCTGTCAGGTTTTTCACTCCTTCGTAATAACACCGAATTGCTACAGATGTATGTTCCATATCCATATTATACAATCCTAATTTCCTCGAAAGAATCGAGTTAAATCCGTCAGCGCCAAAAACTATATTTGCCCGAATCTCTTCATCCGAACCGTCGTTTTGACACCCAATTATTCCAGTAACATTTCCATTTTCAACCAGAACATCCTTTACTGAAAAATTTTCCCGTATTTCTGTTACATTTTGTGCTTCCTGAAACAAAAAGTGATCGAATATTTTTCGAGGAATTACAAATCCTTGCCTAATGTGATTTGTGTTCGGAGAGTCCTTTAATTCGAGATCAAACTGTTTGTGATTTGGACTCCCAAACGTGATCCGTCGGATCGGTGCGCCTTCTAGGTTTTGCAGAGATTCTAATAAGTCAAGTTCTCTTAGAATTCGGATAGCTTTTCCTGATAACGCATCGCCACAAACTTTATCTCGTGGGAAAGTGGCTTTATCTAGAACAATGGTTTTTAATCCGGCTTTGTGACAATACAAAGCTGCTGTGGCGCCTGCAGGACCACTTCCAACAATAATGACATCAAACATGAATTAGTCCGATTCTAATTCGTCAAAATCTACCCGAAATGAAGGATACACTTCATCGGTCTGGAAATAGGTTATTTTTCTCAATCCGTAAAAAACAACTGCCAACGGAATTAAAAACCATGGAAACCGAATTGAAAGAAACATAGCCGGTACAAATACACCATACATCCGTGCACGTTGAATGTGCCTTACGTGAGCCGGAAAAATCAGTGCAACCAAAATGAATGGAATGAAAATCGCCGAAACGGTGCTAATCATAGGATCATTTTGACTAAACCCGGCAAAGCATGAAAAAGACAAAAGTATTAGAACCGAAATCAATATCCCAACCTGATCTATTTTTGGCGGAACTGTTTTTTTATCCGATTCGAGTTTGATTTCAATGGAATACACTAACCACGCTGCCAAAAAGTATGCCAAATAAGCCCCTCCAGAAAATAGGTACTTGATATTGAATTCAAATGTAGCAAATCCCGAAATAAACAGAATTGAACCGGTAAGGGCATAAAACAATATCCCCCTTGCCGATACAATGGATTGGGGAAATTTCGGAAACTTTGAAAGCATTGCCGTCCCTATTCCACCTCCAATTAAAAATATTAAAAGTGGAATTGAAAAAGTGGACATGTCCCAGTAGAAATATCTATCATCAGCGGCAAACACAACATTCGCACCGCTCAGAACCATTAGCCATCCGGAAATCCACCGTTCAGGATTCCACTGTAGTATCGGCTTCAAAAAGGCCATAGCGTCCCGTGCTTGTGCATAACGGGAAGTGTTTTTAGGGAATAATCTTTCGAGAATCATTTCTTATTTTGAAATACCTTTATCAAAACTGAAACCAACATCAGGATTATAACCCATGACGATTGAACCTGCTGCCAGGCGCTTTCTAACAAGTTTACAGAATGCAGAAAAACAATGAGGATCATTACCGGCGATAGATACCGTAAAAATATCCTCCATCCTTTTATGATAATTGGATAGGTGTCAAATAATGATTCAGATCCTTTTTTCAGCTCGATCAAAACTTTATCGAATTCCCAAATCCACCCTACAAAAATGGCAATAAAAAGTCCGCCTCCCGGAAGCAAGATATTAGAAGCTAAATAATCTGCATTGTCAAACCATGTTTTTCCAAAAAAGTGAACCTCTTTCATGACATTAAAAGATAGGGCACTTGGAATTCCAATCAGCAATACAATACACCCAAATACCAACACAGCATTATGGCGTTTCCATCGCCGTTCATCCACAAAATAAGCTACGACAACTTCTAACAAAGATATGGCAGAAGTCAGCGCGGCAAGCGTTAGTAGTAAGAAAAATAAAACAGCCCAGATTGCACCTCCGGGCATTTTTGCAAAGACAACCGGTAACGTATGAAATATGAGTCCCGGTCCCGCCGCTGGATCTTGTCCCATCGCGAAAACGGATGAAAAAATAGCAATACCTGCTAATAAAGCGATTAATGTATCTAAGAAAACAATTTGAAGCGCTGCACTCGGAATATGATCTTTCTCTGATAAATATGACCCATACGTCATCATCGCACCCATCCCCAGACTAATGGTGAAGAATGCATGCCCTAGTGCAATTAACACGGACTGACCAGTAATTTTGGACCAATCAGGTGACCATAAAAAATTCAAACCTTTTTCTGCACCGGGAAGCGTTATACCTCGAATTACTAAAATAATTAATAGAAAAAAGAGAATGGGCATCATGATTTTGCTTCCCTGTTCAATGCCCTTATTGATTCCGGCATAAACCACCCACATTGTTAAAATTGAAAATAAAGTATGATAACCGACAATCCAATTGACGTCACCGACTCGCGCTTCAAAATATGCGGACGAAACGGCGGGATCCGAGAATTGTGAAAAAGATCCTTTTAATGCTTCAACAATGTAACCAATAGACCAACCGGCGATAACCGTATAAAATGAAAGAATCACAAATCCGGCGATAACGCCCAAGCTTCCAACCGCAACCCAAAATGGTTTACCCGATAGTTTTTTAAAAGCACCTACAGGATTTCGCTGCGTTGTTCGTCCCATTAGCACTTCTGCCATGAGCACTGGTAATCCAATTAATGCAATACAAATAAGATAAATAAAAACAAAAGCAGCTCCACCATTTTCACCGGCGATGTATGGAAATTTCCAAATATTTCCTAAACCAATCGCTGAGCCTGCGGCGGCTAGAATAAATCCAAATTTAGATCCCCAATGCTCTCTTTTTTCCATGTAACTCCCTAAATGTGTTTTTACTTTATTGGTTGTTTACTTCCAAATCCTCTTCCATCACCTGATCGAAGGGGTATAAATGTGCGTCAACTACGGCATCTAAAAAACCATAAAGATACAAAAATGCTGCCCACCAAATATATTTGTTCCGTTTCTCTAGATAACGATGTTTCCCAAGTGTATGAATTGATTCATCAAAATTAGCATAAGAGTTGGCATTTTCAGAATATCTCCAGATTGATATCCCTTCCAAAGACAGTATGAAAGCTGCCTTCAAATATCGCCCATTATATAATTGACCTGCACCCGGAAAAAGTAAAGCATACATCCCTGCTTTTTTGGGAGAAGGATAGATAAGGCTGTCCGGCTGCTGGGCAAAACTCAAGGTTGCAAATACGATTAAAAATGATAAGCGGACCAATCAATCACCAAAGTTTAAAGAACAGCAATACACTCAATTTCTACTTCTGCATCCATAGGCAATTTGGTGACTTGCAATGCCGATCTTGCGGGTGGTTCCGACTCAGAGAAAAAATCTGCAAATACGTCATTTAGTTCTGCATAGTTGGAAAAATCCTTTAAAAATACCGTTAATTTTACCGCTTTACCCAAATTAGATCCGGCTACGTTTAAAATCGCATCCAGATTGGTTAATACCTGGGTAACCTGTTGGGTAAAACCACCATCCACTAGTTTTCCGGTATCCGGCACCAATGGAATTTGCCCGGCAGTAAATATAAACCCATTGACAACTTTTGCCTGACTATATGGTCCAATTGCCGCCGGTGCATTTGAGGTAGTAATTACGGTTGGTTCGCTCATTGGGGGCACATGGTGGCAAGACCAATTGTTTCATCAATCTTTCGAGAAATGTTGGTGTCTATTTCCGTGATAATAAATTCGCCGACCACTGCTACAGTACATTCAAACATATGCCCTCCTTTAATATCCAAATCGTGGGTACCAACAATTGCATGCGCATGAATGAACGGTTGTCCATCTTTCAACGTAACATTTCCCTGAAAAGAAACAAGTTCTCTTACATCAAGAATAGTTGATTGCACATATTGTTTACTGGTTATATCAAAGGCACCCATATTAATTTTTTCGACGGCACCAATTCCAGAAACTTTCCCATTCCGGATTCCATGGGTTACGCAATACTCAGTTAATGTTTCCATTACATTTTCGCCCTTTTCGACGAAAATAATATGGTTTTGGTTCCGCTGCGATGATTTCATAATTAGGTTTTTTCCTTAAGTGCTTTATAAATAATTGATTTACTTTTTTTCATTGCTTTTTGTAACAACTTTTTATCTTTTCCTCCTGCAGTTGCCAAGCGGGCACTTCCGCCGCCGCCGCCATCCATCACAGTGCCAATAGTTTTTGCTAAATCATTAGCTGTTAATCCTTTTTCAATCAAATCTTCCGTGACTACCACAACAATTCCGGGCTTTTCGCCATCAGAAGATCCAAGGACGCCTACACCGGATTTTAATGCTAAAATGAGGGAATCGCCGTAGGATTTTAATTCATTCATTCCAACTGCATCCACATGGGAAACAACGATGGTGAATCCATCCTGTTCTGTTCCCTTTTCTACTAGACTTTTCGCATTAAAATCAGAAGAACTTTTCTTTTGTTTTAATTTTTTCTCAAGATCTTTTCGTTGGGTCTTTAATTGCGAAATTCTTTCTGGTAAATCATCCGCTGAACATTTTAATTCCGCTTGCAAGACCCCCAAAATTCCAGCCTGTTTTTGTGCCCACGCAACAGCACCGGGGCCGGTCAATGCAACAATTCGCCTTACGCCGGAAGCCAAGGATGATTCTTCGGTGATTTTAAATAATCCGATTTCTCCAATTGTATCGCAATGCGTTCCGCCACAAAGTTCCATCGAAAAATCGCCAATGGTTAGCACCCGAACTTTTTTACCATATTTTTCCCCAAACATTGCAACAGCCCCATCTTTTTGAGCTTGCTTAAAATCCTTAATCGAAAGGTTGCAATCAGTATTATTTTGGATTTCTGAATTGACAATGGTTTCAACATTTTGAATTTGTTCGAGCGTCATTTTTTCGGAATGAGTATAATCAAATCTTAAATAATCCGAGTGAACAAGCGAACCGGCCTGTTGGCAATGGTCTCCGAGAACAACTTTCAGGGTAGCATTTAATAAATGAGTGGCTGTGTGGTTCTTGCGGATATTTTGCCTGCGAGGTTTATCCACACTGCAGGACAAAACTGACTTTAATGCGGAAATGTTCCATTTCCCTGAGCACACATGAATATGCGAATTCCCATCTTTCAGCGTATCTTCAACAATCAGTGAAATTCCTTCCCCATTAATGGTGCCCGTATCTCCAATTTGCCCACCTGATTCTGCGTAAAACGGTGTTTTATCCAACAAGAGATGAAGGTTTTGGTTCGCCTCAGAAAAACGTCTGACCTTAGAATCAAATTCGAGCGTTTCGTAACCGACGAATTGTGAATCAGCCCCATCCGACAAATCCACCCAATCCAATGAGCTACTGTCCGCTTTAAATTTCCCCGAAGATTTTGCCCTTTTCTTTTGAATTCCCATTTCAGTTTCAAATCCTTTCTCATCAATGGAATATCCTTTTTCACGTGCCATTAAAACTGTCAAATCTAGTGGAAATCCATAGGTATCATACAGTTTAAAAGCGTCATTTCCCGAAATGGTTTTTCCTGTTGTTGCTTGGAGGCATTTGTCAAAATGAACCAGACCGCGATCCAGCGTATTGTTAAACATCAACTCTTCTGCTTGGATTACTTTTTTAATATGCGCGGATTTTTCCGCCACTTCCGGATAGATATCACCCATAATTTTTCCAACGGAATCAACAAGTTCAAACATAAAAGGTTCTCGCTGATCCAACATTCTTCCGAATCGTGATGCACGTCTTAGAATACGACGGAGGACATAGCCGCGGCCATCATTAGATGGCAATGCACCATCTGCAATTGAAAAACACAGCATACGGATATGATCTGAAATCACATGAAACGGAGATGGGTTATCTTCGCTCTTCAAGCTAGTCAGTTTTTCAATGGATTGAATGATTGGCGAAAATAAATCCGTTTCATAATTATTCGTTTTCCCTTGAATAACAGACACAATTCGCTCAAGCCCTGCGCCGGTATCAATATGAATTTGCGCAAGATCGTTCAGTTTACCATGTACATCGCGGTTGGATTGAATGAACACCAAATTCCATAATTCCCAGTAATCATCAGATCGGTTTACACCTTTTGCTGATTGGTTATTTAGATCATCACCGACATAATAATGAATTTCTGAGCACGGTCCACAGGGACCGGTTTCACCCATTTCCCAATAGTTCTCTTTATCACCAAACTTTAACACCCTGTCCTTTGAAATATCCGTGACATCAGGCCAAAGGTTGAATGATTCCTCATCATCATTATACACCGTTGCCCACAACCGGTTTTTATCCAATCCCCAAACGTTTGTTAACAATTCCCAAGCCCATTCAATAGCTTCTGCTTTGTAATAATCCCCAAAGGACCAATTTCCTAGCATTTCGAAAAAGGTATGATGAAATCCATCCAATCCTACTACTTCAAGATCATTGTGTTTTCCGCTTACTCGAATGCATTTTTGAGAGTTGACTGCTCGTGGATGTTCCGGAGATTCATCACCCAAAAATATGGGTTTAAACTGATTCATTCCTGCATTGGTAAACAGAAGTGTTTTATCCTGAATTGGCACCACAGGTGAACTGCGAACAAAATGGTGATCCTTTTTTTCAAAAAAGTCAATAAATGAAGATCTGATTTGTTTACTTTTCATTAGAACATGAAAGACGTTTCAACTGTGGAATTGTTCACGGTTTCATTTGGACCATCAACAGAACCATCGCCGTTTAAATCTCGAAAAGATCGTTGGAATTTGTACATCAGCACCATTCCAGATCCGAGTTCTATTCCGACTTCGTATCCCATGATGGTGCTTTCTGAGTATTCAAATTTAAAAGGGTTAGGAACATTTCTTTGTTGGTAAAATCCTTGCGCCTTTTTGATTCTGCTAATGGATTTACTTAACGACAAAATCGATAAAAAACTGCTGTTTTCTTGTGTTTCGTATTCTTGAGTAACATCATCCCAAATATCGCCATTCAAATTCTGATAGGACGAACTAAAAGCCAAATAAGATCCGAGGCTGACACCTAATTGCGCATAAAACCCCTTTTGTTTTCCATAACGACCCAATTGGGATTCTTTGGTACGAATCGTGACATTCCCAGACGAAGTTGATGAGAAACTAACACGTTCAATTTCATAAGATCGATTCCAATAACCGAATTCAAACTGTCCTTGTGGGATCATCCGATATTCAAGATTAAAACGTGCTGGGCCAAATTTTGCACTGATGGCAACCGGGACCAATCCTGTTCCTAATTGCAGTTTTTCTCCCAACTGGTTCGGGTGATCGGTTTCACCAATCATTTTAGCTGCCTGAGCATATAGTGTCACAGATAATTTTTCTTCCCGAATAATTGGGTAGGCAACATCAACTGCAATAGCGCTAATATCATCTTGAGATTCTCTCACGTTCAGAGGTTCATTTTTCCTCCAAATATCAGTATCTAATACAAGAATAGTATCCTGATCCCAACCGGGAATATCGGAATCAAGTGTATCCGTAATGCCATCACCGTCAATATCCCATTCGGCAGGATCAGCATCGGCAATCCCATCATCGTCCGAATCAAGCCAGTACATATTATTTTCGGGGAAATCATCCACAATATCCGGTCTTCCATCACCATCTCGATCTTTAAGACCAAGAAATTGATTTCGGTCTATTACGAATGATGCTGCAACCGGAACCGAAAATATATTGGTTGATCCTGCGCGGAATCCAACCAACCCAAGGTTTTCTTTGAAATCATTAGAAAATCCTTCAATAAATAATGAAGATCGTCTAAATCCGAAATCCAATCCAACTTTTCGAACAGATGGATATTGAATAGAATTTGAATATTGGCTAACTAAAATACCGTATCCCATGTCAACTTGGTCTAGCGCACCAACCTTAAAATAAAGTGGTTGATTTGGGAATCCATACCTGATATAATAAATTTTATCGATAATCGTATTTTTAGATGCTTCACCGGAAGAAAAATCCCATTCATCTTTATGAAGATTTCCATCTTCGTCAATATAAAATACTAAATCAAGTGCAACTCCCCATTTCCCAATTGGAATAACCGGGCGCAGTGCTATTTGATTCCAAATTTTTCCATCAATCGTAACCGCGCCAAACGCACCTTGGACTTGAGGCTGACCTTTCAGGGATATGATTCCTAATGGAACTAAAATCCATAAAAAACGATGTAAGGATATGTGGCTCATGTGTAAGGTCAAAAATTAGGGTTGAGAGCAGGGATGGTTCAACGTCTAAATCCTTCGCTAAATGAAGAGTGTTTTGTTAATTTTCCTGCAAAGATATGATGCATAACATACCCAAGTCAATTATTCTGATCCTATTTTCTATCCAGATTGTTTTCTCTGAGGAAATAACAGAAATCACCGGAATTTCCATTGAAACGAAACAGAATGGATACATGGTTTCCTTGTCCTGTACTCGTCCTGTACTTCAAAATAATTTAACATCGTGGTACGCGCCCACCACAGGCTGGTTTTACATTTCCATCCTTCATGCAAAAGTAGATTCCGCATCTCTTTCAACTAAGAAAACAACATTCCCCATTTTGGAAATCCAGGCTTCAACCGAAGACAGCTCGGCACAAATTGCAATTAAATCCGCTCGATATATTGAACAATCCGAATTTTATTTTTCTGAAAATCCTCCGGAAATTCTAGCATCATTACGGTTCCCGATTGAAGAATTGATAGCAAAAAAAGAAGATGAGGCCGAATTTCTTTCTTCAAATATGAACCCCGTTTCAAAGAATGTTCTATTAATTAGGAAAGGGCTTTATTTTATTGGCGCATCCCTTTTCGTTGCCGGAATCATTGACCAAGATCACGGAGAAAATCTTGGTTGGGAATTACCTACGGGAGCCGGAATGATTGTTGGAACGTGGCTTTGGGAAAAATATGGATACTAAAAACCATGGGTGAATTTTTACCATACTTTGCAATATTTTATGGAATCGGCATTATAGCTTTTGGACTTTTTATTCGGTTTTATCTTGCTCGAAAACGTCTTAGGGAAAATGAGAAAATCTTAAAAATAGGTGGTGGAGAAAAAGTAGCAGAAGAAATGGCGAAAAAGATAAAAGAGGACGCCGAGAAACACCGGAGAAATCGAGATTAAATTGATACGATATTTCCTACTAATTTTGGCTCTTTTGTCTGTAGTCACTGCTGAGAAAAGACCAGTAGAATTATCTGCTGATTTCATTTTAAATCCGACAGCTGATCCATGGATTCATACAACTCCACACCTTCTTAATATCGCCCTTCATGGACATTCACTTTCCGAAAATCAAAAGGAATCTCTAAGAGAATTGGGATATTCATTTACCGGAGAATTGGTCAACCATACATCCATAACACGTTGGGAGGCCGATGGTCTGGACCAATTTACCGATAGTGGAATGTTTCGATTTCATTACACAACCGATGGAACCCATTCGGTTGGCAGCGAAGATTTGAATGGAAATTCTATCCCTGACTACGTTGATTCTATGGTAACAATTTTTAGCAATGTTCATACGAATCAGCTTTTAGATATGAATTATGTTCAACCGCCTTCAGATGGTTCCGGCGGTGGGTCTGACCATTATGATATCTATATCCGCAATCTACAAGCAGGATATTATGGATACGTTCAAGCTGAAAATTTTGCCAGTGGAAATGGCGATAATGAAAATAGCGAGGGAACAGAAATGCTGGCAGTTACAAGTTATATGGCCATGAGAAATGATTACGATGGATTCCCGTCCAACACACCGATCGAAAATATTCAGGTTACTGCAGCACATGAGTTTTTTCATGCAATCCAATTTGGGTACAATGCCTACGAAAAACCTTGGCTGATGGAAGCTACAGCCGTTTGGATGGAAGAGCAGGTTTACGATTCTATTAACGATTGCTATCAATATCTTCCGTCTTGGTTTGCGTACCCGCAAACTTCCTTGAATGCGGGAGGAACACATTGGTACGGCTCTTTCATTTTCTTTCAATATATTGAGGAACACATGGGTGGAAGTAGTGCGATGCAGCGGATTTTTGAGATTGGTGTAAGTCAACCAAGCGATGAAACGGATTTTAGCCAATCAAACATTGACCAAGCGTTGGTGGAACAAGGATTTTCTTTTATAGAGGCACTCAATGGAATGGCAATTGCAAACCTACTCCTCACTTCCGATTCAGAAACAAGTGACTACACTTATAGCGAAGCAGAAGATTATCCAATTTCAGAGCCCGGCATTTATAGAACAGTGAGTTTTATCAAAGGATTTGAATCCTCAGTCACAAGTACATCACTCAACAAATATGCAACTCAGTATATCAAACTCGAATCTGATAATCCTATGAAAGTTGTTTTATCTTCAGTCTCCACCTACACCGCTGATTTTCAAATGAATGCAATTTTACAAAATAATACCGGCTTGATTACAATCTTCAGCGGAAACGAAGTCAATATTGATCCAACCGGAATGATAGCTATGACGCTTGCAATTGTTAGCCAAGATACTGTTGGCGGAGACTGGGACTATTCCATTTCGATTACGGATGGAATTCCATCAGTAATCGGCGAGCCATTACTCCCGGGTGAAATCAAAATAGAATCCAATTACCCAAATCCATTCAATGGAACCACATCATTTCAAATCAATATAGCCGAGACACAACAAATGGAAGTGGAAATTGTTAATTCCATTGGACAAACAGTTCGAACGATTTTGGAAGGAAATGTAGAAGCAGGTGGTACACCTTTAACATGGGACGGAAGAATGGAAACCGGTGAACGTGCTCCATCCGGTTTATATTTTGTAAATGCAATTGGGCAATCAACTACGACATCTGAAAAAATATTATATCTTAAATAATTAATCCGGTAGCAAAATATTGAGAGATTTCAGGTGGTCTCTGTATTCTTCGACAAATTGATGATACCTTCGTTCGTATTTCATTTTCTTACTACCTATCCCAATGAGATAAACATTCCCGCCAGCTTCCTTTTTTGCAATAGATTCCATTGCAGAAAAATATCTGTCAATTTTTATCATGCGTTGGGTTACTTCATCAACTTTAGCCGTCTTTTGAGAAATAAGTTCAACAGATTCACCTGCCTTATCAAACGTGATTTCAATCGCAATAGACTCAGTTAATTTATCAATACGTGGTTGAAAATTTTTCCGTTTTTCCTGAAGTTTTAAAATAGTTGGCTTCCATTTGAGCAATTGATTCGAAATAAAGATGAGATTTTTATTCTTTTTTTTCAACGCTTTAATGAGCCTTTCTCGGTCCCGATTAAGTTTATTGAAAGCATCATTTATTAGAGAATCCAGTTTTGAAAAATTATCGCCGTATGTCGTTTCAGTATCCGGGATTTCTGTATCTAAAGAAACTTTCGAGTCTTTTCGAATCATCGAAACTGTTTTGCGTTGAATCTGAACTTTCCCAAGAATAAAGTTGTGTGTTTCATCCATAGCTGTGAGAGCGGATGAAAGTTCATCATATAGTTCAAAATCTTTACGAAGTGAAAAAGTAAGTGTGGGTTCCAATGCTCCTTTAAGCGCTATTAAATCATTTCCATTATCGCGAATCTTTTCCCGATAATTCAACACTTGGGAGGTCATGGCTTGGACATCCTGATATTTCCGGATTGTTGATTTATGTCCAGCACAGGAAATAAAGACAAAGAGAAGCAATGAAAATGAGAAAAACCTCATGAAAGAATAATTGTCATGCTGAGCTAGACGAAGCATGATTAGGAATTGATATTATGTTACCCTTCGTCAGGATCAGAGTGACATAATTTCTTTATTCACCCGCCTGATTGGAACCAAGATTCCCGGATTGATACAAAACCAAAAGATCATCATAACCACCGATTGGTTTTTCGTCAATTAAAATTTGTGGAACAGTTGACCCTTTACCAATTTTAGACATCTCTTCCCTGCTCATTTTTTCAGCTTCAATATCGATTTCATTATATTCAATGTTCTGCTCATCAAATAAGCGTTTCGCCATGGAGCAGTACGGGCAACGGGATGTGGTATAAATTGTGACGTTCATTTTAGTTTTCCATTCTTTTTAATCGGTAAAAATTACAGATTTCGGTGGAAAATTCCTATTTCAGGAGAATCATTTTTTGCGTCTGGCGGAATGACCCTGACCCTAATTCTACAAAATACATTCCGCTGCTGTGTTGTTTGGCATTCCAAACAATTTCGTGCCTTCCCGGTTGCATGTTTCCATCCACCAATGTTTCCACCAATCTTCCGGTTATATCGTAAACCCGTAATTGTAGGGGCGAGATATATCTCGCCCCTACAGGGATTTGAAAACGAATGGTTGTGGAAGGATTGAATGGATTGGGAAATACGGGATGCAGTTGGAATCCGCTTGGAATAATGTCATCCTCAACGCTCAAGGACGGCACATAATTTTCCGGCGCCTCAGTTGTAAATCGAATCACCCGCCCGCTGTCCAAAGCTGCCGCGCCGGCGGCGTATGTATTATTGAAAGTGATTTGAAGTCCGTCATTCTTGTCCGGCGACTCGATCCCGACCGTGGAATAATTCTTAGTCACATCCACATTGTCTATCTTGTAATACTGAAATTCAATCACGCCGTCGCCGGTTGCTGTCGGTATGGCGGACTGGGAATACAAAATAATTTCAAATGTCTCTTCTGTCGCCTCGTCGTAACCGTTCAGTGCGCGAGACCATTCAATGATGAAGCGGCCTTCCAATTCGTCATATCTTGTGAAAACATTTATCCACACATCAATTGCGTCGTCTCCGTCCGTGTCAATGGTTTCAAGGTCATCCCAGAACGGCGCAAGCATGGCATTCGGACCCATCGCCATGGGAATCGAAAAATTCCAGAAATAATCCACTGGCGTTGTTTCGAAGGATGTCCAGCCGTTGGAACTGATGGTAATCTGATCGTAGGAATTCCCAAAATATTGGAATGCAAACGGCAGGTCCACGCGGATGTGATCGTCGTCGTCCAAAACATATTCCGTTCCGCCGGAACCCCCGTGAGCAGGATCAAGCTCAACCCAGTTGAATTCAGGTGTCTGTGTATAACCTGAATCAATATCATCGTAGGACCAATAACCGTAATCCGATGGGTTCATTGTCTGATTTTCATTTGATGGATTTATAGGAATATCAATGCGTATAGAATCCAATTTATTCCAAACTGCATCCGTTAATATTATCGCAAGAGATAACTCACTGCTTATGGAAACATCACCAATATTTAAATTGTAATATTCCAAATCCACAAAAGCGGTGTCCCAAGAATTCAAAGTAAATGGTGGTTTTACTTCTGTAGTAAAAACATCAATGGAAATTGAATCCGTCAAAGAGAGCAACACGATATTTATTGTATCAAGTTGTGCATTACTGAAATTGTGGAATATTAAATCAGGACTAATGGATAAAGATCCGTCCGTTGATTGTGATGGGGTATTAATCAGGTCAATTTTGAGAATTGGATCACTTACAGAAACCAATGTATTTCCAACGTCCCCATTTGCTTCAAATGATAAAAGCAATGGATCAGTCATTGATCCCATTCCTTTATAACGGAAAACAATAGAATCTGTAGCAGTCACTTCACTTCCTTCCGGAATATCTGTAAAAGAAAAGGTGGAATCCAAAAGTTCAATATCGGATGAAGATGAAACAGTTCCGGTCCCACCTGAAATCATGATATCCAAATGATTTTTTAATATTGGGTAAAGTGCCACCTTTTCTCCAGGATCTACAAGCCCGTTTCCATTGTCACTCAAGACGTATCCAATAAATCCAATGGACTGTCCGGATTCATGAATCGACACTTCTTCATGTCCCTGGATAAATCCACTTTTATTCACGTAAATGTCCAATGCTGCAGCATCTCCCGGATCCACCGAAACTTGAAATTGTCCGCTGGAATTTGTGATTCCTTTTGCTAATAGAGAATCATCCGCCATGATTGCGACAACTGCATCCCGTACCGGATTCCCGGCGGCATTTGTGACGTTTAATGAAATATATCCATCAGCCGACCAGATAGAATCTGCTTCAATCGCAAATACATCCGGCGTACCCAAGTGCATGGAAAGCGAAGGATCGCCCAAGATATTGTACACGTGAAAATAAAATTCTTGTCCTTCACCCGGTCCGTCTAAATGCGGGAATTCGGTTAGTAATCCTAACTGTCCTGCAAGCATTGCCGGAGCAAGTTCCGTAACACCGTTGTCAAACATTGCATCAAACATATAAGCATTTATCACATTATTGAATTTTGTGCTCGTATGTAAATCTGACGGACCGATAATGGCAACGCCACCCTGCGGAACTGTGGGTGTTCCAGCACGAATTAACGATTCACCAAAACAAGTTGGCACTGTAGGGTTCCCAAAATCATTCGCATTGCAAACAAAGCTGGTGAAGACCGGGGTCATCCAGCCATTGTTAAGCCCTGCCACATCGCTTACATGAAACTCGGGATAATGCCATCCATTTGCATCACCCCAACCGCGGTAGTTTACAATGCCTACGCCGGCATCAATTGAAGCAGATATTTGAGAAGCACCTTGCTGTGTCGGGGGATAATAGACCGTATCTACAGAAGCATAGCCGTTGTTTAAAAGTTCATCCCGTAGCCAGTAGGAAGTCCATTTGGGTGTAGTCGGAATCGGAATTGAATTGCTGTAATTTCCGGCGACAACTAGCGCCTTGTTCAACCAATCTGGGTTGAACGCCAGGGGATCACGATGGTATTGGATCGTCTTTTGTGTTATAACCATCAATTCTGTTACAGATGTAATCGACATGCGTCCGATAAAAATATCAGGAATGAAATCATCCGAAACCAAGTGCGAGTATTTTTGATCCGTAACATCGTTAGCATCACCATAATAAAAAGTAGGAATAACACTTCCTGAGCCTTCATTCACTTCACCAATTAGTAGTACATATTCCAAGAGTGGATCTTGATCGAGATGATTGGAAATAGTCGCTTTTATTTCATCAGCCGAACTACCAGCATCAGATTGTTTCTTGACAATCACATCAAATCCCTGAGACATTTTGAAAGAGGCAAACATACTGATGTACGATTCCCAAGCATCCGGAACAATAATCATATACGTCCCGCGCATCGGATTGATGTCATTCCCAGCAAGGCCGTATTCCGCTTGTACTAATGATTTAAATGCCATCGGAATTGCTTGACCGGTTAAATCTGCTTTTGATTTTCCGCGAAAATTTGCATCCGCAGAAAATAAAACATTGATGGATATAATTACGGCCGCAAGTAAACGCATTTTTTGATGAACTCCTTGTGTGAGGTAGAAAAGCGCAGGAAATATACACCTGAACTTATTGGTACATCCATTTGATTAAACAAATTCAATTGCCATGTAATTTGTTCCCTAAATCCCTGATTCAACGATTGGTTGAATATTTCCTGTCCTAGCAGATTAAATATAGTTACTTGCAACGGAAATTGAATGTGCTCCATATCAATGGAAATCATACCGGATGACGGATTTGGATACGGGTCGGAAACCGAGAAAGAAGAACGGATTTGAGGGCCTGATTCTGTAACATTCAGATACGGGTCATCCAAACCCAAGATGCGCAATGATGCTATTTCCCAGCCGCGGTAATTGACAGAAGCATCCCGTGAAAACCTTAACCGCACTCGGACTGAGTCAAATCCAGACGTATCCCGCGCAACAATTCTGTCCGTACGAAATGCATGCCAATTCTGGTCGGTCGCGGACCATTCTGTTAAAACGCTGTCCTGTCCGTTCACCAGTGTAAGAAACAGGGAATCCACGTCCCATTCAAGTTCGTAGCGGTGATTGATTACACAAGCAATCTGTTGCATTCCGGTCATATCAAACCATCGGGATCGAATTTCAAGGGTATCTTCCCTGTTTCCATTATTGTAGAAAGAACCAACTTGAGATCTAAGAGATCCCGAATCAATTGTCCAGTCACCTCCAATTTGGTTCCACATCGTCGAATCGCCGAAGCCTAAAACTGTGTCAATTACATTCTGCCTAAAACTCACGTTGATTTCCATGTCTGAGTCCAATTCAAGATTCCTTATCCACGGAAAATAGCTGTCGTCATAAACTGTTTGAATGTCCCAATTACCCTTTGGCATCGCAAATGTATTACTACCATCATCAACAATGATTGTATCTGTAAAAAAATCATTAGTCATTATCCATGAGAAATGTTCATCGTGCCATAATTGTTGGTAAAACCCGATCGATAAATTGATGTTAACCTCGGTTAGCGGATCCAAAGAAAAATCCAGTATTGTGGTTCCACTGTTGTTTGCGGTGATCGTATTTGTTACCGGTTCATACCCGTATTTTTGCGCCGTTAACTGATAAGTGCCTTCAGTGACAATACGCCGATACCGCCCAAATTCATCCGTCAGGCGCGGATCGTTAACACCACCGTTTAATTCATTGATGATAATTTCCACATCCTCAAAAGGATTTCCCAATTCGTCCGTTACAATTCCGGTGATTTGGGCGGCATCTTCTTGATAACCAATCGTTCGATCCATTAAGTACACCATTCCAGGGATTAACCTCTGGATCGTATCTTCAATCAACGCGCTGTCGGGTTGCAGATTTGCAGTCCCACACTCAACAAGATATTGAAAACAACCCGTTGCAGTATAAAACCAATCGTGAGCATTCCCCCGACGTGACACACTCTGCTCAGACTGGTAAAAATCTTCACTGTACTCTTTTTGAAGGTTTCCAGCCAATGCATCGGCAATGGTATTTTGAGCATTATTGTCCGGGGTATTTTTCCCTTCTGCCCATTTCCAAGATGAAATCACCAATTCAGAATAACGCCCCGATCTAGCACTGTGCCACGCAATGGAAAAAAGAAAATCCTGTTCCAATGCAAAATCACGAATAGCCTTTGTCTCCTGTTCTGAAAAAGGTTCAGGACCACGATAATAATCATAATGGGCAGCATAATCCGTTGGATCATTAACTAAAAACGAATCACCAAAAAACCAATTGAAATCGTAATTCCTGTTTAAATCCACACCATCCACATCGTTACCGATACTCGGATCAAAATCAAACACACCGTTGGGAGTCGGCCCGGTCGGGCTGAAATCGCGTTTGTTTTTTCGATAGCTTAAATCCATTTCCGAATGAACCACATTTAAGCCTTCCGGATTGTAGGTGGGAATGATCCATGTTTCAATTTCCTGTCGCAAAATCTGAACATGACTTGCCATAGGGGGGGGTGGACTCAGTAGTGTCAAAATCATTTCCAATACTGCCTCCACACCAAGTATTTCTTCTGCATGGCATTGTCCAAGAAATAATACTCTTGGTTCATCTTCTTTTATGTGAACATTATCGGAAATTTTCACCGCAAGTATAGGCAAAGTTTCGGCGCCGGAGTAGCCAATCGTATCCACACGAAATATATCCTCGTATTGTTCTAATTGATCGAGCGAATCGAGGAAGGATTTTATTTCATTAAACGAGTGAAAGCGCGGGTCGAGCGGCTCGGCAAAAAGACCACAATTCAAGGCAAACAGACATAATATAAATTTGTTTACCATAAATCACTTTAAAAAAGAGACCTTGCCTTTAAAAACAGCATCTCTTGATTGAATCTGATACAAATAAATTCCACTTGCTACTTCACGACCAAATATATCTTCCCCCGTCCAATTAAACGTCATTTCGCCCGGATGATTTGGGATGAGTATTGCATCATAAACCTGACGGCCAAGCACATTGTAAATAGAAATCCGGATTGGTGCTGAAGAATGGGTTTGGATCGGGATTGAAATTATCCCATTAAATGGGTTAGGGTATGCCGGACCAACTCTAAACTCAATTGGAACTGTATGTGAATTGATATTCATATTTGGATCAATTAACAACACTTGTCCATATAAATTCACTAAATCAGCTTTTCCCGAACTTCTATAATCTTGCCAATATAAAAACCAAGCATTAGAATCGATCCCACCGATGGGAATTATTTTTGGGGATTTCTGATCATGGTATTCTGCAGCAATGATAATTTGGTTTTGAACTAAACCATTGACTACTTTTGCACCATAAATATCCAACCCACCAGAAAGAAGAGGATCGTCAACCGCTGAACCACGTTCATCCTCCCATGTGATAAAAAATGAATCATCACCAAACGCTATCACATCAGGATTGTCTCGGTAAAATGTATCTTGGTCACAACAAATAAGAATATTAGAATCAATTAAGGATCGATTTTCCACATCAATCCGCTGGCCATAGATTGAGAACGCATCACCATTTCGAAAATCTGCCCATGAAACAAATGCAGCGGTGTTTTCATCTAGAGCAATAGACGGAGATCTCTGATCATTTATAGCTTCTGTCAAAATAAGGGGATCCTCACCAAAAAGTGTATTCCCATCCAAATCAATGGTTTGACTATAAATGTCTTTTTTTGTCGCTGAAAATCTGTTTTCCCAAACCAAAATAATTTCTGTTGAATCATGGTTCATTGTTCCAATTAGATTACTGGCATCTCCCGAGTGTGATAATACTTTTCCGCTCGATACCCACCCACTCGCAGGTGTTCCGGACGAATTTAGACGAATATATTTTAGAACGCCTGCATTCCAATGCCCCTCTTGCCAAAGAACCATATAATCTCCATCAGGAAGCTGAAAAACTAACTCAACAAATTCATTAACTGATTCATTTGCAATGGTGTTTTCAGCTTCTAGGATATTGCCATCATCACCCAGTACAGTAAAATATATATCATAATCCCATACATTGCGAATTTCTGACCAAACACACGCAACACCAGATATATGGGGTGTTAAATGTAGGTTAATCTGATCAGATCCATTATTAAGATATATACCGGTAGAATCCCATTGGTTTATCAAATTCATATCCAAACGGTTAACGCGAGATAATGCTACACCGCTACTTTTATCGTAAATACCTGTATAAAAGCTTCCGTATGAATTGGTAAACACCGGTTCATTTATTAGGGGATCTGAATGGAAAGAGGCAAAGCCGATTTGTTTTCCATTTGGCTCGGTAGAATCTGAGCCCTCCTCTAAAATATAGTTCGCAAACAACACTTTCCCATATCTATTATCCTCCCAAGCAAGCACTACTTGTCCATTTTCCATAGTTTCCGCTCGAACATAATTTATATCCCCATCCAATCCTTCGATGACTGTGATTCCATTTTCAGAAAAACCAATAGTATTCATATCATCAATTAACTGAGTTTTAAGATCAATACTTCCGCCACTTACATCAGAAAAAATAACAAATTGCCCAACCACTTCATCTGATGTAATAATCGGTGAATCTTGATTCCCATTTGCGTTAGAAATAGCAAGACCGGAATCCGGCAAAATACGATTTCCAAACGAATCAAAATGTTGGGCTACAATATCCTTATCTGGAAATGTACCTCGTTCCCATACGAAAACTACGCCACCATTTTCATCACCGGAAAATCTGGCGCCATCTTGTGTATTGTAAATTGAATCCAGAGGCACTCCTGCTGAATCCCAAAGAATAGAGCCATCGTTGCTAATTTTTTGGATAAAATAAGTCGGATCTGTGGAGTCAAACCTGTAATCTTCCCATGATGCGAAAACTGTACCACCGGTTCCACGCTTCACACGGGGACCTGCCTTTGACGCCGGGTCTTTTGTTAATGGTTTTTCATTGGACAAAACTAAACCGGATGTGTCAACTACTTGGTAAACGACTTCCGTAATTCCTGATCCCTGCTGCCAAACAACGCAGGATTTTACTCCTGACATAAATGTAACTTTTGGGCGTGTTTCTAATTCCATCGTATTTGCTATCGGTAAACCACCGACATCAAATTGAAGAGACAAATCTTGGTGAATTCTTTGAGCGTAAATATCCAAATTTTCTGCGCTGATTCTTGCATCGGACCAAACTACAAAAGCATCACCGTCCCCTGCATATTCAATGCTTTTTGGTCCTTGAGTACCGGATGCTTCTATAATTGCAACACCGATTCCCGGGTGACCAACATTATTATTGTAATCCACATGTGTTCCATAAATATCTTCATCTAAACCGTTACGTCCGTCTTGCCATGTAATAAAAACACCTCCGGAACTGTCTGTGCACATATTGATGGAACCCTGTTTTCCAGCCACATTACATATTGCAATACCCAAATTATCTAAAACGCTATTTCCGTCTGAATTAATATGTTGTAAATATATGTCTCCCTCTTTATCAAAACGATAATCCACCCATGCAATAAACGCGCCGCCAGCATTGTCCTCAATCGCAACAGGATCTTCCTGTCTTCCCGGCAATTCTGTAACCGGAACGCCACCTGTTCCCCAAAAAACATCACCGGTAAAACTGACTTTTTGTGCAAAAACATCTCGATTCCCATTTCTTGTATCTGACCAAATCATAATAGCCGATCCAACTGAACCCGGACACGTAGTTTTTTGCCATTCAATATGAACACCTTGCCGAATTGCGACTCCATTGGCTTGCCATGCATCAGTTTGTCCAAAGAGAAACACTATTAGAAATATGGATGAAACAAGAATTTTGGTATGTTTTATTGGGTGGTTCATATTATTCCTTAATGGATAAAACTTGTAGTCCTTCTCGTGAGCAAGCAAGAATATAGCTAGATTCAAAGACTGTTTTATACACATACCCAATTTCAAAAATCCCTCGCGAAATTGGGACAAACAAATTTGAAATATCGTATAATGCTATGCCTCCGGATCCGAGCGATAAAACTGCTGTATTCCCAGAAACTGATATATGTTTAACATACAAGTCTTCAGCAAATCGAGTTGTTTTTAACAGTTCGGGCGGTGTTCTATTAGCACTACTGGGAAAATCCATAAATGGAATAAAATAAGCCCCAGCCTCTTCGGACGCCACAAATAAGCCGGTATTGGTTAATGTTACTTTATCGGCGCTACCTTGGGTATCAACCGAATTGATGAACTCTGGGTTCGTTTTTAAATCGCTCAACTGATATAAACTTACTCCGGTTTGGTCAGTTGTAAGTGCAAGTTGATTGCCAACAATATCAATTCCCGTCGGTTTGCCATTTTCCCAAATTTCTTCCCCGGACGTATGAAACCATTCTCCCCAACTCTGTAATTCGAAATAATTCCATTTGAGACCGTCATCGTTATCTGCAGCATAAATCGTAAATCCGCTACTATCATCTATGACACGAATTTCGCGAGTTTTCTCGCTCATTTTTGCACCGTCCCAATCCAAACTATCACTACCAATTTTATCAATAATATTTACAAGAGAGTTGCTTTCAACTGCAAAAACAACTCTGTGAGTTTGAGAATATTCTACTTGTGTAATATCATCAAAATCCTGTTCTGTAGCATAAGAATCCATAGCTGCAACAAGAGTTGGATCGGTCCCCATATTTATAAAAGCGGACATATCCCAAATTTGAAATCCGTTCTGACCGGCAGCAACATAAGCGGTGTCATTCACCACAACCGCTGATCGGCAATATCCAATGGTATTCAATGTTGTAATTCTCTCAATATCCCAAACAGAGTCTAAGTCTGGTTCCATACAAGACTGCAGCATGAAAACTGCCAAAATACCAAGTATTTTGAAATGTTTAATATTTGTCATACACCGACCTCCATCCAATTTCAACCCACACCTGAACTTGTCTGAAAGACTTTAATTTTTGGACCCAACTATAATTGGAGTGTGTAATTCTTTCGCGGTTTCTTACCATGAGTTTAACAGATAACGATTCTGAGATATTTTTTTTCATCCATATATCTAATTTACGATCGGTGTGCGCCCTTCCGCTGTGAAGTGGATCATCTAATGATTCAGCAGCATATTGACGAATTTCCTGTCGAAAAGCGCCTCCTAATTCGTCCAATAACCAAAGGGAAGTAGATGATTTAAGAGGAAAATAGAATTGGGAATATTGATAAGATCTATCCAAATCGCTCGCGCGGGCGGTTTCTCCAAAAGTGATATTATCTGCTTTTCCAATTTCCCCTTCTATACTCATCGTCAAATTCCATGGAGTTTTCCATGAAATTCGACCTTTCTGATATAGGATGTCCAAATCAAATTCAGAAAAATCACCATTAAAATATCGCTGCAAGTATCCGCCAGCAAGTGAAATCCAAGTTCGACGAACAATTGGATATGATAAAGCAATTTGTTGATCTCTATCGGAAAACATGCAGGCGATAAATTGAGTATTCGTCACATCTTTATTCACATAGTCCCGCAAATAATAATCAGACAAATCACGGATAGAATATTTAAAAGATCTATACGGCCCCCAACTGTACTTCAATTCTATTTTTCCACTTGTGTATTGTTTTTCCTGACTGTGAGAATATCGGATTAATGCTGCTCTCCCCGAAAAAGTTATATTGCGTTTCCTGCTAAAATTGAAAATAGATTTTCCAAGCAATTCGCCACGTAAATAGTGGGAATCAAATGTGGACATTCCACCCATTAAGTCCGGTTCGACCGCAGCAGATTCTTGTTCTCCACTAGAAAAACGAAGTACATTGGAATCATATCCATTGGTCAATTTGATGTTGAAATATATCGGTGTGTTTAAAATGGTTGCTTGTGCTTGAGGATATCCCAAACCGAGAAAAATAATTCCGATATAATTAAAACGCATCAATTGAATTCCAAAAATCTCAATAATACTGTTTTGTCTTTTTCTAATACCTTGACCGTTATAATATGGTCTCCTTCCGAAAGTTTGATTTCACAAGTACGCCATTTTCCTGGAACAATTTCATCATTCGATTTCAGCGATGATTTATCTGATCGATCCGTACTAAAATAATATGTTCCAAAAATGTCTTTACCCTCTTTCAACTGAAGCCGGTAAGCTTCTTCATCTCCCATCCAATTTTCAAATAATAGTCTGCTAGTCACCCTAAGTATTTTTGGACCTTTAACTGCAACTTGAAGAGGTGCACCATATTTAAGCTCAAAATACTCAATTTCCTTACTACCAACTTGAACAATTTTGCTGAGTTGGTGAACCATTGGTGTCAGAATTTTTTTCGCACCTTTTGGTAGTTCAAATGTTTTTGCAACCGCTCGCATCAAAACAGGATAATCTTGATTTTCAGGGACCAAAACTCTGACCCAATGACGTCCTTCAGGGATATTGATTGTATAATGCCCTGAATGTGTATAATGATGATTCGGATGTTGAATGGATCGAATTCCTTTTTGTCGGAGATATTTATGGTTCACATGTATGGTGTCTGCTTCATCAATTAATAGATCATATTTAAACGCATGGCGGGTTCTTTTCCCTGGTTGCATCGCAGGAAAGCGAGTGATGAATTTTAATCTCACCGGTCCGCTAACTTCGTACATCAATTCTTTAGAGCGAACGACATAATACAATCTCCGATTTCCGCTAACAATTAAAATTTCTTTTTCTTCTCCCCCTTCGACTGGTTTCAATAGTTCAGCAGAAAGGACATCCAATGATCCGAAGAAAATGCAGAAAAGAAGTAATTTACAATACGCTGTCAGGTTCATGTTCTTTCATCCGTTGGGATATTTGATTGTGGCTATGGTGTCCAACTGCAAATACCATTCCGGCAACAATTAGAAAACATAGAAAAGTAATCGTCAAATTAAATTGTTCAATTGCATATAATGGACCTTTCCCGATTTCAGGATTGGGTATTGGAGCGTAAGGCATTTGAAGCATGTCTGTCAATGCTGAAATATTTAATATATGAAGCGCATTCACGCCAGATTTTAGGAATCGAACCATTACACCTTCGATTCCGTCTGGTCGGCTGATTGGTTCAATGTTCGCACGCGTCACTAACCCCGGATTCAAAAGCTTTAAATTAAATGATGTTCCCAAGCTCGCAACGCCACCTCCAACATTTATCATTAAATCATATCCCCGGCTCGGACCATATTTGAAAAGTGTTTCCATCCTCATATCGATATTGGCCGACAAACTCGTTGCCCGAATAAGTGGCAATGAATGTTTTTCAATATTTTGAATAATTAGATTTCGTCCTCTGGGACTCAGTAACCGACCGAGATCATTCCTGCCGCCAATGGAAGCTGCAATAGAACGGTTTTTTAACATTCCTTTTTCAATGAGAATTGCTTCCATATCCAGCCATGTGAAATCGGGATAATTTGCACCCCACTGAGATGCTCCTAATGAGGTTATTGCTACCGTGTTAATTCCCAAGGTTTCTGCCGCAATCAAAACTGCCATGTTGGCGCCGGGCATAGACCCCGTTAATAAAACTGCCACTGTATCGTCTGTTGTTAATCCGGCACGGGATAATAATTCAATCATTGCCGCCGCAAAATTAGGATCAAGCGTTGTAAGCTTTGCATCAAGGTCGCCTTCGTCAGTGGTTATCAAACTAAATTGAGCTCCTACAAGTCCGGTTTCATTCGGATCATTTTCGATGTCAACAAATACACCCTTTTCCATCCGAAATAACTTTAAGATATTCATTGCCTCCTGCATACGGGTGGCTGCTTGAACTTTACTATCAAAATTATCTGACACTTTTTCTACTCTTGCATTGAAGGCAAACCAAAAACATAAGACACTTATTCCGGCCATTATAGTCAATGTTCGTGTCATTTGGATGATTGGGCGAAACATTCCGGATTTAGATGGATTAGGCATTCAGAACTCCGCCTGAAAAAAGCATTACTATCAGTTTTACCAAAACGGCTGTAACTAAAATGACTGAAACAGTTCGGATAACTCCTTGTCGATCCATCCAACTTGCGATAAGGCCGGGAATGATATTCCCTATTACAGCAAGAGAAACATCTTCTAACGGAGAAAAGAAATAATTACGAGAAGCATATCCTACCATAAATCCGAGGATAAGCGCTAAAACAAGGCGTCGCTTTCCATAGATAAACATAAATCTTCCCAAACCGCGAATGATGCCCAACACCAGTGCCGCAGCCAATAAAGTTATAATTACCTGAAGCGGCTGGTGCAAATTCAGCGCGATATAGCCTGGGACAATAATTCCACCTGCTGTAACACCGAGTGTCTCAGATAAAATCAAACTTAAAACGATTCCAAGCCCGATAGTTATTTCAACCATGATGTCGATATATTTTAATATGGTCAACCAATTCCTGCCCAAAGCCCACTTGATTTCCCATAGCGTAAATCAGAGAATCATCGGAAAGATTAGAAAATGCGTTTGAGACAGCTTTGACCGTGTCTTGAGAATGAATCATGATTACATGTGTATTCGGTGAATAATGCTTCAGATGACTCACCATTTTTTCAAGGTTTTCGCCACGAATGATAAAGTAATCCGGTTTGATTTCTTCCATAACCAAACTCAATAATTGGCGGGATCTTGTTCTACGATCCTCTCGAGTGTTCAGGAATACACAGGATTCACCATTCCATGAAAACCGTCCGGAAATGTAGTTCCATATTGTTAGAGTTGACACAGGATCGTTGGCAGCCATTCCATTGATAAAGGAAACAGATCTATCTGAAAAATCCAATTTCCATGCAACCAATGCACCTAAATCCGGGCTAACATTTACCATACCATCAAGCGCAATGGTTCGTTCGATGCCTGCCTGTTCACAAACTGCCAAAGCCAACGCGATATTTTGAGGGTGTTCCATATAAGAAAATTGGTCCAAAATATCGTCACCAATTTCAGATTCGTTCACTTTAACTACCCTTGTTTGCCTTTTCTGTGCTACTTCGTCAAATATGGTTATTACAGATTCTTCTCCTGAAATAAATACTCCTTGTCTTGGAATTGTATTGCTCAAAGAAGATGCAATATCAGAAAGTGTTTGTCCCATTTCGTCCACATGGTCCGGGCGAACGTTTGTAATAACGCCAATATGTGAGCGAACCATTTCTTGTTCGGAAATCCACTGGTATTGCGGTTGGACAGCCATGCATTCAAGCACCACAGCATCAGGTTTATCTTGGGCGAAATACTTTAACAAACGAACTTGTTCTCCGATAGATGGTGATCTTAACCGATGAATAATCCTGTCCCTTCCTTTGGGATCAATAACTCTTGGGGCAGTGCCGGTAGTTTTGGCGTATGTTTTTAACCCACCTGCCCGAAGCCCGGCAGCAACAAGGCGCGTTACACTTGATTTCCCTCGTGTTCCATTGATGTGAATTCTAAGTGGAAGTAGCCCCAAGACCTGTTTGTGGCGAAAATATTCGACCCCCCCGATCATTATCAAAGTAAGCGTTATAATAGATAAAATGATCAATGGGGAAAACATGATAGATTACTGATGGTTATCAGATCAAGTTCATACGATCAGTAATTCATCACTTCTTTGATGAGACTAATCATATCAATATAATTTACATTTCCATCACCGTTAATATCAGCAAGATAAGGATTTATGGACCCGTTTTGATCAGATTGGATATAATCAATGAGAGCTAATAAATCAAAAAGATCAATTTTTTTATCGAAGTTGATATCACCTTTGGACAAAATATCTGAACCGCGTGTGGTAATTAAAATGGCCGTAGAATCCTCCAACGGCATGGCCGTCACAGGATATTGATTGTCAAAGGTGTATTCAAGTCCAACCGTTCCTGTTTGATCTTCAATTCCAATGGTAACGTAATTGCCATGAACCTGATTCCAAGAATATTGACCGGAAGATGTATTATTAAAAACTTTGTATTGAATAATAATTTCACCGTCGCCAGTGGGTGTGTAGTAATATGTTGGATCTTTAAGAATAACCTGAAATGTTTCTGTATCATTTTTATCAAACGTCCTTACAGAAGACCATTGAACTATATATCGGTGATTTATAGCGTCATGCCATTTGTAAATACGCCCGCTGTTTGTTTGTACAAGATCGTCCCAAAATGCGGCAATCATCGGAGATGGACCCCCCGTTCCGGGAAGACGATAATTACGAAATGAATTTAATGTGGTGGTACCCATAGAAATCCATCCATTGCTACAAACAGATATTTGATTATACGATTGCCCATACATTCGAAACATAAATGGCAAAGTCAACACTTGGACATCATCTTGATTATCCCCGCCGTCACTAAGTGAAACAGTTGTCCCCTCCCCTCCATAACGGGAATCAATTTCAATCCAATCAAATGTGGGTGCATTTGCGTAAAGCCAATCGCCACTATCATAAATATAATATCCGTGTTCATCCGGTCCCAATGGGTCGGTTACTTCTGCCTCTCCAATCTGAACCGGAAACATGATTGTAGATTGCTGTCCGCCGCCAATGGTTAAAGTTAATTCCAGATTTACAATGGATCCCGGAATTGCGGAGGGATTTGCCGAAACACTAAAACCATCTGTATTCATTACATTCGCGTTTGAGGGGCTCATGGATCCCCATGAACCAATTCCATCTTCTACGGTAAGTAGCGATGAATTTGTACTTAAAACGCCAAAAACATTGAAGGCTGTAGAAGATCCACTATTTTTTAGTACTACATTTAAGTTTACTGTTTCACCCGGATTTAAAATACCATCATTATTATCTGATATATTCATATTACTAAAAACAACTTCACTCGCAGTTGAAGTCAATTGTAAGTCAGTTTCCCATTCCCGGTTGTTATCATCCACCATTAATAACCGAATTTGAAGGTTTTCTTCTTCCCTTACATTAGCGGAAAGGTGAAATACAAATGGGTCAGATGGAAATGGTCCACCCGAACCGGATATGTTCCCATAAAACACACTATCAATTGATAGGGTAACCCGTGGATTTGCTGATGATAATAATCCATACACTCCGGTTGCATCAGATGAATTAAGGTTTGATAAGGGGATAGATAGTTCGATGCTCTCTCCGCCATTGAGCAATCCATTCCCATTCCCAATCGATGCGCCCGACCCATTATCCGTGATAATCACATCATTCAAATCCACATTGATATTTACGGGAGGATCTTCAACAAGAATATCCGTCTGAAAAGGAATAAATCCGTCTTTGAGAGCCGTAACGGTAACCTCACCAGCTGTAATAGCACCTAATGGAATAGTGACCAGTCCATTTTCATTGGAATATTGGATTTCCTGCAATTGATTTGCGCGGTATATCACCACTCTTGCATCTTGAATTGGATTATGAACATCATCTTCAACAAGTATATCATAAAAGTTTGTGCCGACTTTTATGGATGTCTTCAATGTTACATCCATGGATTTGGGGGTTCCTGTCCATAGCCTTAAGGAAGGATCTCCCATTAAATTATTCCAATGGGAAAAGATATTGGTAAAATCAGATGGGTTTGATGGGTATTGTTTCCAAAGATTTAATTTCCCTGCCATGAGCGCACCGCCGGCAGAATGAATATGATCAATAAAAATCCCCGAATAAAAACCCATATCCATCACATTATTAAACATGGTATGCGTATAAATGGTCGCAGTACCAATAGCAGCAACTCCTCCTTTGGGTTGGCTCGGTGTACCAGCGCGAATCATAGCTTCAATAACAGTGGAACCTGAACCTGAGAACGACCCAGTACCGCACGTAATAAATGTTGCAAAAGGTAGCATAAATCCGTTATTCAATCCATTGATGTCATTTACGCCGAAATTACTCATACCTATATAACCACGATAATTTGTAAAGGCAACCCCATCATTAATGTCGCTCACCATTTGCGCATCAAAATCTCCACTATATATAGTTCGAACATCTTCAAATCCATTCCTGTCTAAAACTTCGTGAATATATTCATTCGTCGTGATTGTAGATATTCCAGATGGATTTGTATCACCGACAAGACTTGCTCTTGAAAGCCAGTTTTCTCCCATATATGGTGTTTTTTCGTAGTTAATAATTTTATTGACAATAGTTGCCAGTTCCGTCGTTCCAGAAAAAGATAGCCGACCAATCAAAACATCCGACAATTGATCATTCCCTTCTAATGTAGTATAGGGATGGTCACCTTCTCCGGAGTATCCACTCCACGATTCAAAATAAGTAGGAACGTTGTAAGAACCGCCTGCATCGCCAACCAATACAACAAATTCCGGAGGGTTTGTCCAATTAGTATAAGCAGTGGAAATATAATTTTTTATTAAACCTGTGGACGAACCAATATCCGCTATGTTGGCCGTATTTACAACGTAGCCCTGTTCTTTGCGCCAATCCAATAAGACATCTAAAATAGATTGATATGACGAAGAATTATTTGATAAAATATATAAAATCGACGGTTTTTGGTAATCCATGGATCTACGCTCATAATTGACAATAAAAGAATTGTATAAATTTTCAAACGCGCGAGATGGTTTCCTGATTCCCTCCATATTAACATTCGTATTTCCTGTTTCCGTTAATTCAACCCGTGCAGATGTTACTACTTCAAGTTCTTGCGTTACCGGATTATATTGAAATGGAGTCACAGTTACAGAAACAAAATGAACATCTCTCATTACCATTTTTTCAGAAATAACTGCCATTTTTTCAGGATACGATTGTGATGACAAATAAACTGAAGATTTTTTAACCAAGGGAATCACCGGATCCAAATCAGAATCTTCCCACGTACCTTTTGGAATCATATTCACACCTGAATGAAATTCAGAATCAAGAATATCTACGGTAACATGGTATTCTTTTTCGGGGTTAATTGCATAGAAAGTTGTGAATGACGGAAAATCAGGTTCTTCTGTAGTGGCGATAGATCCAGATCCATCCACCGCTATTTGATGAAATTGGGATCCTAAATGAGTTAATTCCTGAATAGCATAATCAGGCAAATTAAAGGTAAGGACATTCCCTAATTCTGACCGATTTACAGAAAATTCTGCATTGGTTTTTACGGCGACAGAACCTGAACCAGACCGTGCGGATAGAAGCCCAAGGGAAATACAAAGGCTAAAGATTGGAATGAGTTTATTTTTATTTATCATGATTACAGTCCCGATTGAAGTGCAGCGCCGAGGTAAAATACGGGTAGATAGGTAACAATAACCATGACCGCGATCACAACGCCAACCATTAAAATTAATAAAGGTTCTATAAGCGTAGTCATGCGTTCTACCAAAGCATCCACTTGTTTAAAATAATAATCTGACGCCCTCCCGAGAAGTGAGTCCAATTCTCCCGTTTCTTCACCCGTTGAAGCCAATTGAAGAAGAATAGCGGGAAATATTTCTGTCCGCCGGAGCGCTGTACTAATGTTAAATCCATCTCGAATAAAATTTGTCGCATCCTGGATGGCACGCTCATACACACGATTGCCAACAATCTTTTGCATAAGATTCATTGATTCGATAACAGGTACACCGGCCCCGAGTAAAATTCCGAGTGTTTTAGAAAATTTATTCAAAATAGACTGATCAAGCAAATTTCCAAAAATAGGAGTTCGTCTTTTAATAGAATCCACAACGAACCCACCTTGCTGTGTTTTTGAAACCAACCAAATTGACGTTAATATAAAAAAGGTCATAAAGATAATCTGGCCGAAGTGCCCACTCATCCACTCACTCATTCCGACAAGTGTTTGTGTTGCCGGAGGTAAGTTGGCTCCGAGTTGTGCGTAGACTCCCGAAAACATTGGAATAATCCACAAAAACATCGCTGACATCATCGCACCTAAAAACAAAACCATAAAAATTGGGTAGGTCATAGCCGATCGCACCTTTCGCCGTGTATCATCCAAATTTTCAAGATAGGTGGCAAGGTCATCCAAAATTTCGTTTAAGTTTCCACTAACTTCTCCTGCTTTAGTAAGTGCAACGTAGAGGTTTGTGAATACTCCCGGATGACGGGCAAGTGCTTCTGAAAGAGAAAGTCCCTTTCGGATGTTTTCGGCTACATTAGTGAGCACCTGTTTTAATTTCGAGTGTTTTTCTTCAGCTGCAAGGCCATGAATAGCACGCTCTAATGTGAGACCCGCAGAAAACATGGTAGAAAGCTGGCGAGTGAAAAAAACGAGATTGCTTAGCGGAACACGATTTTTAATCCGCTCGATTGATAAATTTATTTCATCCAGAAACGGGCCAAGAAAATCCCATGATGTATCTTGCTCTTTGAGACTGATAACCATTTGACTATTAGAGGATAATTTTTGCGTTGCTTTATCAATTGAGTCAGCTCTGATTTCTCCCTCTTGTCGGTTTCCCTCAGGATCTTTGATGAGATATGCAAATGTAGGCATTAGGAATCCGCTACTGTTGACCTCAATACTTCTTCCACTGTGGTAATTCCATCCCCAACTTTTCGAATACCGCTGTCGCGCAGTGATACCATTCCTTCTTCAATTGCTTTCGCTCGAATATCATCTTCACTCGCATTCTCAAAAACCATTTGCCTTAAGTCTCTCGACATCGCAATTAATTCAAAAATTCCAATCCGTCCAAGGTACCCGGTATCTCTACAGTGATTACAGCCTTTTCCATGGATAAACTTTTTTCCTTTCAGGGCTTCCACATCCTTGCCAAGCAGATCCAAGGTTTCTTTATCCGGTATGTATTCTTCTTTACAATTTTCACATATACGCCTGACCAATCTCTGAGCCATCACAAGATTCACGCAAGAACCAACCAAAAAGGGTTTTAATCCAATATCCAATAGTCGAGTTATTGTTGAAGCGGCGTCGTTTGCGTGAACTGTTGAAAAAACTAAATGTCCTGTAAGTGAAAATTTTACTGCAATATCGGCTGTTTCTGCATCTCGAATTTCACCAATCAGCAAAATATCAGGATCTTGACGAAGGATAGATCGTAGTGTAGAAGCAAACGTAAGACCGATATTATCATTAACCTGAACTTGATTAATTCCATCTAATTGATATTCAACCGGATCTTCAACCGTTGTAATGTTAGTATTCACATTTTTGATTTCCTTCAAAGATGCGTAGAGCGATGTTGATTTTCCGCTACCGGTTGGCCCGGAAACCATAACCATTCCATACGGCTGGGCGATCACTTTTCTGAAAATGTGGTACATATCCTTATCAAATCCTAAACTACTTAGGTTAAAATCAAATCCGGACTTGTCTAGAAGACGCATAACTACCTTCTCTCCATGCACAGTTGGGAGAATAGACACGCGAACATCAATATCTTTAGACGATGTTTTAATTCCGAACCGTCCATCTTGAGATAAACGCCGTTCAGCTATATTGAGCTTCGAAAGAATTTTTATTCGCGTAACCAATCCACTGAGCGAAGATTTTGGCGGAGTCATAATCATTTGTAACACACCGTCAATTCGAATCCTGACTTCAACGGAATTTTGTTGAGGTTCAATATGAATATCTGTGGCACGTTCTTTGATCGCTTCCTGTATAATCAGGTTTACTAATCTGACAATAGGTGCATCTTCGCTAGATGCTTTATCCGGAGAAAGGTCAACTTCTTCCTGATGATCTTCATCTCCAGAAATAACTCTGATTCCTTCAATCGCTTCTTCTACCTCGCCCGATTTTTGAATTTTTCCATAAATTTCTTTCAAAGCTTTCGCAAGGGCAGATGGCGGGGCAACGTATATTTCCGGGTTTAAGTCTGTATGGCGCTTTAGGGCATCAATGCCAATCAAGTTTTCGGGGTCTTCCATGGCGACTACCAAAGAACTCTCATTTTTTCGGATAGCAAGCATGCGATTTTGTATTGCAAAATCTTCGGGGATCAATCTTACTGCTTCCGGATCTGCTTTGAATAATTCATCTTCCGATACTGATTTATAACCCAATTGCATGGAGTACACTTGTATCAATTCATCTTCTGTGATATATCCGGCTTTTATTAATAAAGTCCCCAATTTGTCATTACTGTTTCTTTGAGATGACAACGTTTTTTCTAGATCAGCTTCAGATATTTTCCTCTCATGGATGAGGATTTCACCAATCTTTTTAAATTGCGGATTAAATTCAGTTGTCATTGTTTATTTCGACCCTAATGTTTCTGAATTCGGCTTGGATTTGCCGGCCCAAGATCGAAGGAATTCAATTTGAGCGGGCGTTTCTGTGGTAATTCCAACAGGATCTAATAAAGTGGCAGTAACTGATGAAGTATAATCTTCGTACTGCTGTGGATCGCTATTTGGAATCGGTGTGCAAATAGATTGATCGTAAGTAATGACAACACTAGTATATCCATCTGCATCGGTACGCACAATTGGATTTCCACATTGTACAATATGGGGGTAACCAGTCCAGAAACCATTTCCATCCGAATCGGTGTACGTTTCTGTCCATGTTTCACCTGTATCTGGCCACGAATTTTCATTTACATCAAACCAACTAAAACAGCCATCGCCGCCACCTGTGCTTGTTGGGCCCCACCCATCATCTGAATGCGTTTCCCCATATTCAGAGTATGAAGTTGCCGCTGATGCTGAAAATAAAATTCTCGCATCTTTAATCGGATTTGCATAATGATCTAACAATCTTGCGGTCGCAGTGATAGTTGCAGGGGTACCACTTACAGTAAAATCAAAATACGTTGCGCTCACGAATATGGTCAGCGATCCATTCGAACCTTCATAAAACGGCAACACTACACCATCGTCAACGCTGGCCATAACAGTATCTCCATACACACCATCATTATTTAAATCCCCACCAAAACACAATGAGGTAACCACCGCATTGCTAAGCATATCTCCGCTTGGGAAAATAATTGTTGAGAACGCCATTCCCGGGAACGCATTTTCATCTTTATTCATATTTCCTGTAAAACTTACACCTTCAATTTGTGCTGCAAGAACTCCATCAAGGTCTTCGCCGGAAATAGCCATGGACCAATACACATAGGTGCTATCCGCTACAGGGTTGTTCCACAGATCATACACCATTGCAGCAACCTGCATTTCATAAAAGCCAGCGCCAATTGGTGTAACATCATTTAAATCATAATCCGGAAAAATACTCATTGCAGGGCCGGTAGCGATAATAACCGGAACAGCATTTGATGAAATAAAAGAAGTGTCATAAGAAACCGTTGCTGTGACCCGAACAGGGCCGGGGCCGGTCCCGCTGTTTAAAGATACAGTAGCAACTCCATTAATAGTATAAGCTGTATCGGTTGTTCCTGCGTTATTAAGGTTCGCACCTTCAGGTATATTCGGGCCAAGTGTAAAAGTAACCAAAGTTGGCTCATTTACTAAAATACCATTTTCATCATAAACATTTGCCTTCAAATTGGTTGATTCAATTCCACCCCCACCAACAATAATTAATTCACCTGGATTCACAGGCGGGATTTCAATATATGCAGGCACTCCACTATACGTTGTATCGACAATGGTAATGCTGATTGAATCCCAAACTGTTCCAAAATTGGGGTGATCAAATGCAACTCTTAATGTAATGACTCCAACTTCTTCAGGATTCCCTGTATCTTCGAATGTTGTGGAAGCCGTTCCGGACGAGTCTGTTGCTTTATAGTTATCTGCAAAAAGTCCTTTATCATCCTTGGAATAAAAGAAGATATCAGCGCCCTGAACCGGCGTATTGTTTCTCTTGGCTAAAACTTTCGCTTCCAACGTCGCTTTAGCGTCTCCCCCAAGATTAATAGATTCTTTATCTGAGTTAAAGAGTAAACTGTATGGCCATAAGGTAACTGCAGATGTATCAAATACGCTAAATTGTGATGAAGCTGTAACAATATCATCCGTGCTACCTTCTGTTGCAATAAAGGATGCTGTCACTTTCACACCTTCATAAACCTGGGTTGCTGAATTATCATATGCACTACTACTTCCATCATAAAATTTGACATTTACAATTCCTGTAGCATTGGTATAATCAGAAGATAAATCAAAACTACCAAATTCAGATCCACCAACTTCTGCTTTGAAACTGATAAGTTTTTCCGACACAGCCAAACCTGCAGTATCTGTTAGCGCAGCAGTTAAATACGTGAACGGAGAACTTGCTTGAGTTCCGGCAAAATCTTCCCCAACACTTACAAAATTCCCTAGGGAATCGGTTGCCATGGGTTGCATAGAAAGTGTAAGCGTATATTTTGCCCCTTCTGCGCCGGATCCGCTTCCACTCGAATCCACAGGATTTTGTTCATCGCACGTAACAAATAGTAAAAATCCTGACAACAATGGAGTGAGAATTTTATAATTATTCTTCATTAGATTTTTCCTCTTCTTGCGATTCAGTTTCAGCTTCATCTGAATCTATTTCTTTCAATTGAATAACAGTTTCTTCAAGTTCAATCATGTCTTGGCGCTTTAGTATTCCTGTATAGTTATCTTTAACAACCGTTGGAGTTATTTGAATAATAAGGTCGGTTGTTCTGTCTGTCATAGAAGAACTGGTAAACAGCTTTTTACCCAGCAGCGGGATTTTATTTAAGTAAGGGACTTTATATTCCGTAACTGTTTTATCTTTACTAATCAGTCCACCAATAATGATAGATTCTCCATCTCGCACCCGAATTGTGGTTGAAGAAAGCCTGCTTTTAACCCGCGGGATGTTGTTGTCCGGTCCAATAAATTCAAAAATAGACGAAACCTCAGGTTCTACCTTTACTGTAATGTATCCATCTGTGTTTATTTTGGGTTTAATCGTCAGTTTTATTCCAACTTCCTCACGCTGAACCTGAACCTGTCCGCCCACACCGCCCGAACTTAAAATATACGGTACAATGTCAATCATTTTTATATAGGCTTCTCTCCCGTTAAGCGTAACCAATTTTGAATTTGCCAATACTTCTGCTTTGTTCTCTTTCATTAATAAATCAAGGGTCACATCAAATGCCGTTAATTGGCGGCTGAATTTTGTGGGCAGAATACTTTGGTCATTGGCATCGGTGTAGTAGAGGCGGTTGAATGGCATATCAGCTGGAAGTTGTTCAAAAGGCATATCGCCGTATTCTTCCACAACTCCCGTACCGGCATCGTTTGGGGTTTGGCCCAATCCAGGAATGATGCTTCCGGCCCCGGTTACGCCGTGTGGAGGTGTGCCGCTTTCAGCAAGGATTGTGGTATATTTCGCGAGTCTTGACCAATCAATTCCGTTTTTCTGTTCCTCGTCCATTGCTACTTCAATCAACCTGGTTTCTAGCATAATCTGAATTGCCGGAATATCAATTTCGCGAATCACTTCTTCAATTTCAGCGATTTTTTTCGGCGATGCATTCACCAATAATTTATTCCCGGAAACATCCACTTGAATTTGTTCTGTCAAATCTTTCAATAATTCTTTGACTTCAAGCGCATCGGAATACTTTAATTCCACCACATGAGATGTAATACCAACCTCTTCGGCTAATTTTTTTGGTTCTGCAATCAAAAAAGAATTTCCGACAACTTCATAACTCAAGCCCACAGCTCGAACTACAAGATTTATTGCCTGTTCAATAGGGACAGCATCAAGATGAATTGTAATTTTATCCTGCCGGTTCACATTGGGATCTGTAACGATATTATATCCGCTTTCGCTGGCAAGAATAGCAAGAATACTCGGTAAAAATGCATCTTCGGCATGAATGGTTACCAGTGTCGGTTCCATAGCCTCCTTTGCAGAAACAGTTCCAATATTTTTCTCTGTATTTTTCTGTGCGGGTAATATGGAACCCAGTATCCCGATACACATGATTGCAATCAGCCGTTTCATATCAATATTCTCTCCTCTGTCCGTTTTTTGAGGATACATCCTCTTCTACACTTAGTCCAGATACCCTATAATGGATTTCTTTATTCTCTGAAATAATAACCACTTCTTCGGCATCAATCCATACTACTTCACCCTTGGCAACAGAGTCGCCTACAGTCACTACAAAATTCCTATCACGATAATTAACAATGGCTCTTTGGGTAGATCCATCGATGATTGCTGTAACACGAAGTTTCCCAGTTTTTCGATATCGCATGGGACGACCGTATGCGTCTGTGAGGTACAATACATTGGTAAGACGCATCGGTTCTTCATCCAAGGCAAACTGGTATTGACTGCGATTTAATAGTCTTGTTTCTAAAAATTCAATCACTTTTTCAAGTTCCTCATCTGTACCGAACTGAATCTGTTCTGCTCTTTCTTTTGCCCCGGACCATTTGGTATTGAGCGGGGCCACTTTGTACGCCATTATCCCGATTGAAAGGGTACTCAAGATCAGCAGTAAAGCCCAAACGGTTCTTTCTCTACTCATGACGATGATCCTTTAGATTTAACCAAAGTTAAAGTGGATAGATGAAGCTCAACAATTTGCTCTTTTAAATCTGCTTCTGAGGTTGTTGTTTTCACACGTTCAATCCCATTTTTTACTAGAAATTCATCAATTGTAATTAATCTCGGTGATCGTTCAATTTCAGCAACAAATTTTCCCAACTGATCAAAATTACATTTTAACAGTAATTCGTATGGAGCACTGAAATAGTTTTCTCTTTTTTCACGCGGTTTGGGTTTGATATTCATCAGAGTTACACCTAAATCATTCATCATTTCAGTCAAATTCTGTAAGAAGGGCATAGATGCATCTTCCGCAATTGAGTCTGCAATTCCTATCGCTAAATTTTCATCAAACAGGGTATAGACTCTATCTAGCTTACTGGCTAAAATTTGTGCACTAATCAGCTGCTCATTTAATTCTTCCTGTTCATCTTCCAAATCCAGCATTGTTACAGGATGATCAGAAATTGAAAATTTCAGGTTAAGCCAAAAAACAGCCGATAACCCGATTAGCACAAAGAATAACATTGTATTTCGTTGTTTCATGATGACTTCAGTGTCCTTCCGCCAGGCTTCAGCGTTGCTTCAATTCTAAACTCATAAATGTCCTGCCCGCGAACTTTTTTTCGCGAACCTTGATCAAATTTGATTCTGCTAAAATTATCCGAAAAATCGCGATTTTGTTTCAGTGTATTTATAAAATTGTACACAATTTCAAATTTTTGTTCCTCATCTTGATAAATAACACCAATCCCTTCAATAATCATTTTCTTATTACGGTATTTTAGCCCTGTCAAAGCCATATCTTCGGGAGTCATTTCACCCAGCAATTCAAGATAGCGCGCCCACAGATATCTGTTACCCTCTAAATCTGCCAAGGAAATGATGTCATCTTTAGATAGGTTTTTTCCTTTTTTCCGAAGATTATTTATGTCTTCTTTAACTTGAGTTATTTCAGATTGTTTTTGTTCAATTAGTGTGCGATATCCCTGCCCAATCATCCACACCCCGATGTTTGCACCCAGTAAAAACAAAATGATCATTCCAAAAATTCCCCATCTAACGCGATCACGCCAGATTTCAATCCGTGCTTCCTTTGTTTCGGATTGATTCAGGTTAATTGTGATAAATTTTTTCACGCTTCCACCCCTCCGCGAATGGCAAGCCCAACGGCTACACCGTATTGGCCGGGATTAGAAATATCCAACCCATCCGTTCCATCTAGAGTTGCGAACGGATTAAATATTTCTACATCAATATTCAAATTACTTTGAATAAAATCACAAAGACCGGGAGTACCTGCACAGCCACCTGTAAGGTAAATCTTTTGAAAGAAACTTTGGTTGGTTGTTTTAGCGTAATACCGAAGTGACCTTCGAACATCCTCAACTAAATTATCAAAAACCGTTCGCTGAGTTTCGGCTAGACCGATTTCCTGCGTACCGTTTGTTTCTTGAAAAGCATTCACGCCATCTTTGTACAATTCATCTTGCGCCGTTATATAATCCATTTTTCGTACATCTGATAATCCTTTTACAAACAAGTGTCCACCTACCGGAATGTCTCGTGTAAAAAATTGGTCTTTTTGTCCCCAAACCACCAAGGAACTGGATACAGCACCGATGTCTAATAACACAATCACACCCTCTTCAGGGAAATCGTGGTGTAACACAAACGCATTAGAAAGTGCAATGGGATCTGTATCAACGATTCCCGGTTTAAACCCGGATTCTTTTAATAAATCCAAATGTCCATTCAAAACGCGCTTCGTACAAGCGACCATACCAACATCAATTTTATCCACTTCATTGGGATTTTGGCCGAAGATTTGAAAATCAATGACCGCATCTGTGCCATCCATCGGAATATGCTTTCTTGCCTCAAAAGTGAGCGCTGATTGCAATTCTTCCGTCGCCATATCCATTGTCATGATTTGACGAACACTGACATTGGTGCCGTTGATATTGCTTACAAGATTTCGCACACGTTTCGGATTTATTTTTTGCTGTTTCAGGATTTCTTTTATTGCCATCACAACAATGGGACGACTTACAGCTTCCGGGTCATACGCTTTATGCTGTTCCGGAATAAGCCGTTGAGCTACATGGAGAAGTTTATATCCTCCGGATCGCTGTTTTTCCACAGTAACAGTTTTGATAACCTGCCTTCCTACATCCAATCCAAGAATCATCCTTCAGATCCTCCGTTCCGAGTTTGAACTTCGTTGTAACTTTTCAGAATTAATTTTAAACCACCGTCAGCACCCGTTGTATTGGGAAAATTGGGAGGCGCATAAAAATCGCTGAAATTATAATCGTAATGATAACTCTTTTCATATTCAATTTTGTAATTACCATAAGGACCGTATGGATTCCTTTTCAAATATCCACGCAAATTTTGAGTAATCGACCCCCACAATTTTACCGTACCACGCAAATCATTTCCTGTATCCTGTTGCAAAATTGAATTTGGATTCCTAAAAGTACCGCGTCCATCTGCTCTAGAATTTGTAGGATTTGAAGCATAATATGGCGCATTTGTAAAAGGGTTCCAACCATTTTCCGCATCACCGGTAACTGAATTCTGCCAATAATGTGCTACGAAAGAATCATGCATAGCAATAATGCCTGCATTGACAATGATATCCGCACCATTTGCTTTGTTTCTTGCACCGTTTTCTGCAGTATTCGCAATAATTACATTTCCTCCGGATACGAGTCCTAAGCGATTGGATGTGCCATATACAACCTCGCCGGTAGTCGGGTTTGAATCGGCATAAATAACATCATCAATCAGCCAAATATTCCCCCATACTCTATCCCATATTTGTAAATCATCGTGGCGCCTGTATTCAACGTTATCATCCGTCACAATCGTAAACTGTCCATCCACCTCCCCGTAAACTCGAACTTGACCTTTCTTCACATAAATCACAGCTCTGTCTCTATGAAACATCGTCCAATTCATTACATATTGAGCCCCACTACTTGGTGGGTCAAAATCAAAATGGTGAAAACCGGATGATGCACACATTGAACCATTATCATTATGATTATGGTAAAAACCATATTGATTAAATCTTCCAGATTCTAATCCTGTTCGGTGTGATAATTGAACAGACTCCCCATCTACAAATCCACCGAAAATAAAAGCGCCTTGTTCTTGGTAACTTACTTTGTAGATATGATTGCCTCCTGTGGTTGATTTAGAGGTAATGACCGCAGCCCAATATTTATAACTTGTATCCACAGAAGAAATAACAATAGTATCACCAATAGCATAATCAGACAAAACGTTATCAACATCTTCACCCTCAGAATCGTAACTGCTTATGAAAACTGAATCTGCACCGGCATATCCGGATATATCATTAAAGGGAAGTTCCAAACCTATTTTTCCATTATCTAACTCGGCAATTGAGTTATCTTCATCCCAAGTAAATGAAAGAACAGGTTGGCCATCTAAGGTAATCGGAGGAACAACATACGCCCATTGTGCAACTTTAAATCCCCCTGTTACAAATTCAATTTCTGTCATAATCAAAGAATCTTTAATGGAACCTCGCCCAAGTAAATCATCAGCTGTAAACACGTAATCTGCTGCATTTTTAACTAATTGAACCGTATTTGTTGGTGGATAACTTATAACGTCCGCGGAGTCGTCGTAAGTAGCATTCGCAAAAGATGTTCCCTCACAATTCGCCATATTAATCCCGTCGCTAGCGTTCACCTTTCCCGAAAACACAGGGCAACCCCAATTGCTCATTGTTATTTCGCCATTAGTATGAACAATCCCTTCAAGGGAATCAGATGCACCAAACGTAACTGTTCCACTCACCTGCGGACCACCACCCGGTTCTTCTGAATTTGTGAAATACATAAATTTTGAAAAATCTTCCGCAACAAGGTTGACTTCGGCCTTCCGTTTAATTTCTACCGTTTGCCCCTCCGTACTTTCAAATTCAACCGTTCCCCAGGCGCTAGCGTAAAAGAAAGTTTTCCCGTATTCATTCACATATGATGAACAAACAACGTCGTGATAATACCCATCAAATTCAGGCGTTTCGCTGAATTTTACTTTTTCGGTTGCCAACACTAAAGCTTCATCGGATAAATAGGGCAATTTCGGCATCCCTTCTTTATTAATTCCTGTTTCCGCAAGCAATATGGCGGTCGATTCAGCAAACCTATATTTTTCAACGACTGCAGCCGACAAGGAATATCGTAAATAGGCAATGGTTAGCAGTAGGCTAATCATGGTAAAAATAACAGCCGTAATTGTTGCAGTACCTTTTTGAAAATGTCCCATAATTACCCTTGTTCGCTGGATTTTTCGTAGAGAGAAATATATTTATTCGGCATAAATACGGTTCGCTTTACCCGGATATTTGTATTCAACGGATTCTGATCGTTTACATCTGATTCAATTGAAAAAATCAATTCGATATCCCATGTGGCTTCTGCAAATTTTTGGAGACTTGGTCGTTCTTCAATCCTCTGGTCTGCCTTGAATGTTTCGAGCCGAACAATCCGCTGACGGTTATCACGAAAGCGACCCTTTCTGGGAAACCCGAGTGTTCCGCCTACCGGATTTCTTCCATCAAATTGAATTCCATCCAGCGCATGCCCGGATATGAACAAAGTAGATTCGTTCCCATTTTTATCATACTTATAAAGACTAAGACGTGCATATCCGTTTGCAAAATCTCTTTCTATAAATCTTGAAGAATTAATTTCATACATAATTTCCCGCATAACAGCCTGACCATATTGCCGAACTTCCAACAAGACTGAGTCGTTTTGATAATGAAAAAGAATTCCTTGTACACCCATTGAGAGTCCGACAACCATAATGCCAATCACCGTCATAGATGTAACCAACTCAATGAGAGTAAGTCCCGGAGATGATTTTTCAGTGAAAGAAATCTTCACAGCGGATACTCCAGCATTACCATTTCTAATACACGGGTTTTCTTTACATCGTTTCTTGCAGACGTATAATCCTTCCATGTGATCCATGTTTTAAACCTATAGCGATCCATTCCACCGGAAGAATCTGAAGGTTCTTCATAAATCGGATCGTAGTAAATTTTTGCTTCGATTTTATCGGGGTTTTCATTGTTCCCCAAAAGAAAAACTTGTTTCCCTTCTAAATCTCCACTACGCTCAATTCCAGTTAATCGTCCATCTGCAACGCGACCTTTCATGGTTTCTACAAAACTTAATAATTCTTCTGTCGCACGTTCGCGGATTTCAAGCGCCTGCAATTCTCCTCTTGCATGTACAGCGCCGAGCATTAAGCCAAATGCTGCCACACTCACAATTACCACAGCAATCAACACTTCGATAAACGTAAATCCATTTGAATTGTGCAGTTTCATCTACAGGACTTTTGATTCAAATAGTTTCGGATTATCTGCTAATGCAACTGCTTGCGATCGTTCGATAATTGCCTGAGAAACAAGTCTTTGAAGGTCTTGGTCAAGCGTTTGCATTCCATCCACTCCTCCGGACTGCATCACGGAAGGAATTTGGTAAATTCGGTCTTCTCGGATAAGATTCCGAATAGCCGTTGTCGCCATAAGAATTTCCAATGCCGGGACTCGACCTTTATCATCTTTGGTTGGTAATAATTTTTGGGAAATGACTGCTTCCAAACTTTCCGAAAGCATCGATCGGATTTGACTTTTTTGGCTGGCGGGGAAAATATCAATAATTCTGTCCACTGCTTTTACGGAACTCGAAGTATGAAGAGTTGACAAAACCAAGTGTCCCGTTTCCGCCGCGGTGAGTGCAAGTGAAATCGTATCAAGGTCCCGCATTTCACCAACCAAAATCACATCAGGGTCTTCTCTAAGAGCTGCTCTCAACGCATTTGCAAAACTATGGGTCGTAAGACCCAATTCTCTCTGATTGATGAGACATTGGCTAGAACTATGGAAATATTCAACAGGATCTTCGATCGTGATTATATGCTTCGACTTATTTTGATTCACATAATCAATCATAGCGGCAAGCGTGGTACTTTTCCCCGATCCCGTAGGACCGGTAAGCAAAACCAAACCATTTTCGAGCATTGCTAAATTCGATAAAACAGGCGGCAATCCAAGTTCTTCAAACCCTTTCGGAACTTCAGAAATAGTTCTAAATACTCCTGCAAGCCCGCTGATTTGGTGAAAGAAATTCACGCGGAATCTTCCCTGACCATCTAATTTGTAAGATAAATCAATTTCCTTATCTTTTCGGTACCGAGAAATTTGATCTTCGTCCATGATTTGAGGAAGAATAGTCTCCATATCAGAATCTTCCATTTCAGGACGATTCAACGGCTTCATGGTTCCGTTAATGCGAACCATCGGAATAGATCCGGTACTTAAATGTAAATCCGAAGCACCGCTTTCGAGAGCGTAGGATAGAAGTTTATCAATGTTCATACAATTCTAATTACGTTTTTTGGTTCCGTACCCTGTGTATTGTCCCGTTTCGGCATTGTATTCAACAACCTTTCCTTCGCCACCTTCCATTTCACTGGTGCTGGTAGCAAGAACACGTTCGGGCATTTGGATTTCGAAAATCCATTGACGTTTGGTTGCTCGATCGACACTTATTTGTCCTGCACTTTCAATTTCTTCAACATCTGACGGCCATTCGCCGTACGTTTGCCGATACATCTTTGCACCATTTGTGATACTTCCAATTACCGATTTCGCCTCAGACGCACGGGCACTTTCAACATAATCAATATAAATAGGCACAGCTACCGCCGCTAAAATCGCGACAATTACAACCACAACCATAATCTCGATCATTGTGAAACCCTTCTTTAGGGATTCTATTATTTTATTCATGTTTTTTCCTGTTCCTTTGTAAAGATGTTTTATTGGGTTCAAATAAAGCCAAGTAATGTACAAAATTTTAATGATTTCTACTAACGAGCGTATTGACGATCATCATATTCCTAGTTTTTGAGATTTTAAACCCTAAACCAATGATTTGTCAATGGGATTATTTCTAATAAACGTAAGATGAATTTCAGTTACAATTCATGAGTGAATGGAAACCTATTTTTTGAAGATTTTGGGGCTTTATCCAAAAATAGTTAAAAGATTAAGACAATGAAATAATTAAAACTTCCGTTTAACCGTAGGATTCCTTTGTAATGCTTTTTTTATCTACCCCCAGATCTTCCAACAATCCCAAGGCAGATTCCATAAATCTAGGCGGTGGGGTAGTTCCATTCTTTTTGGCTAACAATTTATCCCATTTAGACAAAGCCGGACCGCAAACATACAGCATCGGGTTATCAAGCTCTTCAATCGTTTTTTCTATTAAATCTCTCGTAATCCTACCTTTTTGTAAGGTTGCGCCATTTTTCAGGAAAGTGTCTTCACGGGTTATGGTAAATACTATTTCTAGGTTTTCAGGAAATTGTCTCTGCAAATCAAGTAATCCTTCGCCAAAAATAGTGTCTGCCCACGTTTTATTACTATAAATGAGGCGGTGTTTCATATCGGGATGGTTACGAAGACAATACTTCAAAATACTCCAGTTTGGGACGATTCCACTACCGGCACAAATATGCAGAATACTCTCAGGAACCCCATCCTTCGGGAGTGTATACGGACCGGCAAATCCGGTGATTTTCATTTTGGTTCCCCGGACAGTGCGGTAGGCCAAGATCGGGGATAAAAGTGGAGGATATTTAGTGACATCGGTAACATAACGTTCTTCCTTGACTGTGATCGCAAGGTGATGTTCATCCGGTGAACTTGCCATAGAATACGCCCGAGGAGGTTCTCTTCTACCCTTTTGATCCTCAAGATATGCAGTCCACCGTTCGAGTGCTGGAAACTGGTGGGGTTCAATTGTTAGAAAATGCCCCGGCGCGTAATCAAGATGGTCATTGCCGGTAAAAAAGATTATCGTTGAAGTATCGGGAGTCTCACGAATTACATCCGCAACCATGACTTCAAGGGTTTTAGTTTTCTTTCGGGATTGGCCAGCCATGGTTACAATTTAGTTAAAAAACTCAGCAACGCAAAACAGTGGATTGAATTCACGGAAATAACGCCAATCTGTTGATCAAAGCATACGTTCATAATCCATTTTATCAAGATTCTGACATTTTTACAAAGTAGCAAACTTCTCCGTTGCTTCTATCAATTTTGAGCGAATTCCCGGTTCAGACATGGAATGACCGGCATCCTGAACAATATGAAAGTCTGCTTCGGGCCAGGCTTTGTGCAACTCCCAAGCAGAAGTTGCTGGACATACAACATCATACCGCCCTTGAATGATTACGGCCGGTATGTGCCGAATTTTATTGATGTCCCGCAGGAGCTGGTCTTCCGGGTTAAACCATCCTCCATTCACAAAATAATGGCATTCTATGCGCGCGAAGGCTTCCGCAAATTTGTCCTTTCCGAACCGTTCAACCAAATTTGAGTCTGCATACAGTTTGCTGGTTGCGCCTTCCCAAATTGACCAGGCTTTGGCAGCTTCCAATCGAGTCATCCTGTCTTTAGAGGTCAAGCGTTTATAAAAAGCATGCAGAAAATCATCTCGATCCTCTTCAAGGATAGGTTTTACATAATGCTCGAAAGCGTCCGGATAAATTTCACTAGCGCCTTCCTGATAGAACCATTGCAGTTCCTTTTTTCTGAGCATAAATATACCTCTCAGGATTAACCCTATCACACGATCGGGATACGTTTCTGCATAGGCTAGAGAAAGGGTGCTTCCCCAACTTCCACCGAAAACTACCCAGTTCTTTATTCCCAAATATTCGCGGACTTTCTCAATATCTTCTACAAGTTCCCAGGTAGTATTTTCTTCGAGTTCGGCAAACGGCAAACTCTTTCCGCAGCCGCGCTGGTCTATTAGAATCAGTCGCCATTTCTCGGGGTCGAAATACTGGCGATAGATTGGTTCAATTCCGCCTCCGGGCCCACCATGTAGGAAGAGAGCCGGTTTACCATTCGGATTCCCAGACTCTTCTACATGAATTGAATGCAGACTAGAAACATCTAACATAAATCCATTATACGGATCAATGGGTGGGAAAACGTCTTTTAATGTTAAATCTTTTTCCATCTCATTATCTTCTTGTATTTTTTAATTCAGCTGATAATTCTTTAATTCTGTTCTTCAAATTTTCGTCAGATATGGCGCCATCTGTAAATGCGAATTTTGTAGTGTAAACAAAGCGTGGAATTATGTGGCACCTGAAATCCAGCATCAAACTGTTTAAAAATGGCATCGGACTCATATAACTACCCTGTCCACCGGCCGAACATACAAGTCCAACAGTTTTATTTTCCCATGCTTTTCCTGTAAGTTCGACCAGATTTTTCAAAACAGCATTCACATCGTAATTATAAACAGGCGATGCACATAAAATCGCACGAGCTGACTGTATTTTTTCCTTTACTTCCTTTACTTTCGGATGATTGTAACATGAGTCTCCATCGCAAAAAGGAAGATCGTAATTACGCATATCAATAAATTCAGCTTCCGCATTATTTTCCTCAAGTCTAATCTTGACCTGTTGAGCCATGACCCTGCTCAGGCTGTTGGGATTCAAACTTGAACTGATAATGAGTATCATATTTTTCTTTAATTTTTCCAGTAGGTATCTACCCATCCATAAAAATTATTCAATTTGTTTCGATCTCGGTTTTCTTTATCCTGTTTCCAATTGGATGGATTGGATCGAATGTATTCTGTAATTCTCTCGAATGCAGTTTCGTTCCGAATGATGTGTTCATAATAATTTCTTTGCCAAACCTTTGTAGGGGCGCGATATATCTCGCCCCTACGTTTGTTTATTTCCCTTGTTACTGCTGCTTTATATTTGCCAACAATATCACCTAATACCGGATTTTTGAATTGAGTTGAATTCAATCCTACCATTCCATGCACATGATTTGGCATCACTACAAAATCAAACAGATTTACAGACGTATAATGCTTTTCGATTCCCTCCCAGCAACGGTAAGCAATATTCCCGATTAGATTTAATTTCATGTTTCCATTCGTTATTTCACCAAAAATACATTCCCGTATCTGAGAGCAAATTGTGACAAAATAAATACCTGATTGAGAATAATCATAATCAGCTAATCGAATATGTTTTCTTTTTCCTTTCATTGAAGCCATAACTTACGATCCAGGCTACGATATTGAATTGCTTCGCTCACATGTTGAGAACTGATTTCTTTTAAAGATTCTAAATCTGCAATCGTCCGTGATACTTTTAAAATCCGATCGTACGCTCGAGCTGATAGGCCCAATTTTTCCATGGCTGTCTTCAGCAAATCAGATGCTTCTTTGTCAATTTTACAATAATCAGCAATATTTTTGGATTCCATTTGTGCATTGCAAAAAATGGAATCTCTTCCTTCAAACCTTGTTAATTGAACATTGCGGGTATTCTGCACTCTTTTTTGCACAAATTTGGATGCTTCCCCACTTTCCTTCTCGGATAATTCATCAAATGAGATTGACGGGACTTCGATGTGAATATCAATTCGATCCATGAGTGGACCTGAAATTCGACTCATATATTTTTGAATCAATTGCGGATTACAGGTGCATTCATTTTTCGGATCTGTCGCATAACCACAAGGACATGGATTCATAGCCGCCACCAACATAAAATTGGATGGGTAACTTAGCGACATTGTTGCGCGCGCGATGGTAACAGAACCATCCTCCAGCGGTTGACGCATGACCTCCAAAACATTTTTCTTGAACTCCGGAAGTTCATCTAAAAACAATACACCGTTGTGCGCAAGACTGACTTCACCCGGTTTCGGAACCGTTCCGCCGCCAATCAGTCCTGCATCCGAAATAGTATGATGCGGCGAACGGTACGGACGTGTAGCAATCAGCCCCTTTCCATCTGGAAGCAATCCGGCAACGGAATGAATTTTGGTAGTCTGTAGTGCTTCTTCCAATACGAGGTCCGGAAGAATGGTCGGAAGACGTTTTGCCAGCATCGTCTTCCCGCTTCCGGGAGGACCGATCATAATGGCGTTATGCCCTCCGGCTGCTGCCACTTCAATTGCACGCTTTACATGTTCCTGACCTTTCACATCGGCAAAATCCAAATCATAATTTTTTTGTTCATTAAAGAGTTTCTGTCTATCTACTTTGATAGGATCCATGGACATTTTTCCATTTAGCAGAGCCGCCACTTCTGCCAGTGAATCCACACCGGCTACTTTTATACCGTCCACAATTCCGGCTTCTTGCGCATTTTCGTTTGGAAGAATGATTCCCTTAATTCCTTTTTTGGCAGCGTTAATGGCGATCGGGAGCGCTCCCTTGATTGGTCTGAGCGAGCCATCCAAAGCAAGTTCACCCAACAAAAGCAAATTGTTGAGAAAATTTTGTTTTACCGCACCGGTGGCTGCAAGGATTCCAACGGCAATCGGAAGATCAAATGCAGATCCTTCTTTGCGAATATCCGCCGGAGCAAGGTTGATTGTAATATGTTTATATGGTAAAATAAAATCGCTGTTGCGAATCGCAGCTGTGACTCGTTCTTTGCTTTCCTTTACGGCACCTTCCGGGAGGCCAACGGTTATAAATTTGGGTAACTGAGCACCGGAAAGGTTTGCCTCAACCTCAACAATGTAGGCATCAATCCCAAGGACAGCGCTACTAAGAACTTTGGAAACCATTTAATTACAGGTAATAATTCCTTTGAAAGCAAGATAAGGAATCAGCAAATATAAAATTGAATCTCGAATAAGATAAAATGTGCAAAAGGCAAAAAAAACCACCCAACCCTTTTTCTTGAAAAGAAGTCTATATCCGCCTTCCTGCCGAATGAAATTCCATTCCTTGAGGAAACGCGGCCGGTAAAATGACATCAGTCGTTATCCGGTTTTATTGTATCAAATTTCATATTTTCGTACTTATCCCAAAGGGTCTCTCCTGATGCTTTTTGAAACCGAAAAGCAAAGGACATCGCTTCATAGAATGGACGATTTATATATTCTTCATGGCTGTAATATTCGTCAATCCAAGTTACAAATCGACTGATTTCCTCCTCTTCGAGTTTGTCAAAAATGCCATAAATTAATTCTGCACGGTTCTCGTAATACCAGGTTGTTATTTCATCGTAGCCACGTTTTTTGATCAAGTCCTGGTGCGTTTCATACACCTGCGTGAGGTACGAAAATAAATACAGTTCCTTTTCGCCCGGTGTCAGTGTTTTCCAGTAAGCCACTGCCGGGGAAATGGTATTCGGATTTGCTTCATCCTGAGGGAATGCAAACGATGTGATGAATAATAATGAGAGTAATATTTTCATGATTCGTCTCCTTTTGTAGATACCTCTTTTTCGTAATCAGAAATTAGCTCTTCCAATTTTCCCATTGCCGCATCTTCGCTAACCTTTCCAATGTTTTCGCCCTTATAATACAAATGCCCGGCGCCTTTCCCAAAGGCAATTCCGAGATCTGTATGTTCCGCCTCACCGGGGCCATTCACCGCGCAACCCATCAGCGCGATTGACATCGGCGTTTTCACATTTTTCAACCGCTCTTCCATGTCACCGGCGATCTTGAACAGGTCCACTTCCAAACGTCCGCAGGTTGGGCAGGCAACAACCGTTACGCCTTTGGTTGCGAGCCCAAGCGATTTCAAAATCTCGTAACCGCAGTGCACTTCTTCCACCGGATCGTCCGTAAGGCTCACCCGGATCGTGTCTCCGATGCCTTCCTTTAAGAGTGTTCCGAGGCCAACAGCGGATTTGATGCTGCCTGCCTTGGTCGGCCCTGCTTCGGTAACGCCGAGATGCGTGGGAAAATCAAATTCTTCGGCGAACAGGCGGTAGGAATCAATCATGAGATTTACGTCCGATGCTTTTAGGGAAACAATAATCTCCTCAAAATCGTGCTCTTTACAAATGTTAATGTGCCGGCGTGCACTTTCCACCATCGCCTCCGCGGTTGGAAATCCGTATTTTTTTATTAAATCCCGTTCCAAACTTCCGGCATTTACGCCGATGCGGATTGGTAGGTTCGCGCCTTTCACTTTTTCCAGCACTTCCTTCACGCGCGCCTTTCCGCCGATATTTCCGGGATTGATGCGGATCTTATCAGCGCCTGCATCCACGGCTTCGAGCGCCATGCGATAATTGAAATGAATGTCTGCCACCAACGGAACCGTCATGTGTTTTTTGATTTCCGGTAGCGCCTTGGCTGCTTTTTCATCGGGAACTGTGATACGGATAATTTGGCAGTCCGCTTCTTCCAAGCGTTCCACTTCCTTTAGCGTCGCCTTGATGTCATGCGTTTTGGTAGTGGTCATGGATTGCACCGGAATTGCCGCGCCGCCTCCGATTGCAACATCGCCAACCATTACTTTTCGTGTTTCATGCCGTTCAATCATAGACTACAAATTTACCGGTGAGGAAACACAACATCCAATCACTTCGGTAGAGAAAATGGTTTTTTAAGAAACTCTTTTGCATCACGCATTGCTTGCGACATGTTATCCAATTCTTTGCATCGCCGGTAGGATAACACCGCTTCATTTCGCTCTCCTTTTAAGTCGAGTAATTTTCCATTCAATAAAAACGCTTCGCCCAGAATGATATCCAATTCCGCTCCGTAAGAGGAAATGGTTTGTTTCACATAGCGCATTGAGACTTCCTGATTCTCGGAATAGAAATGATACAGTGCCCATTCGAATTGAAGATATCCATAAAACCATTTTTGCTGAATTTCCGTTAGACTTCCAATCGAATTATCCAAAATTAGCAGCGATTTTTTAGCATCTTCCAATTTCCCATTGCGAGTTAAACTTTCGGTTAACAAAATTCGGTAATAAAAATTTTGCGGATATGTTTCCACCAGTTTTCGGCTGAAATTTTCAGCCTCGTCCGGATTTCTGTCAGACCATAAATAGATAAAAGAAAGAATCGCACTTGCTTCAGTCCATGACCAAGAACCTGCTTCGACCGCCTTACGAATTTTCAAGAGTCCAACTTCGCGTGAGGCATCCAGCCCAAACAATCCGGCGGCAAACTGAATCAGTCCATTGCTCATGCCGGCATAATATTCCACAATACCGATTGGGAGATTGGCGTCAACAAGGGAGGAATCTTTCTCCGCCACATCTTGAATGATGCGGAAGCCTTTGTAAGCATTTGAAAGCGTTTTGACCCATTCCTTTTTCCCAAGATTTACCCTTGCCTTTAAGCCCAGAGCAGAACCATAGTAAAGACGATATTCCTGATTGTCCGGATTATCCTTTATCAGATCTTTATAGATAAACAACGCTTCATTTAAGTCATGCTCTAATACGGTATAGGAAACTTCAACACTACTATGCGCCTGCGCCAGCACCCATCTTGCAGCAGGCAAAATAAGAAAAATTCCGGGATGATCAGGATGTTCAAAACTTACATCAGTTAATATCGATACAGCTTGATCATATTCATAATTATAAAAAGCTCGAACGCCTTCATGGACTTTATCATCGGCAGGATGTGATGAGAAAAGAATAGAAAACGAAACCAAACATAAGATGGGTTTCATTCTCATAGAATTAAGAAAGGGAATATTACGAAATAAACGAGTGCTCAAGAACCAGCTTGATGTGCAATGAACAACCAACCCTTTGCTTCATTGTCATCCGGGCTTAATTCCAGACTGCGATTCCATGCAGCTTTTGCTAGTTGAGTTTCTTGCATTTTCCAATAGGTTACACCCATGCCAAGGTATGCATTTGAATCGGCTGGTTTTAGTTCGATCACTTCCTGAAAAGCGGCCAGCGATTCTTTATACATTCCTCGCTCCCGATACGTTTTCCCCAAGGTTCGCATCGCACCCGAAAGCCAAGATCTCGTGTTAGAATTAATGCTCATTGCTTTTTCAAATGCCGAGCGTCCTTGTGCCGATTTTCCGATTCGGTTGTATTCCACTGCCAATACATAATATGCTTGGGGCAACAACATGCGGACCAACGGATGCTGTGGATCATAATGCAAAAGATCTTCCCAAGCATTGGCGGCTCTTCCCCATTCGGATGCGTTGTAATAACTGAGCCCTTGCATGTATCGGGCATCAACATTATACGGATCGAGATAGACTACATCACTATAACCCAATGCAGAATACACATATTTTCCTTGGTTGTAGTACAAGTTCGCAAGTGCCATATGGGATTCCTTATTTTTTGGATCCATGTGGATTGCTTTTTGGTAAGACGCTTTAGATTGATCAATTTCGCCAAGATCTTCATATCCCTTGCCTTGCAGAAATATAAATCCACTGTGGTTAGGATGCTCTTCAGAAGCAGATTTTGCCAACATAATTGCCTTTTGGGCTTCTCCCGAGTTCAATTTATTTTGGATGGATGTCATTTGCTGAGCCGGACCATCCGGGTTTTTTACTGCAGATCGAGATAATACTTCATTGCTCATATTTTTTTCACGGGGCGAACCTAAAAAAGATGCCATCGCATTTAACGTTTGATAATGATCAGGTTGGAGATCTAAGGCTTCTTCGAATGAATGCTGTGCCTTCCCAATAGCGCCAACTTTAGCATAAAGGGAACCTAAAAAGTAATGATAATCCGAATTCTGGGGTTCTTTAGTCAAAAGCCGGAAATACACATCTTTTGCCTTTTCGAATTCCTGAACCGATTCATAATGCAAACCGAGTTGTCTTTGAAGGCGGATATTTTGAGGTGCATTATCTGCTGCTTTTTCATAGTCCGTTGTCGTAAATGCTTCCCTCGAATCCAGCCTAACAAGGCGCTTTTGATCCGGCTCTTTAAGATAAGACGTTGCTCGGGATAATTGATCTGAACTGACATTCAGTGCCTCAGTAATGGTGTATAACTCATCGGCAAATTCTGTCACATTCATCTTAGGTGGACGTGACCGGTCTGCCACGGTTGATTTTGAACTACTCGATTTTTTGGTTTTACGTTTTGCTTTATTCTTTTTTGTGGGTCTTTTTTTACGTTTCTTTTTAGCCTTTCCTCGCTTCTTTTTTTTAGAGGATTTCTTTTTCTTCTTAGATGATTTTTTCTTAGAAGGTTTTTTTCGGCTTTTTTTCTTTTTCTTCTTATTGGATTCTTGGGCAGAAACCGGTGTAGTTAAAACCGGTAAAACGCCTCCGATGAAAATGGTTGCGGTTAAGATTCGGATGAGCCAGACTGTGATGAGTTGCTTCATAATATGAAAATGAATTTACACAATCATCAAATTAGAAAAAGGGGTTTTTAAATGGAAAAATTAGAATTGAATAGATCAAAATTTTGAAACCGGAACCCATTTCGATTCCACTTTCCCGGATTCGCCGCTGCTCGTCCATGCCAAGAAAATCTTTCTTCCGATACGAGTAATCACCGGGTAACCGCTGGCCCTACCGGCGTCAATTTCTGCTGCAATAAACGGTTTCCCTAACCGCCCATCAATGGATATTGTCCTAAAAATAATGTGTGTATTGTCTTCCCCGTATTCCATCCAGCTTGCCAGAACCTTTCGTCCGTCTAGCCAAATGAGGTCGGTCCTGCCAATCGGCATTCCGCTGTCTAATCTTACAGGATCATTAAAGGATTCCCCCAAATCTTTGGATAAAGAAAACAGAACTTGTGGTGTTTCATTGGGTGACGTGAACCATATAGCTGCAATATTTTTACTGTTAGCCGCAAGCTTCGGTCCGTTCACCGGGCAACCGGAAATTTTCCAATTATCATTGTGAAGTGGCTCGGGTTCTGTCCAAGATGATTCGGTTAATCTTACCACATTTATGTTGCGGATTTCAGTTTCGGAACGATCTCTGTATGCCACCAATACACCATCTTCGGTATTAACCGCCGATGTCGGGCAGCATTCACAAACTTTATCATCCAGCATTATTTCGGGTCCAAGATTCCCATCCAGATCCAGAGTGGTTGTGAACAAATTCATAGCTCCGTAATCTCCTCCGCCATGTCCATCGGACATATTCCGGCCATCCAGCCAAGCCAACGCAAGGCCACCTTTGGAATTGGTGAAGAACGAAACGAAACCATGTTCGCCGGATTTCTTATCGCGGTGCGGCGTCACAGAGGTTGTCCATGTTTTTCCGCGGTCGAATGACTGCGAAACTTTCACATCATAATCATACGGACCGGTTCCGCTCTTTTGGGGCCAGTGTGCGGCAAACCGATTATCATTTAAATAATAAATTGAGGGGAAATCTGCCCAGTTTATAAAATAGTTCTCGCCCATAGTAATTGTAACCGGATTAGTCCAATAGTTTCCGTCAAATTCAGACATTTTTAGGCTGAATTTTTTTCCTACCGGTTCAAACCAACAAAGGGTAAATCCGCGATCAGTTTCGGTGATATTGGGGTAGCGGCTACCAACGCCAACAGGTGGATCCGTAAAGCGTCCTGCAAATAAAAAAGTAAACAAAAACGGGATTAGCATAAAGCGTCAACCCCGATTCATTGTTCTTAAAATGGTTTACTCCTTGCCAGGGACTTTACAGCACATTGCAAGTTCGGAATATGCTTTTGGGTCGGCTTTGGTATCGTTGGCATTGTAACCAACAGCTGCTATCGCATTTTCAATTGCTGCCAAATCAACAACTCCTGCCTGATACACAACTTTCCCAACTTTCTTTTCTTCATCGATTTTGATACTTACTACACCTTTGACATCAGATAAAGCATTCTCGATTGTAGATGTGCACATTCCGCATTGAATTGTGCTAAGTGCCACATCTGCTGTTTTATTTTCTCCGCCACATGCTGCAATAATCATTGCTGCTCCGGCGATTAGAATGAGTGATTTTTTCATGTTGTTTCCTTTCATTATATTCATGGTTTTAGTCCTCAAATTTAAACAGATTAATTGTTTTTCTAATACTTAAGGATCCTCCCCAAACATCCGTTCTATTTGATACATCTTTTTCTTCTTGGCCTGCCACACTTGCATTAAAATATATCGGTACACGAGCCGATCCAGTTAATAGATATCCGTTCTTCGAAAAGGTTAAGCCTCCGCCAATTTGCAGTACACTTCCCCCTGAATTCGGTGCTTCTTCTCCATCCCAAATATCTGGGTTTCGATACTGACCCAGCATATGTAAAAATGGAATCCCACTCCAAAAAGATTGGGTGTGAAAATAAACCAGAATCGCACCGGATAATTGGATTCCCGCTTTGAAACCGTATTGATTCGTTTCTAACGGTATTTCCACTTTCAAAACGCCTCCCGGAAAAATGGATCCTTCTGATCGCCTGAAATATTGGAATTCTGTATGCGCTTTAACCACGCCTTCGCTCAAATCAAAATGTGTGTGTGTCTCTCCGGATTCCCCAAGTTTAAATGGATTTTCAGTCAATGAATTCTTTGAAGGAATAACTAATCCGCCTCCAATAAAAACCCGCTGACCGGGGCCAAATGTTGTATTTTCTATCAAATAGCGAAGCGTAATTCTCGTATCACCGATGCCCATTTTGTTTTCATCGCGGTGATGAATATTCGCGTCAGGATAAAAATCCATGGATCTGTTTCCCGTCATAACATCCACACTCAGGTTCCAGTTATCAGAAATCCCATAGGTTGCATTTACTTCTGCCAAGCTTGATTTCAGATTCCCTTCGTGGTCTCCACCGGATTCTATTAACTCACTATGCCACCACTCGATATTTTGAACCATCATATTCGCCCCCACGATAAGATCACCTTTATCTAATCCAACACCAGAATTGGCCGTCCCGACCGGGAGGCTTGGATTCGTTCAGAGAGGTCATTGACCCCACAACAAAGTTGACAAAAATATCGGTGTCAGAATTTGCAGAATAGATTTCATACTCGATTTCCCTGTAATTTATTTTTCCCAAATAAGATTAAGGCAAGTCCATTCATGCCAATTTCAAACCAAAGCAATACTTTGTTCTCAATGTAAAACGAAAAATACGGATCGCGAATCATATCCCAAACCGGGATTTGTCCTTTTTCGGGCTGAACAGAATAAACATCAAAATTGGTCATATTAAACGGATATAACCACTGAATCCCAACCGTTCGCGCCGTAATCCAATCTGTGAAAAGATGCAGCATCGCACCCAGAACAATTCCAAGAGAAACGGGTTTCATCCAGCGGATGTTTGAAATCGACCCCAAGCCCGTCATTCCTATAAAAAGGAATATCCAAAAAATGGGTGTATGAAGAAACGAATGATGCCCCGCCACGGTATTTGACCAAATTCCATCCACATCCGGAAGGATGGAAGAAAAGAGTAAAACCGACAAAAACGGACCATCTGTCCAAGTGGGATTTTTGCAGCTCAAAGCGTTCCCCAAAATGTATCCTGATGCAATATGTGACGGAAGAAACATGGCTTAATATAATGCCCAACAGAGATAGACCTGACTAATTTCTATATTCTCTGGTTTAGTCACATTGGTTTTGAAGATTGTTCACAATCACTGCATTCTCCTTTACCATCTGCTTTTTCAAGAGATTCTTTTCCCTCTCGAAATGCAAACCCTGCAATAATTAGAGAGCCCACAGCATCAATGCTTCCGATTCCAAATAATTCATAGCCCAAACTGGAAACCAATAAAACAAAGGACAATTGCATACAAGCTTTGGTGCAATTCGCATCGGCAATGATGGCATCCGATTGCAGTGCTTTGCCCACTTTTAATTTTTCCCGGATGAGCCACCACATCCCACCAAGAGACAAGCCAGCTATGATAACTCCCCAAAATGTAGTTTGGGGTTGAGCACCAGTTATCAAATTATATATTGATGAAATTATTAATCCTGCGGATAATATATAAAATGCCGATCCGGTGATTTTGAGAGCCGTTTTCTCAAAATGTCCTTGATGTTCATCTTCACTCTTCCGGATCCGCAAAACCATGTGCCATATTCCAATACCGGAAATCACTTCCACAAAAGAATCTAAACCAAATCCGAACAGTGCCAATGTTTCATCCTCTAAACCGAAATAGATAGCCGCAATCCCTTCAAAAATGTTATAAAAAACGGTAACAGCTGCCAGAAAGATGGCGAACTTTAAGTAATATTCTTTTGACTTCATGTGATTATTTCCCAATGTCCATTTTTCATAAATAAGTATTTCACCATTTAGCGTTTTACTATATGCTGTTTCACCTATTGGTGAAATATTGAAGGAAACTTGAAAAAAACTTTCAAAATAATTCTTCCGAATCTATTTGTTGAAATTTAACTCCTATATCTATCGTTTTAGAAGATTAAAAGATTTAGTCAAAAAATATTGATAAGCTAAAAATAATCTAAATTACTAGACTCTTCCTGCTTTAGGATGGATGTTGATAATATCACCTCACTTACCCAATCTATTGGGCTAAAGCCCACGCTACGTTGTTTTGATTATTCATTTACCATAAAGTTTGAAATTCTTGTTAACACCTTCCACACATTTCCCTGAAGAACCAATAAAAAAAGGGACAGCCAAAAGCCATCCCTTTTCGTATTGATTGTTCTTAAACTTATTTCATGAAAACCAATTTCTTCACTGCATGAAATCCACCTGCATTGATCCGGTAGATATACATACCGCTGGCAAGCGGTTTCCCGTGATCATTGGTTCCATTCCATTGTATTGAATGAAAACCTGCATTCATTTCATAATTGACCAATGTTTTTACTTTTTGTCCCAAAAGATCATAAATAACCATTGTGACCATTGAGTTCTCTGGTACATCAAAACGAATATTCGTTACAGGATTGAATGGGTTTGGATAGTTTTGATGTAAGGCAAAAACGTCAGGCATCAACTCGTCATCTATAGATAAACTGCTTACATCAATGGTCAATGTAAGTGGACCGTTACCAGCAGGCGTACTTATTTGAGCATCATCAGCCGTTACATTCCATTCTAATTCTGCTGTTGTCGATTCCATTGCAAAGAGTTTATCATATAACTCTTGGTATGACATGAGGGAAAAATTCGTATCAGCTAAAGATGAATCCATTTGTTCAGTATAGGTCCCCACTGTCAAAGTCGCCGTAAAATGATAAGTAATCGAATCACCATCCACATCTTCTGCACCTTCCCATTCCAAATCAAGTGAGCCGGTAGAAAGTTCAGATTCAGTAATAGTAATGACGGCATCTGTTTCCACTAAATCAAAACTGCTCGGAGCATCGTTAACAGCATTAACTGTTAATGTAAATGATGTTGTATCTAATAAAGCGCCATCACTTACAGATACCGTAACATTGGCTGTTCCATTCCAATTAACTGCAGGTGTTAAAGTAAGTGTATCATTGCTGACCGTTGCAGTAACTGCCGTTGTATCCGATGTAGCAGAATACGTTAATGTATCTCCATCAGCATCTGTTGCAGAAAGAACATGTACACTTGCCATTTCTTCATCCGTACTTGCATCTGATATCGCGGCAAGAGACGGTGCATCATTGAGATTCTCAATGGTTAGATTTAATGTATCCGTTGCAAACTCACCCGACGAATCTGTGGCTGTAATAACAATGTCTACATTACCGAAAAAATCTTCCGTCGGATATACGATTAAAGATGTGGAATCAGTTCTGCTTGAGAATCTTCCTTGTCCAACAGGATTGTTGATTGATACAATATCCATAAGAGCTGATTTATCTTCAGCCTGACCCAATGTAAACACTTTCGCCTGTGCATTCTTTTTTACAGATCGTTTTATGGTCATGATCTTTGCAGAGCCATAATGTGCAAATCGCCCCATGGGTGGCATACCATCATCACTCAATGATAAGGAATCCAAACCAGTTCCTAAAGCAGTAGCATTAAAAGAAAGATCATCATCTAGATCAACATCATTAAAATGGGCTTCCAATGCTGTTATTATTACAGCACCAAAATCATCTTCATCTATGGTAACATCCGGAACAGGTGTACTTACAAACGGGGCATCATTCACTGCATTCACCGTTAATGTAAATGATGTTGTATCTAAGAAAGCGCCATCACTTACAGTAACCATAACATCAGCTATTCCATTCCAGTTCACCGCAGGTGTCAATGTCAGTGTATCATTACTGACCGTTGCAGTCACTGCCGACGTATCTGATGATGCAGAATAGGTTAATGCATCTCCATCTGCATCTGTAGCAGAAAGAACACGTACACTGGCTGTTTCTTCATCCGTACTTGCATCTGCTAGTGCAGCAAGAGACGGTGCAACATTTACCACTTCAAACTCTTCTCCATCTTCAGGTTCTAAATCATCACCATTCAGTCCCCACTTATTAGCCAAATAATTTTCGACTCTTTCTCTGTTTGTGTTTGTGAGATACTCGGAAAAAACAATCAACTCCAACATTTCTCCGTTAAAAAATTCACCTGTACCCATTCTCGCTCCGATGTAAAAGTCGTTTGTAGAACTGGGGATTGATTGATTGTGATTATTCGTAAATGTTGATGTTCCGTCGATCCATTGATCTA
>Ga0209046_1000042_pt1 | contig 120918 bp, 113 predicted proteins | sample SaaInlV_200m_DNA_5_FD_184669 | JGI IMG/M metagenome (GOLD analysis project Ga0209046, IMG submission 184669) | Marine microbial communities from expanding oxygen minimum zones in the Saanich Inlet - Saanich Inlet SI073_LV_150m_DNA (SPAdes) (version 2) | ecosystem: Environmental > Aquatic >... | reverse complement strand
CTTTAAAAGCCCCTGACCTCAAAACTCAGGGGCTTTTTTCTATCCAACTCCCACAACACGCAAAACACTCAGCTTTAGAGTCCAACGGTATGTTACCGGTATGTTGTGGCTGTAAGTGCAATAGAATCAATGGAGGCAAGCGATTAGAAATCGTTTGTTGTATCCAATTCTGATTTGCGGTGTTGTTGTGTTGGTATGGTGTTTGCTTAATATGTTGGATACCGGAAAGTGTCTCTTATTATTTCAAGCGATCTTGTCCGAATTACTTTGACGACTTACAGAAGCGGAATGGTCATTTTTTGGTCACTGCAAATTGGCGAATAGGATAGGTTATCTTGCGCTGCGGGTTGTGTGAGAGTATCCAGCACGAATTGAACTTGATGTGTGTGGGTGTATTGAGTTGGAGCTTGGACGTGTTCTGTCTAACTTCATAAAGAGTTAGTCCGAGCTATAGGGACAACTTACAGACCATTGCCTCCAAAAGCTTGAGCTAAGCCATAGATAGAAAGAATAGCAATATGCCCATTACGTACACAAAAAAAGATGTAGCCAAAAAGACCGCAGAGAAATTGGGTCAGAAAATATTTCAGGTCGAAGAGATTGTAGATGGTATGTTTACAGTACTGCGTGAAATGATGAGTGGAGATGAATCAAACATTCGCATCGAAGTAAGAAATTTTGGCGTCTTTGAGGTTAAACCGACCAAAGCGAAGCCAAGGGCTCGTAATCCTCGTACAAATCAAGAGATCTTTGTTCCTGCGAGAAAAAAGACTCATTTCAAGCCTGGTAAATTGCTCAGAGAGGTTCTTAAACAACCACTGAAATAGAATCCGGTCCCTTTGACATTCAATGGCCGGACACGTTTGAATTTACTGCGTGTGGGCTGGGTGGTAATAAAATGGAGCCCGGGAGTAGTCTCTCAAATTTCAACAACTAGTGCACATTGAAACTTAACAAAGGGGTCTTGCATGAAAAAACCAAATTTAATAAAGATCATCATACTCTGGGTTAGTTTAACCTCCCTCATCTTAGCTCAAAACAACATGCTGGAATTTGCTGGAGATAATGATTATGTCACAATCGGTTCCTTTAGCTTAAACGAATTCACCGGATTAACCATCGAAGCGTGGGTGTATGCTCACACATTTAATCCATACGACCCTGATTTCAATATTTCCAATGTAGCTGGACATGATGATGCATCAGGTTTGTTACGCATTGGAGATAGTTATTTAGCCAATGATCGACCCCAGTTTGTTATAACTACAACATCAGGCATTGTCAAGTGTGATGCAACCACCCAAATAAGTCCAAATACCTGGTACCATATTGCTGGCACATATGATGGCTCAAATTTAAGAATTTATGTAAATGGTGTCCTTGAGGATACTGATGCAAATACGGGTACTGTTGTAGCGCCAACCAGTATAATTAATCTCGGGGGATCAACATCCGACAGGTATTTCGATGGTATGATGGATGAAGTGCGTATTTGGAACGACGCACGTTCGGAAGCTGAAATCAGGGCAAATATGTACCTGCAGCTGGCGGGAACTGAAACTGGCTTATCAGCCTATTATAACTCTAATGCAACAACTGGATCATCACTGGCTGATAACAGCACTAATTCCTTTACCGGTACATTAACCAATATGACAGGTGGTGAGTGGACAACATCTCCGGCATTTTACGGTCCTCAGAATGCTCTTACCTTCAATAGCTCTAACAACGATTATGTTGCTATTGCTTCGACTTTTGGATTAGGTGGGACATCAGTCTCCGGGGAATGCTGGGTAAATCTGCCAAGCACAAGTGAAATGGGAACTTTTATTAATGTTGGAGGTGCCAGCGTTGGGTATGCTATTGGAGTAGGCACTGGTAATTTTGATGTCTTAGGTAATGATCTTATTATTATTTATGATTTGGTAAGATGGATTGATACTGGAGTGGCCATAGGAACTGGATGGCATCATGTTGCCTATACTATAGATGCCAGCGGAAGGCTTACAGGCTTTATTGATGGAGTAATTGTATATTCAGAATCGGGAGATCCGATTGACCCGATTGCACCTTCCGGAAGTTCATATATCGGATCAGCAACCACCCCTTCATCCCGTCGCTTATCAAATGGTACAATTGAGGAAGTTCGTCTCTGGAGTGATATTCGTGCGGAATCTGAAATTCGTGAAAATATGTGCAAAACACTCACAGGCAATGAGGCTGGGTTAGTGGCCTATTATAATTTTGACAATGGTACAGGTATTAAATTAACGAATATCGCTGGAGCAACTGCTACCGACGGGACTATTTACGGTGACCCTTCCTGGGTTGCTTCCACTGCCTTTAACACTTGGCTAAATACCGATGATGCAACCTGGAGTACAGCCACAAACTGGAGCCGCGGCAGTGAGCCTGGTTCATCGGATAATGTGGGTATTATTAATTATAGCGGTGGAACAGCACCTACACTCAGTGGCAGCCCCACCATAAATCATCTTGTGGTTGATGATGCTTTTACAGTCTCATCCGGCTTAACGGTTAACGGTAATCTGATCCTGGAAAATGATCTTGATCTGAATGGCCAAACCATAACTCTTGAATTTTCAGCTACTTTAATAGAATCAAACGGATACATCACCGGCTCAACCGGACAGATCCAAACAACCAGAGCTTTGAGCAATATCAGTGCAGAAGATGTTGCCGGACTGGGAGCCGCAATCACAACATCCGCCAATATGGGTAGCACGACCATAATCCGCGGTCACGAGGCACAAGGCCCACAGGGAATTAACCGTTATTATCAAATCAATCCTTCTACAAATACTGGGCTTAACGCAACTCTTGTTTTCAATTATCATGATGCTGAGATAACTGGATTTACCGAAAGCGCTCTGGAATTATTCAAATCTTCTGATGGCTCCACCTGGACTGAACAATTCTCCAGCACAGTGAGCACCAGCAGCAATACTTTGACGCTAACAGGCATTGATGCTTTTTCATATTGGACAGCCGCACCCACAGGCTCTGATGCCTCCCTCCCCGTTGAACTTTCAATTTGGACAGCAGTTTCCAAATCTAGCTGGGTCAATTTGCAATGGACAACGGAATCTGAGATAGAGAATCTGGGGTTTATCATTGATCGTAAATTGTCAACTCAGAGTAGCTTCGAAGATTTAGCCTCCTTTAGTGATCTTGAATCACTAAAAGGACAAGGTTCCACGTCCCGATCAAATGAATATTCTTACCTGGATAAAGATGTCCGTGTCGGGCAAGAGTATACCTATAGGCTTAGTGATGTGGACTATCATGGAAAGCGGACCAATCATGCTGAACTATCAGTCATTGTGAAAGCTGCAGATGAAACCATGTTGATCGATAGCTACACCTTACTGCCAGCCTATCCCAACCCTTTTAATCCGAGTACGACCTTGAGATATGGATTACCTGAAGAAGTAGCGGTATCATTGTTTATCTACGACATTAAAGGAAATTTAGTAAAGACCTTTACTAGCGAAACTAAAGCTGCTGGATGGTATGAGCATACTTGGAACGGTATTGATGATTCAGGTCAACCTGTATCTACAGGACTCTACCTTACAAGACTTCAGGCTGGGTCATATACCAAAACTATCAAGATGCTTTACCTCAAATAGCAGTCCAGTTTAGTTCGAATTACAAGCCCTCGAATTCAACTTCGAGGGCTTTTTTTCACCTAAATTCAAAACTTTTTCAAAATGGTGACTTTTTGGTGACCGACACCCTCTAAAGCCTTATATAGCTTAAAAGACAACGGATTTCTAAGCCGTGGGTTACTTCATAGCTGAGCGAAGTCAGCTATTCAGCACAGGCGCCGGTTCGAGTTTACAAACCGAAACTCTGGAAGAGTGTAGGCTTGCCCTGTCCGGAGTACTAAAAGAGACCTCTCATTTGGGAGGTCTCTTTTGGGTTTGGCTACAGCGAGTACCCTTGCAATAATCCTCTATACATACTTTTCGAGCGAGCATCACGAATGTTTAATACAATACCCCACACCGACGTCATATACCAGTAACAAGAATGATTGGAAAGCAATACAATATAATTATATTAGCAATATGAGCGATATCAAGTTTACCTGGGATAAGATCAAGGCAAAAAGCAATCAGCGTAAACATGGTGTATCATTCGAGGAGGCAACGACAGTATTCTATGACGACTTTGCTTTGGAGTTTTATGATGAGAGTCATGCACAACTGGAGGAAGATAGATATTTGATGCTCGGATTGAGTTCAAAGACCAGATTGTTATTGGTGTGTCATTGCTTGAAAGAAGATGAATCAACCATTCGAATCATTTCCGCGAGGAAAGCAACCAAGAACGAGACATCGTTTTATAAAAGGTGAGAATATGAAAAACGAATATGATCTTGGCGCAATGAAAAGCCGCAAGAATCCTTACTCAAAACATCTTAAAAAGCAGGTTACCATTAGACTCGGGATAGATGTCATCGACTATTTTAAGAACCTCTCCGAAGAGACTGGTGTTCCATACCAGAACTTGATCAATTCATATCTTTTGGATTGTGCACAGCACAAGAAAAAACCAGTAATGACATGGTCATGACGGATTTCCTGAATGGTTTATATTGTCTAAACTTTTGCTTGTAAGTCACCTTCAAACCCAGCAATAGTCCCATTTGCCGCCCAAGTTCAAAACATTTTCAAAATGGAGACTTTTTGGTGACCGACACCCCACAAACCCTTATATAGCTCCAATGGCCACGTATTTCTAATACATTGACAAGCGCGCCCGTAGCTCAGCTGGATAGAGCATCTGCCTTCTAAGCAGAGGGTCACAGGTTCGAATCCTGTCGGGCGTACATATAAAGGTCAGCATCGCTGGCCTTTTTTGTTGCCTCCTTCGGAACTACTGAAGTATGGTAGTTTCATTCACAACTCAACATACAGTAGGTTATACAGCGCTTGATTAGTAGGCTCAATAGGCTAGATTTAGGTAACAGCACTAACTTGGTGGGGGCGATATGAATTTTACATTCATGTTATGGAGATAAAGAGATGGTTTGGCTCTTGCAGAGAGGCATCAGACTGTTTTGGAGGTGTAATATGATTCTGCGAGGTATCAAGTTGTTTATTATGATCATCCTCAGTTCAACCATATATGGACAGACATGGTTCGACGAACCTTATTTAATTGCTCTTATTGCATCAGGTGATCTCGTACCCCCTACAGAATTCCACAATCGTGTCGAATCGGAGGTCGCTCAAATCCTCGAAATCTATCCTGCAATGGAGTCCTTCTCAATGCTACCGGGTTGGTGGCCAGGTGGTATGGTAATTCGCCTTTCAGATGCTGCTGGAGAATTGATTCAGAATGATGGGTATTATGCTCTAGACTCCTTAAATGCGCTCTACGGTCCAGTTGAGGTTGAAATTCACGAATTTTCAATCGGTTTCTTTTTAACCCTCAATTTTGAGACTATTTATAACCCCTTCTTGTTATCGAATATATATGAGAGTTCGTGGGGTGTTGTATTCGCTGAACCCAATTTTTCAGGTGATTGGCATCAAAAGGAGCTCGTTTACCACGATTCATTAAGGAGTATTTATAATTATGAATATAGGTGGGGAGATTGCATAGCGGGATGTGGGCTTTCACATAGCTGGTACTTCTCGTTTACGAATGGAGTTCTAGACTCTATGTATAATGAGGGAGACCCATTATTTCGAGTCGGTTTCACACAGGATACAACCGAGGGGTCGCACCCACTTATTGTGCAATTCACTGACTGGACTCTCTTTGGAAGTGGCATTGATTCGGTGATTAGTTGGGCTTGGGATTTTGAGGATGACGGAATAAATGATTCGTACGAACAGCATCCAATTCATGCTTATAATGAAATCGGAGAATATTCCGTAGCCCTGGTTGTTGAATCTAATGGAACTGTGGGAGAAGAACGAAAAACTGATTTAATTCGAGTGGTTGAAACCATGTCAGTATCATCAGATCCTAACCTATTTACTCATCGATTGCGGGTTGTTAGTCCAAATCCATTCAATTCTTACCTAAATATTGAATACGACCTCATGCATCAAACTGATTTATCAGTCACAATCTATGATATTTTGGGAAAGAAGGTATGGCAGCAAAATATTCCCGCACATCCAAGCGGTTCCCACATGCTACAATGGGATGCCAGAAATAATCAGGGCATTGATGTTGTTTCAGGGATATACGTTATTTGCCTGTCGTCTACTAGTTGGGCTGACTTTAACAAAGTGACAGTCCTAAAATAGAGCCCTCTAATAATGATTTAGAGCCTAATCACCACCTCAAACCCAGCAATAGCCCCATTTGCCCGACAAATTTCAAAACTTTTTTAAAATAGTCACTTTTTAGTCACTGACTCCCTGCAAAGCCTTATATAGCTTAAAAGACAACGGATTTCTAATCCGTAGGTCACAGGTTCGAGCCCTGTCCGGAGTACACCTTAAACCCCTTGTAATTCATAGAGTTACGGGGGTTTTCTTTTTGGTGCACAGTCTATAGTTTTCTATCCAGTCCCTGTATTTGGGACGTTTTGGGACACCAGATGGTGACTAAATGGTGACTGAAAAAGACCGTATTGGGTAGAAAACCTTTGCCAGTAAGAGTTTCCAGAAATAGGGCCAGGTATGGGGGGGAGACATGATATGGGATAAAAAAAGGTCGAGCATCAGCCGGACCTTGTTGTCTATACATCCTTGAAGTCTTACCATACACCATCCAATATACTAACGCTGTCTTTGAGGTTTGAATCAAGCAGATGTATATAGGCTTGTTCCGTCACCTTTACCGATGGATGTCCCAACAGCTTTGAGACGACATATGTTTACCGACTAACATTAAGGATGAAATATTTTTAGCAATCAGTAATATTGATATTAGTCTGGCGCAATAATTGCAATAAAAACTAAGTTCAGATTCAACTAACTATAGAAGGGGAAAATGATGAGCTTTAAAAGCTTAAAGTTATTTTTGTGGGTGGGGATCCTGATGTGTATGATACTTTCATCGGGATGCTCGTTGTTAGACAATGTATCTGCTAAACCGGAAAACCCAATCGATACGCTCTTGCTGGATAAAGTACAGAGGTATATGGATGTGAGTCAACTTGGGTATTCCGTTATTGGATCACAGGAGTACACAGCTCTCCTTGAAAAGATCCCAGCAAAATACAATAGCAATCGCCTATTCTTAGCCCGGGTGGATCAATTTGCTCTTGGGCAAGCTTATGGTGATATCGACCAGTGGGATTTGGCTTTAGAAAATGGGCTGATAAAAGGATTATTGTCAAGTGGGTATAAGGTTTCAGAGAAACTGGATTTTGTAGCCCGCAGAAACTCAAATGAGATTGTTGGAACTTCTCCCAATGATGCCTTCTATATGCACGGTATTGATCTAGAGGACCACTCGGTGATAACGGATGACTACCACGCTCCTTTACTGCTGGAATATCAGGTGATAGAATTTTCTGAGACTCTTAACTCTGTCGTCATGTATTTCAGGATGGTTGACCTGAATTCAATGAAAATCCTTGCATCAACAATCGTGAAGACCGGTCAGAGTTTTGAGCAGTTGAGTAGCACCCCCACAAGTGAATACGATAGAGCATATACTGCAATAGCAGGGTATAATTTTCCGGAATCATTGTTCCATTCGCTATCAAAAACTGCGGTTTTGGATATTGATATTCTAAATATTACAGGGGTCTATAAAACGGAGCCTTCAAAATTGATGATGGCTGTAGAAAACGGCTTAATATCAGGGTTAATCGACAATAATATATATAATTCTGAAAATGCATTCCTTGTTGAGAAGTCAAAAGGATTCAAGCTGAAATATCCAGCTATTTATAATAGCATTGTGTTTAATACGAGCCCAATCCTTTACGAGGAGTGGAGTGAATTCATTGAAGCTACTAGCTGTTCAGAACTTATCATGTACAGATATATTAAGGACGAAGGATTGTTTGTCAAGGTTGTTGACGCCAGGCAAAATGGTAGGGTATTATTTTCAGACGTTATCCCTTTTAATGATAGCCAAGACAAAGGTGTGTTTCTAAACCACAAAACAGTTGCTGATAAATTTGCAGCTTCTTTCGATTATAACTTAGTCAATAGCAAAAAGTTGATGTTGATTGATGGTGATAAACAATCAATCCCAGAAAACAACTATACTGAAAATCGTATGAAGTACAACGAAATGCATCTTGCGATTGAAGAAGGTATAATCTCTGCCCTGGTAAATGGATCTATTGACAATGATTACGAAGTTTATGAGAAGCTAAAAACATTATACCTCAAGCGGTCGTGGATGTATGAAGATAAAGTATTTAATCTCAACCCTTTATATTTAGATGATTGGAAACAATTGAGAGAGTTCGGTGTGGATGTCCTTATTTTGTACAATAATCTAATTCCATATGAAAATTTACAGAGCACCTTTCCTGCATATAAAAAGGTAGCGGTTGGATATAGGGTAATTGATCTCAAATCGGGTGATGTTATCTCTGTTGGAGAGCTGACCAATCTTGAAGGGGATGAAAAATGAAATCAAAATTATTAATGATCTTGCTAGCAACGAGATTGCTTTTGGGAGCATCTTCTTTTACGACAGCGGATCCTCCAATGATGTATATATATCATTTTGTGGCATATGACTCAAGTACCACTATTATGCATAATGATTACCCCAACATCACAGATACACAGGGGTTGGACGATAGTAATAATTCAATAGATAAAACTGCTAGTCTGGAAATGGTCGAGCCTAAAATTATTTCCGCAATGGTGACCTCAGCTGTAGCCAAGTACAAGCAAATGAAAATTGCTGGAGAATCTATTCAGAGTAGGATTGCCAATGAAGATGTCATGCAAATGGTAAAATCATACGCATATCCCAAGGAGACCGACTACATCATGTTGGGTGAGATAAACGTGATCGGTGCAGGCATGCGACGTGATGGAAAACCACTTGAACCACTTTTTGGGGGTGGTATCCAATACGAAATCGATCTGAAAGTGATTGATGTATCCTCCCAAGACATCATTAGTGCAAAATCAATCTCTGTAAAGATCTCAGATTTAAATTCCATAAGGGAATCGATCAATACCGTCATAGATGATTTGATGGTTGATATATTAAGTCCTTTTCTCTCCAACATTATTCTTTACGCCGACACGACCAGTGCTGGCAAGATCCTTTGGAATACTTTAGTTATTCGACCCGTTCAAACAATGGTCAGTGGGAAAACTGCGCAAACCACAGATAAGGATCTTGAAATGGCAGTGACCACTTCCTTTCAAGAAATGAATGCCATGATGCCTGAACTATTATTGGCGGATTCTGTGCAAAGCGATGAGTATATGCTTATATCAACTTCATTCGACAGAAAATTAAGGAGTTGGTTCCTGCAAGGTGAGTATTATTTCAAAGTTTATCTCAAAGACTATGCAGAAGCAGAGTATTATGAGGAAACAATTACAGTTGAAGCATTACGGGGAAAGGCTTTTTCTGTCAAATTGTTACCACCACCACCGCCACCACCACCGCCACCACCACCGCCACCAGCCTATGGTGACCTGCAGATAAGCAACATTCAAAACAATATTGGCTTTGAAGTCTACCAGATGGATGGAGCAGGCGAGTTGACGCGTATTGTGCGAGGGTACAACAAAAACAACAGCATTCAACATTCAATATCCACATTTGCTAAGGGCAATATTTCTAACAAGAATCAAAGTGTTTTCTACGAGGATTTGCCACTAGGAACATATGTTGTTACAGGGTATGGCAGAGCGGAAGAGTCCTTCCCAGGTAAACATTTTGTAAAATTGTACGAATCCGTAGCTGATACTGTGATCATCTCTAGGGGGGGGGAGAAAGTCACTTCAATTATGACAGATGTTGAGAATAGGTCAGGAAGGGATGTGGTTATCTATTTTGACCCCTTCCCCATGTCAGAAAATGAAGAGTACAGACTTTATATGGATGACTCGAAAAATCCATTCACAATAGTATCTGTTGTTGGCGAACTTCATATTGAAGGTATCCCCACAGATTTCTCGGGGACAATGACGGCTATGAGGGATGGTTTTTCTCCCGCAGTGATACCAATTGTTGAGGGAAATGAAAAGGCGTACTTGTTGGCTAGTATGACTATTCCAGCGAAATCTGATCAAAAGAAAGAGAAAATGACCATAGGCTCATTTTTGAAATAAGTAAGAGTAAGCAATGTTTGATATAAAAAAGGGGTTCCAGGGAACCCCTTTTTTATTGGGTAAATGTTTCTCGGTTGACTGAAAATGTCACTAGATTAGCAATGAATACTGTTCAAGTGTGATCGATTCTCAATAATATCATTTCCGTCTAATTTAAGAGCCAGGAAACCAGACTCCCATCCCTGTGGCCAGTAACAAATTGATGATCGTTAAGGAATTCAAGCGCTGTCACCGGAGCTCGCTTCTGTATATTCTTGGCAAGGATTCTCCAGTCAATGGCATCTACTACAAGAATACCGCCATTTACCAAACCGATCACGAGGATGTCTTCAGTAGGCGAATATGAGATTGCAGATACTTCCCCCTCTTGTATCGTAACTGTTTTCCGCAAGGCAATACCTGGTTTTAACCATTGGTTCCCAATAAATCTCGTTTCAGAGTAGGGTGATCGATCCCATACTAGCAATTCACCCGTCCTATTGACGGAGACTAAACTATTTCCCTCATGTGCACTAATTAGGTCAAGCCCACCGCTCTGCCGGGTATTCTCGGAAAATATCTTTGCCTCTGAGTCAAAATGGTATAGGTCGAGGTTGCCAACATTATCAAAGGAAATGAGAGCTTTATCATCGCTATTTACTGATAATGAAATGACTCTTGCGGAAAAGAGGGGGGCTGTAGATAAGTGTTGCTGAGTTTCAATATCCCAAACATCCAATTGACCTTTCATGTTTGAAGTATAAAGTTTTGTATCATCGTTTGAAATCGTGATTGCGGTTATTCTGTGGCTAGAGGCTTTCAACTGAAATGGGTTACCCCATCTTGAAGTATCCCACAAGTAAATAACACCATCGGCTCCTGTGACGAAAAGGTATTTTCCCGATTCTGTGAGTGAACTGTGGACAAAATTCCAATAAGGATATTCAAAAATGGATCGATGACTATAATTATTTAAAAATTCCCATTCATAGATTTCGCCCTTTTCACCAACAGAGTAGAATATTTGATCGTTGGATATAATGGCAGTTACCGGTCCCCTATGTACTTGGAAAGTTGACAGGGGTGAAATACTTAAGGTATTTGCACCTAGCCGTATGGCCCTAACTGGGATCTCACGAATTTCAGCAGTTGGGGAGCTGGCATCCACTAGTGCTGCAATGGCAGATGGGATGTGATTAAAGATGCTAGTTATGGAGGGAGGAATTTGAAGATTAACAGCTTTTTCTATGCTCCCAGAAGAATTATTGATGAGCTTAAAGTCTAAGGTATAAAAACCGTCTAAATTATTTACTTTCCCAAAAATTGAGAATTGAGCTCCGATAAGCTCACCAGGGTTGATGGTTGACGAATTTTTCACGAGCCCAGATAGCGATAGTTTATGTTCTTTTAAGATTAGATCTAATTCGCTTCTTTCAATAACATTGTAGCGGTTTGACTCCCTTACAGCATAGATAACTCTGGCTTCAATTGGAGCTAAGATATCATTTTCAAATCCTTCGGTAGAAATAGAAACCATCACAACCTGTTTATTGTTTTCGGAAAGGCCGAGGCACAGTTGGATAAATACCAGAAATAACAACCCAATACGTTTATATATATAATTCATGGTTAATGCTCTTTGTTAGTAGTCATCTGCTTGAAAAACGGTAATATTTAGTTTAAACAAATGTGGTGAAGAAAACTAAACTTAATATCACGACTAGGCAATATCATACTTATTGGTACATCGCATACCTAACCTCTAGCCAAACCCGACCTACGAAGTGATATGGGCTATTCTGTTGATGCATAGTTTAGACTAATGTATCCAGTCCCTAAAAAATGGCTGATTGGATAGAAAACCTTAGCGGATATAGGTTTCATGAAATGTGGCCAGGTATAGGACTGTGAGACAGGATGCAGGACAAAAAAAAGCCCAGCGAATGCCGGGCTTCTCAGTATGGATCAAGCTTAAAGGCTACCATAAGCCATCCAATACCCCGACTTCATCTTTAAGGTTCGAATCAAGAAGATGTATGTAGGCTTGTTCTGTCACCTTCACTGATGAGTGTCCCAAAAGTTTTGATACAACATATATATCAACTCCTGATTGTACAAGTTTGCTTCCGAACGTTCTGCGAAGTCCATGAAGTGTACCATCGAGAATTCCTGCATTAGTGATGTACTTCTTTATTTTCTTGTACATGTAATCATAGTCGAAGTTGAAAGGATGTTCGAGCTTCTGTTGGAATTTCCGCTTCTTCAGAATGTCAAACGCCTTGTTGTCCAAAGGCACTAGCCGTTCCTTGTCGAACTTTCCACGCAGTCGAATCATTCTACCTTTAAAATCAACATTCTCCCAAGTGAAATTAGGCAGCAAAAGCTCAGCCCGTCTTGCACCAGTGTGTAAATACATCTGGATAAGATCCATATAATTTGAATCATCCACCTCGTTAAGTATCTTTTCTATCTCATCGTCAGAAAATGTTTGAGGTTCTTTATTCTCAGCGGGCAACAATTTTACACTCATGATCGGATTGATCTGGACGTAATCATGAGCGATTAGGATATTGAAGAATGATTGTAAAGTTCTGAGCTCAGCATTTACAGTTGCAGGGCTTACTTTGCATTCATCTATCCGATAGTGAACATATTGTCGGATGGTTGAGGCAGAAGTAAGAATCATCTGCAAACCGTTATATACAAGCCCCTGCCCTAAAAACCAGGGGCTATTTATACACATTGTTTCCTATCCAACTCCCGCAACACGCAAAACACGCAGCTTAACGCGTGACCGGTATGTTACCGGTATGTTGTGTCTGTAAGTGTAGTAATAACAACGCGAGGAAATTGATTAAGAGTCAACTGCTCTACCAATTGAGCCAGCGGTGCAATCAATCGATAAACTCTTTTCGCGTTGAATTTCTATATCGTGCCGTCCTTCGACAAGCTCAGGGTGACACGCTAAGAAAGACCTCTTAATAACGCAAAAAGCGGGGTGAATATAGTCGGCCAGCCAGGGCTTGTCAATGTGGGTAACATGAGTATTAATGGCGTCTACTTCGAGAGCCTCAGCAAGACACCAAGTGGTTATACCTTCTCGATGACCGTGGCGATCCCCTGACCCACCCCAATACACATAGTGCATAAGGCTCGCTTGCCACTGGACTGCTGCAACTGGTGGACTGCTGTGGTAAGTAGACGTGCTCCACTCATCCCCAATGGATGACCCAAAGCAATAGCCCCTCCTAATGGATTGATCCGTGGATCATCATCAGCTAATCCCATTTCCCGAGTACAACCCAATGACTGAGCCGCAAAAGCCTCGTTCAATTCAATGATATCCATATCATCCAAGGTGAGATCCAAGCGCTTCAAAAGCTTATCTGTAGCAGGGACCGGACCCATACCCATGGTACGAGGTGGTACACCAGCGGTTTGCATCCCCAGGACCTTCGCCATTGGTTTCAATCCATATTTCTTAACTGCCGACGCTGAAGCAATGATCAATGCTGCTGCCCCATCATTAATACCAGATGCATTTCCGGCGGTGATGGTCGTTCCCTCTCCCAGGATAGCCCTTAAGGTCCCTAGTTTATCAAGAGGTGTGAGACGCAGATGCTCATCCTTATCAAAGATCAGGTCATCCTGCTTCCGTCTCGGGATATTCACAGGTACAATTTCATGGGCCAATGATCCATTTTCCTGGGCCGCCTTGGCTTTGCTCTGACTCGCAAAGGAAAACTTATCCTGATCCTCGCGACTAATCCCCTTTTCAGCCGCAATATTCTCAGCTGTCTGGATCAAGGATTGCGTGTGTCCCTGTCTATCCATCCAACGGTTTACGAAACGCCAGCCAATAGTTGTATCATACATATCAGGTGTACGGGAAAAGCCCTTGTCAGGCTTAGCCATGACATAGGGAGATCGCGACATGCTTTCCACTCCACCAGCAATGATTAGATCAGCTTCACCAGCCTGGATAGCACGAACCGCCGTTCCAAGCGCATCCATACCGGAACCACATAATCGGTTGATAGTCGCCCCGGGTACTGATTCAGAAAACCCTGCCAACAACAAAGCCATTCTAGCAACATTGCGATTATCCTCACCTGCCTGATTGGCACAGCCCATGAGCACATCATCAACTTCATCCCATTTGATCTCAGGGTGCCTCTCCATCAAGGTCTTCAAGGGAATAGCTGCCAGATCATCAGTTCGAATCGATGAAAGAGAACCACCATAGGCACCTACGGGTGTTCTTACAGCATCACAAATATAAACTTTTTGCATGTCTTGTCCTTTTCCGCCAGCTGATTAGCTACCCACGCGGGTCATCTTGTACGTTAATTAATTCATCCCTGGTTAATTTAAAGGCATTGAGCATACCTTGAGAGAGTTGGTCAACCTCTTTGCCGGTGATAGCCGTTGAAAGCATTGCTGTCCCAGTGTTCACCATGATGATATTCTCCTCATAAAAGAGATGATCGAGAATTTTTACCATCACAGCTTTCTCTTTTTTTCCCTGATAAGCTTTGCGATAAGATTTGGGCGTTGTTGTTCTGGGGTGAAGTCTGAACATTGATCCTGAGCCCGAGACCGACATGGGGACATCTGCAATTTGAATAGCCTCCTTAACCTGAGCCACTGCCAGCGCTGTTAACTCATTGAGCTTCAGGACAGCATCCTGATCAAAATCCTGCATGGCCACATATCCAGCAGTCATAGTAATTGGGTTTGCTGAAAACGTTCCTGAGTGTGGCAATAACAAGGGGCTTTCATTGGGGTCCATCACCTTCATCACATCAGTTCTCCCGGCAAAAGCTCCCACGGGAAAACCACCACCAATCATTTTTCCCAGTGCTGTAATATCTGGTCTAACGCGATAATTTTGCTGGGCTCCACCATAGTTGGTTCGATAGGTGATCACCTCATCAAAAACCATGAGGGCGTCGTGTTTGCGGGTCCAGGCATAGATGGCTTCAATAAATTCATTGGTTGCCTCAAATAACCCTACACGGTGTGGAATGGGATCAACCAGTACGCAGGCAATATCATCTGCATTCTCATCCAGCAAACGAATAGTACGCTCCACATCATTAAAAGGATAGATAATGACATCATCCAATACACCCTGGGGTGTTCCGTATGCCAGGGGATTCCGGTTAGGACTATCTAAGTCCCCCCAGTTATCTGGATTAGAGATCTGACTTACTTCCACATAGTCATATGAACCATTGTAGGAGCCTTCCGCCCTGGCTATCTTCGATTTTCCGGTAAATGCCCTGGCGGTCTTGATCATAGACATGACTGCCTCTGTACCAGAGTTCACAAAGCGAATTTTTTCAAAGCTGGGAGTCCGACTGGTCAAATGCTGAGCATAGCGTACTTCGATCTCAGTAGCCAGTGTGTATGCCGTTCCTTTTCTGAGCTGTTCAATGACAGCTTCCACGATGTTGGGATAAGCATGACCATGGATGAGTGAAGCCATATTATTAGCAAAGTCAACTCGCTCAACGCCGTCTATGTCAGTGACCATACAGCCACTGGCGCCAGCTACATAATGGGGATATGGTTTGTGGAAGATGGTATTTCTACTTACACCACCAGGTAACACATTCACAGCATCTGCATAGATGCTTTCATTGGTTTTGATTTGATCGTTCATTTCTGAGGACCTTATAATGCTGGTTACTGAAGAAGTTTTGGTTCTGTTTTTTCCTGAAGAAACTCAAAGGTGATTCCAGGAGCCATGTCCCTCACCTTCAATCCTTCCTCGGTAATTTCTATAATAGCCAGGTTGGTGTAAACCCGATCCACCACACCTTTTCCCGTGAGGGGAAAACTACAATTGTTTACCAACTTAAATTGACCGTCCTTGGTATTGTGATCCGTGATCACCCAAACATTTTTCACACCAGCAACCAGATCCATAGCACCACCAACAGCAGGGATGGCTCCTGGTTTTCCAGTGGACCAATTGGCCAGATCACCCTTTTCACAAACCTGAAGTGCCCCCAGGATAGATATATCGAGGTGTCCACCTCTGATCATGGTAAAACTATCAGCATGGTGGAAAAATGAGGCGCCTTGAATAGCTGTGACATACTTCTTCCCGGCATTGATGAGTTCAACATCCTCATAACCTGCCTCAGGAACTGGACCCATCCCCAGCAAGCCATTTTCAGTATGATAAATAACTTCTATTCCCTCAGGCACATGATCAGCGATAAGCTCAGGCATACCAATACCAAGATTTACATACGAGCCATCAGGAATGTCAAGAGCGGCTTTTTGAGCCATTTCAATACGGCTCCACCCTACGCGTTCAGTCGAATTCATCGGAGATACCTCTCGCCACTGGCTACAAGAATGGATTCATGGGCCGGTTCATTGATCTCCACTATCCGGTTAACGAAGATACCGGGGGTAACAACCGTTTCTGGGTCAATCTCCCCTGCCTCAACGATGTACTTGGCCTGGACGATGGTTGTTTCAGCAGCTGTACACATGAGTGGACTAAAATTTCTAGCAGTCTTGTTATAAGTCAAGTTGCCATAACGGTCAGCACTCTGACATTTCACCAGGCTGAAATCAGCTTTGATTCCGTATTCAAGGACATAGGATTGTCCATTGAACTCACGTTGTTCCTTGCCTTCAGCCAGAGGAGTGTTTACCGATGATGGGGTATAGAAGGCTGGAATTCCTGCACCGCCTGCCCTGATGCGTTCAGCCAGTGTTCCCTGGGGAACCAACTCAAGCTCGATCTCACCAGCTCGATATAATTCGGGAAAGACCACTGAATTAGTGCTTCTAGGAAACGAACAGATCATTTTGCGGACCTGCCTGTTTTCAATGAGAGCAGCGATCCCCACATTGCCACTCCCTGTGTTATTGCTCACCACCGTGAGGTTCTTACTACCAAGATCGATGAGCCGATGAATCAATTCAATGGGGCTTCCGGCTTCGCCAAACCCCCCAATCATGACTATGGCACCATCAAAAATATCAGATACAGCCTCTGCATCCGACCCAACCAACTTGTTGATCATAGTTATTCTACCTTAAGAACTTGTAAGACCTGATCCTTGTTTAATTCGCTTTTATCAAATTTTTCCTGGAGATCGTCCTCTATTTGAGCGAGCTCATCTTCAAAGAAATATTTCTCGGTTCCGTAGGGGATGAGTTTTTCAATTGTGTTCTCTTCCTCGTCATATTTAGCCAAAAAGGCCTTGTCCATCCATTTCATATTTCGGGCTTCGTTGAATTTCAAAGCAAAGGCTTTGTCACCATTTACAGTAACCGTGCCAAGAAGGGAGACTTTCCCTGCTGAAGAGGTCATGGTGATATAGCGCGAAGGCCTGGCCACAGAGGGTAGAGTGTGATAGATCTTGCTAAAGATCTTATCCATATCTGCCAACGGGGCGGTAAAGTAGCCATGCTCGCCAGTAGGTCTGGCACAGTAGATAGAGTGGAATTGCATACCCAACATCATCAACATATGGGCCAAATCGATCCAGTTCTGGGCCGAGCGATCAATATCTACCTTGCCATTATCATCCATAAAGAGACTAACATGGTTCATCATGGGACTCTGACTTCTCACATTAATCCCATATTTGCGCAATCTGCGAATTGCGGCAATTGTGTGAATATTCAGCATTTCCTTAGGTGTTGAGAAGTGTCCCATCCAAAGCACCTGAACACCGTGATCGATGAGACGACCAAACAATTCCAGTGCATCATCATACTTACGCTGTAAGACCACATCAGGCTCATAAGTCAAAGCCCTTGAAGCAATGCGGATATTGCGGATGTGCATCAATTCTGGATCATGCATGATGGGTTCCAGATAGGCAGCCAGGCGGGAGGCTGGCATGTATCCAGCATCACCACCGGTGATCAAAATATCAGTAACCTCTTTGTGAAGACGTAGATAACTATGTACCTGAGCCACATCATCCTGGATGAACATATCTTCATCACCACGGACCTGGGCATGACGAAAACAGTAGGTGCAGTAGGCAAAACATCCCTGAGTGGTCTTGTCGAACAAGAGGAAAACCTGGGGATACTTATGCTGGCCACCATCGACGGCTTCAAGCCCACCTTCCTCATCATAAAAAGAGGGACGGTTCAAAATCTGATTGCCATCATGTGGATTGGTTTTGTCGCGATAACTGACGACCATCTTCATTCTTTCAGCATCATCCTCAATGGATTTATACTCATCAACCACTTCTTTAGCAATCATCCCTGGCTGAGGAAAGACCAGCTGGAAGACAGGATCTTCCAGGTAATTATTCCAATTGATGGTATTCAGGATGTGCTTGGTAGCCAAAAAAGCATAAACCTCTACAAAGAGCTCTCGCTCTTTCATTTCTGTGAGTTTTATACCGTTTTCTTTTAGAATACCACAGACTTCCCTGAATCCGATAATGGTCGAATATTTGTTCTTCCCGTGGGTAAAAAGTGCTCCATAATTAGGCTTCAATATGGAATGTTGGGGAAAACTATTGTGCATCCGCGAGAGCATGCTCGGTGGCAGCAGGTTTTCATTTTTGATCGTATCTCTACTCTCCTGGCTAAGATCGTGACGATCCATAAGTACATCTATATCTGACTGCTGAAAAATCTGCATATCGTTGTTTCCTGATGACATCTTATCACTCCTGTTTCTGGTGATTAACTGGGCTCAGCTGCTTTGATTTACGACCCACAACAACTGTGAGTGGGCTGAGTATGTGTTGGTGAATAAATGCTGTTCTTTTGAGGTGAAGTAAAAACTGTCACCTTCCTCTATTGAATAACTATTAGCTCCAACTACCACATCAAATGCTCCCCGTACTACATAGCAGTATTCCTGCCGGGGGTTGTTGGTAGTCATTATATCATTTGAATTGCCCTTTACCGGAAAATCCAGGAAGAAGGGATCCATAATTTTATCTGAGTCATGGTGAGAAAGAAGATATGATTTTGTCCCCGTTTTGTTCTTTTTCACAAATTTCTTCTCATTCGTGTGAACAAGTGGGTGCTGGTTGAGACTGCTTTCCTCACCGATGAGAGCTCCCACCGTAATGTGCAGAGCATCAGCAATCTTCTTTAGGGTCAGTATGGAAGGAAACGCTTTAGCCCGCTCTATTTGAGAGATCAGACTTGCTGTAACACCAATTGACTTGGCCAGATCACTGGCTTGAATATGGAGTTTTTCTCTCCTGCGTTTTATCCGTTCTCCCATCAAGTCCATCATAGTGCTTGAATTAAATAAAAAATTATGACTTAATAAATACTTAATTTATTAAATAGATATTTTCTTTGGAGATATCAATCTTCGCAAAAAGTGCTTAAAACATGTATAATAGATAGTTTATATCCGGAGATAGAGTCTGCCGGCCTAGTCGAAACTCATGAGCGTAGACTGGTCGAAATGCCCTGACCTCAGAAATAATTGCTAAAGCCTGGCTATGATTGCCTCTGCCATGCCAACAGTTGAAGCTGCACCTCTATGGATGACATCTGCAGTGCCAGTGAGCCGAGCCATATCGTAGGTACGTATAACCCCCTCATCAATGATTTCAGCCACGGCTTTCCGGATTTTGATAGCAATGGCTTGTTCATCAATGAAATCAAGCATCATACAGGCTGCCTCAATCATGGCAATGGGATTGACAATGGAGGTAGCATAACCAGCATACCTGGGAGCTGAACCGTGGGTGGGCTCAAATACTCCAATTCCTGTATCTGTATTGTACTGTGCGCTTGCTGCAAAACCTAACCCACCAATGAGACCTGCAAAACCATCAGAAACAATATCCCCAAACATATTACCTGCCACGATGACATCATAATTTTCGGGGTTTTTGGTTAACCACATCATCTGTGCATCGATATTGGTATTCCATAGCTCAATGCCTGGAAAATCAGCAGCCTGAATCTCCTGAGCCATTTTGTACATCATGCCAGAGGTTTCTCGAATCACGTTGGGTTTTTCACAAACGGTCACTGATTTATATTCATATTTTTTAGCATGTTCAAAAGCAGCTCGTAGGATTCGTTCCGTGGCTTTTTTTGTGAAGATGCGAGTAGAAATAGAAAGCTCATCAATAGGTGTGTCACCAAAATTCTGGCTGAATTTAGGATGGGTCATTAATGCATCATGTACATCATCAGGAGGATTACTCCATTCCACCCCCCCATACAATCCTTCCGTATTCTGTCTGAATATCGCTACATCAACTGATGGTTCTTCAAAGATCCCATCTCGACCACGTCGTACAAAATTTAATGGATTTCCATGATAGGAATGACAAGGGCGTAAACAGATATCTAACCCAAAATGTTGGCGCAAACCGACAATGGGGCTGGCGTATATTAGACCTAATGATTTCAATTCTGGCGCAAGCTCTTCAAAGGCTTCATCTTTTGGTTTAGATGTAATGGCACCAAATAGTGCGATCTTATGCTCAGCAATGAGATCCAGGGTACGCCGCGGAAGTGGGTTTCCTTCTGCCCGCCAAAATTCCCAACCAATATCACCTTCAACATAGTCTGCAATAAACCCAGCAGCCTCCAACACTTGTAGGGCAGACTCTAAAACAGTTTTGCCAATCCCGTCTCCAGGGAGTGTAACTATGGTTCGCTTGGTGTTTTTATCACTCATACCAAATTTAAAAGTTCTACTAAATTATTAATGACCTGGGCACCGGTGCTTTCTAAAGCTTCTCTAGTCTGATGTCCTCCCGGGATGAGCACACAGTTCACGCCAATCGCCTCTGCAACTTCAAAATCGTGCTCCGTATCACCAACAAACAATGTCTCTGAGGGGTCATATTCAAGCTCCGACATCAGCTGAATAGCGTTGTCTACCTTACTGTGAGCATAGTGGTTGTTTAAACCTACTATTTTCAAGAATCGATGGGTAAGTCCAAAATGAGCTACCAATTCATCCAATGTATTTTGCTTATAAGCCGATAAGATTGAGTGACTCACTCTTAATGAGCTTAGCTTTAATAAAATCTCCTCAACACCTGCATGTAAGCCGACATCAAACTTATGCTTCTCATACCCGTCTATAAATTCTGTACCAACTACCTCGAAAGATTCATCAACAAAATCAAAGCCCAGGCGTCGGTAATAATCAATCACTGGAAACCCAAATATTTTTTGGTAGTGGGCATGACTGATAGTGGGCATAGCCCTTTTTGCCAGGGTCTTATTGATAACCATGACTGCCATCCTTGAATCATCTAGGAGGGTGCCATTCCAATCCCACATGATGTGTTTGTAGGGAAAGTTGCTCATCTTTGGGTGACCATCATTCAATTGTTTTGGGATTCTGTCATCTGCGCTTTGAATTCAATAATGACAGCAGCGCGTTCATAGGCCAAACCGAGTGCTTCGCGGATAGAAGCTTCTATCTCACTCTTTTTTTCGCAATCTGCAGGTACTGGAAGTTCAAAAAGGATGGATTCTACTGGATCCTCACCAACAATTCTTAAGTCCTGAACAGTGAATTGATCATTAAATACAGAAATAGCCTTCTCTATGATCTTGCGAACCTTGTTTACATTTTTTCCAGAAACAGCAACCGGATCAATATGAGTAACAACCTGAGCATTTAGGTCGTGTGCCAATTTATGTTCAACATTATCAGCAATGTTGTGTGCAATTGATGGCGATGTGGCCTCATCAATTTCAATATGCAATGAGATAAAGCTCTGATCACCATAGTTATGAACGACGACATCATGAACTTGGCGTGCCCCAGGAACCGTTGTTGCCAGAGTAGTGATTTCTTGTATAAACTCAGTCGTGGCCGGTTTGCCCAACAAATCATCAATGGCTTCGCGAGCGATTTCATAGGCCGCGTGAAGAATCATAATAGCCACACCGACACCCATGATACCATCCACAAAAGGGACACCAAAATAAGCACCTACCAATGCCGCAATCACTAGCAAAGTAGTATAGACATCACTCTTATGGTGAACTGCGTCACCCCTTAAAGCATCAGAATCTATTAGCTCGCCAAGCTGATAAGCAAAGTAAGCCATCCAGGCCTTACCAAGGGCGGTCAATGACACAATACCGATTACCAGCCAATCAATTTTTGATACATCGATATCCGCTTCAGAAAAGAATAGTCGATCAATAGCTCCCTTGAAGAATTCCAGAGCCACCACCGCCATGAGGATGGCAATGGTCAAAGTAGCAATGGTTTCTGCACGACCATGACCAAAGGGATGTTCTTTATCCGCTGGTTTTTGCGCAACCTTAAACCCAAAGATGACCACAATGGAGGTAGCCACATCTGATAGTGTATGGAAGGCATCTGCAATTAGTGCAATACTGCTAACCATCCATCCAAAGATCAATTTGATAATAAATAGAATAAAGTTGCCAATAATGGAGACCCAGCCTTCAAGCACCCCTACATGACCCCGATATTCAGGTGATCCTGGTTGAGCACCCCTCGGTAACGTTTTGTTTATCAGAAATAAATTGAAACTCATGTCAGCCTTTCTTTTACCCAATTCTCCAGCCCTTCTGAAAGGAATAGAGCTTGGGCATCAATCCCCACAGGACTGAGCGAATACATCTTCCCATTATAATTAATACTACTGTTACTAAAATGTATCGTGGCCTCAATATCTGTGGCTACAGTAAGTATCTCTCGTCCATAATCATCTAGCAAATCCTTAACCAGATCAGGCGCTTCCAGCGCTAAAAAGCCATTGTTGATTGCATTTCTTTTATACGTCTCACTAAATGAACCAGCGATAACCAGAGCCAGACCACAATACTTCAATGCAGTGACTGCTTGTTCTCGAGAAGAACCTGTTCCAAAATTGAACCCACCAACAAGAAAGTCACCCCGCTTGACCAGGTCCTTAAAGGCAATGTCATAATTCTCCATGGCTGCAGCAGCTAGTTGCTCCGGAGTGAGAGTATCAATATAGGTATACTTGCCCGGGAAGATACCGTCAGTATTCAGGTTGTCCTGATGGCAAAAGAGAATATTGCCTGCAAGCTTTGGAGGGAAACCATCCAGAATTTCAATGTCTTGAGCCTGGGAGAATTCCTTCACATTTAGCTGAATTTCTCCCCTGGGGCTTTCGCCGGGAAAATCAAAAGGGGATACTATCATACCTGCTACGGCTGAGGCAGCTACAACCGATGGACTGGCCAGGTAGGTTTTGGCGCTTTGAGCACCCATGCGACCCTTAAAATTTCTATTGGTGGCAGAAATTCCAACTTCATCCTCTCCAAGCAAACCCAAACCAAGTCCAATACATGGTCCGCAACCAGGAGGTAGCGGCATTGCACCAGCATCTATCAATGTCTGCCAATCACCTCGGGCTTCACTCTCTATCTGCACCTCACTAGAGGCCGCTGCCATATAGAACTCAACATGATCAGCTACTTTTTGACCCTTGATTGTCTGGGCTGCATCTGCAAGATCACTTACACGACCATTAACACAGGATAGCAGATAGGCTTTATGAATCTTTAGGCGCTCAATTTCAAGTGCGTTCGCTGGGGAGGTCTTTTTCACTGAATCGGGGCCCGCTATATATGGCTCGACAGAAGCCAGGTCGAGGCTTAACGTTTTGGCATAGTAAGCGTCTGGGTCAGCAAAAGGTGCTGAATGTTTTAACTTGGAGATCTTCCCAAAATTTAAACGGGGAGATTCACCCTCGACAGAGTCCACATCAGAAGGAACCCCTGATAGACCTCGTTTTTCCAGTTCAACAGCCCTTGATTCAAGCCAGTCAAATGTCACTATATCAATGGGAAATACCCCTGCGAGGGCACCCCACTCCGTGGTCATATTAGCAATGGTCAATCGATCCTCAATACTGAGAGATGCCACACCGTCGCCAGAAAATTCTAGCGCGTGGTTCAGCACTTCATCCTTATTGAAAATACCTGTTAAGGTGATGATAACATCTTTACCTGTTACGCCTGGTCTCAAAGTTCCATTTAGTTCAACACACGCAATTGGTGGAATCTGCCACCAGGTTTGCCCAGTCGCCCAGATAGCTGCTGCATCTGTACGAACCACAGGCGTTCCCAGCACTCCGAGCCCACCATACATATTGGCATGACTATCAGAAGCCATGACCAGTGTTCCTGGCCATGCATAGCCCTCTTCACACATGATCTGATGGCCAATACCACGACCTGCAGGATAAAAATCTACACCCATTTCATTGGCAAAGGCTTCGATGTCCGCATATTTCTGCAAATTACTACTCCCCGTATCTTGAACATTGTGATCAAGAGCAAACATGGGTTGCCGGGGATTATGTATTCGTTTAGCACCAATCGTCTGAAACTTGGTTATCACTGCACCCGTATTGTCATGGGTCAGAAGATGCTGTGGGGAAATGAATATGAAATCGCCTTGCTGTACACAAGTTCCTTGCTTCAGATTTGGAGCGAACTTTTGGACGATTTTTTCGATCAAGTTCTGGGGCATTCAGCACCTAAATCAGTGGAGCTCGAATTTCAACAGGGGTCAGATTCAATTTTTCACGAATTTACTCAATTCGCGTTTAACCGAGATTATTTGATCTCAATTTTGACTGGAAGAATCATCTGAATCTCATCACCCTCAAGGATGGTAATCAAATCATCCACATGCAGCGTCTCAAGTACATCAGAGCCCAGATGAATGTTAGTCTCACCACCCAGCAATTTCTTAAAATCTGTCTTTTGTTTGTAATTGGGTAATTCAACAATATCCACGTCTCCCTCGATCCCGGCTGCCTCTTTGGCCAACTCAATGGCTTCATAATAGCCACCCAATTCATCAATGAGACCATATGCTTTTGCATCACTACCAGTCCAGACACGACCGAGGGCCAGGCTATCCAATGCATCTACATCATGGATCTTTTCACGACCAGCCACCACTCGTTCTTTAAACCGCAGGTATGTATCATTAATTGAAGCCAGAATCATAGTCGATTCCTCTTCAGTGGCAAGTCTATTACCACTGGCAAAATCAGCATGTTTTCCATGGAGAATACTTTCGGTATGAAGACCAAAGCGTTCCTTGAGTTGAGAAAAATTTAGTCGTGAACCAATGACACCAATTGATCCCGTGATGGTAGATGGATATGCAATGATGCTATCTGCTTCACAGGCAATATAGTAACCACCTGAGGCAGCAACATCAGACATTGAGGCGATCAAGGGTTTCACATTGCTAGAGTCTTCCTTGGTGGTCTTTATTATTTCACGCCACATGATATCCGAGGCCAACGCAGAGCCGCCACCACTATCTATCCTGAGAACAATCGCCTTTATACTTTTATCCTCGCGAGCTTGTTTAATAGCCGCTGCAATAGTTTCATCACCCATATTTTTTGATCCAGAAGGACCTGGTCTCGTTTCGCCTGAAACGATGCCTCCTACAGCATAAATAACAGCAATACGATCGTTTACCTTATCATGGCGCCAGGCATATTGGTAATCTGGGTGGTGATTTTCTTTTTTGGGCTTGATGATATTGACCTTACCGTCATTAAGATCGTTAACATAGTCGTCAAATTCATCTGGATACATTGTGTCAGTAATTAATCCGGCTTCTTTAGCATCATCAGTAAGCATGTAGGGTCCAGCATCAATCACAGCTCTAGTTTTTTCATCTTCCCAAATTTTACCCTCTGAAATGCCACGTACAAATTCCTCATAAACTCCATCAAGAAGCTGTGAGTAATTTTCATGCATGGCATCAGACATGGTGCTATTCAAATACACATCACCTGCTGTTTTGTAGGGACTCACTCGCCAGACTTCAGGAACGATGGATAAAGTGTCCAGGAGACCCCTGAAAAAGGTGATTTCCATACCTAAACCTCGAAGATCAACTCCTGCCATTTCATGGACATATATTTCATCGGCCATTGAGAGTAAATAAGTAGACCCATTCCCCAAACCAAACTTACTATAGACGATAATTTCCTTACCTGCATCATGGAAACGTTGGAATGCATTCCTAACTTCAGACATTTTGCTAAACCCACCACGGATATTTCCCAGGTCAATAATCAAACCATCTAAATTTGGATCATCAGTATATTCATCTATCTGGTCAATCAGTTTCCTCAGTTGTCTTCCATAAACAGTCTGACCACCTAGAAAGGGAATATTGAAGTTGATGTCAAAGGGAATTTTTGGGCGTTTCATCTCAGGTTCTTCGATTATCAGACCACTAAGATTCATACGTAAATAAGTTTTCTGGTTTTTCTTAATTGTCTGCCCACCAAAGAGTGTGCGATATGGATTTTGAGTTGAACGCACAACCACAGACTGGGCTCCATTATTGTTTGATCTTGCATGGCTTTCAACACCAACATCTGGTAAAAACATGCTCAGGGATATCCCCGTTGAGCTTGTGTTGTCAAGATCCATCCAGGCATTCACTCTGATACCATTGAGTGGTTCAACAAATACAGTCAAGCTCTGATCCATGATATAGTCGGTTTCTGCACCTGAGTCATCAATAGTCATGCCCAGATCTACACCACCACCCCAACGACCTGTACGACCTTGAAAGGCAACTCCTCCTGTTATATGTCTGAATTCATCATTCGCTGACCAAGCGTTGGCAATAGAGGCACCAAGGGCCACCATCGGGAAGGGGCGATGCATCCACCCCAGGTTCAATCGACCTTCATCCCAGTTTGAATGATCAAAGGAATAGGTAAGTCCCATAGCATGGGTGTTTGAGACCATAAAGCCTTGGCTGAATTGATAGATATTTCTGGCAGACGCCACATCCCATTGGTATCCAAAGCCTGCAGTTTTTGATTGGCTATAGTAGCCAAAATCTTTGGTGAAAATAGAGCCGTCAAAATGTCCAACCAACATGGATTCGGTATGATTATTAAAAGCCAATCCAGCAGGGTTGATCGCCACAGACATGGGATCATCACTAGCAGCAACAGACTGCGGGATCAATTGAATTTGTCCGATCAAACTGGTGATACTCAGGAACAGAACAAACAGAATACGCATCATGGAATTATCTCCTTCAAAGTTTCAAACGATCTATAAGATAAACACCCCACACCTGTACATCCAGCCGATCCCACTTTGAAAGTAAAAAAGATTTGACTCCTATTGGCGTGGAGGGAGAAGTTCGAGAATTTTTAAATTTGCCTTTGGGAAAGCGTAATCCTTGAGCTCATCCATAAACACCCAGCGATTTTCCGTGGCTGCAAATCTTTGGGCTTCACCACGAGTCCAATCACAAAACCAGGCGGTAAGTGTGATCTTAAAGTGAGTGTAGGCGTGATTGATGGTTCCAATCTCCTCGGCCAGATCTACATCAAGCCCGGTCTCCTCTTTGATTTCTCTTAATAGAGCGGCTTCGCCTCGCTCCCCTTTTTCAATTTTACCGCCAGGGAACTCCCAGAGTCCTCCCAGCAAACCAGTTTCAGGGCGTCTTTGAATAAGGAGTTTTTGATTACGACGGATCAAACCAATGGCGATATGATAATGCGGGATAGGCTGGCGTTGTGGTTTCACCGGGTAGGCTTCCACGTCACCAACCAGTCTGGCCTCACAGATATGATTTATGGGGCAATGGGAGCAGTCAGGATTGCGTGGGCTACAGACGGCTCGTCCCAGATCCATCATGCCCTGATTAAAAGCGCCTGGATATTTATGAGGAATGAGCTTTGTAAGCTTTGCGTGAATGTCTGATCTGGTTTTTGTAAGCGAAATATCAGATTTGAGCCGGGTTAAGCGGGCAAAAACTCTCAAAACATTGCCATCTATCAGGGGAACAGCCTCCTCAAATGCCAGGCTGGCGATAGCCGCAGAAGTATAGGGACCGATACCTGGAACTTTGAGCAACTGGTTAACGGAGACAGGCAGAACACCATCAAACTCTTCCATGATAAATTTTGCTCCGCGATGGAGGTTTCTAGCCCGGGAATAATAGCCCAGACCTTCCCAGCTTTTTAAAACCTGATCCTGCTCTGCAGCAGCTAAGTGTGAAATTGTGGGATAGTTGCGCATCCAGTTTTTGTAATAAGGCCAAACCGTTGTGATCTGGGTTTGCTGTAGCATGACCTCAGCCACCCAAATAGCATATGGATTTGAATCACCCCTACCAGGAACGGGCAAATGCGATCGTTCAGCCTGGAACCATTTTATGAGTTTTTTGGAAAAGTTTTGCTGGTTTAACAACTGCTGGGATCAGGAATCGTTTTGTTCAGCCAATGCTTTGATATGAGTATGATCCGAACCACAACAAGCTCCTATAAATTCGACACCCAGCTCTTTTACTTCTTCAGACCAGGTGACAAAAGCTGCAGGGGTAACCTTTTTAATCTTTTTCTTTCTTTTAGTCTCTGGTTGCTCCAGCTCCACATTGGGATAGGCCAATAAGGGCACAGAAACGGCTCCTCGCAGCTCGCTAAGTGCCATTTTTGAAACTTCTAGATTAGAACAGTTTACTCCAATGGCGGAGACACCCTTCTTCTCAAGAAATTTGGCCGTTGTGACGATATCATCACCATTGTAGATGTTGCCTTCTCCGTTGAGAGCAAAGGAGACCCAGACCGGTTTTTCATATCGTAAAGCCAGCTCAGTTAACCCTTTGGCTTCCCGGGCAGAATTCATAGTCTCCAGCAACAAAATATCAGTTGAATGATGAGCCAGATTGTCCAGTTGGGCATCATGCCAGGGTCGGGAAATAATGTTTCCAGGAAATTCCTGGGGAGCCCAGCAGTCTGCCAAAGGAGCAATAGCGGCAGCAATTTTGATATCTTTGCCTGATTCTTGAACTGTTTTCCAGGCCAGGCGAATTGCCAACAGAGTTAAGGCTCGAGCACGGGTGTGTGCATCAACTCCCGATAGTCCAGCCTGATGTAAGGCATATGGGGTGGTTCGAAAAGTGTTGGTGGTAATAACCTGAGCTCCAGCTTCAATATTCTCTTTATGAATCTGGGTAATATCTTCAGGATTAGATTGTAGAACTGTGGCCGACCAGAGGGGTGCGGTGAGCTTGTGACCCATCTCTTCGAGGCGGGATCCCATAGCTGAATCAAGAATGATAGCGCTCATGAAGGCTAGCTTACTCCACCAGTGACTGGCTTAGTTGGATGACATTACCATCTGGATCTGTAAACGAGGCGAGGCGTGTAAGACCAGGGATTTCTTCCTTATCAAATAATTTGATACCTTTTCCCCTCAGAAAAAGTTCGGATTTTTCAAGATTTTCAACATCAATAACGAGAGCTCCGATGGGATTTGCGTTTGTGGCCTTGACGCCGTGGATGGCAATCTTGGCTCCCGGGCTAATTTGAAATTCAGCCCAACTGGATTCCTGATCCTCAAGAACCAGCTCAAACTCCAGATCATCTTGATAAAAGGCCTTGGCTCGCTCGAAATCAACGACAGGGAACCAGACTAGATCAAACTGTTTATACCAACTCATTCTTGTCCCTCACACAATGGTTAAAAGTTCTTCGAGTTCACCGAAGCTGTCAACAACAAAATTCGCCTCTTTTAAGGAATCCCTGTTACAACTTGTAGTAATTGCAATGGTTTGACAACCTGCAGCAGTTGCGGCTCGCAAACCAGTGGGAGAATCCTCAATAACTAGAGCCTGAGCAGGGTCCACTCCACTTTGGCTACATGCATTCAGATAGGAATCAGGAGCCGGTTTAGTCTTTTCAACATCACTTGATGTCACGATGAAATCAAAATTCACCGATATGTTTGAATTTTTAAAAATCTCATCAATGAGTGGTCTGGGGGTGGCGGTTACTAAGGCTACATGGGCCACGTATTTGCGGATTTTAGCGAAAAATTGCTGAAATCCCGGCGTGTAATGAACCGAAGATGAAAACTCAGCCCAGAGCAACCTTTTACCATTTTTTTGTAAAGAGGTGATGTCAACCTCTAAATCGAATTCTGCTTTAAATCTTTCATAAAAAAGCGACTCGGCAATACCACGATTGGCCTCATAAAAGGGGGCTGGAATCTGTACCTTATACAATTCACCAAGTTTTTTGGTGGCACGATCATACACATCTTCACTTTGTACAACGACACCATCAAAATCAAAGAGTATGGCCTTTATGTCACCAAGATCAGGACGGTTAATCAATTGAATTAAATACTTTCTTTATTATCTGGAAAGAAGGGTTATTCAACCACCATCAACGGTAGCCCAGCCTGGATTTTTAGGGGTTGGAGGCAGATTGGCAATTTCATTAAAATAATAATCCCCAATATGCTTCACGATGTCCTTAATGGAGAGACAGGCCTGTGGTTTATTATTCTCATCCACAATGGGGACATGACGGTAACCACCTACGACCATATAGTTCAAGGCAAAGGCCAATGGGGCATCTGCCATGAGGGTATCAGGATCGCCGGTCATATAGTCCTCGACATCAATGTCGTCGTGGGACAAGTTTTTCCCAACAATTCGACGAATAATATCCCGCTCGGTGAAAATACCTCTCAGTGATCCATTTTCGGTAATGAGAAGACAACCAATTCGCTCATCTTTCATCAGCTGTAAACAGGCTGCAATGCTGGTATCACCAGAGATACAGATTGATTTTCGGAGCTCCAGATTACTCACCGGGTCATTGAGACGAATGATTTGCTTTGGTCCTTTTTTTGTCGAAGAACCACGTTCATTCATCACTTTCATTTCTTCATCTATATGTTCATCATAATCGATCATAATCATCCTCCGTTATCAATCTTGAATATACAACATATTCAGGTAAATTCAGCTAGTTCAAATAAAAGAGGGCAAATAATAATTCATCCGATTGAAGGATTGTCAACAGCTACATTTAGCCCCAATCATATCAATAAAACGAATTGAAGAGATTAGCGGGCAAATAAAAAAGGCCACCCTTTGGGATGGCCTTTTTTTATTTCAATCTGTGAAGTAATTATCTCAGAGAAATACCAAACCCAGCTGTAACAACGCTGTTGGTTGGTGTTTGACTCACGTGAACATTAAAATAAGTCAATGGAATCAGTTTCAGATGTAAACCTGCACCAAGTCTCATACCTGGGTCTGTCTCCATATCAAACTGCATGCGATCATTCTCAATGCCGAATTCAGGATCCACATCATAGCCAATGCTCAATGAGCTCGTCTCATATGCAGCATCAACATAAACGCCGACACCAAAAATCAGGAGATTCATGGATTTTCCTACTTGGAGACCAAGTGACATGTTTGAAGATTCAATTATATCACCAATGGCCATCTGTGAATAAAAAGCACCTGCTGTAATATCCACAGGAAATAATGGAATTGGAATAAACTGATCAATGTTCAATCGTAGACCACCACCATACATGCTGATTGTACCAATATCTTCATCTTCGATATCCGGCATACCACGGACGGTCAGCTCAATCCCCATTGGGAGACCCAGGGAAAGCTGTGGCATGACCAACGGAAGGGCTGGTAATCCAATTCCAGGAGGAAGTGGAAGATCCAGATCCATAAGACCAACTTCGTTTGCCAGATCTGCATCAGCAATGGCTTGATCAACCAGCCCAGGGATAAGTGCAGCATTTACACCCTGGCTCGTAAGCAGGGCTGTCATCTCTGTTCTAAGGTGATCTTCAAATAGACCGGCAAGGTGAGTCTGATTAGTAACCAGCAGACCAGCGCTATCTGCAGGACCAAAGAAAGTTGGAGTCCGTGTATCAGTTTCATAATAAATATCATCAAAAGAAAGTGATAGTGGATTGACATCAGCTCCGATGATAGCATCGAGATCAAATTCCATGTCTGTCTGACTAAGAGCAAAGTTAAAAAACTCACTTTCCTCTGGAACAGCAGCGATCATTGCTTTCACACTGATATCAAAACCTAACATTTTGTGAACTTTGGATCTGTGATACCAGGCTGAATTCATTCCTGAACCAAAGGCATCCCCCAGTGGCTGAAGATACATCTCCGCATTATCACTGAGCATTGTGCCCAAGTTCTCTTCCAGCGACTGGCCAAAAGCACCAACAGCCAGTGAGAGAGCTAAAATTGAAACAAGTACCTTTTTAATCATAATTCCTCCTCAGAATATTATTGTAATTGAATATCATTTAATATATGGATCGGTATAACACAGTTCAAAGCTTGATTCACCCCCTGTGAGCCATGTCAATTCGTGAAAAAGTAAGCTACACCTTAAGAATTGCCAGTACTAATTATTGATATAAAACAGCGATGATCCATTGAGTCCTTTGCTTCATAGCTCACCCAGAGTTACTTTTTCAAATCCCATTGGCGTCGTAGTTCATACAACATGATTCCAAATGCCACAGCAACATTCATGGAACTTTTCATACCGTTTTGAGGTAGTTCCACAGCGAAATCACATTCCTTGACGAGATCATCCTGAACCCCAACACCTTCATTCCCCACCACAAAGACCAGGGGAAAGTCATATTCAACACTGGTATAAGACTGGCTCCTCGTGGTATGCTCAAGTGCTATGGCAGTATAACCCCGCTGTTTCAACGCGCGAATCGCTTCAGCTGGGTCTGGAATGGTTCTCCAGGGCACAGAGTACTCAGCTCCCAGAGCCGTTTTGGCTATTTCTTTCCGGGGAGGTGAGTCTGTATAGCCACTAATAATCATTTCTTCCAACCAGGCACCATCAGCTGTCCGAAACATAGATCCCACATTAAACATGCTGCGGATATTATCCAAGATGGCTACCACTGGCATTCTAGGGCGTCGCTCCAATTCATCGTAATCGGGATTGTTATCCCTGAACACATTGTGCGGGATGGTTCTCAGGGGTTCCTCATAAATGAGAGGGGCCTTGGGTTTTTTAATCACGATATCTGGTATTCCTTGATCAGAACTTTTCTCAGTGAATAACCAGCATAGCCTGCCACCAGGGCAACCAGAAAGCCAACCAGACCCGTTACCAGGGCCAGCACAAAACCTGATCCGATACCCATGACTTCAGCAATACGAGTGACGATGATTTCACCACCGCTCTTCCATTGGTATATGGCCATTCCAAACCAGAGCAGAAAAACGCCCAGTCCCGTACCGGCAGAAGCTTTTAAGGCTGAATCTTTTTCAAAGAATCCTATTACCAGGGGAATCAGAATAATCCACCACCAGGAGTAAAAGATGAGTTGTAGAATAAATACAATTACAAGGGGTACTAAAATGTTGATCATTGATAATTCCTTAAGCGAGTCAATGAGAGTTTTGAATTGAGGTCTATATCTGTGGAATCCAGAAAATGTATGTCGTAGTATTTGCCTGCGACCCAGTTATTTACAGCATTGTCATAATATGGTGAACCAGGATTTCCAGACTGTCCTCCTGGGAAAATACCTTTGGCTGTGGGACGATTACCCAGTTCCACCAACATGCGCCAGGAAGGTCCGTGGTCTTTCTTGGTGGCATTTACAATTCCCTGGCCACCACCGGTGTAAAGACCAGTTCGCCCCAGGCCTTTTACCGAGAGTAAGTGATTGATATCTGTTCCCCTGGCCCGACCCAGTTCCCAGGCTTCACCGTAAGCCCCCAACTCTTCCGTCAGTTCCGAAATGGTTTGTTTGAAGGCACGATTGATGATATCGGATCGACCTTCTTGTTCTGGCGTGTTGATATCATCATAGTAAACCAGCTTTGGCTTTTTAAGCAGGAGTCTGGCTGTCACCGACCTGGTGGGAATTTTTCTAATCTCACCAAAAATAGTTAATTCATCGTCCCAGATCGCTTTTTCTAAACGCAGCCACCATTGTTTATAGACCCAGGCCGCTTTTTCATGTGGGTCAGAAACATAATTCCAGCTGTTGAGATCATTTAATATGGCTCCCATATCACCAGACAGGTTTTCCAGATCAATTTGTTTGAGTAGAAATGGCAACATGCGCTCGGCCTGTTTATTAAAATTATCCATATGCAGGTCCTGCATATCCCCAAATTTTATTTTCTTCAAATCTCCAAGACGATCATTGATACGTGAACCCCGCTCATAGTCATCATAATCCCAGCCCATGTAATAGGGATATTTTTTTCCAACTGGATTCTGGTTGGCAGAGCTGACAAAGCCTCTCCAGGGATTAGAAATCACTGGAAGTTGTTCATAGGGAATCCAATCCTGCCACTCCCAAATGGTATCTCGACCTGCCCGAACAAATTTGCCCTGATCCTGACCGCGAAGTGGGTATTTACCATTATGCCTGATGGCTATATCACCATCTCTGGCGATCATGGCGAAATTCTGTCCTGGTGCCTCAAAGGCTTCGATGGCAGTATAAAAGGTCTCCCGATCTGTAGCCAGATTCATATTCCTGACAGCCCCCATTTCATTGGAGGGATCATGAGCGGACCAGCGCATGGCCAGGCCTGTGGGATGTCCATTTTCCAGAGTGTTTTCACCAAAATAAACCAGGGGTCCGAAGCGAGTGATTGCAAAGCTATCCAGAACCGTATCCCCATCACGAATAAAAATTTCTTCAACCCGCAGGTCTGATTTTATCCATTCATCCATATAGAGATATTCAGAATATGATTCATCCTTGAATTCGATTTCGAACCAGTCCATGACATCACTGGCTGCATTGGTCACACCCCAGGCAACATCTTTATTGAACCCGACAATCACTGCAGGAGCTCCGGGCATTGAAACACCATACACATTCATATCAGGTGTCTTCAACTGGATTTCGTACCAGATGGATGGCAGCTTTAGCCCAAGATGTGGGTCATTGGCAAGCATGGGATATCCCGAGGCCGTTTTCTCACCTGAAACTGCCCAGTTATTACTCCCATTATCCTCATCCGGCTCGCCCTTCCTGAGATCCTTGACAAATTGTGGTACAAATACAGGCGGGATAGAATCCGGTTCCATAGCCTCAAAACGCCAGGGTTTTGCGGCAGGAATCACTGGATCGGTGTGAGGGGTGTTTTCTGGATAAAATGTATTGACGAATTCCTCTCCTAGAGTTGCCTGAATAATGCTCATATCCATTTCTGAATTGCGTCCGGTTAAATCCCAGGCCATAAACTTCAGGAGCAAAGCTGTTTTCAGTGTTGACCAGACCTCAGGTTCATAGTTTAGCAGCTTATATTCCATGGGCAGGGTCGCTGGTGTGAGGGACTCAATCCAGGTATTGACACCATTGGCATAGGCCTGTAGGATGAGATGGGTTTCAGGATCTTCATCCATACGCTGTATGGTAGTTTCAGCTGCCATTAACAAACCACGACGACGCTGCATTCTATCAAATTCCAGGGCTTTCTCACCGATGATTTCTGAAACGCGGCCTGCTGCCACATGGGTTTGAAACTCCATTTGCCAGAGACGATGACGGGCTGTTAAAAAACCTTGAGCAAAATAAACATCGTAGGTGTTCTCAGCGAAAATATGAGGCACATGACGTTCATCCCAAACCACTTGTACTTCATCCCTCAATCCTCTTACATCAAGCACTTCATCGATCTGGTCCAGCTTTTCACCATTTTGCCAGAATCCTGCAAAGGGGTTTAAAAATTTTCCCAGTGGAGGTATACTGCCCTGGCTGTTGTTCAGTAAATTGAAAAGAATCAATAGGACGATAAAGGCCAGGATTGTTTTAAAAAGTCTCATAACAAATACTCCAATTCTGGAAAGCGTTGGCCCAATTCTTTACCAAAGCGGGGGTAATCCACATAGTGGATAATATTGATGCCCTGGTCATGTGCTGCTTGAACATTTGCCTCTAAATCATCAATAAAAAGTATTTCCTCTGGTCGAAACCCACTCTTTTTGATTGCCACTTCATAAATCGGTGGGTCTGGCTTCATGCTACCAACCATAAAACTGTAGGTCCCACCTTCAACCCATTTCATAAAGGGAAAATCCCGCATGAGCAAATCATAATGAAATTCGTTGGTGTTACTCAAGAGCCAGACAGGGTAATCTTTATTCACTCGTTGAAGAAAGTCCACACTCTCTGGATGAGGGAAAAGGGTATCCAGCCAGTATGACTTGAAAACTTCTATCTCCATGGTCTTTTCACTGCCATAGTTGATGAATAGCAGTTCATAAAACTGGTTGGTAGTCATATGTCCCTTTTCATATTCACAGAGCAATTCCCTGGTCATCCCCTGGCGAATTTTTTCAGGGCTCACTTCTAATTTATGGGACAGTTTTTGAATGGACTCGCTGGAATCAACCTTCACCAAGACGCCACCAATATCAAAGAAGATAGCTTTTATTTTGGGGTTGCGATTCATGATCAGGCTTGCGGCTCTAGAGGGTTTCTCGGGAAGCAGAACGCTGGCCCTTAAAAAGAAGTAGAACCAGCAGGCGAGGTATTAGAGAGAGGTAGAGCATCACCCCTACAATAAGGTTGAAGGGCTGTTGATACATCCGGGTGAAATGTTTTTCAAAATACCTAAAAAATGAAACATGGGAGCTTATGGTCATCTTCAGCTTCACCTGTTTGACACTGGCTCCTCCCAGGTGTTGAATGGCATATTCTGGTAAATACCAGATGGCATACCCAGCATCTCGAATGCGCTTACAAAGGTCTACATCATTAAAGAACATGGGGAAATTATCGTCAAATCCCCCCAGGGATCTTAAAAGATCACCACGGATCAGCAAGGCCGCGCCAGCAGGTTGATCTACCTTTCGACGGGCTTTATGGTCAAAATCACCCATCTTCCAGCCATTAAGTTTACGGTTTTCCGGAAAAAGAACAGACAATCCGAAGACATTGTATATAACATCCATATGTTTTGGAAACCGCCGGCAGGTTTTCTGAATACGCCCATCGGGAAATTGTAGTTGAGGTGCAACCACACCCGTTTTTGAGTCTTTCTCAAGCTCAACCAGCAGGTTTTTCAAAACGTCTTTCTGGAGAATAGTGTCCGGATTTAGAATCAGGATGTGTTGCCCCCCGGCCATTTCGAGAGCCTGGTTATTCCCAACGGCGAAACCGCGATTTGTTCGATTTAATTCAACTTTGAGGGTGGGGTTCTGAGCCAAAAGCTCATCTAGAATTGAAACGGTATCATCTGTAGATTTATTATCTACAACGATAACTTCACCTCTAAGTGATTGAAGCTCCTGAAAAACACTTTCAAGACAGACTCTAATTGTCGAGCTGGAATTATAGGTGACAATGAGGATTGATAATTGAATCGGGAATTCCATATCCGCGAGGGTTTCCCCCGGTTGAGATTCAGGCATTACTTATCTAGGTTGACTTATTTGTTGCCGTTTCGAGCCATGAGTTCTCGAATGTCTTTTTCCTCTTGGTCGATACGTTCGGTATCACTGGATTTCTCACGGAGAAACAACAAGACTTCCAACGCATTTTCATACATCCCTTGATCCTTAAAAATCTGCATCAGAGTGAAAGTCGCCATGGAGCGATTAATATTGTGCTTAATCGCTGGTTTTTTAGGTGGCAGGGGTGCTTCCTGGGGAGGTGGTGGAGGTGGAGCCTGTTGTACAGGGGGTTCCACATTTTCAGTCATGGTTTCCGCCTGCTTTATAACCTCTTCCAGGGGAGGTGTGGTATCAGGAATTTCGTATTCTGGGACAGGTGGCTCAGTCTTTAGCTCGGGTTCTGGCTCAACAATTTCCGGGGCTGCTGCAGCGGGAGGTGTTGGCTCTGGTACCGGTTGAGGTACTGGTTGAGCTACAGGTTCCGGAGTAGGCTGAGGAGGTGTTGGAGTTGGGGTTGGTTGCATGGGTTCTTGTTGGACATACTCCATCTCTGGTGGTACTGAATCGGGTAAGGCCAGGGGGTTTTCCTCGTCCTCATCAAGAGGCATCACTTCTACAAGCGCAGAGCGTTCCAGACCAACGGCCATTTCTTCCAGAAATTTATATTCTCCCGGTTGCACAATATAATTGCGGGAGTTGGGAAACTTTTTATAGAATTGGATGGCATCTGGATGACCAGGTAGTGCTTTATTGAGCAAATAAATCAAGAAGGCGACTTGCTGGGGTTCCATGGTATCGCCCAAATTTTTGATCACTTCAATAATCACACCTGGAAAAGGTTCTTTGGTCAAGATGCATTCAATCATCTGCTTCATGGAATTGGTGACTTCACCCTTCGCCAGATAAATCTCACCCATGAGTTTATGTAAAACACCTCGACTCTCAACATTCTGGATACCAAGCAGACATATACTCAAAGCGCGATTCAGTTCTCCGGCTTCCATATTCTGTCTAGCATACCAGGCGAATAGAGTCGACTGGGGATTCTTAAGCAAGTATGCTTCCAGGCTTTCCTGCTTTTTCAATAACTCATCACGATTTCTGTTATCCACTTGAAACCCCTCTCCCTGATTTATAGCGGGATATTTCCGTGTTTTTTTTGTGGGTTTGAATCAACTTTATTTTCAAGCATTTCAAAAGCCCTGATCACTTTTAAACGTGTTTCGTTTGGTTCTATGACCTCGTCCACATAGCCACGTTCAGCTGCAGAATATGGATTGGCAAATCGCTCAGAAAACTCATTTGTGAGGCGCTCCAGAACTTCCCCTGGATCATCTGCCCTGGCAATTTCTTTCCTGAAAATGATTTCAGTCGCCCCTTTGGCACCCATGACAGCAATCTCTGCACATGGCCAGGCGAAATTGATGTCTCCGCGAATATGTTTGGAGTTCATCACATCATAAGCTCCACCATAGGCTTTGCGTGTAATGACAGTGACCCTGGGTACCGTTGCCTCAGCAAAAGCATAGAGAAGTTTGGCTCCATGACGGATAATACCGCCCCATTCCTGATCGGTTCCAGGTAGAAATCCCGGGACATCCTCAAAAGTGAGTAAGGGAATGTTAAAGGCATCACAAAAGCGTACAAATCGAGCGCCTTTGACCGCAGAATCAATATCCAGGACGCCTGCAAGATGTGCAGGTTGATTGGCAATCACACCAACTGATTTTCCATTCAAACGGCCAAATCCTACCACCATATTCATAGCAAATTCATCATGCACCTCGTAGAACTCACCATTATCAACGATACTGTGTATGACATCTTTCATGTCATAAGGTTTGTTGGGATTCTCTGGGACAATGGTATCCAACCCTTCATCAGATCTGTCAATCGGATCGTCACAGGGAATGGATGGTGGATCCTCAAGATTATTCTGAGGGATAAAGCTTAGTAATTTTTTAATACCTTCGATGACTTCAATTTCATTGTTACAGGTGAAGTGGCTGACACCACTTTTGGAGCCATGGGCTGTTGCGCCACCCAGATCTTCTTTGGTAACCTCTTCGTGGGTAACAGTTTTCACTACTTCAGGACCCGTGACAAACATGTAGCTGGTTCCCTTGGTCATAAAGATAAAATCTGTGATAGCTGGAGAGTAGACGGCACCACCGGCGCACGGTCCCAGGATAGCTGAAATCTGCGGAACCACACCACTCATGAGTGTATTTCTCAGGAAGATGTCCGCATAGCCTGCCAGGCTAACCACGCCTTCCTGAATTCGTGCCCCCCCACTGTCGTTCAAACCGATAACCGGCGCGCCAACCTTGGCGGCCAAATCCATAACTTTGACAATTTTTTCGGCGTATGCCTCTGAGAGTGAGCCACCCATTACCGTAAAATCCTGGCTAAAGACAAAAACGGTTCGACCATCGATAGTACCATGACCAGTTACGACACCATCCCCCAGAAATTTTTGTTTTTCAAGACCGAAATTGGTGGATCGGTGGGTTACCAGCATACCCATTTCTTCGAATGAACCTGGATCCAGGAGCAAGTCGAGTCTTTCCCTGGCGGATAATTTTTGTTTGGCATGCTGGGCATCAAGACGATCCTGCCCACCGCCAAGCAGAGCTTCAGCTTTTAGCTTGTTTAGTTGTTCCAGGCGATCACGACGATTCATTTACGGTTTTCCTGAACCCAATTGTTGATATAGTCATTAATTTCCATGAGGCTGGCCCCTGGACCAAACAGACGACCTACACCCAGTTCGTGCAATTCTTCCATATCAGAATCTGGTATAATACCACCACCCGTAAGCAGAACATCAGTTAAACCTTCAGCTTTCATCAACTCCATCACTCGAGGAAAGATGGTCATATGAGCACCCGAGAGAATGCTCAAGGCCACGATGTCGGCATCTTCCTGGACTGCAGCAGCAACAATCATTTCAGGAGTTTGTCTCAGACCGAGGTAGATGACCTCCATGCCGGCATCTCTAAATGAGTTCGCCAGAACTTTTGCCCCGCGGTCATGGCCATCCAAACCGGGTTTTGCCAGAATGACTCTTATTTTCCGTTCCATAGATTTATTCCTTAGTACAAGCTCAATAGCGATAATGTGAGTAGCGTTTAATCTAATCTGAAAGATTGGTGACAAAACACGGTTTTTGACCATTTGATCGGCATCAGACTGACAGTTTACCTGGATCCAGAGAGTCGTGGTTATCCTAGGATGTTCTCGATCTCACTTTGTTCAGTTGCATCAAAATTCAAATTGCCAAGAGCACTAACTGCATCCTCTATCTGAGAAACCTTTGAAGCCCCGATTAAAGCGGAGGTAACCTCGTCCTTGCGCAACACCCAGGCGATGGCTAGCTGTGCAACATTTTGACCACGGGCATTGGCGATTTTTTTCAAGGCTCGAACCTTTTCCAATTGGGCATCTTTAATGAACTCCGGCTTCAGATAGCGGCCATCACGAACCGCCCTTGAATCTTCAGGAAAACCATCTAGATAGCGATCGGTCAAGACACCTTGAGCCAGAGGAGAGAAAACAATGGATCCTACCCCATTCTTTTTAAGCTCGTCAAAAAGACCGTTTTCCGGCTGTCGATGGAACATGTTGTATTTGGGTTGATGTATTAGACATGGGGTGCCTAACTCTCTCAAAATTTTGGATGCTTGCCTGGTTTGCTCAGGGTTATACGAAGATATTCCAACATACAGGGCTTTACCACTACGTACTATCTGATCGAGAGCACCCATTGATTCTTCAAGTGGAGTGCTGGTATCAGGACGATGATGGTAGAAAATATCCACATAGTCCAGACCCATACGTTGAAGACTTTGATCAATACTGGCGATCAAATATTTACGGCTGCCATGATCCCCGTATGGACCTGGCCACATGTCCCATCCGGCTTTGGTCGAGATTAGGAGTTCATCACGATATGATCTAAAATCTTCCTTAAACAATTTGCCAAATGTCGTCTCAGCAGCACCATATGGTGGGCCATAGTTATTGGCGAGATCAAAATGAGTTATGCCCAGATCGAAGGCTCTTCTCAGCATGGACTGTGCAGTGGCATAGTCATCTGGTTCCCCGAAATTGTGCCAGAGACCCAAGGAGATCCGGGGTAGCTTGATACCACTCACACCGCATCTCTGATAACTCATATTGTCATATCGTGTCTCTGCAGCATGATACATATTTCAGTTTCTCCTGTTTGCATTTATGAAGCATATAACCCGATTGGTATTTTCCTTCATAATTCAAGTTGTGAATACATCAGATCAATAGTTTATACAAAAAACCCCATGCAGCAACACGGGGTTTTAATATTAATGGCAAATTCTTTTTACCAGTCCAGAAGTTTTCCATCCTTGTAGAATCCACCGGTAGGTCCATCTGGCGCAAGCTTGGCTGCCCAGAGAATACCTTCGATTCCTTCCTCAATGGAACGATCTGCATTGGGACCACCCATATCAGTTCTCACCCAGCCAGGATCAACAGAGTTGACCTTAATCCGAGTATCGACAAGCTCCTTGGCTAAGATGACTGTGAGAGCATTCATCGCAGCTTTGGACATGCGATAGGCTGGCCATCCAGCTTCCATATGGGCAATTGAACCCATGCCACTGGAGACATTTACTATACGTGGTTGTCGTGCCTTTTTTAACAGGTCATAAAAAGCCTGAACTAAACGTAAGGCGCCTACTGTGTTTACGGAAAAGGCTTCTTCAACAAGCTCAGGATTAATAGTGAAGCAGGTTACCTGACTATCCAGGCCACCGGGTTCAATAATAATACCAGCATTGTTGATGAGGAGATCCAGGTGATCAAACTGTGATGAGACATAAGAGGAAAGGGCAGTGATATGACGAGCTTTACTCACATCAGCCTCAAAACCCTCAATATCCAGACCGGCTTCTTGTAGTTTGGCAGAGGCGTTGTCAATTTCGATCTTGTTGCGCCCTACCATAAAAACTTTATAATCATCTTCGGCCAAAGCTTTGGTCAAGGCATGACCTAAACCCCTATTTGCTCCGGTTACGATGGCTACTTTTCTATACATATCTCGAGACTTCTCCTCGTTTATTCTTCAAAAATCAGCAAAATGTTTTTCCCTGCTGTTTCGCGCTTTCTATAACAGAAAGAATGGACTTACACAAGTATTTTACGTGTTTTTTGTGATTGTTATAAATTTGGTCAAATTGGCCATGGCCTGTTTACGAATATTTACCTTCACCACAGAATTCCACCCCATCAATAATCCCAGTGGACCTAAGGCCATCCTGCTCCATTTCCAAAAATCAAAATGGTCTATATGTTTTAAAATTTTTCCATCCTTAAATGTGAATTCAGCATGGATTTGATTGTGAACCTTTCTTCTGGCTTTACCAAAAGTGTATTTCGCAGACCAGTCTGCCTGTCCCTTTTCCTCATCTGCGTGAATGTTCTCAAACGTAATCTCAAGTGATGAAGATTGGAGACACAGCATGGTCCACATATTCCCGATCTCTGAACCCTGGAGATGTTGAAACACTGGATCATCAAAGACAGCCTCGGGGTGATAGCTATCCGTCATCACCTGACTATCCTTTTCGGAAAAGGCCTTATAAAATCGCTCTATCAGTAATTCGTTTGAATGTGTCATTATCCTGATCTTGTGCTGTTAGGTTCAGTGTGGACTCAAATAAATCCAAATGAATGGCATTCGCCACAAAAAAGTGGCCGGATTATCCAGAAGCATGCTTGACAGGAAAACGGGTCAATGGGGGTGACCCCTAAATTTATTCCGAGGTTTTTTTGAGAGCTTTCCTGACATAGGCCAGGAGGGGCAGCTCAAGATACCGGTATGCCAAAAGCGCACTGAGGATGCAGAGAATAAGCATTCCCATTATAAAGATAAAGTTGGAGAGAATCTCATTCAGGCCCAAAGCCTGATACAGCTTTCCTGAAGCAGAAATAACCAGAATGTGTGAAAGATAAAGCGTGTAAGAAGCATCACCTACTTTGATAAAGAGGTCGGGATATGCTATATCATATTTCATGTCCAAACTGACCATACCAAGCACCAGCAGAACTGCAGGTATACCGAAGTTAACCAGGCGTTCCAAATGAATCCCCACAGGAAATATCTGAATGAGTTCAAGTCCTGTCTGGTACAGGATAAATATTAAAACCGCAACTGGAATGGTCAGCCAGGCACCTGGTATTTGCCTTAACATCAACACGCGCCCCAAAAGAACGCCTGCAGAAAATTCCAACAGAAGTGGATGGGTTAGTCGTTCCAGGAGAAGTGATTCAGGTTGGTAAATCACCCCTAAAAGCACAAGAACCGTGAAAGTGCTTATTAAAAGAGGAGCTAAATATTGGCGGGAAATCCACAGAAAGAACGTAAACACCAGGTAAAAAAAGATTTCAAACTCAAGGGTCCAGGCCACTGAAACAACTGGTGGACCTGAAGATGGAAACAAGAGGAGTGAACTGAGAAAGTCAGGTGTACCTGGAAGGGAGCTATTTACCCAACCGGGTTGGATCAACCACACCAGAACAACAATTAGAAAGTAAATCCAGTAGTTGGGATAAATGCGAGAAAGTCTGTTTTTCAAAAACAAAACCGGGCTGATCATTTTGTTTTTTATAACCAGCATCATAACGAATCCGCTGATAACAAAAAAAATGTCTACACCAGCAGCACCAACTCGGAAGTCTTTGAGATATTGCCATCCACCAGATCCATATCTGGATTCAGCAACCCCGAGATGGAGAAAAACAATCATGAGTGCTGCCAACCCGCGCAGCAACTGAAGACCCCTGCTATAGCTAAAGTCTTTAGTATTGATTGGTTTAACTTTCATCATATAAACCTGATTTAAACAATATAGTCCAGATAAAATAAAAAGCGCCGGCACTCGCGTTGAGACCGGCGCTCTAATTGATTTCTTAAATAAGAATCAAACAGGAGTAACGTTATCTGCCTGTGGACCTTTTTCGCCCTGAGTAACGTTAAAAGTGACGCTCTGTCCTTCTTTCAAAGAACGACGTCCCTCTGAGTTAATTGCACGGTAGTGAACGAACACATCCGGACCATCTTCCTGCTGAATAAATCCGTAACCTTTTTCGTCATTGAACCACTTTACCACACCGTTGACTAATTCTTCAGCCATTTGTACTTATACCTCTTTCTTAAAACATACCGCCTGAGGCGGCTTCCTACTCGTCAGGCTCTTACACAGTTTCCTGTGTTTAGCACTTTTGATCCAATTGGACTTTCCTGACTATTCCGTGGAATATTAGACTGCCAAATCTAAAAGCAAACAATCATTTACTGGTGTATTTCAACTTTTATCAAACATCGTTTCACTGATTTAAATCGAAACTTCTTCGAAAAACCCTATTGGATCTTCATGAAAACAATAAACGATTCACCCTTTTCCAAATCAAAATCCTGATGGTTTTGCCCTGTTGCTTTTACTCGAATTCACTTAGTTTAAACGCTGATGAAAAAAGCGCTCTATATACTGCTTACTTTACTCTTTGCCTTCAGCATGTCTTATGGTCAGACTGAAGACCTTGATAAAAACATTAACTCTCAGTCCAAAAAACTCAAAGAAATTCGCAAGGAAATCGATAGACTCAATTCGCGGATTAACAAGACCCAGAAAGATGAAAAAGCGACGCTGAAGCAAATCCAAAACCTGGACAAGCAAATCGCCATGGTAACCCAGTTAAAAAGAGAACTTCAAAAAGAACGACGACTCAAGGAAAGCCAGATAAACCTGCTTAACGAAACCATTCAAACAACAGATCAAAAAATCCTGGTGATGAAAGAACGGGCAGCAAGACGTGCCGTACGAGCCTATAAACTTGGCCAAAATCGCGATATCGACCTGTTGTTAACCTCTGGGGATATTCATCAGGCTTTACGCCGGACCACCTATCTCTCTGCCATTAACAAAGCTGAAGAAATCACCCTTAATGAGCTTCAGCTAATGATTCGGAATAATCGGAGCGATCAAAATAATCTGGCCAGACGACTGGGAGAGGTCAAACGTAACATACGTGAAGAAGAGCAAGCCAGCCGGCAAATTTCTTCTCAGCAGAAGAAAAAAGAATCCCAACTAAGCACCCTGAAACGAGATCGCAAAGGCATGCAGCAACAGGTTAAGACCAAAAAAGCCGCGGCCAAAAAAATTCAGGGTATGATTGAGGACCTGGAAAAGAAAAAGCAGGAACGTCTCCGGGAATTGGCAAGACGACGCGGTATGACCATGGATCAAGCCAAGGGAGAATTCGCCAAGCATAAAGGCAAACTCAGCTGGCCAGTACAAGGCAAACTCGTTGGACGTTTTGGGCCCCAAAAAAACGAGAAACTGGGTACAGTTACCACCAATCCTGGTATTGATATCGCGGCTCCCAAAGGCAAAGGTGTTCGTGCCGTTCTGGATGGAATCGTGGTAGCCATTACCTGGATTCCCGGCTATGGCAATACCATGATTGTCGATCATGGCGATAGCTATTATACAGTTTATGCTCATATCGATAATATTCAGGTTAACATGAATGGATATGTGCTCAGGGATCAGGTTATTGCGCAAGTGAGTGATACTGGCAGTCTTGATGGAGCACGATTACATTTTGAAGTCTGGCGCGGAAAAAATAAAGTAGATCCTCTAAAGTGGCTGAAACGCTAAATCCATACCATCTAATTGGACAAGACCAGACTCGCCGATATTGGGAGTCTCTGATACGCTCTGGCCGTTTTGGTCATGCTCACATCCTGAGTGGACATTCAGGTGTAGGCAAGGACGCCATGGCTTTGACCATTGGAACCATCCTCAATTGCAAAGCAGAAAATAATAAACCCTGTGGAGAATGTTCGGCCTGCCGACAAATGCAAAATTTTGAACATCCCGCTCTACATCTCATCTTTGCGCTGCCTCGACGCTCCCCCAGCCAAACCGACCCCTTTGCCGGTATCAAAGATGGAGAGATGACTCTGATAAATGAAGAGCTAAGCAAAAAAGTTAAATGGCCCTACTATCACCTTCAAGTTGATGGAGCCAATGATATCAGAATCGCGGCTATACGTAAATTGCGAAAAGATATTTATCTCGCTCACGATCCAGGAAACACACGCATCGTCATCATTCTCCGAGCACACAGAATGAATGTGGAAGCAGCCAATGCCCTTTTAAAAATTCTAGAAGAGCCTCCAAAAGGGACCGTGTTTCTGCTGACAACTGAATTCCCCGATCGTTTACCCGACACGATTCGCTCCCGTTGTTCCATGCATCATATTCCTGATTTGAGTTGGAAGCTCATAAGAGATGATCTAGTGGAGAAAAAAGGTGCCGATGCTGTCCAGGCCGAGATCAGCGCTCGCATGGCCATGGGAGACCTGGCGGCGGCTCATACCTACGCAGAGCAGGACAATACTTTTTGGCTGGACCGTATACGCGCAACATTGAACACATTGGCCCGTGAAGATTTTGTTTCCGTGCATAAGCAGGCCCTGCTCCTTAAAGACAAGGACCTCGAGAATGATGAGTCGCGACAACAATTTCTATCATTGCTCATCCTCTTTTTTAGAGATGTGGCCCTAGACATAAAGCCTGGTGAAACTGCCCTTTGGGTAGCCCAGGTACAGCAGATGCAAAAATTGTTTCCTGATTGTGATAGTCATGGAGCTATCAAAGCGATCGAGCGCACAAAGGACGCCCTAGCACGTAAAGTTCATTTGCAGCTCGCAATTACTGCCTTATTTTTCCAACTACGAAAACACCTGCGGGGACAAGTACCTCAGGATTGAACGTAAAAGAATAGAACCAGCGGTCTCTGGACCAAAGGTCAGGATATAAATAAATGACACAATATGCACAGCACAACCCAATGCCCTCTGAACAGGGTGATCCCAAACCACCAGGATTGATAAAGGTTAGTTTCAAAGGCAATCGTCGTGAAACTTTTACCAATTCCGATAGTCTAGCTCTGAAATCTGGCGAATATGTCGTTGTTGAAACCGAACTTGGTGAGGACATTGGCCTGGTCACACCGGTCTGCAATAAGGTTGAGGGGTGTAACAGATGCCCCAGCAGTGAGCCTGAATTTAATAATCGTAAAAATGGCGAGTCTATTCACAAGCTCCTCCGTAAAGCAAATGAAAAAGAAATAAGTACGCATCACAATAATCGACGTGATGAACCAGAGGCTTTCAAACGTGGACTGGAACTCATTGCAAAAAATGGCTTAAAAATGAAACTGGTTGATGTTGAGTTTCAGCTTGATCGTCGCAAAATGACTTTTTTCTATACTGCAGAAGAACGGGTAGATTTTCGGCAACTTGTTAAAGACTTGGCCTATGAGTTTAGAACCCGCATCGAGATGCGGCAGATTGGTGTTCGCGATTATGCCCGGCGTCTGGATGGTCAAGGTCCCTGTGGTCAACAGATCTGCTGTTCCCGATTTATGGATGGCTTTGAGCCAGTTACCACCCAGTACGCTAAAGATCAAAACCTGCCCATCAATCCCAGCAAACTCAGCGGTGCCTGTGGAAAACTAAAATGCTGCTTACGCTTTGAATGGGATTTTTATCACGAAGCTATGAAGGATTTTCCTTCGGTGGGTCTACCCCTTGAAACAAAGGAGGGACTTGGCACTATCATCTCAAATGATGTCCTCAATGGACGTTGTACTGTCTCATATGAGCAGGGTGGTATCGAAGTTCATGATCTCGAAACCATCAAAAAAGCACTCAAGCATATGGATGCTGACTATAAAGAAAGAAAGAACTAAGACCCCATGTCGCGCTTTTATGTTACCACCCCTATTTATTATGTAAATGATGAACCCCACATTGGTCATGCTTATACGACTATCCTAGCAGATGTGGTGGCCCGTTTTCATCGAGCCCTCGGGGATGAAACGTATTTCTTAACTGGTACAGATGAGCACGGTCAAAAAGTCCAACAGGCTGCTGAGAAGAGGGGTGTAAGCCCACAACAGCATGTGGATGAATATGTGGTTCGTTTCCAGGAAAAGTGGGATGCTCTGAATATTCAGTATGATCAGTTTATTCGTACGACTCAAGAAAATCACAAGTCTGTCGTGAGTTTTTTACTCCAGAAATTGTGGGACAAAGGTTTGATTTATAAGGATACCTATGAAGGTTGGTATTCTGTTGCTGAAGAGCGCTTTCTGACTGATAAGGAATACGAAGAAGGTGAATGGCGAGATGTAAAACGTCTCTCTGAATCCAATTACTGGTTCAAAATGTCAGCCTACCAGGAAGATTTGATTAACTATATCCATGACAATCCTGATTTTATTCAGCCAGCGTTTCGCAAAAATGAAGTTCTGGGTTTTCTGAGACAAGAATTGGGCGATCTGTGTATTTCTCGCCCAAAAGCTCGGCTTAACTGGGGTATTGAGTTGCCCTTCGATGATGAGTACGTCACTTATGTCTGGTTTGACGCACTCACCAATTACATTTCGGCAATTGGCTATCCCAACCAGGAAGAGAATTTCAAGCAATGGTGGCCCGTAGATTTTCACCTTATCGGCAAGGATATCCTGACCACCCATGCAGTCTATTGGCCAACCATGCTCATGGCGGCAGACCTGCCCCTCCCTAAAACTATTTTTGCCCATGGCTGGTGGCTCATGGGAGACGCTAAAATGTCTAAATCTCTAGGCAATGTTGTGCGTCCACTGGATCTTGCCAATGAATACGGTGTCGATGCCCTGAGATATTTCCTCATGCGGGAAATGACTCCAGGTCAGGATGCCAGCTTTACTATGGATGGTTTTGTCACCCGCTATAACTCTGACTTGGCTAATGATCTGGGAAATATGGTGAACCGAATCACCAAACTTTTAGGCCGCAATTTTGATTATGTCTTACCTGATCCAGGCGAAACCATGCCTGTGGATTCAGATCTGGCTCAGCATGTAGCTGCTTTGCGTGAGAAGGTTAGCTCAGAGTTGGATCAAATGCGTGTGAATTATGCCATCACCCATGTTTTTGATGTCTTGCGTGAGATCAACCGCTATCTCGAAGAAACCGCCCCTTGGAAATTGATGAAAACTGATAAAGATCGAGCAGGGGCTGTATTGTATAATGCTGCAGAAGCTCTACGTCTTAGTGCAGTTCACCTGTATCCTGTCATGCCGGAAAAAATCTCACAACTGTTGGAGGTGATGGGTACCTCAGCTCAGGCACGTCTCAGTGAGCAGGGCTGGTTTGATTGGGGACACAATAAACCTGGGACCAAACTGGGTAAAACTGATGGTCTTTTCCCCCGTATCGAAGTCCAGGAAGCCCCTGAAGAAGAACCAGAGAAACTGGACCTTAAAGATGAAATCAGTTTTGATGATTTTATGAAAATGGATATTCGGATTGCGAAAATTATTAAGGCCGAGAAACATCCAAATGCCGATAAACTCTTGAAGCTGCAAGTGGATCTTGGTGCTGAACAACGCCAGGTGATTGCCGGCATTGCTGAGCACTATTCACCAGAGGATCTAGTAGGCAAAACGGTCTCCATTGTAGCTAATTTGAAACCTGCCAAGATTCGTGGCGAGCTTTCTCAAGGAATGATTCTAGCTGCGGATGATGGGAAAGTAGTATCCCCTCTGATTCCATTGAAGGATGTTGATCCAGGATCCAAGGTTCGATAACTCTTAGTTATGTTTGTCATGGATGTGTCATGCTGAGCCCATCGAAGCATAAACATCCAAATTAAAATACATATGAACTTCATAGATACCCACTGTCACCTGAACATAGAACCCTTATTGGATAGAACGAACGAGGTTCTGGATGCGGCTGCTGAACAGGGCATCCACAAAATGGTGGTGGTGGGAATTGACCTCCCCACATCTGAAATTGCCATTCGTCTGGCTGATGACCACCCTCAGATTTATGCAGCCGCTGGAATCCACCCTAACGATTGTTCAAAAGCACCTGAAAACTGGGAGAAAGAGATTGTTGATATGCTCTCTCATCCAAAAGTTGTGGCTGTTGGTGAAACGGGTCTGGATTATTATTGGGACGACTCTCCAGCTGATGTTCAAAAAATCTTTTTTCGTGATCATCTTGATCTGGCGCTGGCTACCGGGAAACCGGCGATTATTCATAATCGTGGAGCTGACCAGGATATCGTTCAGCAGATTCTCGAACATGGAAATACATCAGGCGTTTTTCACTGCTGGCCCTCTCCCTGGGAAATAGCCAAACCTCTTTTGGATAAAGGGTATCACATCTCCTTCACAGGGACCGTGACATTTAAGAAAAATGAAGCCGTTCAGGATGTGGCTACACGCATGCCGCTGGAACGTCTTATGCTGGAGACCGACAGCCCCTTTCTCACACCAGCCCCCCATCGCGGAAAACGTCCCAACGAACCAAAATACATCCCCCACATTGCTGAAAAGATTGCTTCATTGAGAAACATAAAGGTCGAAGATCTGGCCAAAACAACCACAAGGAATGCAATAGCCTTCTTTGGTCTGAATGATCTTGGATAACACCATTTTTTTGATCATTGCAGTAAGGTCGCAATTCGGTGAGATGAGGTTTCCCACATGGGTTTAAGACCTGATTTACATGCCCTGAAAAAATGGGGTCAAAATTTCATTACTGATCCTGCCATGCTGGATAAACTTGTGCGGACCGTGAATCCTCAACCAGATGATATGATGGTGGAAATTGGTCCTGGATCTGGTGCGCTTACCCGTCTTTTCGCTCCCCGGGTGAAACAGCTCCATGCCATCGAAATCGACCCCCGCATGGGTGAATATCTCGAGCCCATTCGAAATGAAACACCGTCGTTTTCATATGAACATCTAGACTTTCTGAAATGGTCTCCTCCTGCAGAACTGGGTAATTTTCGGCTCATGGGCAATATCCCCTATTACATCACCTCACAGTTGATACTTCAGGCCTTTGAACATCATGAACGCATTGGGGATGTCCATTTTCTCATGCAAAAAGAAGTGGGCAAGCGTTTGGTTGCTCCCCATGGCTCCAAGGTGTATGGGATTCTTTCTGTCTATGCAGCACTCTTTGCCAAAACAGAATATCTTTTCGATATCAGCCGACATGTGTTCTACCCGATTCCTGATGTGGATTCCTGTTTTGTTCGCTTTTCCTTTGACCAGGACAATCCAGTTTCAGCTGAGCTTGAACCTCACTTGAGACAAGTTGTCAGAGCCGCATTTAATCAGCGGCGAAAAACTTTACGAAATAGTCTGAAATTAGTTTTAAAGGACCGGGATAGTATTGAGGATCAGTTTGATTTGAATTTGCGACCAGAGCAACTCAGTCCACTGGAGTTTCTCAGATTAACAGAAATAATATTTAAACCGAATTAATCTACTTTCATCAGGAGGGGACCTTATGAAAAAACAGCGTCTGATCAGTGCACTTATTCTCATATTGTTGAGCTCAACTTGCTTTTCAATGAGTAAATCTGAAACAGCAATTCAATCTATTGGAGGCGATTTAAAACTCCTTGAAACCTGGGTCAAGGCCCAACAGGGGTACCGCAATATTCCAGGTATCACCATTGGGTTGGTTTATGACCAGGAGTTGGTTTACAGCAAGAGTTTTGGTTTCTCTGACCTGGAGAAGAAGACACTCCTGACGGTGCAGGATCCATTTCGCATGGCGTCCATCACCAAGACCTTCACGGCAACTGCCCTGGTTCAATTGCGAGATGCAGGGAAGCTTCGTCTAGACGATCCTGTAAAAATGTACTTACCCTGGTTTAACATTTCACAACGTTTTCCAGGTGAACCTGCTATCACCATTCGACACTTGCTTACTCACACGTCCGGATTACCCCGTGAGGCAGATTTTCCATACTGGACCGACCATAAGTTTCCCACCATGGAGCAGATCAAGGAAACCCTGTCCACTCAAGAGACGATATATCCACCTTCAACAGAAATTAAATACTCGAATCTGGGATTGTCATTGGCTGGAGAGATCGTTGCTGTCGTTTCAGGAGTGACTTATGAAGAATACGTCCAAACTCATATTCTGGAACCCCTTAAAATGGATGCTAGCTCAGTTATCCCAGATCCAAGCTATCAACAATTATTGGTTACTCCCTACTCCCATCGACAAGCTGGTGGTGACCACGAGGTGGAAGAATACACCGACACCAAGGGAATTGCTGCGGCAGCCAGTCTCGCCTCCACAGTAACCGACCTGGCGAGCTATGTAAGTCTTCAATTCCGTGAGGATGATAACTCCTCTACAGCAGTGCTCAAGGGAAGCTCTCTGAGAGAAATGCATCGTGTTCAATTTCTTCGTCCTAGCTGGTCTAGTGGGTGGGGCCTGGGTTGGTCAGCCTGGCAGCGTAACGGACAAACCATTAATGGTCATGGGGGCTGGGTAGGTGGCAATCGAACCCAGATTATGTTTATCCCCTCTGAGAAAGTTGGTGTGATCGTCATGACAAACTCTGATGATGGTGAACCCAGCTTTCTAGCTCGTCATATTTTGGATTATATGGCCGCCCCAATTGTATCAGCCTTTGCTCCACCAAGTCCAACTGATGAATTCGATGCAAAGTGGAAAAAATATGCTGGAACCTATGTCGAACCAGGTCCCTACTACACTGTGGTTTTGGTTAAAAATCAGCAGCTCGTAATGAGCACTTTGAGCTTCCCTCCTGAAGACAATCCAGGAAGTGAGGTGATTGAACTATCGCCTGAAGGTAAAGACACTTTCCGCATGGTGGGAGATAATGGAAATGGTGAACTGGTCATTTTCCAATATGATGAAATGGGCAATATTTACCAGGTGAAGGTTGGCAGCAATTTTATCTACCCCGAGAAATTGTATCAAGGTAATAGGTGAAGTCGTCTAGATTTCATGCGGATCGAATAAAGATCATTACAGTCTAGAAATCCCAAGTACCAGAACCAGGGTGGCAATGAGCATAAATAGTTGAAAACCGTACTGTTTGTTATCGTCCATTTCTCCATCCTCCAGGTTTGCCCCGCCTGAAGACAATATGAGAAAATAGAGTGCTTTATGTTGTGTTAGTGCTCACAGATGAATGATTGTGTGTTCTGGATCAATTCTAGTGGAAAAGGTTCTTACCTGACCAGATTCTTACTCCCGATTTCTCTGCAGCAATGATTTCACGAATTTTTGCTGCTAGCGTGCTGGCCTGGATGGGTTTGTATTTCCAGGGAATGAGGAAAGACAAGGGCTGCATGATGAGTTTTCCTACAAATTCACCAGGGCGACTTTCTTGTCGGTCTCCCAGCAAGATACTTGGTCTCAAGATGTGCAACCGTGGAAAGCCTACTGCCTTGAGAGCCTCCTCCAGTTGACCTTTAACACGGCTGTAGAAGATACTTGAGTTGGCATCAGCACCCATGGATGACACCAGGATGAAGGTATTACAACCTTCCTCGTGAGCGATTTTTGCCAGCGCCAGAGGAATATCATGATCAATCTCGATGAAGCGTTCCTGTGAGCCAGCGGTTTTAATTGTGGTGCCTAGCGTGCAAACCAATACATCAGATTTTAATTCACCGCGCATACTTTCAAGATCTTCAAAGTTATGAACAGCCTGGTGGATAAATGGTTTGCCAGATAGACTGGTAATCTGACGACGGGTTATGGCATTTACCTTTTGGTACTCCCCTTCAGTAATCTGACTGAGAAATTCTAATCCGATTAAACCAGTTGATCCAATTACAGTAATGGTGGAAGACATAAGCTTTCCCTATGGTTTCCGAACATACATAAAGTCATATTCCACATTCCAATTTTTTCCATAGTCTGAACTAAGTTGAGAAAACTGCCTTACGCTGTCAGGAGAAATGTTGAAGAAGGTGAGTCGTCGTAGTGGCTTTTCTGATTTCTCATCTACCTGCTCAAAATAGACCATGGCGTTCTGTTCTGGATCAAAGTTACCTTCGAAATAGATCCTGCCTGAGCTTTGATCCACCCAGTATTGAATCCAACGACCCGAATCCATATGATAATGGTTGAAGCTTTTGCCAATAAAACCACCAGCTCCACTCCAATTCTCAAGGATGACATTGCCTTTAAGAATTTTCTGAATACTACTTTCCCCGACCTTTGCATCATTCACACCATAAACATTCCATTCACCCACCCAAAAATCAAACTTTTGAGCTTCAGGTTCATTCTCAATCGATTTCACTGAGCTTAAAATCATTTTGAATTTATCAGTATCTCTGATACTGGACAGATCAGAGTCTGTTTTCATCAGGCCGAGCTGTATAAAGCCTTTGTCTACAGCTGACTCAAGAGCTTCCAAAGCCTTCTTTTCCCTCCCATGCATAGCATAGGAACAAGCCAGATTATAAAGCACCGTCGGATTTCCATTAGGTGCAAGTTTTTCATAATATTTGATTGCTTTTTTTATAGTTTTTTGACGTGTGCGCCATACCAGCCAGTTTGAAGGTAATCGTGTTATTCTCTGGGGCAGTTTTGTGAATTTTCTCATAGAGCTTAAATGCTTCTTTGAACTTTTTTTCAGCTTCAAGCTGCTGCGCTTGTATTATGCGGGGATCGGGTATGTCTTGACTCATAGCGAAACCACTTAACAGCACACCAATCAGCAGCATAATAATTGATTTTTTCATGATATTCTCCTCGTTATGCCCCTGGTGAGTAAATACTAATATATCTGTAGGCAGCATCCTACATAACCGTATTTCCGATGGCTTCAAAACGACTTGATTGGATCATAATCATGCGAAATACTTGGGTTCATCTTGAACAGACTCTTCCTGATCCCATTCTTCCAGTTTCTTTTTACCCTTGCGACGTTTGAGAAACCAGGCCAAAACGACGATGAGAGGTGATACCGCCCAGAGAACTCCAGGAATACGTGAAATTTTAAAAAACCAGAACTGTTCTTCCAGCTTCTCTCGCCAGGCGATTTCAAAGTTGATCAAATCCTCACCTGTTTCAGCTTTAAAGCGCTCTCGAAAACCAAAATCATCTGCACGAAGCAGATAGGGCAAAATGGATTCGCCATGACGCTTGATCAAAAATCTTGTGGCGTCTAAAGCCTGAGCATAAGCCAGGTTTGCCCGTTTATGATTAAAGCTGAGAATGACATCCAGATCAACCAGAGGGATGAGATTCCCCCTCGCTGTGGCAGTCCCCAATCCCATAAACCCACCCCAGTCCATCTGACCAGCATGCCATTGCGCCAGACCTTCATTCAGCCAGACAGGGACGCTAACCTCATTTTGCCCGAGAAGGGCATGGAACAGCTCGTGCTTAAGGGTTGAGAGCCATTGATTACGATTTCTTCCGTAAATCAAAATTTCTGAACCTGCTCTGGCTATTCCGGCACTCCAGTATGGAACGCTATGTAAGCGTGATCCCACTTTATCAGGGTTATAGTAAAATCGAATTTCCAGCTCTTTGTTGAGACTCAAGCCAAACAGGGCCTGGTAGTATTGTTGCTCTTCTCGGATCAACTCAAGAGCATTGCGCAGAAGGGTTGAGTCACCCCTGTCACTCATGAGGGAAAGGTTACCGGATTTCAACATCAAGGCATCACCTGAAAGTGGTACAAATGCCAAGAGTACCATGAGGGTACCGAGAACTATCCTACCCTTTGAGTTAAAGGATTTGATATGGATCCACATCTACAGTTACTCGAACATATTTGTCCTGGGTAGTTTGTAATACATGTGCTGCAGCCTGTCGGAGAGTTCCACCGCTAGGATCATCTGCTTTGGAAGTTTTCAAAACTAGTTTCCAGTGGTACCCCATGTGACTCTTTTCGATCATGGCAGGTGCAGGTCCCAATAACTGAATAGTCTTCTGATTTTTGAACGTTTCTGCTGCCCGCTCTGACAATCGAATCACCGCATCCCTTGAGCGCCCTTGAAACCCGAAAGATATCATTCTTGAGAATGGTGGATACTGGAGCTGGTCGCGATCATTTAGCTCCCCATTATAGAATAGTTTAACATCACTTCTGGTGGCACACTGGATGGAAATATCATCTGGCATCCAACTCTGTACAACAACACGACCGGGGAATTCACCACGACCTGATCTACCAGAGACCTGGTACACCAGTTGGAAGGTTTTCTCGCGAGACCTGAAATCTGGAAAATGCAAACCTGAATCAGCATTAATCACTCCCACAAGCGTAACATTTTCAAAATCCAGACCCTTTGCAATCATCTGGGTGCCCAACAGAATTTTGTACTCTCCACGGGCGAAATCACCAAGCAATTTGGTGTGAGCTCCCTTCCCCCTGGTGGTATCCATATCCATACGACAGACCGGTACATCTGGGAATTGGGTCTCCAGGGCCTCTTCGACCATCTGGGTTCCCATTCCACCAAATTTCAACTCCAGTGATCGACATTCAGGGCAACTCACAGGAGTGGGCGCTTCAAAATCACAAAAGTGGCAACGCATCTTATTGCCAATTTTATGATAGGTCAGCGACATATCATCATGTGGGCAGGCCATGGTCCAGTTGCAATCTTTACAGGTAATGACTGGTGCATAGCCACGTCGATTTTGAAATAAAATGACCTGTTTATCTTGCTCCAAAGTCTCTCTGATGGCATCAACAAGTTTTCTGGAGAAGGGGTTGGAATAATCACGAGTTTCATCCCGCTCAACCCCCATATCTATGAGATCGACCAGGGGCGGTTTGGCTTTCTCCCACCGTTTGGTGATATGGAGTCCTTTATAGCGATTGGTCGTCAAATTGTAATAGGTTTCAAGTGACGGCGTCGCTGATCCCAATAATACAACTGCTTTTTCTTCCTGACCGCGTACCAGAGCTACATCGCGAGCATGATAACGAGGCTCATTGTCCTGTTGCTTATAGCTGTTCTCCTGTTCTTCATCTACAATGATGAGACCCAGGTCTTTTAGGGGTGTTAAAACCGCCGATCTGGCGCCCACTACTATGGTAAATTTGTTCTGCTGAATTTGCTGCCAGGTCCACAGCCGTTCGGCTCCTTTGAGGCCTGAATGCCAAAGAGCTACAATGTTTCCGAAGCGCGATTGAAAGCGATAGGCAATTTGAGGAGCAAGAGCGATTTCAGGCACCAGGACAATGACAGAACGTCCCTGTTGAAGAGTATGGGCGGCAGCATTTAAATAGACTTCCGTTTTCCCACTCCCTGCAACACCAAAAAGCAGATAGGGTGTGAATACACGATCATCCAGAGAGCGAGTCACCTCATTGAGTGCAATGCTCTGCTCGTGGTTCAGTTCAACTGTCTTCGGTGGTGGTCGATGATAGTCCTTCAGGGGGTCTATATCAGGTTCAATTTCCTGTAAAGTCACCAGGCCACGATCAGCCAGCTTGTGGATGATGGGCCGGTATACTTCATAGTCATCCCGTAGCTTATCCAGGGGAATACCATCTGGAAAGTCATTGAGAATATCAAAAGCTTTTTGCTGGGCTCGAGCATTAGTGGGAATTTCTGAATCCCGCCCAAGATCTGGAATAACAAGGTAGCTCGAGGCCCTTTTCCCTTTGAATTCAAATTCATTCTCAAGCTCCAGAAGACCTTGCCTTTGCAGACGGGCGACCTGGTTTACGGCAATGTCTGCACCGAATTTTCTTTTCAGGGTTGAAAGCCGAACGAGGCCTTTCACTTTTAAAAATTTACTGAACTCATCTGTTCCATGCAAGAGAGCCGTGGGCTGAATAATGACTTCTTTTTTCATGCGAGCATCAGACGGTATGGCGGATTGGATCACCTTACCCAGGGGTGTGAAATAGTAGCGGCTCATCCATTTAAGAAGATTGATGAGGTGTAGATCAAAAACCGGTACTGGATCTACGATATTTTCGAAACTTTTTAATTTGCCGGTAAAGTCTGCCGGTGGTTCTGACTTGACACCTATGATCATGCCCTGTTGTTTTCGTCGACCAAGGGAAGCAATCACGCGTTGGCCAACTTGAACGACATCGTTCAGTTCTTCTGGAACCGAATAGGTAAAGGCCTGATCAAGACTCAGGGGAAAAACAATTTCAACATACATGGCTTTTTCCATCTTATAAAATGAGACTGCTTTGGATTAAAAGAAAAGGTTATTCAGGAAATGCGGTTAACTGAGTAAAAATAATACCAGCTTTGTAGATTGAAAGAGGAGAAGTTTGTTTATATAGTTTTGGGATAGGTAAACCAGCGCTTAAAAAAATTCTGGCTCGGTGTGACGTCAAGATATAGAACTGATAGTTTTTCACCCCTAGAGTTAATATAAACTGGCTGGAAGTTGTCCCAGACTATACTTAAACCACCCTGAAAGGGGAAGGCCAGTTGATATTGAGGTTCTATAATCATTTCATTCTCTCGATTGATATATCCCCACAACTCACCCACCTTTACAGCGGCTAAACCCTGTGAAAATGTACCTGCATTTGCATATTGAAGATTTATCGCCCACTGACCATCCAGATCGATGTATCCCCCACTACTATCTCTAGCAACACAACTCAAGCCCTCCTGATAATCCAGGGCAAAATCAAGGGATGGTCTTACAACAAAGCCACCTTCAGAGTCTATGAAGCCGTATTGCCCGGCAACACTAACCCGGGCTCGTCCGTCATTATAATCCCAGACCTTCTCAGCACTGGTTTCAATTATTTGCTTACCTTGCTTATTGATGTACCCCCAATTTCCATCTCTACTTATTGCAGCCAATCCTTCATGGAATGGTCGACATTCTTGAAATTCCGGTGGGATAACCCATACACCAGAAGTATCAATAAACCCATAATGTTTCTTCTTACGGGCCACAGCCAAGCCCTCTGAAAAAGGACCAAGATAATCAAACCAGGGTTCTATTTGCACCTGTCCGGAGTGATCAATTGTACCCCACTTTTCACCGATCTTTATTCCCAAAAATGTTCGTGCCTTACAAACTGGTGCAAAGCCCTCACTAAATTCTCCCACCCATTCAAAGATCATTTCCGTTTCAATCTGACCTGCTTCATTAATAATTGAGTAATGGTTACCATGTTTAAGCAGTGAGTAGACCTCAGATTGCCCCAAGATCAGCTTACCCTCTTTAAAATAATAAGGGAGCACTGAGGGCATTTTGGTCCCAGTAGCCGATTCCATGTATCGAATAGTTGTATCATTAATGAGTACTGAGAACTGCGGTTTAATTATGGTCGCGCCTGTTGAATCAATAAATCCTATCAATTCTTTATCATAAACTGGGAAGAGTTTCACTGTTGGTTTTGAAATTGGAACAGTCTGAATATTTATTGATGATTTCTCAGCAAATGAAGTTGATATCATAATGAGCAAAAGAAGGACTCTAAGCGTGTTCAAAATAGTATTCCCTGTCTCTGCTATTTTTTAATGATCTGAGATAGCCAGGCACCGAGAGCAATGGCCAGACCCTGAATAATCATAACTTTCCCAAAATGTGGGTCAGGGGCGGCAGAGCTAAAGGTTGATACTTGTAAGGTCAGGCCAAACGGGATAAACCAAAAGATACCACTAGCCCTCACCATGGTACGCTCATCAAAATCCACTTTGCGACCTTCAACTTCAACACCCTTGCGAAACAGCTTTTGGAGCATACGGTAGAGGGTGAGCATAAACGTGAAGGTCACGGTTGAGAAGCCCAGCATGAACATCATTTTGACTTGAGACAACTCAGTTGTTACTTCACTTTTGAACCAGGGATGTGACACTCCCGCCAGAATACCTATAAACACCAGAAAGAGTCTAAATCGGATTGGGTTATTTATAAACCAGCGCGAGATAAAATTTTTCAGAAACCACCCCATTTATTATGTTTACAAATTGATGCTCCAAAACTAGGCGATGATCGGGTCTCAACAAGGAGTACTTCCATTCCTGGTTGTATGACTCTCCCCAGAGCTAAAAATCTACGAAAATATGCCGATTTACCCTGGGTCAGTCCTGCCTCAGGTCATTTCACGGCCTTTAAAGGGGTGTTATGGGCGAAAAATTGCAGTTACTGGCTAATTTATACAGGTTCAAGCTTTGAATTGCTCGGTTCCAAGTTTAGTTTGGTTTGCTTTAAATAGGACAGTGAATAACCCGACATTCGGAGATCAAAACCATGCAATTTACCGTTGACTCGTCAACCCTTTTACACGGCTTGCAAAAGGTGGCCCGCGTAAGCCCCACCCGCTCAACCATGCCCATTCTCAACCACATTCTCTTCACCGTGAAGGGGAATGTTCTCTCCATGCGCAGTACTGATATCGAGATCACATATACCCTGAATCTGAATGTCCTGGGAGAAGATGAGGGGGCCGTTGCACTACCTGTCCGTCTGCTCCAGGAGATCACCAGCGAGTTACCTGATACAGAACTCACCTTCGCCTGGTCTGATGATAGTCGGGTGACGCTATCCACAACAGCAGGTACGTATAAGATCGTTGGTCGTCCTGCTTTGGATTTCCCTGATGCTCCTGAACTGGGTCCGGCCCAAAGTCTCGAGATTAAATCAAAAGTTTTAAAACGAACCGTAGAAAAAACCGTGTTTGCTGTTTCAAAGGATGAGCTGAAACCAGCACTCCTCGGTGTTCTTTTTGAATTGAAGAATAACGAAATTCGCGCCGTTGCCACCGACGGCCATCGTCTGGTAAAATATACCAACCGGGATTTTGTCTCTGCTGATTTTGAAGCCAACATTATTGTTCCACCAAAATTTTTATCGCTAATCCAGTCTTTTCTGGATGATGGTGACACCATCAATCTATCCGTCGGGGAAAAGTATATCAGCGTCGCCACAGAGACGGCTACCATTTTCAGCCGCCTGATTGATGAGCAATACCCAGATTATGGAAGTGTTATTCCATCTACCAATGACAAGACAGTAACGCTTTCCAGCAAAGACTTGGTGACCACAGTTCGCCGCGTTTCCATATTTTCAAACCGTACGACCCACCAGGTAGCCTTGAAACTGCATCCTGGATATATCGAAGTCTTTACGGAAGATCCAGAAGCCAGCACAAGTGCAAAAGAACAGGTCCTGTCTGACTATGATGGAGAAGAATTGACCTTGGGTTATAATTCAATTTATCTCAAGGATATGCTCAAAAATGTTGAAACGGATCGCGTGGTCTTCAGGCTGGGTTCTGAAATTGGTCCTGGATTAATTTTGCCTGAAGTACAGGCCGAAAAAGAAGAATTAGTAATGCTCCTGATGCCCATCAGGCTTCAGGGATAGACAGGTATCTTGGCAGGACAGCCGGTCGTCAAACTGATTCTAAAACATGGGGAAAATTGACCGGCATAATCGCTGGCAAAGATAAGGTATTGAATCGATACGTGATGATTAACGACAAAACTACATCTATAACCCGGGCATGCTGATTAAGTCGCTTACGATGATTGACTTTCGTAAATACGAGCAAGCTTCCATGGAGTTTGGTGCATTCACCAATATTCTCCATGGAGAAAACGGGGCTGGCAAGACCACTATCCTTGAGGCCATTCATAGCCTGGCCTATACCCGTAGTTTTAAAACCCGGTTGGATGCTGACTTATCACGACATGGTCAAGTGGGCTACCAGTTGAAGGGTGTTTTTACCGATCATCAGGAAAATGACCATGAAGTTCGTCTCAAGGTGGAATCTGCGCGAAAAAAACTGGCTAGCGTTAATGGTAAGAACCTCACTAGTCGAGCACAGATTATTGGCAAGTTTCCATTGGTTTCCCTCACGCCTGAAGACAGCGAGTTAACCTTTGGATCCCCTGAAATCAGACGTCTGTTTTTTAATAAGCTCCTTTCCCAGGTTGATGCTGTATATCTTGAAAACCTGCAGACCTATGCCCGTATTCTCAAGCAGCGCAACGCCTTGCTGCAGACCTATGCCAACGATGGCACTCCCATTGACCGTATTCAGATATCTACTCTCGATGATCAACGAGCCAAAATTTCTGCACAGATCCATGATGCCCGCAGCAAGCATATCGGTGAGTTTAAAAAGCTACTCTACACCGCCTATACTGAGCTGGAAAATGAAAACTCAGTAAAAATGGCCTTTATCTCCAATGTCAGATCAACAGCTGGTGAACTAGAAGGTTTGTACCGCAACGCCTATCAGGATTCTCTAGCAGACGATATGCGTAAGGGGACCACAACTCGCGGACCTCATCGAGACTTGTTTACCTTTTATCTCAACACCAAAGATCTTCGAAAATTTGGCTCACAGGGTGAACATAAGCTGGTACTGGTGGCAATCAAATTTGCCGAGGGTCGTTTTCTGGAAACTTTTCTGGGCGAACCGCCTGTGTTTCTGCTGGATGATCTTTTTGCAGAACTCGATGTGAAGCGCAGCACCATGATTGTTGAGAGCCTACGTGGTGGTCATCAAATATTTATCACAGCCACAGACCTGGCAGATTTAAGACATCACGGTCTCGAGCTGGAGGGAGATACCCTACAGATTATCGATGCCGGAAAGATGCACGCCAATGGCTAAGGCACAAAGTATTGGAAATGTATTTACCCAACTCTTTCATGATCTGGGTATTGATAAAGCGATCCAGCAGAATATGGCTGTCTCTCAATGGGCTGAGATCGTGGGTGAGAGAATCGCGCAAATCAGTGAAGCTGAACGTATAGAAAATGGTGTTCTATTTGTGAAAGTCAGCTCTCCGGTTTGGCGAAATGAACTCGTATTTATGAAAAGCAATTTGATAAACAGTGTTAATGAAGCATTAGCAAAAACCATAGTTAAGGATATCAAGTTTACATGAGTGACAAACAAACAAATCCGGCAGCAAAAAGTTATAGTGCGGAATCTATTACCGTCCTCAAAGGCCTTGAAGCCGTTCGCAAACGCCCTGCCATGTATATTGGTGATGTGGGCAAGCGTGGTCTTCATCATTTAGTCTATGAAGTCATCGATAACTCCATCGATGAGGCCATGGGTGGACACTGTGATACTATTTATGTGACCGTGGGCAAAGGTGAGACAATCACAGTTGAAGATAATGGTCGAGGTATTCCAGTTGATATGCACAAAGAGGAGGGGCGACCAGCTGTTGAAGTTGTTATGACTTCTCTTCACGCAGGTGGAAAATTTGACAAGGACTCCTATAAGGTTTCCGGTGGTCTCCACGGTGTGGGTGTATCAGTTGTAAATGCCCTTGCTGAATATCTCAATGTTGAAGTTTACCGTAACGGTTCCATACACGAGGTAAGCTTTGAGCAGGGTCTCATGACTGAAGGCATGAAGATCACTGGTAAAACAAAAAAACGAGGTACAAAAGTCAAGTTTAAGGCTGATAATAGCATCTTTTCCCATCAGGTTTTTGACTGGGATGTACTAGAAGATCGCATCCGCGAACTGGCTTTCCTGAATAAGGGGCTCACCATCCATTTGAATGATGAGCGGGTAGATGAAGACCGCTCGCACACCTATCTCTATAAGGGTGGCTTAAAGCAGTTTATCGATTATCTGAATGAGAACAAACACCCCATTCACCCTCAGGTCGTCGCCTTTGAAGGTGAAAAAGACGATGTACCCATAGACGTGGCCTTTCAATACAATGATAGCTACAATGAAAATATTCTAAGTTATGTTAATAATATCAATACGATTGAGGGGGGGACTCACCTCTCCGGTTTAAGAACGGCCCTGACCAGAACCTTAAACAATTATGCCACGCGCAATAATCTCTTCAAAAAAACTAATGCTACCTTGAGTGGTGATGATGTTCGTGAAGGTCTAACCTGCGTTATTTCCATTAAAGTGGCTGAACCACAGTTCGAAGGTCAAACTAAAACCAAGCTGGGTAATGGGGATATTAAAGGTACAGTCGATTCATTCGTAAGCGATCAATTGAATGAGTTTATGGAGCGGAATCCAGCGATTGCCAAAAGAGTTATTGAGAAAAGTCTCCTGGCTGCTCAAGCCAGAGATGCTGCTCGTAAGGCGCGCGAATTAACCCGTCGTAAAAGTGCCCTGGAAAGTGGTGATTTACCGGGAAAACTAGCTGATTGCTCAAACAAAGATCCAGCCATGTGTGAAATTTATCTGGTTGAGGGAGATTCTGCTGGCGGTTCTGCCAAGCAGGGACGAGATCGTCGTTTCCAGGCAATTCTGCCCTTGCGAGGAAAAATCATCAATTCTGAAAAAGCTCGAATTGATAAGATTCTGGGCAACAATGAAATCAGGATGATGATTACTGCCTTTGGCGCCGGTTTCAAGGAAGACTTCGACATCGAAAAATTACGTTATCACAAAATCGTCATTATGACTGATGCTGATGTTGATGGTGCACATATTCGTACCTTGTTGCTGACATTCCTGTTTAGATATCTGCCTGAATTGATCATTGGGGGCTATGTTTATATTGCTATGCCTCCTCTATATCGGGTGAGTGTCGGTAAAAAAGAAAAATATTGCTATGACGATGATGAACGAGATATTGCCATCAAAAAGATGACTGATGGTGGTGACCCTTCCCGAGCTAAGATTCAACGCTATAAAGGTTTGGGAGAGATGAATCCGGATCAGTTATGGAACACCACAATGGATCCAGAGGTGCGCTCCATGATGCGTGTCAATCTTGATGATGCGGCTGCTGCTGATAGGATTTTCTCCACTCTCATGGGTGATGTGGTTGAACCGCGTCGAGAGTTTATCCAGTCCCATGCAAAATATGTGACCAATATTGATGTTTAATTAGCGATGTCGCGCTTCGACGGGCTCAGCATGACACCTGGTGTGTCTCCCTGGGGCTCTCGAAGGGGGCACGCGTTTAAGCTGAATAATAGAATTGATTAAGACAGAAATAAAGAGGTATTGAGTTGGAGATTCAGAGACAGAACATCCTGAACACATCGATCGAAGAGGAAATGAAAAAATCCTATATGGATTATTCCATGTCGGTGATTGTATCGCGAGCCCTACCCGATGTTCGGGATGGCTTAAAACCCGTTCACCGTCGAATCCTTTATGGAATGATGGAATTGGGCGTGGGCTATAATCGAGCTTATCGTAAATCTGCACGTATTGTTGGAGACGTCATGGGTAAGTATCACCCTCACGGTGATTCTGCGGTGTATGATTCCATGGTACGTATGACGCAGGAATTCTCACTGCGTTACCCCCTCGTTGATGGTCAGGGCAACTTCGGATCCATCGATGGTGATAGTGCTGCTGCTATGCGTTATACCGAAGCTCGCATGAAACGTATATCAAGCGAGATGCTAAAAGACCTTGAAAAAGAGACTGTAACTTTCACACCTAACTTTGACGAAAGTCTGCAAGAGCCCACTGTTCTGGCAGCTGTTATACCCAATCTTTTACTAAATGGTTCAAGCGGTATTGCTGTGGGAATGGCCACCAATATTCCTCCACACAATATGAATGAAGTGGTTGATGCTATCGTGACTCAGATCGACAATCCTGATGTGGAAGTCGCTGAACTCATGGAGCACGTCAAGGGTCCTGATTTCCCAACTGCTGCTGTTATTTATGGCGCTGCGGGTATTAAAGATGCTTATGAAACAGGTCGTGGAAAAATAACGGTTCGTGCCCGTGCAAGTATTGAAGAACGCAAAAATGGTCGCTATAGCCTCGTTATTACTGAGATTCCATATCAGGTCAACAAATCATCTCTTATTGAGAAGATTGTCATGCTGGTTCGCACCAAAAAGGTCGAAGGTATTTCTGATATTCGTGACGAATCTGACAAGGATGGAATCCGACTGGTCATTGAGCTAAAACGTGATGTGGTACCAGAGGTTCTTCTCAATCTACTTTACAAACACACCCAGATGCAGGATACCTTTGGGGTCATCATGCTGGCTCTGGTTGATGGCTTACCAAAAGTGCTGACCCTTAAAGAGGTTATTGCTGAGTTCATTAAATTCCGGCATGAAGTTGTGGTCAAGCGCACTCAGTTTGAGCTTAAAGAAGCTGAAGCAAGGGCCCATATTTTGGAAGGTCTCAAAATTGCATTAGATAATTTGGATGCAATTATCAAAACCATTCGTGGTTCAAAAAATCCCAAAGAAGCAAAAGCAGCTTTAGTCTCCAAGTTTGAATTGAGCGAGATTCAAGCTCAAGCTATTCTGGATATGCGTTTACAGAAGCTGACTGGTCTGGAACGTCAGAAAATCATTGATGAATATACTGAAGTCCTCAAGATTATTGCTCGCTTGAATGAGATTCTTAACAACCGTGGTCTCAGAATGGACATCATCAAGACAGAATTACGCGACGTCCAGGAACGCTATGGTGATGAAAGACGTACAGAAATCATCCCCGACGCCAAAGACTTCACTATTGAAGACATGATCGCTGAAGAGGAGATGGTCATTACCATCACTCACAACGGTTTTATCAAACGCTATCCTGTAAGTGGATATCGTCGTCAGAACAGAGGCGGTAGAGGTTCAGCTGGTGCAAAAGCCCGAGATGAAGACTTTATCGAGCATCTCTTTACGGCGTCCACCCATGATTATATCTTGTTCTTTACAGATCGTGGCAAGTGCCACTGGTTGCGGGTACATGAGATTCCTCAGGCTGGTAAAGCCACTCGTGGTCGTGCTCTGATCAACCTCTTGCAGGTAGACCAGGGAGAGAAAGTTCAGGCTTACATTGCTGTCCGGGATTACGCAGAGGATCTATTCATCACCATGGCAACTGCTAAAGGCTTGGTCAAGAAGACAATCCTCACTGCATATAGCAGGCCGATGAAGGGTGGGATCTTTGCCATCGATATTCGTGAGGATGATTATCTTATTGATGCTCAGATCACAAATGGTGAAAATGATATCATCCTGGGAACGCGCAATGGCATGTCCATTCGGTTTAGCGAAACCAATATCCGTCCTACAGGTCGTAAGACCATGGGTGTTAAAGGTATCGAACTCAAGGGAGATGATGATCAGGTCGTAGGTATGATCGTGGTTCGTCGCGAGGGTACTGTGCTCGCCGTATCCGAACATGGATTTGGTAAACGGACAGAAGTAATCAACTATCGTGTCCAGAATCGCGCTGGAAAAGGTATTATCACTATCAAAACCACACCTAAGGTTGGTAGTATGGTTTCCCTCCTGGAAGTTGTGGATAATGATGATCTGATGATTATCACCAGTCGAGGCGTGCTCATTCGTCAGCCTGTTTCCTCTATACGCAGTATTGGTCGGAATACACAGGGCGTCAAATTGATTCGCCTGGATGACGGTGATTCCATTGCAGCCGTAACTCGAGTTCAGGAAGAGAAAGACCCTTCAGAAATCGAGCCTACTGAGGGTGAAACCCCTGAAGTTGAGCAAAAGGATATCTTTGACGGTGAGGGAGAAACACCGCCAGCCGAATAAGGGAGTTGTTCCATGGGTACATCAACCTTTGCTGAACGGCTGAACCAGATCTATCATGAAGTAGCTAAGGCTGCTCATGGGGTTGGCCGAGCACCCGAAGACATCACTCTGATTGGAGTCAGCAAGCGGAAACCTGTAGAAGAAATGCAGCAGGCCTACGATGCCGGGTTGCGTGATTTTGGAGAAAATAGAGCCCAGGAAGTTCGTGATAAATTTCCCGGGTTCAATCCAGACGGCATCGTCCGACACTTTATTGGGCATCTCCAGAGCAACAAGGTCAAATACCTACCCGACCGGGTTGATATCATCCACACTATTGATTCCACCCGCATTGCTGATGCGGTTGATCAACGTTTTGGTGCACAAAATCTGACTATCCCGGTTCTTGTGGAGATCAATATCTCCGGTGAAGCCAATAAAGAGGGCGTTGAGCCTGTTGAAGCGATGGAACTGGCGGCTTATTGCGCTGAGAAACCTAACCTTGAGTTTCAAGGCTTAATGACCATTGGCCCACTTACTACGGATAACGATCGTATTAGACAGGCCTTCAGAGAGATGAAGCTTATTCACGATCAGGTGGCAAGTCAGATTGGGACCAGCGGGAAGACAGCCATACTATCCATGGGTATGTCCAGTGATTTTAAAATCGCTATTGAAGAGGGTTCAACCCATATTCGTGTGGGAACGGCCCTATTTGGAGCCAGGGAATATTAAATGAGGAGACAATTATGGGACGATTAACCCCACAAGACATACGAGACCAGGAATTTAAACAGTCTCCTCTGGGTTATAGTAAGGACCAGGTTAACGAATTTCTAGAAGAGCTTGCCGATGAGTTAGAAACCTTGATTCGCGAATCAAACGAAATTCATGTCGAAAATAAAGAAGCCCGCCTCGCCCTGACCACCTATATGAATGTAGAGGACAGTCTTAAGGAGACTTTGCTCCTGGCACAAAAGACCGCCCAGGAGACATTGAAAAACGCCCAAAACGAAGCCGATACAGTTCTTCGTAAAGCCAATACTGAAAAAGAGGCCTTACTCTTTACCGCCCACCAGGATATTGCTCAGATCCAAAATGATATTCGCAAACTGCAGGCTCAACGGGATTCAATGCTTATAAAGTTAACGAGCAGTCTTCGATCTAACCTGGAAGTTCTTGAAGAAGAATTCTCAAACAAGGATGATCAGGAGTCCTTTGCAGGAGATACTGGTTTAGGTGAGGAGCGTATTGTGGACTTTTCAAAGAATGATCTCATCATAGATGATTTGCCACAGGAGCATGATGAACCAGAAATCAATATTATGGATACTGAGGACCTCACTCAGGAATGAATCAAAACAGTATCATATTCTGCGCCCCTGAATTCCATAATAAATTGGAGTACGCTCTTCCCGGCGGAACAATTGTCTCTTATTCAAACGACATCGCTGTTTGCAAGCAACAGGTTGCCGCCCTGGATAGCCAGGATGATCGGCAGGTCCTGCTTCTTTTTAAGGGGGTTCATCACATTATTTTAAACCAACCTGTCAGGGATCATATAAATCTGTCAAAACAGAATCCCTTGATAGGTCCTGTAGATCTGAAAAAGGGTCCCCGATTTCCTGACATGTCCTCGGTGTATGAGGGGAAGGATGGAATTATTGCTGTGTTAGGTGATGATGATGACCTTAAAAATTTTAAAGAGTCTTGGGCTCATGTTACGGGTGGTGTCTGGGAAGCGATAGCCTTGAAACATAGGGGCTATACTGTTGAAGGGTGGATTATCGCTGATTTAGAAAAGTGGATCAGTTCCATTAATATTTAATTAGATTAATCGTCATATTTGAACGACCCTGCGGGGTCAAGTGGAGGAAGCATGCAAAAGAATAGTGTTAATAAAGCGATACTTGTTGGCAATATGGGCCAGGATGTTGAATTGAAATATACTCCTAGTGGAGTTGCAGTGGCTAATGTAAGTATTGCAACCACTGAGTCTCGCAAGGATCAATCGGGTAATTATAACGATACAACCGAATGGCATAGAGTAGTTGTTTTTGGTAAAACAGCCGAATTTGTCTCCAAGTATCTTGGAAAAGGTTCCACCATCTATATCGAGGGTCGTCTCCAGACACGCTCATGGGAAGACAAGGACGGCGTGAAAAAGTACACAACAGAAGTTGTCGCTGATGTGGTCACTCCCGTTGGTGGAAAATCCAGATCGGGTGGTGGTCAGCAGAACCAGAGCCAGCAAAGTGGTGGCGCTCCCTCAGGTGGTGGCCAGGCTCCAAGTGGTAGTCCCTTTGGTGGTGAAGACGATGAGCCTTTGCCCTTCTAGGCAACCAAACATACAGCAGGTAATTTCATAAGCGGGGATTCTAATCCCCGCTTGTTTTTTAACAGATTATGATGAAGACACCACACTGCCCACTTTGCTCAAATCCTAAGAGCTCTCACCACTTTTCAGATCAGTACCGTGAATATCTCCACTGTCCAGTTTGCGAGTTGGTTTTTGCTCATCCCGAATCCCATCTAAGTAGGGATGAAGAGTTTAAACGCTATGAGTTTCATCAGAATAATCTTGAAGATCCACGTTACCGTAGCTTTCTCCAAAAAATGAGTGCCCCCATGATTGACCGAATCGCTGCAAATTCCAATGGTCTGGATTTTGGATCGGGACCAGGACCTTTGCTAAAGCTCATGTTTGAAGAACAGGGACATACCATGTCCATCTTCGATAGTTTCTACGCTCCTGGATCTGAGGTTTTCGATAGCAAATATGACTTTATCACCGCGACAGAGGTTGTTGAGCATTTGCATAAACCTCTGGTAGAGCTTGACCGTCTCTGGACCTGTCTGCAACCACAGGGTTATCTTGGGGTAATGACCAGCCTGAATTTGCCGGATCTGAATTTTAGCACCTGGCACTACATCAAGGATGAGACCCATGTTGTATTTTTTGCACCACAAACGATGATTTGGTTAGCCAATCGGTGGGATGCCAAGCTTGAAGTCATTGGAGATTCGGTGGTTATTTTTCAAAAAGTTTCTCAGGCGTAAAGTATATTCTTATATGAAATACATTGATGTCTTTCCCTTCTCTCAAACAAATGACGGCCTGCGCTACCTGTTGTTGAGGCGTGCTCCCGATAATAGTTATCCAGGAATCTGGCAACCTGTCGCCGGAAAAATAAAGCCTGGCGAGAAAGCCTGGGAAGCTGGCTTACGTGAACTTGAAGAGGAGACCGGCTTTTTCCCCAGCCAGTTCTATGCTCTCGATCATGTCTCAACTTATTACCTCCATCGTACAGATGAGGTCATACATGTCCCGGCATTTTTAGCAGAGGTTGAGCTGAAAGATCCTGAACTCAGCCACGAGCATGATGCCTTCCAGTGGCTTGTTCTGGAGGAAGCCCTCCAAACAGCATCCTGGACTCCATATCGCAAAGCACTTGATTCAATCCCAAAATTGATGGCTTCGTCGCCTGCCCTCGCCCTGGCAAAAATTTTACTAAAAAATGACAAAAATCATCTAAACCATTGATTTTTTTGTCCAAAACCCCACTTTTTGCCCTTTTTTTTCCACAAGATACGGAAACCCCCTCATTTAAAACCACAATATGTAGTATCACTTAAAGCATTTTCTTAAGTAGTCGCTATAAGTGCCTAAAAAACAGTTGTATTTTCTTGACAAGATTTTAGAAGCTCCCTAAATTCTTTACGAATGCGGTGCAGGACAGGTTACACTCCGCATAAAATTGGAAGCGATGTTAAGTCGGAAGAGGCTGCGTATGAAGCGATACAGCTTACAAGTACTGTTATTGGCTCTAACCCTGACATTTGTACAGTGCTCAATGTTCGGTGGAAAATCTAAACCGGAAGAAGAATCCTGGGACAAATCGTCAGCACGAGGTGATTCAACGAATCGTGCTGAATCTGCAGGTGTAGATGCTCAGGGCACAGATGAATCTGCCTGGCAGAGTGGCGAGAAAGCTGATAATCTGATCTATAATCTTGATCAACTAAGAAATAAAAAACCGGATTCTGGCGAGTCTGCTGATTTTGTTACTAGCGAAATCAACTATGAAGTCAAACGTCTGGCTGCCGAATTAAAATATGTAAAAAAGAAATTGACTGAGCTTCAAACTCAGAGTGAAGTCTGGACAAACCCATTAAGCATATATAGTAAAGAAGTACATTTAGAGAATGGCACCAAGCTGTTTGGTGATGTCATTGATCAGGACAAAGATAACATCCAGGTTAAAACCCTTATCGGTGTACTATCCGTTTCTCGTGATCAAGTCCTACGTATTGTAGATAATATTCCTACATCTGATGATGCTCCTGCTGTTGCGGCTGGAGACGCTGCACGCGGTGGTGCTCCCATGAACATTAATGGTGATCGTGCCAACATGGCTGGAACCCAGGATGTTAAAGGTGATACACGCGATAGCAAATACACTGGTAACGTCGTTTTATCCGGCAGCATCAAAGAACGCAAGGATCGCACAGGAAATACCATCCTGTCTGGCGTGGTTAAAAATATTGGCGGTCGTCGCGCAGACTTTGTCAAAGTAAATTTTCTTTTCAGAATTAACTGGAGTGGTGATACACGAGAGCTAACGGCTTTTGTCAAAGGCTCCCACCACGTTTTCTCCAGCGGTGTTAATACTGACACTTCTCTTTTCCCGGGTGCCAGTGGCGAATTTGAACTTTACGTACCCAATTCATTTGGCTCATTTATAGGTTATAGTTATTCACTCGACTGGGAAGAGCATGATATCTAGACGCTCACTCATATTATCCCTTTCTCTGGCAACCCTGTTGGGACTCATGGCCTGTACGCCAAAAGAGCCAGCCACACCTGCTCCAAGTATTGAGCAGATGAAAATGCAATCCCAGATGAAGGCACTATCTGCTGAGGTGGTCAAACTCCGCGAATCCCGTGAAGAAGTCGAGCTTCTCAGAGCCAGCATCGCTGCCATGGATACACAAATTGCAGTCTATCAAACCAAATTAGACGAAAAAGCTGAACAACCTGTTATTGAAGTGGTTGCCACTCCCCGTGATCCAGATATTATCAACTTGCGAGGTAATATTTATGTCCTGATCCGGGAAATAGATTCACTGAAGGAGGGCATGAAAAATTTATTACTCCTCAATGACTCTCTAGAAATACAGATTGAGCAACTTGCCCTGGAAACACATGCTGGAGTGGTTATGGAATCAGTAGCGACAAAGCCAGCGCCTGTTGAAGCCAAGCCTGAACCTGTAAAAGTGAAGACGACACTTCAAGTGGTAGAAGCTCCTCCAATACTTGAAAAACCAGTTGCTAGCGTTGTCACTCCCTCCAGAACTCGCGGTTATAATTTTAATGCGGACTATCGCATGGCATACAATGATGCCCTAAATAACTATTTCAATAATGACTTTCTTGAAGCTATTCAGGACTTCCGGATTCTTATCCAGCGTGAACCTACCGGCGCCTACGCTGACAATGCACAATACTGGATTGGTGAATGTTATTATTCCCTAGAAGATTTTGAATCTGCCATTACTGAGTTTGAGAAGGTTTTCAATTTTGAAGAAAACAATAAAAGTGATCATGCACTTTTCAAAATCGCCATCAGCTTTCAACAGCTTGGTCGCTATATGAAAGCCCGTGAAAACATGGAACGTTTTCTCAGGGATTATCCAGATAGCGAGCTGGCAAACCAGGCCAGAGACTTCTTAAAAGGAAATCGCCTGAAGTAGCTATGAAGTCACAACTCACATATATCACACTAATAGTACTCCTTTTGGGATTGACAGTTTATGGTCAAACCGGTCAGGGAAGCCTCTTCTATGATATTGGATTGAGAATAGATGACAGCACCCAGGTAAGTCCCGATGTAGATGCAGAGATCAATGATTCCCCTGAATTATTAGGGGAGCAAATGGAACTTGAAGAAGAATTGAATCGCTATCAGCACAAATTGGCTGAAACAGAAATTCGCTTGAGATATCAGACCAATGTGATTGACAGCCTGCAGTCTGAGATTGCCCAGATAAAAGCTGCTGGAGAAACTGATCGCGCCCTGCTGAGCACCCGCATTACCAGCCTGGTGGGTCAACAGGAAAATGCCCGGAAAACCCCAAATTTTGTACCTGGTGAAAGCCAGGCCTCAGATAGTGTGTTTGCTGAATTACACACTCCCTGGAAGCATGTGGCCGTAACTACATCACCTGTGAGACAAACATACTCTGGTCCAAAATTAAGTGAACGCGAAGAACAGGCCGCCTACAGAAGTGGACTTACAAAGTACCATCAGGAGCTTTATTACCAGGCCATTGAAGATTTTAACAACATCGTTCAAGGCGGTGTTGACGTGACCATGCGCGCGAATGCTCAGTATTGGGTAGGTCGCTGCTATTTTGAAAAAGGACTCTATGATGATGCGATTAGCGCCCTTGAACAGGTGCAGCGCTTTGAGAATTCTGACAAGCTGGACGACGCCCTGGTTATGATTGGGTTGGCCTTTAAAAACAAGGATCGTCTTCCGGAAGCCAAGCTTGCATTTCAAGAGCTGGTTACCCGTCACCCTGGCAGTGAATATTTGACTCTGGCCAGACGATTTGTGCAGGAATGATACGAGATGAGAGGCTGATCCTGGAGATCATCATATGAAAACATTAAAACATATACTGATTTTAGTTATCGTTGCATCTAGTATGTCAGTTTACGGTCAGACGACCTTGAATTATTCAAGACCTGGCCCGATGATGCATATTCCAACTTCCAGTCTATATAATGAATCCTATTTATTGCGTATTGGTGTAGCGGGTCAATCTACCCGTGGTGCTCTCGAAACCGACTATTGGAACAAGGGTGCCTTCCTGGAAACAGATATTACCCGTGATTTCAGGTTGGGTCTTTCTGCCATACAATCCGGCTCTGACGCCAATGAAAATGATATTGCATTACATATTCAAAACCGACTCTTGACCTATGGTGAAACCGCTGTAGGAATTGGAGTGAATGATATCAGTGTTACCAGCACGGAATCAGATTCTACCGGTCTTGAGGAAAAGGTCCGTAATCTTTCCTACTATATGCTACTAAGCCGCGAGAACAGTTTTTCTGAGTATAATCTCAAAACCTATCTGGGTATTGGTTCTGGACGTTATGGATCCAATTTTGGGAAATTTGATCTGGATACAACCACCACACCTGGCGACACAATCAAGATTGCCAAGGCCAACAGTATTGGTTTCTTTTTAGGTCTATTATTGAACACCAATATCATGGCTGATCGTGGAGGTCTCGATTTCATCATTGAATGGGATGGCGTGGGTATCAATGCTGGAGTTAAAGTACCATTAACCCATGAATACCACATCAATGTCGGTTTCTCCAACATGCAAAATTTACCCTATCTTGGCGAGGATCGCGAGAACCCACCTGGAATAGGAATCGGGCTGGATTATTTCCTTCCCCGCGTCAAATCAGCAGCCAGCAAGCAACGCGGCGGTATTAAGGTTTCAGGTGTTGTCACTGAAGACGGCTTGCCCATGCGAACGGTGATTGACTCCAGCTGGCACAAGGCTCAGGAGCGTCAACTGCTGGTTCTGAGAGATTCGCTCAGAATGTCAAGTGCTGAGATTGAGCACCTCAATCGTATGGTGGAACATCTTGAACAACGAAATCAGGTTTTGGAAGATTCCGTGGCCTCCCTCCAATTGGCGCGCCACGTTTCCGATGCTCAGATCAACCAGGCTTTGAAACACCTCTCACGCTCATTACGACTCTTCTATAACGAGGAATACGATGATGCGCTTATTGAGATCAACGAAGCTTTGGAATACAATCCAAACCTGGCATTAGCTTATGCCAGACGGGGGTCCATCTATTACAAGCTTAATCAGATCGATAGAGCAACCATCAATTGGAATATTGCGCTTCAGATCGACCCCGGATACGACGAAGTACGTAATATCCTGCGTGCTCTAAACGAGAATCGGTTGCGTTCAGCCGTTTCCGCAAGGGATTAACTGGAAAAGGATTAGCATATGGATTTTGCAACCATTATCGGATTTTTACTTGGACTTGGATTAATAGGTTATGCCATAATTGAAGTAAGCCTGGATTTACCTCATGGCGCAATGTCTTTTGTTGACTTAAAATCTTTAATGATCGTGCTTGGTGGAACCATTGCTGCTACTGCCGTAGCCTTTCCAGTGAAAGAAGTATTGTCCCTGTATACCAATCTTGGTGCAGTGTTCAAGGGTGATAAACATAAAGATTCAGAGACTTTGAAAGAATTGGTTGAGTTGGCTGCAGTTGCACGGAAGGGTACCTCAGATCTCGAGAAAGCAACAGATGGTGTTCGTAATTTTTTCCTAAAAGATGGTGTTCAATTGATTGTTGATGGACATTCGGAGGAAGACATCCGAAATATCATGGAAACTCGCGTAGTTAATCGTCAACTTCGAGAAGATGCCCAGGCCAACGTATTTAAGACAATGGGATCCCTCTCACCTGCTTTTGGTATGGTTGGAACGCTGGTGGGTCTTGTTGCCATGCTTCTTGGAATGGGAGCTTCTGACACAGAAGCTGATCAAATGGCTGCACAGTTGGGTTCCTCAATGGGTGTTGCCTTAATAACCACTTTTTATGGCGCTCTGTTTGCAAATATGATCTTTATTCCCATTGCGGCCAAGTTACGTTCACAAATTGAGAAGCGAAATATTACCCAGAACATGATTATTGATGGTATCATCATGCTCAAGATCAAGAAACACCCGATGTTGGTTCGTGAATTTCTCAACTCATATTTATCACCACGCGATTGGGTTCGTGAGGATTGACAATCATGATCAATGCTCAAAATAAAAATCGCGACACTGATTCCAACGACTGGCTAACCACCTACGCGGACATGGCAACTTTGCTCATGACCTTTTTTGTGTTATTGTTTTCAATGTCCACTCTGGACCCTGTTAAAATCAATAATATGTTGAATGGTATGGCGGATGAAAACGCAAAACCCCAAGTAAGCTTAACCACGGTTAAGAATGAAGTAAAAAAACTGTTAAAAGAGGAAAAGCTAGAGGATATGATTGAGGTCACCAAGAATGCCCGTGGTGTCACAATGAAAATTCCAGGTGATTTTGCCTTCCCCTCTGGTACCGCTAACGTTTCGGGAGAAATAAAAGCTCTCTTGATAAAGATGGTACCTACTATGAAAAAAGCGACATATGCGATTGCAGTAGAAGGACATACCGATAACATACCTATGCGCTCAGCAATTTTTAAATCCAATTGGGAGCTCTCTGCATCTCGAGCTTCTGCGGTGGTGCGCTATCTAATTTCTGAAGGTGTTGATGCAAGGAAATTTAGAGCGATAGGTTTTGGTGATACTCAACCAAAATTTCCAAATGATACTAGAGCAAATCAGGCAAAAAACAGACGCGTTGATATAACTTTTCTAACGGTCGGTTAATAGAGACCGGCGCTAGAAACGAGGAGAAGCATATGAAGTATCCAGCATTTAAACACATCATAACAGGCGGTATCATTACCTCACTGATGTTGATCTCTCAGGTGTTCGCACTACCGGACACCAATAAAGAGGTGCTCTCCCAAAAGATTCTGCTGGAGAATACCATTCATCAAAGAGTAAGTGATGCTGTTTATCGCATTCTGCGACATGAGAATTTCATTGTGAACGTAAATGTTGTCATGGAAGCAACACCAACTCAAAAATATACAACTGTTTATGAAGCACCTGGATCCAAAAAAGGAAAAGTCAGTCCTGAGCAGGAAATTTTCAAACAATCTCTTAACAAAACTCCTGGAATGGCTCAATCATCCAGTACAGAAGCAGATGATCCAAGTGTAAAAAAGACTCGGACCATTCTCAAAAAGCGACCTATTAAAACTGATGTACCATCCGATATCCCTGGATTCCCTGGAATTCAATCACCTGGTTTTGAATTATACGAAGAAGAAGTACCTGTAGAAGAAGACACCAATGAAGATGTTGTTTATGCTGCTGCTGAAGATCTTGACGAAGTAGCTGAGATTCCTGATACCACACAAACTGAGGTTGCCGCTGAGGCAAGTCTTTCACTTGAAGAAAATGAAGTCATCCTGGAAGAGGATATTCAAAGCGTCACAGAAAACACCGAAGACCAGAATCTGGTGAGCTATTCTGAAAGTGGTAATGCAAAATTGTCCCGTCATACGGTTGCCAGTATTAGTGGTCCAAGCCTACGCGTAAACAAAATGGAGTTGACCGTTATCCTGGAAGACCCCATCTCCCCTCAGATTATTGAAAATATTCGCACTGTAACCATGGTTGCAGCCCATTTCAACAGAGAGCGTGGTGACAAGTTACAGGTTATGACAGCTGATTTTCAGGGCGCTACCAATGACAAGCCTGACACAGAACAACTTCTTCTGAAATCCATTGCTGAAAAAATGACAGCAATTGAAGCCCGTCAGAAAGAAGAAACTGAGAATAAGCGCATTAAAGATTTAGAAGCTCAACAAGAGCAGATGAAACTTGATCAAGCTAACAAGGAAGCTCGTGACGTTGAAATGGCCCGCATCCGACAGGAAGAGGCTGATAAACAGAAAGAACATGAAGCTGAACTAGCACAACTGCGTCTTCAAGAAGAAGAACGGATTCAACAGCGCGAGAATGAGTTAAGAGATTTACGCGAGCAGGAAGAAAGCCGTTTAGCAGAAGAACGTCGACAATTATTTGAAGCCCAGCAGGAACAAGCTCAGGATCGCTTACGTCAGGACTCCTTAAGGTTAGCTCTTCTCTCTGAACAACTTGATGATCTCAAAGATCAACTGTCCGCTGTGGATCTTGAAGAAGAGCAGCGTCTGAAGCTTGAGCTTGAGCAAAAACGTAGAGAAGCTGAAAAATCTGCCATCAAAGATCGCGAAGATAAACTCAAACAGCAAATGGATGATCTTGAGAACCAGAGACTCCAGGCAACCATGCTACCAGAAGATGAAGATGATCTCCTGTGGCTTTTCATTATTGGTGCTGCTGTACTGGTCGGTTTAGCCGTGATTATCGGTGCCCTCATGGGTGGCCGTCGTCAGGCTCCAGAATTACCTCCATCACAGGACATGACCCAGGCAACAGTAGAGCCTGAACCAACTCCTGAAGTTGAAGCAGAACCTGAAGAAGATCTCATTCCTGAACCGGAAATCGATCCAGAGTTACTGGATGAAGTGGATAGTATTAAAAAATCAGTCGTCTCCCTGGCTGTAAGTAAGCCTGGTTCAGCCTCCAGTATTGTGAAGGACTGGCTACAGGATACTGGCGAAGCCGAAGAGGAAGAAGAAACTGAGGAAGAAGAAAAATCGAATGGTAAAAAGAAAAAGAAGGGGCAAAAATAATGGCTACTACAAAAAAACTAGCCGGTATTGATAAAGCCGCAATTCTTTTTGATATATTAGGAGCACGTCTTGCGGGACAGTTGTTCCCAAATCTGACCGATCAGGAAATCATTGCGGTCCGCCAGCGTGTACCCCAAATAAAAAGCGTGCATTTTGAATTTAAGAAGATGGTGCTCGAGGAATTCTATTTCTCCTTTATGTCCAAGAAATTTGCAGCTGATGCCAAGGATGCAACCTCCCAACCCTTTGCTTTTCTTGAGGGTATGACTGAAGTTCATCTCGCCTATTTGATTCGCTCAGAACCAACTCGTTCGATTTCCATACTCCTGGCCCAAATTCCTACAGAAATGCAAGGTCGTCTCCTCATGAGACTTCCCACTGAAATTCGCACCGAAGCCATGGTTGATCTTGGAAAGATTAAGGACGTTCCACTGGAAGCTGTCCTGGAAGTTGCTTCAGAGTTCCGTGAAAAAGCCAAGCAAATTCCATCTCAAGCTGAATATTCAGAAGGTGGTGGTAAAGCCATGGCAGGTTTATTGGGAACCATGGATGCTAAAGAACAACGACAATTTCTTGATTATCTCTCCCAGGAAGATCCTGAGCTGGCCAAAGAAGTGAAAAAACATCACTTCACTTTTGAAAATGTGCCCATGCTCCCGGAGAATATTCTCAGAGATGTATTCAACAGTCTTGATATCGATGATATTGCTCTGGCACTAAAGGGGCAAGATCAGGAATTAAGCGACAGGGTTATAGAGAACCTGCCTCAGAAGAAGCAGGCCATGTATGAACCCAAAGAAGGACCCGTTTCTCGCAAGCAGGTAGAGGGAGCACAAAAGAAGGTTGTGGAATTCATCCTACAAATGGACGCTGATCCAGATAATGATTTCAGTATCGAGGAGTTCGCCGAGGCCGACTTTATCGAGTAGCTAGCTGATGAAGATATCTCCGCTGTCCTGCACTAGCGAGATAGGAGGGGAGGCAGTCCGCCCGGACTGTCCTCCCTTCCGCCGTTTTTGGGCTGAACTTAGAGCTCAAGTCCCAAAATATCGGTCACCTGCATCCCCAAGACCGGGGACGATGTATCCTACCTCATTTAATCGTTCATCTACAGAAGCAGTAAAAATGGCCACATCTGGATGCTTTGCAAAGACTTCTTTTATGCCTTCCGGAGCGCAGATCAGAGTCAATAGTCGGATGTCTGTGGCACCTTGAGATTTTAACAAATCAATCGCCGCACAGGCACTTCCACCCGTTGCCAGCATGGGATCCATGAGAAAACAGCTGTGGGCGGACATTGAATAATCCGGCAAATTTTTGTAGTAATACTGGGGCTCCAGAGTCTCTTCATCTCTATAGAGACCCACAAATCCAACATGCGCATCTGGTAAAAGACTGAGACCGATATCTACCATAGCCAGGCCTGCTCTTAGAACAGGGATAAACCAGATGTCTTCAGCGAAAACCATTTCAGTGGTTTTTTGCATGGGTGTTTCAACACTCTGCTCAACAGTGTTTAATGATTCAGTGGCAGCCATAAGCACAATACTGCTCAGTCTTTGAGCTGATTCTCTAAACCGTTGACTGTCAGTGTCTTTACTTCTCAGGATGGCTAAGTTGTGTGAGACGAGTGGATGAGATTTCAACTCAATGACTTGGGACACCAGACACTCCGAAATTATGGTTTTAAAATGCTTGTACTAAAAGTAATCCCGGATAAAAAAAAGTCTACGCCTATTCTGCACAAGACTATTTAGGTTTTTTTAGTGCTGATGTCTTTGTGTTTAAAGCAGTAATCGGGAATGGACTATAGAGCTTTTAATATTTTCTATGAGCAGTATGTTCCACTTTCAAGTCTTGAAGTTGAGAAGCATTGGGGCGGATTGTCAGGTTTAAACCTCCCCATCTACCCATGGGTGTCCAGGATAGGGTCATCTTCCAACAATGCAGTTTCCGGGTAACTCCAACAGAACCACTTACCAATTTTTTATCCATGAGGTTGAATCTAGGATTGTAATTAACAGCCCAGTTATCAGAAAGATTAAACTTTAAGTTGGTGCCCAGGTTAAAAGTTTGTTTGGCTTCATCCAATGGATTCTGATGACTATATGAATAACTAAAACTAAAATTAGCTGTCCAGGCGGCGGTGCTGCGGCCAGAACCAGGCCTAGGAACTTTGATCTCACCAATATCAAAATCCTCATCAAAACCTTGTGCAGAGTCAGCACTCAAACTATCTGCAGAAATTTTCTCACGAGGACCTGAACGCAAACCCCCGGGTGCCGCTCCTTCCAGCTTAAAACCAAAGCTGAAACCAGCCCGGGTCATTCGTGGTGCTCGGAACTTGTCTATCTTATGTGTGCCTGTTGAGTCTCTTTCATAGACCTCATAAGTCATGCTGGGACTGAGCCGAAAGGATTTCCCAATATTCACTTTCATGCTGCTGGAAATATCCGATGCTTTCAAGGAATCAGCTTTAAAATTATATGATCCACTCATATTCCATGTGAAAAACTGGGACTTACTCTCCACATTATTTTGAAGCAATTTATAGTCAAAAACATTGTTCAATCTCCAACTCATTCGTAGGGCTTCATTGCTTGATGTGGCTCCCAGATCACTTCCGGCAAATCGATCGAAGCGTTGTTCTGCGCCAGTTGTGTCTGTCAGAGATTCTGTATACCCCCAAAAATCGGTTGAAAAGTCGGGTGTATAACTCAGGGACATCGAGGGGGTCAAGGTGTGTCTGATAGCCTGTAGTGGTCCAATTTTTACTGGAAAGATTCCATACACTTTTGTATTCAGACTGGCGCTGGTACTGAAGGTTCCACGACGAATAAAACCTTCGATTTCTGTGGTTTCAATAGCACCTGAACCAGTATCAACCAGGGCCAAACCATTGTCATCCAGAATGGGATCGAAGTATTTAAAGCCCCAGGCATCTTTATAGGAAACTGACCCCACCAGTTTCAACACCTTCATCACCTGAGTGTCCCCTGAAAGACTCATATTGTGATTCCAGGTTCGCGTATCCACAATGTCTTCCTGCCAGAGGAGTGTATCCATTGCCTGACTGTCAGGATTATCATAGGACAGATAGCTCCACTTCCGTCGATTGCTAAATGCATTATTGTAGCTCCAGCGGAAGCTATTATACCAGTGCTCCTGATTCCCTTTTACCTTGATAATGGGAGACGATGCACGACTGAATCGAAAGGAAGGTAAGGCTAGCGTGGGTCCCGTCAGCTTAATCCCCGTAGATTCAGGTGCCTCCCCTACTCGACGAGTAACCTGGAGGTTTTCATCATAGGTTCCACTTAGAGAGGTCGTGCTGTTGATAGATTCAAATTTTTTGTTGATGGAAATACCAGAATGCAGCTTGGTATTCAAACGCTGGTCTTGATCATGGCTATAATTTCTATCGAAATTTGCATCACCTGAGAGTTCTCCATCTGCTCGAATGGTGAAACTTGGGTCAATGGTCTGTGAATGATTAAATTTTAGCCGCCATTTCCAATTCATGGGATCATCCAGGGCATTACGATCTGAAACCATTGAAGCGTCAATGGAGCCGTTGATTTTATAGCGCATTTTATACCTGAGTACACTTCGTAAATTGAATTCTTCGTATTGATCCCAGAAGGTACCAGTCATTTTGAAGTCGGAATAATCATTGATAGCCCAATAGTACCCAAAACCTTTCAGGGCACGCCCTCCATTGGTAGGTCGGTAGTCATAAGAAGGCAGGATAAATCCAGAGCTGCGTCCTTTTTTCTGAGGGAAAACCGCAAAGGGTAGGGCAATCAATGGAATGTCAGCAATGTAGAGAACCACAGGCTTGGCGATGATAATTTTATCAGTAAACAATTTCATTTGTCTGCTATAGAAATAAAAGTGTGGGTGATCCTCAATATCACAAGTGGTGTAGTAGCCGTCTTCCATGAGATAGATATCTTCATTAATGCGGGTTAGTTCTTCACCGTAATAATTACCATCATCCATCTTGGTTCTACCTGCAGCCACTTTGCCCCGTCGGGTTTTCAGGTCGTAAACCATGCTCTGGCCGTTGAAATCCTCTTGACCTTTCTGAGAAAGAACTGGATAGTCCTGTGAGCCAAGCGTATCAACCAGACTTCGGGCTCGTAGAAGATTTTGACGCCAGTACACACCGACATGACCCGCTTTCAATTTCATATCACCATAATCAATTGAGGCTTTGGTTTTAAGTTGGGTCGTTTCATTCTGCATACTATAGGCGATATGATGAGCCCAATATTTGATGGGAGATGAAATATCCGTACTGCCTCTGGCAGGTGTAAATTCGCCTTCTGCCCCACCTGTTACGGAAATATCAGAGATGCTGGAGTCTGAAAGAAGGATAAACAGGGTGTCACCACTTACTTTGTTAGAACCCTTATAGGTTCCCTCTTCAATCACATTGAAAAAGGAGGTGGCCATTTCGATTAGGGTCACTGTCTCCGGCTGTCCCTCACTGAATTCAACAGCCATTACCTTGCCATCCAACCAATCTGTAAAAGTGGTATCGTCTGAAGCTTTTTTCTGAGTGAAGTGGGGGTTTTCAGGGACATATACCGATTTCAGATCGCCATCATCCATATGCAGATTAAAAATATCACCACTCAATACAAAATCATTCTCCTGGAGCACGGGTTTTTCCCGCATGATGGCCACATCATCATCCTGCATGTATACAGCCTGTCCGCAGGTTCCTAAAGCGTCACCATTACGCAGCTCCACATTCTGCCAAGCGAAAAAATAACCCTCTTCAAGGCTGAGACTGTCTGAGTCAATCTGTAGGGTAGTGTCTTCCGCTGACCACTTCTTGAATTGAGCATCTCCATAACTGAGTAGAGAATCCTTACCTGAATAGTACAACAAATGTCTTCCGGAAACGCTGAGACTATCCGTGGTATTCACCATGGAAGCACTCCCCCTGGCATCGCCAAGCTGCGTATCTTCATAATAATAAATAGTATCTGCCATTAGTGTGGAACCACTATCTACCAGGGTTGGTTCATCGGTTGCCAGAACCTTTTTTAGATCGATGTAATAGCCCAGTTTTTGTGCGGTTACCACAAAGGGATCATCCTCAAAACGGGCATCACCGAGGAGCTCTACATATTCATCACTTCCAGCGTAGCGAGCAGTATTGCTGGATAGTTTTGAGTCTGGAGTTGTGATGGTGACATGACCACTCAGTAGGGCCTCGTCTTTCTCCATTTGAAATTCTGCCACATCACAGTTGAGTAGGGCATCTCCCCGTCTCATTTTTACATCACCAACCAGGCGGCGGTAGGTGATTCCCCCACGAGTAAAGGATTGGATTTCATCTGCCCGAATCAGCTCCAGCTTTTCACCCCGTGCGGCCAGGGTCAATGAATTACTCAAGACGAATAATATGCAGAGGAGTGTGAGGCGGATAACGAGTGGTCTGATTAAGGGCTGCATGAGGGTTTGAATGGGTTATGAACTGGAAGGTTCCTCAAACCGCGATGCCCACAGAGTTACGAGACGTTCGTATATACGTTTTTCTATCCCTTCTGTTGTGGGTCTGTAGAACTGTTTGTTTTTCAGTTCATCAGGGAAATAGTTCTGATCGCTAAAGTGACCGGGGTAATTATGAGGATAGTGATACCCCTTCCCGTGACCTTGATCTTTCATCAGACTGGTTGGGGCGTTGCGTAGGTGAAGGGGTACAGATTTGGCACCTTCTTCCCGAACGGTTTCCTGGGCTGCTCGCAGGGCCATATAGCTGGCATTGCTTTTTGTTGTGGAAGCCAGGTAAGTGGTGACCTGTGACAAGACAATAGCACCTTCTGGCATTCCAATAGCATGTACCGCCTGTAGCCCTGAGGTGGCCAGGGTTAAAGCCTGGGGATCTGCATTCCCTACGTCTTCTGAAGCCAGGATAATTAGACGTCTCGCAACAAAAATGGGATCTTCTCCACCTTCCAGCATAACAGAGAGCCAGTACAGGGAGGCATCAGGATCGCTGCCCCGTACACTTTTTATAAATGCTGAGATTGCATCATAATGATAGTCGCCAGTTTTGTCGTACAGCTGATGCTTATTCTGAAGGGCTTCCCTGACGTGCTCTTCGGTAATGGTAATGACCTGATCCTTATCTCGATCTGGTGTAGCTACTGAAGTACTTATCTCGAGGGCATTTAACAAACGTCGGGCATCCCCAGAAACTGATTCCAGGAGCAAATCTTTGCCCTCGTCTTCGAACTGGATGTTTTGAGTACTTAAAAAGAGGTCTTCAGAGATGGCATGCTCAAGTATTTCTGCCAGATCTTCTTTACTGTGAGAATTCAGTTTGAGTACCTGACAACGGCTTAACAAAGGTGATATTACTTCAAAACTGGGGTTCTCTGTAGTGGCACCGATGAGCGTTATGACCCCATTCTCCACGGCCTGAAGCAGAGCATCCTGTTGGGCTTTATTAAAACGATGTATTTCATCAATAAATAAGATGCTGGGTTTTCCCAACTCTCGATTGGCTTTGGCCTTGGCCATGGCCTCACGAACATCTTTAACTCCCGATGACACAGCAGAAAGTTCATAGAAATGTGCTTCAATCTGGCTGGCAATTATTTTGGCCAGAGTGGTTTTCCCACAACCTGGAGGTCCCCAAAGAATGATTGAAAACAGGCGGTCTGCTTGAATCGCTTTTGCAAGGAGCCTGTTCTCCGCCACCAGATGCTGCTGTCCTAAAAAAGCAGTGAGTGTGCTGGGACGCATACGTTCTGCCAGAGGTGGCAGCGTGCTGGGGTTATCGGCATTATTGAAAAGACTCATGGCCTAGAAAATAACCCCTGTGGATGTAGGAATAAGCAAAAAGTATCTTTGATTACCCTTCTCAGCCTTCTCATTCACAGCTTTTGTCATGTCAATTGATTGAGGGTTAGCTTCCTATTGCCTGGCCCTTATCGAGACTGGAATCCGTTTAACGATTTATATTGTGGATTTCCAGCAGGCCTGGCAGATTGTGCAGAGAAGTCTTAACATAAACCCACCATAGGAAACCTATGCGATATTTTATTCTGATTATATGTCTTGTCCTGCTTACTTCACTTTCAGGCCATGAAAAACCCTCCCCTTTTTTAGAAGATATCCTGCAGGAGTTTCCCAATGTTCGGGATCTTACGCTGATTGAGAATGAAGCTTTCTTTACGGCTCAGAGCCCTCTGGGAGAGGTATCCGTTATCATGGTTTCCCGTAAAATTCGCAACAAATGGCGCAAACCAGAAATTACATCCTTTTCTGGGAGTCATTCAGACCTAGAGCCCTTTCTCTCAAGTAATGGGAGGCAGCTCTATTTTGCATCTAACCGACCTCTTTCTTCAGATAGTTCAAAAGTTAAAGACTATGATCTTTGGATGGTTCAACGTGATGACTCCAAGTCAAAGTGGTCGCATCCGATCAATTTAGGCGCTCCAGTAAATACAGAGCACCATGAGTTTTACCCCTCGTTAACTCAAGAGGGCACTCTCTATTTCACCAGCGATGGGCCTGATTCAAAGGGTAAGGATGACATTTTCTATAGCACCAGAACAGGTAATAATTTTGGCCCACCCATCTCTCTCAGCGATTCCATTAACACCCCTGGATATGAATTTAACGCCTTTATAGCGCCCGATGAATCCTATCTGCTTTTTTCTGGCTACAATCGGGAGGATGGTCTGGGAAGTGGCGATCTATACATTTCTTTCAGGAAAGCTGATAAAACTTGGACAGAGGCTGAAAACCTGGGGCCAGATTTTAATTCGAAGTATATGGATTACTGTCCCTTTGTTGATACCAAGTCACAAATGCTGTATTTTACAAGCCGCCGGAGTAATGTCAAATTCAAGGCAGGTGGCTTCACAAGCGCAAAGACCCTGCTGAAAGAATTGAACAAGCCAAGCAATGGACAGAGTCGACTTTTCCAAGCCCACTTTAAAATTCAGGAGTAGTCACTACATCCAGAGGCTTTTCTTGTAACGAGAACGCTATTTTTTCGTCTCAGGTAGGAACACGATGATGATTATTTGGATTGACCAAAATTTTAGGGAAACACATGAGTTATTATACAAGCACCATATTGACTGACACCACATTCGAAGCCGCTCTTGAAACCACTACCGCGGCATTAGCCAAAGAAGGTTTTGGTATTATTAGTGAAATTGATGTTTCGGGAACGCTTAAGAAAAAGATGGATGTGGATTTAAAAAGATACACCATCCTGGGTGCCTGTAACCCCGGTTATGCCCATCATGCAATACAGACAGAAGATAAAATTGGGGTCTTCCTCCCCTGTAATGTGGTGGTGATTGAACAATCCCCAGACACAGTTGAAGTAGCCGCTGTCGATCCCGTTGCATCTATGATATCCGTCGAAAATTCTGAGCTGACAGAAATGAGTCAAGAAGTCCAGAAGAAATTGAAGCTGGTTATTCAGGCACTTTAACAACCCCCCTTATATCTGAACTTATTTCCATGAAACAAAAATAAACGTTGCCATTCAATAATATATAGATACATTCCTATGTGTAAATGAGAATATGAAAATGGCCTACGACTTAAATAAATTCTTCAAAGCAATCTCGGATCCCAATCGGGTCAAGATCATGGAGCTCCTCAAGGATAAAGAGCTCAATGTGAGTGAGATTTGCCAGCATTTTGATATGCAACAACCCTCCGTTTCTCATCATCTGAACGTGTTAAAAAATGCTGATATTGTGGCTCATTCCAAACGCGGTAAAGAGGTTTACTACCGTCTGGATTCAATTTGTATCACCAGCTGCTGTAATGGTTTCCAGGAACAGTTTGTCGAAATCGAGAAGCTAGGGAAGGCATAAAAAAGCAGTGCTTTTTTTTATTTCAACATATAGATATATACCTATTCATATATCTAACAAAATGGAGCAGCACCTCCAAAAGGACCACAAATGACGACTCAAATATGTATTAATGCGCCAGCCGGTCAGGATTGCCTGGAATTTTCTCGCATTGGGGAAGGACCCTCAAAAGGGTGGCGGTTTGATCGGATCAATAGCAAAGGTAAAACGAATGTTGTCAGGGAAGTCCAGCCGAACACTTCAATTAATTCGGCGAATCAGGGACTTTTTTATGTCAACCTGTCCGCCTATGGACAAATGGTTTAACACAAGGAAAGGAGATTACATGAAACGCTTTAGAATACCTAGAACTGCTCACTGTTCAGCAGGCTGTATACACCAGTCCCGGGCATGACTTTAAACTGCCTGTTTTCTATTCCGCTGTCGGATAAAACCTACCAATGTCACAATTAAAGTGAGAAAGAGAATGAGTCCAGTAATGACCCGAGACCAGGGTTTGATAACTGAAGATTCAGCCTCGAGTGAAATTCCACCAAAGAAAAGCTTGATGGTTTCTGGATCCCAGGTCATCTGGTTCCCGCGGACGTCACTGGCTGTTGTATTTCGGACAACACCTGGCAATTCAACACTCAATCTGTAGTCATCCATCAAAACATCTTCAAAAAACTGCCAGGACTTATAAAACCGGGTAAAACCATCGGTATTGGCCTGCTCTACCTCATCTATAATGGTGCTATCGATATAGTTTCCCAGAACTGTTTTCCATACACGATTTTCATCATAAAAATTGGTGGTTTGGAGAGCCTTCATGAGTGAGTCTGAGTGCATCTTGATCAACCCATCAATTGTGGAGAGGTTTCCAGAGCTTTTGCCACCTTTCCGCAGTTCTATGACAAAATCATCATAAATCAACTGCTCCATGTAGCGCTCCCATTGATGTTCAAGTCGGGTTGATTCTATACTATCCAAAAGACCTTCATTTCCCTCAACTTCGTTCATTAATAGGGCATCAAATTCTGACTGACTTAAATAGGGTTCCATGGGAAGTTTGGGACCTGGAAGATCCGCCCAAATGATTTCTCTATAATAGTACCTGTTGGAAAAGACTCCCTCATCACGAACAAGACTGACTGTGATTTGGACTCCCGGATCTATGGTATTCAACTTAAAACTTTGATTCAAAGCCTCTACAGATTCAAACTCGGCCACTGCATGATACAAAAACCTGTCGTCCTTTAAAGAATCCTGAGTGATCTCCCAGAGAGCAATATCATGTCGTGGAATATTGAAATTTGTATTTGAAATACTCTCAGCTGAGCCCTTTAACTGGACACTTCTTGTAATGGATCCATCTTCATTCACTTTGCTGGTAGTTTCAACTTCAAGACATCCCACCATGAATACTGGAATCAGCATAACAGCTATTCTTAAACATCTCATAATTACCCCCATCAAGTGTTTTACTTTTTTAAGACTGCCCACCCCACCTGATATTATTGGCTGGGGATGCATTAAAACAATATTTGACAATTTAATACTTATCTCATTTACCCATATGATAAATAGCACGGTAGGAAGGGTTCAATATTGCTGTGGCGCTAAAATTTTTGGCTATATTGACCAAGCATGAAATTGCTTTGGCTAACTAATACTCTCACAGCTCTCCTTGTATTGTCGGGCTGTCACACCATCAAGGAGGAAACCGTGAACACACAAGACACACAAATATTTTACCTGGGTACTTATACCGAAGGTGCAAGCGAAAGCCAGGGCATCTATAAATATGAGCTGAACGCCAACGGAGTTGCGAGACAAATCGGACTAGCTGTTATGTCCGAGAATCCATCGTTTCTAGCACTAAGTGCTGACAGAAAATTCCTGGTAGCAATTAACGAGGTCGATAACGACGATGGTGTGGGAACGGTGGAGTCGTATATGGTTTTCGAGGACACCCTTATCCTCCTCAATCGCCAATCTTCCGGTGGTGGTCACCCCTGTTTTGTGAATGTGAATAAAGAGGGCTATGTGCTGGCAGCCAACTACACTGGTGGAAATGTAGGTCTACTCAAGCTTGAAGAGGATGGTCCACTATCTGAGCTTATGGATGTTCAACAGCATACAGGCCAGGGTACCACGGATAGACAGGAAGCACCCCACGCCCACTCTGCTTGGTTTAATCCCATAGATGGTGATATCATTTCAATTGATCTGGGTACCAACGAGCTGTGGTTTTCAAGTATAGATGGAGATGGACAAAAACTGATTCCGGCAACACCTGAAAAACTGGCCCTGAATCCTGGTGATGGACCACGTCATCTGACTTTTCATCCCAATGGCAAATGGATTTATGTGGCCAATGAACTCAGCAGCAGCGTGACCCGGTTGGATCGAAACAAAGATGGTAGTTACAGCATGGGATCCACAGTTTCCAGTTTGCCAGCTGGATATTCCGAGGCCAACACCTGCGCTGATATTCATATCTCATCTGATGGGAAGTTCGTCTATGTCTCCAATCGAGGGCATAACAGTATCGCAGTCATGAAGGTGAATGAGGATGATGGCACCTTGAAACTCCTGGGTAACAAAGGCTGTGGTGGTGAGGGACCTCGTAATTTTTCACTTTCTCCAGATGAAAATTTTATGCTCATAGCCAACCAACACACCAATAACATTGTGACCTTGAGTCGAGATCCATCTACTGGAATGTTAAAGTATGTGGGCCAGGTGCAAGCACCGACACCTGTCTGTATTATTTTTTAAGATTGGTTCAAACATCGGGGGCGGTAGTAAGGAGTAAACATGAAGTATACCGTTGAATTGGATATAAACCTTCCCATTGATAGAGTCATCGAGCTATTTGATAATACTGAAAACATGTACAAGTGGATGGAAGGCTTGCAGAGTTTTGAATCACTCGAGGGAACGCCTGGACAAGTTGGGGCAAAGTCAAAAATGGTCTTTATTTCAGGCAAGCGCGAAATCGAAATGGTTGAGACAATTACGGTGAAAAACTTGCCAGATGAATTCTCGGCGATATATGAGGCCAATGGTGTTTACAATATCGTTAAGAATCACTTTATTGCTAAGGGTGAGGCGCTCACCCGGTACATTACCGAGCAGGAATTTCAATTCACCGGCTTTATGAAGTTCATGGCTTTTTTCATGCCTGGAGCATTTAAGAAACAATCGATGCAGCACCTGAAAGCTTTCAGAACCTTTGCAGAAAGCCAGGGATAAGACTCATGGCAAAACTAAAGCTGGTGCTGGTAATTTTTGGTCTAGTGAGTCTCGTGATATCCTGTCAATCAGAAATTGGTGTTCAGATGACGGCCGAAGAAAGTGCAGATACAGTCATTTTCGATTCAATCAGGGCGGCACAATATGGTGCTGATGATTACGGGATGCGCAAATATGTCATAGCCTTTTTAAAAAAGGGTCCCAACAGGGACTTATCGCCAGAAAAGGCGAATGAGCTGCAGGCAGCACACATGAAAAACATAGGTGCTATGGCTGATGCGGGAAAACTTGTCATGGCTGGCCCCTTCTTTGATAATGGAGATTTGCGCGGTTTGTATTTCTTTAATGTCGAAAGTCTGGAAGAAGCTGAAGCCTTAACCAACTCTGACCCAGCAATTCAGGCGGGTAGCCTGGAGATGGAGCTCAAAGAATGGTACGGATCCGCGGCTCTCATGGCGATGGGTGACATTCACAAAACCCTGGCAAAAATTGATATCTGAGAAAGTGCTATTTAGATTACCGAGAACCTTCAGTCCGCGTCGTATGAGGAGCAGCATCATGTCCAAATATTTTAGATTATCCATCAGTCTGGCCCTAGCTACAACCCTTTCTATGGCACAAACCCAACTCACTGTTTATAACCATGGCGAAGCGCTGGTTAAAGAACAGTTTTCAAGACAAGTTCAGAAGGGAGTTTCAGAAATTGAAATTGAACGGGTTGCAGAAACTCTGAACCCATCATCCGTCAAGTTGAGTTCAGATCAAGATATTCAAGTTCTGGAACAGAATTATCGCTATGATCTGGTTGATCAAAACAAGCTCCTCAAGAAATACCTGGAAGCCGAAGTGACTGTGGTCCTGCAAAACGACAATAAAATGTCAGGCACCCTGCTCAGTTATGACAATACCACCCTGGTTCTAAAAAGTCGTACGGGTACAGATATTATTCAGCGTCAGTTTGTTGGAACCATTAAGTGTCCCACGCCTACTGAGAGACTGTATGTCCGACCCACGCTGGCCTGGACACTGAATAATGCAAAAACCGGGAAAGTCAATTTTGATCTATCCTACCTCACAGGTGGGATTTCCTGGAAAGCCGAATATGTGGCAATAATTAATCAGGATGATAGTGAACTTGACCTGAGCTCCTGGATCAACCTCAACAATCAGTCAGGGAAAGACTATCAAGAAGCCAAACTCAAGTTGGTGGCTGGTGATTTACATCGAGCTCAGCCTGAGCAGGTGGTGGATGCTCGTAGAGAAAAAGCACAAATGAGAGCGATGATGTACAGGCCAGTGGTAGAGGAGCGCCAATTTTTTGAATATCATCTTTATGATATCTCCTTCCCGGTGACCGTTCGCAACCGAGAAGAAAAACAGATTCAGTGGCTCAACTCCACTCTGGTCAAAGCCCAAAAACGCTACGTCTACCAGGGGACCCGCGATAAATTCACAAACATCCCCATTAAAATCATGTTCACCAATGATAAAGAAACTGGGACCGGAGTTGCGCTACCTGGCGGTATCGTAAGACTCTTTAAGAAAGATACTGATGGTGCTCTGGAACTCATCGGAGAAGACAATCTAAAACATACTTCAAGGGATGATTTGGTGACCCTGGAAGTTGGCGAAGCTTTTGATGTCAAGGGGAAGCGAGAGGTCCTTGATCGACGCTCCAAGTCAGAGCGTTATAATGAGCAGGATATCCGTATCACCCTGGCTAACCGTAAAGATGAGGCCGTGGAAATAGAAGTCATCCAGACAGTTGGCTACCGTAATTGGAGAGTTCAGAACGCATCACATCGCTTTACAAAAGTGGATGCCTCTCATGTGAAATTCACCGTTGCTGTTCCCGCCAACAAAGAGGTTATGCTCACCTATACGTCTCGAATTGATTTAAAATAATTTATTCATCAGCCTCTCGTCTCCCTAAGGTTTCCTGTTTCTTAAACCGCCTCCTTCGAGAGCCTCAGGATGACGGCTCATTTCTTCGGCGTATTTTCGAGTCACCGCGCCTGCTTTTCGCAAATAATAATTCTCGCAATAATTACCTCTATACCCTAATAAGAACAGTATTTTACTAAAATTTATTTTTATAGGCTGATATTGGCATAATTGCCTCTACTGGTCTTATTTTTGCCATTGCATTCAGGCATGGAATGTAACCGTTTATCCAATACAATATTCTGGCTGGTGAGCCCTAAAATATCCATGAGGAGACAATCCACATATGTCTGAATCATCCCAGCTGCATATCAGCACTTTTCGTCGTGGAGTTCATCCCGATGAATACAAAAACCTGACCTGTCACTTACCCTCCCAAATCATGTCACTTCCTGACGAGGTGTTTATCCCCCTCCAGCAACATATCGGTGCTCCATGCGAAGCTCTGGTAGAAAAGGGAGATCTGGTAAAAACAGGACAAAAAATTGCTGACTCTCCAGCCTTTGTTTCCAGCCCCATCCACGCATCCATTACTGGAACTGTAGTTGCAGTTACATCTTTTCCACATCCTCTTGGTGCAAAAGTACCGATGATACACATCAAGCGAGACGGTGAAGAAGATGAGTGGGAATTATTAAAAACTCCTGAAAACTGGGAGACTGCCTCACAAGAAGATCTGGGGAAACTGGTCCGGGAGGCTGGTGTTGTGGGGCTGGGTGGCGCGGCATTTCCAACTCATGTGAAAATGTCTCCACCAGCTGACAAACCCATTGATCACTTCATTCTAAATGGCTGTGAATGTGAACCATTCCTCACCTGTGACCACCGCAATATGCTGGAAGATACTGATCGTATCCTCAAGGGTATGGCCATCATGATGAGGATATTGGGAATCAAGCAGGGCATCGTCGGTATAGAATCTAATAAAGCAGATGCCATAGCTACTATAGAAGCCAGGGTGAAGTCACTCAATCTAAGTTTTAAGATTCAACCCCTGAAGGTCAAGTACCCCCAGGGTGCAGAAAAAATGCTAATTGATGCAGCTCTTGGTCGCAAGGTACCTGCTGGTGGTCTTCCCATGGATGTGGGTGTTGTCGTGAATAATATTGCCACAGCCCTGGCCGTTTACGAAGCCGTAGTCGATGGCAAACCCTTGATTCAGCGCATGCTGACTGTGACCGGGGACGCCATACAATCCCCCGGTAATCTTACATCACGTATTGGCACCCCCTTTCAAATTTGTGTCGATGCCTGTGGTGGTCTAAAGGACGAAACCTCTCAAGTATTTATGGGGGGTCCCATGATGGGGCTGGTTCAATACGATCTCCAGGTGCCCACATTAAAGGCGACTTCCGGGATCGTCTGCATGCAGTCATCTCAACTCAAAAACACCCGTCACTATCCCTGTATCCAGTGCGGAACCTGCGTGGGTGTCTGTCCCATGAATCTGGTGCCTACACGTCTCTCTAGATTGGCAGAAACAGCTAAATACCAGGACTGCAAGGACTGGGGCGTTTTTAACTGCATCGAATGTGGCTCCTGTGCCTTTGTTTGTCCTTCAGGTATACCTCTGGTTCAATGGATTCGTGTCGGCAAGGTCAAATCCACAGAGCAGCAACAAAAAGCACAGGCTTAGAGGAGTTCCCATGACTGAAGAAAATCTACCTCAAGCCCAGCCTGAAACACCTAAAAAGCCGGTGAAGCCTAAAAAGGATCCGAGGGCAAAGTTATATAAACCAGAGACCCCATTAATCCTGGCCTCATCACCGCATTTTCATACCAGGGACACAGTCCCGAGAATTATGTGGAATGTCATCGCAGCGCTTGTACCTGCTACCGTATTAGCCCTGGTGTATTTCCAGTGGGCGGCTGTGGGTATCATCCTCACCAGTGTCTCCTCAGCCCTGATTGCTGAGATGCTGGTCAACAAGGTGAAAGGCGATTCATTCACCATACCCGATGGATCGGCATTAATAACTGGTCTGCTACTAGCACTGACTTTACCACCCTCATTTTCGCTTGGTGGAACCGCTCTCGGCTCTGTATTTGCCATTGTTGTTGGTAAACATTTCTTTGGCGGATTGGGCTATAATATTTTCAACCCCGCTTTATTGGGCAGAGCCTTTTTGCAAGCCAGTTTTCCTGTTCCCATGACGACCTGGATCTGGCCTTTGACTGCCCGCTATGCTGATGTGGACGGCATCACAGCAGCAACACCCCTGGGACTTTTCAAATTTGAGGGTGTCTCAAGTGAACTTTCAGGATTGCTCACAGGAAATATCAGTGGGTCTCTTGGTGAGACTTCTGCCATCACCATTCTCATCGGTGGACTTTATCTACTCATTAGAAAATATGCGGACTGGCGCATTCCCATGAGCTTTCTTCTGTCAACTTTTCTGGTCAGCGGTGTATTCTGGTTGATTTCACCCGAGTCTTATCCTTCGCCCGTATTTCAACTTTTTAGCGGTGGACTCATGTTGGGAGCGTTCTTTATGGCAACCGATATGGTTACCTCTCCCGTCACAGCTCGGGGTGCGTGGATATTTGGCACTGGAGCTGGATTCATTTTGGTAATTATTCGACTCTTTGGGGGTTTGCCTGAAGGTGTCATGTATTCCATTCTGTTAATGAATGCTTTTACACCGCTCATTAATCGTTATACCCGACCCAAATTTTTCGGGGAGATCCGCGCATGAGTAAAATGAACTTATCTACGCGTATGATTTTAGTGCTGACCCTGATCACAGTCTTATCTGGTGGGATTTTGGCTGGCTGGGATACCATCACGAAACCTAAGATAGCTTTTCATCGCCAGGAAGCCCTCAAGGCGGCGATTGGAGATGTTTTGCCTGCTCACGACACCTATATGAGCGAGGAAACCGAATTTGGCACTATCTATATTGCAACTCGTGATAGCTCTGAGCAGCCTGTCGGCATCGCCTTTATGGCAGTGGGGAGTGGGTTCCAGGGTGAGTTGCGGATCATGGTGGGACTATCGCCTGATATGACTCAACTCACAGGCATCAAGGTGCTGGAACAGATTGAAACTCCTGGGCTGGGAACCAAGATTGTAGTGGATCCATCCAATAAACAAGACCCCTACTGGTTTCCTGCTCAATTCAAAGGTGTCCATGTGTCACCTGAATTAGTGGTAGTTAAGAATGCCAAGCCAACTCATACCAACGAAGTTCAAGGGATCACTGGAGCGACGATCTCGTCCAAGGCAGTTACTGACATTCTAAACAAACAAATTGCTGATATTAAAACTGCATGGACATCCAGAGGAGGGCCAGAATCATGAGCTCTAGCCTATCATTAAAAGCTGAATTCGTTAAAGGCATCTGGAAAGAGAATCCCGTGATGGCAAGTCTTTTGGGTTTGTGTCCAACTCTGGCTGTCACCAACGCTGCTAACAATGGATTAGCCATGGGACTGGCAACAACCTTTGTACTCTTGAGCTCAAGCCTGATGATCTCAGCCCTGAGAAATTTCATTCCCCATCAAGTCCGCATTGCTGGATACATTGTCATTATTGCTACCTTTGTTACCGTAGCTGACAGATTTCTAGCTGCCTACTTCCCCTCCATCTCTGCTTCTTTGGGACCCTATATCCCACTGATTGTCGTGAATTGTTTGATTCTGGGTCGCCAGGAAGCATTCTCATCCAAAAATGGAATCGGACGCTCACTCCTGGATAGTCTAGGTATGGGAATTGGGTTTATCCTCGTCCTGGTAGTCCTGGGAATTATACGCGAAATTCTGGGATCGGGGAGCATCTTTGGTATGGCCGTTTTAGGCGATTGGTTCACACCCTGGATGGTTATGATTTTGCCACCTGGTGCTTTTCTCACGCTGGGTATTCTTATTGCTCTAGCAAATTGGTACAACGATCCCTCTCGATCTAAGGAAAGGAGGGCTGTCTCATGAGCTATTTTCTCATCTTCTTTTCAGCAGCCATTGTTAACAACTTTGTGCTCTCCTATTTCCTCGGTATCTGTCCGTTTGTTGGTGTATCAAAACGGGTTTCGTCTGCTGTATCCATGGGGATGGCCGTCACCTTTGTCATGCTCATAACAGCCGTGGTAACCTGGTTGATTTATCACCTCATTCTGGTCCCCTTTGATATCGTTATTCTTCAGTATGTCAGTTTCATTCTGGTTATTGCCTCTCTGGTACAACTGGTTGAAATGTTCATTCGCAAGGTGAGCAAATCTCTGTACGATACCCTGGGTATTTTCCTGCCCCTGATCACCACAAACTGTGCTATCCTGGGGCTAGCCCTATTCTCTGTTCTACGCGATTATTCATTTATGGAGAGTGTGGTTTTTGGACTCGGTGCTGGCGCTGGTTTTACACTGGCCCTGGTCATAATGGCAGGCATAAGAGAAGAGCTCGAATTAGCGCCAGTTCCTAAATATTTCCAGGGAGCTGCCATCACCATGATCGTTGCTGGTGGTTTAGCTCTGGCCTTCATGGGTTTTGCAGGGATGATATAAGATATGATGTTAATGGATGCTGTTTACGGCGTGTGTCATCCTGAGGCTCTCGAAGGAGAATGCGCGCTTTACTCTCCTCACCCTTCTCACTTCGAGGGAGTTTATGCTGAGTAGAGTCGAAGTGCTCAGTGTGACGCTTCGGAGCGACAGACACAGAATGATATAAGGAAATTTCTATAATGGATTTAGCATCACTCGGTATATCAATGTTGAGCATGGGTGGAATGGGGGCCTTGTTTGCTGCCGGTCTGGCCATAGCCAATAAGAAGTTTTATGTGGAAGAGGATCCACGCATAGCCCTTATCATGGATAATCTTCCAGGTGCAAATTGTGGAGGTTGCGGTCTCCCCGGCTGTGGAAGCTTTGCCGAAAATATCGTTCACGGCAAGGTGGAAATTAGTGGGTGTCCTGTCTGTAATGATGACGCACGCGAGGCTATTGCAGGCGTCATGGGTCTGGAAGCTTCAAAAGGCGAAAAAATCATTGCCCGGGTTATGTGTCAGGGTGGTCATTATGAAAGCGCTCACAAGGGTGAATATCTGGGTATCGAAAAATGTACAGCCGCTCATATTACCGGTGGCGGTGATAAGCTTTGTCTGCATGGTTGTCTTGGTTATGGGGAGTGTGTCGATTCCTGTCCTTTTGATGCCATGGAAATGAGTGAAAATGGGCTCCCCATCATTGATGAAGATAAATGTACGGGTTGTGGAAATTGTGTGGATGCCTGTCCTCGCAACATTATCGAATTGCACCCCGAAGCAGATACAGTCTTTGTGGCTTGCCGCAACACAGATACACCCAAAGACTCCAGAAAAATTTGCATTAAGGCCTGTGTAGGCTGCGGTCTTTGTGTCAGAGGTGTGGAAGAGGGTATGATGACCATGGAAAACAACCTGGCTCGCATTGACTATCATCTGTATGGTCAAGGAAATGAACTCCCCACTTTAAAATGCTCAACCAACGCCTTGATTGTTCTGGAATCTGTACCTGAGGAGGAAGCTCTTAGCGCCTGATGCTTTATAATGGAGAAACCGGTTTTATCCAGTCAACAGATGGCTCTGAGGTGACTGTTCTGTTTGCCACTGGAGATGCCTGTGAAACCTGTGGCTTAAAGGTGGTCTGTGCACCGGGTAAGCAATCCGAAAGGCTATTGACCCTGCCTCAGGCTGGTGATTTTCATCCTGGACAAAAGGTTCAAATCGAAGAACTATCAAACTTGGAACTGCATCTCGCACTGATTCAATTTGGACTTCCAATGGTGGCCTTCCTCATTGGTTTGTTTTTAGGTTATGTTCTCCCATTGCAGAATATATTACCCCGCGAGTTATCTGCCTTTCTCTTTGCTTGTGTGGGTCTTGGCTTCAGTTTTTTTGCGGCCCGTCGGTTAATACAAAGAATTGTGGGTATTATTCCTGAAAAATATTTGAGGATTGTCCCTTGTGTTTGAGATTAAAAAGCCCTGTTTAATTTTCCTCTTCCTGCTGGTCAGCTTCACCTCACTGTTGGCACAATCTCGTGAACGTACTGAACACTGGCATAACAGGAACCAGCAGTTCAATGCTGAAATGGACAGCATCGGCCACGTCGATATTGTCTTTTTAGGGAACTCAATCACAGAAGGTTTTGATCTGGACCATTACTTCCCGGAGCACAGGGTTGCAAACCGGGGGATCATTGCTGACCACATGGATGGAATCATGGAGCGACTACAAAACTCAGCTCTCAGATTAAAACCTAGAAAACTCTTCCTCATGATTGGAATCAATGATATTGGTGATCGGCGAAACGATGAATACCTGAAGACCATGTTTGTCACCCTGGTAGATACCTTGGTGACAAGCTTGCCAGAAACTGATATATACCTGCTTTCAATCCTGCCTACCACCGCTCGTTGGAAAAATTGTCCTCCAGGTCAGATTAAAAGGATAAATGGATTTCTGACACGACTAGCCCTTGAAAAAGACCTGGGGTTTATCAACCTGTATCCCCATTTTCTGGGAGACATGCAATATATGAATCCCGACCTGACTCAGGATGGTCTGCATCCAAACCAGGCTGGATATGATGTCATGGCGAAAAAAATCAAGCCATTCCTTTCAGCAAACAACTAAAACCATTCACAGAAATATCCATCCCATTGCTATGCACTTGATGTATATTCGCCCTTTATTAAAGGAGATTCCGGTGCAAAAATTATTCTCATTTCTAATATCATTTTCGCTTGGTCTGACGGCTTATGGTATTGACCTCAATATTATTGAAGGAAAAGTTCAGGATAGTCATAGTGGAAAACCTGTTCCCAATGCAAACATTCTGATAAAAGACACCGAGGAAGGCACCACCAGTGACATAAGGGGTGTCTTTTTGATTGAAACCGGTCAAGACTATCCCATAACTGTTATTGTAAATCATATCGGCTACAGCAGCACTGAGAAAATAGTTTACGATTCACGAACTCTCCAGATTGATCTGTGGCCGGAGACCCTTGAATTGGCACCAGTTGATGTGAGCGTTATTCGCCTGCCCTCACATTATGATGTGAGCTCTGCCCGTCAATCCATGGGGTCTTCTGAATTACGAACACGGGCCATTCAAGATTTCCAGGAGGTGACTCGTAGTATCAGCAGTGTGGTTATTTCGGCAGGAATGGATGGTTCGCAGACCATTAGCGTCCGTGGTTCCAACGCCAACGAAACCCCCGTTTATCTAGATGGTGTTAAGATCAATGATTCGTTTACAAATGTCGCTGATCTCAGTGTCATTAACATGGAAGATGTAGATAATATTGAAGTAATAAAAGGGGCGTCTACCCTGCCTTACGAGGTTGGGGCATTTGGAGGTGTTGTAAATATTTATAGTCGCACACCCACCAGTTCACAGGTTTCACTCTCAGGCTCTGGTGATTTGAACAATTCCCAGAGTGGCAATGCAGCCGGTCAGTTAAGTCTGGTTCGAGGTCCTCTGGCTCTCACTACACAGATCACCCAACGCAATCGAAAATATCAAACATTTGTTAATGAAGTTGAAACAGAACGGACCTTTGGTTCTGGAATGATAAACTGGGAAATAGGTTCAGGTAACTTGCGCTTTAAAGCGGTTCGCCAGGAATCTCAAATCCGCCAGGCAGAAGGCGATGGTTATGATACCAATTCAAAAAACACCTTTTACGATATGCGGTATACAGGCGGGTTGCCATGGTTGGGATCAGACTGGCAAATGGATTATGGCAGAAGATATGATGCACTGGGTGTGAGTTTCTGGAGTCTAGGGACATCCAATTCCAGCTATCAGCAGTCACCAGAGGGCAACAGTTCATCCATGCGACTCGCCAAACTGATGAAACTTGAAAATTTTGAGACCCTGGTTCAACTTTCGGGGGGACGCGACTATTATACGGGACCATCCTCCACAGCTATTGAGCCCATTTTTTACAAGGAAATGAATTTGGAGTTGAGTCAAGACACGCGCTCTTTTACCTCCATTTCGAAATTTAATATAGAGACTGTTGTTCCAGCCATCGATCTATTGGGTTTTGAGTTGGGATTACGTTATGATGATGTCAGCACAGCCTATCACTATGATGACGAACGTGAGTATTACCATGTAGGAGAAACGGAGCCTTATCGGATTGACACAAACAATGAAGAAGATTTTGATGATCACTATATGGTATCAAAGCGGATGGGTTTACGTCTGGACGGTAGGATAAGAAATTTCGCGTATTCATCTTATATGTCTCTAGGGAACAACTTTAGGCTGCCAACCCTCCAGGATCAGTATTTTCGTCAGGCAACCACCATTATGATCTACGAGGACCAAGCGCTTCTGAGAGAATCTGTAAACACTGTTGATCTAGGACTTGATTTCAATTTTCAAATGAGACCGGGCATGCCATTTACCCACGTTGAGGGTAGCTTGAGTTATTTTGACAATGGCTATGTAAATAAACTCAGTTATAAATCTTCACCAGGTCAACCCCCTATCCCCTATAATACACTGGCTGCCACTATAACTGGACTAGAGGTTTCTGGTAAATTTTTTCTACTCTCCAAAAGAGGTCATCTCTCCTTTGGATCCATTTTTCTTGATTTGAGCGATCCCGTGGTCTTTTTCGGAAAACCCAGCTATCGCCACACTGCAGGAGTGACCCTCACTCGGGGCAAGCTTACATATAGTGGTAGTTATTGGCTGGATGGACCCACAGTATTTCTATCTGACGATGGTCTTTATGAAGAACCAAAGAGTAATCTGGATCTCTCTGTGGCTTCAAGTTTTGATTGGAATCATGCGTTTTTAACGACAACGATGTCAGCCAAGAATATTTTTAATTTCTCGGAAACCCAGGAATCCTTACTGATCAATGATCAGGGATATATTATCACTTATTTTGATCAGTTCCAGCTGGTATTAAATGTCAGTGTTACTCTGAAATGAGATGTAGAGCCGACCCCTGAGCTCGTCGAAGGAAAAGGCTATTGAGGTTATCAGACATTTCGAGAGCACTTCGACGTGCTCAGTGTGACACCTCAATAGCCAAATTTCTACCAGCCTCCGGATGCTCCTCCTCCACCGCCAAAGCCGCCGCCTCCAGAAAAGCCACCTCCACCGAATCCGCCGCCGCCACCTCTCATGGATGATCCCAGCATGGATCCAAGAAAGAATCCTCCCAAACCGCCCATACGTCCGCGACCCAGCAACATGAAAATGACAATTGGAAATATAAGCCCAAGAGGACTGCTATTCTTTTTGCGCTGACCACTACGTCGTGGTCCTGTTCCCTTGTATTCACCTGTAGTGGCTTGAATAATACCCTGTAATCCGCCTACAATGCCCTCATACCAGCGTCCTTCTTTGAAATAGGGTGTTATCTCGTTACGTATGATTTTACCGGCTGTAATGTCAGGGAGTGCACCTTCCAGCCCATAACCAACTTCTATGCGGATTTTGCGTTCTTTTTTAAAGATGCTGAGGAGCACGCCATTGTCCTTGCCGCTCTGACCTAGATTCCAGGTGGAAAACATTCTCTCCGACACATCTTCAAGACTTTCACCTTCCAAGGATGGAAAAGTAGCCAGAATGATCTGATTAGATGATTCATCCTCATAGTTACGGAGTGCCTGTTCCAATTGGCGCTCCTGAGTGGATGATAGCAGATCACCCCAGTCGTTCACCTGTTTGTTGATGCGATCAGGAAAAATACCATCGGCTAGAAGGCTGGTGGACACTAAAATAAGCAGGATGACTCTTAATAGGATTTTCATCATTTGGATCTTCTTTTCTCTATGGTTGGAAGGACGCATCACGATGCGTCCTTCCAATCGGTGATATCTGCTTTTTTTAGAATTCTACCTGTGGTGCAACTTCTGAACCAGACTCAGCTTCAAAATAAGCTTTGCGATCAAAACCAAACATACCGGCATAGATTGATCCAGGGAAGCGGCGAATAATTGTGTTATAGCCCTGGGCAGCTCTGTTAAAGCGATTACGCTCAACAGCTATGCGATTTTCTGTACCTTCCAACTGTGTCTGAAGATCCAGGAAGTTTTGATTGGCCTTCAGATCAGGGTAGCGTTCCTGAACTACCATAAGTTTGCTAAGCGCACCGGAGAGACCAGTCTGAGCTTGCTGGAAGTTCTGCATAGCCTGGGGGTTATTGATAATACCATCCAGATTTATGTTATTCACCTTTGACCTGGCTTCTGTTACTGCAGTAAAGGTTTCCTGTTCGTGTTCTGCGTAACCTTTTACAGTAGCTACCAGGTTGGGGATAAGATCAGCTCGACGCTGATATACGTTTTCTACCTGGGACCAGGAAGCATCAACCCCTTCTTCCAGGGTAACCATGTTATTGTATTTACCAATAGCGCTGGAGATCATGAGGAAAATCACGACGACAATTGCTATCAGTATGATAGTACTTTTTTTCACATTCAACTCCTTGTGGAAATGTTTTTAGGCGAGTATGTATTTCGTTTCATTCTTTTTGTGATATCAGCGCCTGTTAAATCTATCCCAATCGATTACCCGCTTGCTGACAGCCCACAAATATATGCAAAAAATGTTGATTTGTTCCTTTAAAACGAAGGGGGTGGACAGAAACCAAAACACACCTTCCGGAGGCTGAGGTTCTCGAAGCCTCCTAGATTATGGTCCAAGTATGGGACATTTCGAGAGCCTCAATGTCCGGATCTCTTGTTCCGCCGTACTTGGAAGCTCAGGGTCTAGTTAGCCGCGAGGGGTTTTGCGTTTTTTTCCCACAGAACCGCGGGTGATCACTTTGTTTACATATTCCGTAGCCAGTGGGACTTTACAGGCAGTACTGCCAAGCGTAACATCCACCTTGCCGATCTTGGCTCCAACCTCAAGGGCTTCATCGGTAAGTGATTCGATGTAGGACCCCACTGCGATAACAAATGAATTCATGGCGAAACGGACGCGATTCTGAGAAATGTGGATTGTCTCACCTACACGCTTTAACAACTTCCGATACATATCTATATCCAGGTCAATATCAGCATGAATAGATGCATAACCAGAAAGCGTCGCCCAACCTGCATCAGCCACTCGCTCAAGATCTGATTCGATCCACTTGAGTCCCAGCTCAAATCCATAGGGCGTTTCTGAAGCCACCCAGGGTACTGTGTATTCACTGAGATAATACCAATAAGCTTGATCAACCCACGCTTCCAGTTGGGTCTCTGTGATCTGGGTTTCATCGGCCATCAGTCCGGCCAGATACATTGCGTCAGAATTCCCTGTAGCATATAGTTCCAGTGAAAGCTCGTGATTCTTTTTGGTCTTCTTTAGAATTTTTTTGAGGTCGGCAACCTTGACACCAAAGAAGGGCTCTTTTGCACCATGCTTAATCAGTGTATTTTTGGTTCGCTCATCTCCATAAGCTTCCAATTCTTTCATTACTTCACTTTTATCCATGAGGTCGCTCCTGTTTACTTTTTTTGGAGACTTATTATGTCACTATTATTTCTTGATTTCCAGCAATTTGTTCCTCGAAACAGGCGGATATCTTCATCGTTGACAATTAGCATGTATTCAGTATACTTGGTGGTTTCCCAATAGATATATCAAAAAGCTTCTCCACCGGGGGGTAGCTTAACAATAAGGAGCGAAGCATGAAGTATTTAACCATTCTAGTCTGTTGTCTGGCCCTCATGGCCTGCGAAGATGACGCTGATGACTCAACACTCAACGAAGATGTTTTAGGTGACTGGAGCATCACCAACATGGGCCAGTTTGCCAATGCAGATTGCTCTGGTGATCTGGACTATACAGCCTGGGCGCTGATTGTCGCCTTTGGAGTTACCATGGACTACACTTTCAATGCAGATGGAACCGCAATTGTTTCAACCACGGCTTTTGGAATGACTGAAACAGAAACTGTTACCTGGGAAGTCGATGGAGACCAGCTTTGCATTGAAGGTGAATGTGAAACAGTTGATCTAAGCGGGGATGTTATCTCGATTGTTACCAGCGCAGATGCCTATTGTGAAGACATGGACGGCGAAGAGGTGGACGGTGTGGATATGACTGCCTGCGAAGCTGCAGGAAATGACTGGTATGAGGCTGCCTGTTACGAAGTAACAATCACCAGACAATAGTCTACATAAATAATTATTTATTGTCACTTTAAAAGGTGATTGACTGAAAAGTCAATCACCTTTTTTAACTAATTTAAGTGGGATACAGAACATTTCGATGATCTCAAAACCCGAATCAGGGTTAAGGCTGGGGGATGTACCAAACATCATCTTCAAGGTTCACCTCACCGCCCATTTCTTCCTGAACCACTCGATCAACAATCAAAACCCCGGTTTTGGCCATATTTTCGAAGGTGTCCAGACCATTATTGGGGAAGTTCTGTCTGGTCCTGTGGATATTGAACTGGGATGAAAGCTTTTCGCCAAAGGCACTTTCTACCGCTTCCCTCCCTTGCATAAATCCCAATAAGCCACCCCAGGTGGCCGTGGGGTTGTCAGCATCCCAACCTGTGAGAACACCAATTTTAATTGTCTCCTTTATGTCACCTTCGCCATAGAACAGACTAACCAAACTGGCTGCAAAATTTATCCCTGCAGCAAAACAACCATTGCAATAGATGTTTTGAGAGGTGATGTCATAGCCATCCATCTCATCCACCTGGTATCGCACATAGATGGAATCTCGTGCCGCTTCCCAGGGAATACCTGACTCATATTTAGCCCTCACATAATCATACATCAGGGAAGTGTATGAGTTAGCCGGTATAGAATGGCTCGCTTGATCCGCCATCCAGGTGATCTGATCCTTCATGGACAAACTATTATCTACTAGAGATGCAAGTGAATACATCCTGACATAAAATTCAGATATCCAGACCGCATTTTCTCGAGCTGTTGTGCGGATAGGTAAACTGGCCATTTTTATAGCGAGATCAGGTTGACCAGGCGCGAAGAGACCAAAAATCTCAGTCGTCAATTGTGCATCGATCATCTCAAAGTGGGGATTCTTTTCTGGATCAGCTGTCTCTGGAGGCAATATTCCCTCACGCATCAAGTCGAAAGCCTGTTGATTTGAAACCCATAGAAAATTCTCTTCGTCGGGAAGAATATGTTTTAGCCAACCCTCTCTAATCTGCTGGGCTGTTAAATTGCTGGTTTGGTTGGTATTGAGTAGGTGCTGATACATATACTCAATGTCAGTATCATCATCAGCTCCCCAGATTTCATTCTCGTTTCGTAGCACAAAATCAATCGTGGGAGAGATGTCACTGGGCTTCCCCTGGCTCCAGATGTTGGGTTGATCTGCATTGCCCCAGTCATCTCGTGTATAAAATGGACCTGTATCGAATTCACCGATACGGCCAACTTTATCCATCTCGGTAACAAGTCCGGTCCAGTTTGCTATACACTGTCCCAGCCAGAAACCCTCCAATTTGTCCAGATAGTCTACCCGCGAAATTACAAGATCAGTAGGTTTGGGCTTGTAACTCCCAGAAGTCGGGGTAGGCTCTTTCATCCTATCAGATTTCACATGCTGTTCTGAAGCCGTGCAAGCCAGGATGACTAAAGAAAATGAGATTAACAGACCGATGAGTAGTTGACGTGTGTCTTGCCATTTCATAGCATCATTTCCCCTTGTTCAGATTAACAGGTGCTCAGTTGATGCGGATTTTTACTTTTTTAGAGATCTTGTTGGATGCCGTTCCCACATAAATCAGGTAATCCCCTTTTTCCAGGTTCCAATTAGATGTGGTTTCATCATAAAAAGCCAGATCATTTACATCAATTGCCAATTTAGTTGATGCCTTTTCACCTTTGGACAAATGAACCTTCTGAAACGCCTTAAGCTCTTTTGCTGCTCTTTTTACCTTTGAGTTGAGTTTTCCCACATAAATTTGAATCACTTCTGATCCGGCAGCTTTGCCTGTATTAGTAACTTTGCAGGAGATATTTATAAGCTCACCTGTTCCATATGATTTTTTGTCTGTTTTTATACTTGAGAGCTTAAAGGAGGTATAGGACATTCCATATCCAAAGGCAAAGAGGGGTTTGATTTTTTGAGTATCATGCCAGCGATACCCCACCAGAATGTCCTCTTTATAATACTGGGTTTTTCCATCACCTGGATAGGAAAGCTCGCCAAACGAATGAGCGGCATTATCACTCAGTTTTACAGGAAAGGAAAAGGGTAGTTTTCCAGAGGGGTTCACATCACCACTGATGACACCTGCTATGGCATGACCTGCTTCACTGCCCAGATACCAGGCCTGGATCACCCCTTTAACTTCTGGCAACCACGGCATTTCAACTGCATTCCCACTCACCAGGATGACGCCTAAATTTTTATTGGCCCTGGCCAGTTTGTTGATGAGCTGATCCTGACCAAAAGGCAGGGCCATACTGTTTCGATCGTCACCTTCACAATCCTGATTCCAGTTTTTGTTTAATCCACCAAAATAGAGCACAAGATCGGCTTTCATTGCCACCTTGACAGCAGCATTAATCAAAGAGTCGGCATCTTGTGTTGAGGGAATAACTGATCCATACTGAGGTGGTCCCGAGACATACCCTAAGGAGTGAATGATCTCTGCACTGGCAAACCGTTCCTGAATGCCACGGAGGGGTGAAACTTCATCTCGAGCTTTCAGCTCAGATGAACCACCACCAGCGGTCAGTGATTTGACAGCATTTTCGCCAATAACCGCAATTGTCATTTTCTTATCGGGATTGACTGGGAAAAATGATTTCCTGTTTTTCAGAAGAACAATGCCTTCTCCAGCGATCTTGCGAGCCACTTCGAGATGCGCCGGATTGTTCATTCTGCCCAGTGGACGGTCAGAGCTCATATTGGTTCGAAACATCAAACGTAGTATTCTGCGAACCTTATCATCCAAAAGCGCTTCATCCAGCTCACCTTTTTGGATCATCTCCCGAAAGGGTTTTGCTAAAAAGTAGTAATCATAGGCATTTTCATTTGAGGTGGTCAAGCCATCTGTCCCTGTACCCATCTCAATATCCAACCCATATAATGCTGATTCTCTCGTATCATGGGCGGAGCCCCAATCTGAAACCAAAACACCATCAAAACCCCACTCGCCCTTTAGAATATCATTGATGAGGGACTTATGGTGGGTAGTGTGTTGTCCACGAAACTGGTTGTAAGCTCCCATGACAGACCAAACGCCGGCTTCGGTTACCGCGGCCTTGTAAGCGGGGAGATAAATTTCGTGGAGTGCTCGATCACTTACTTCCACGTTAATGTGTCCACGCCATTGCTCCTGATTATTCAGTGCATAATGTTTCAGGCAAGCTGAGACACCGTTTTGTTGAATTCCCTTGATATATGGTACAACCATGGTTGCCGCTAAAAATGGATCTTCCCCCATATATTCAAAATTACGACCGTTCAGGGGCGTGCGATAAATATTGACACCAGGCCCCAGTAAGATGTCCTTTTTACGATAGCGGGCTTCCTCTCCGAGGGCTGTTCCATATTGGCTAGCAAGCTCAGGGTTAAATGTTGCGGCGAGAGCAGTTAAAGCTGGAAATGCTGTAATTGAATCACTCGTCCAACCAGCATGAGACCAAGAGTCCCAGGCGATTTCTGCTCTAACCCCATGAGGACCGTCTGACATCCAAATCTCAGGGATACCAAGTCGAGGAACACCTGGTGAACTGAATTTGGACTGAGCGTGGGTCATGGCAATTTTTTCATCCAAGGTTAATTGCTTCAAGATGTTATCAATTTTGGCATCCATATCATTTGCGGTAACTTGTGCTCCTATAAGAAGGACCAGAAGTACAACAACAAATCTTCTCATTTTAATTTTCTCCCTGAAGAGCTTTAGATTTATGCCTTCTTCACCATCTGCGCGACGGTTTCAATATGGGTGGTATGAGGAAACATATCTACAGGCTGGACACTGACCAGCTCATAGTCGGTCTCACAAAACAATTTCAAGTCTCTGGCCAGGGTCGAAGGATTACAGGAGACATAAACCAACTTTTGTGGCCCGACTTTAAGGATATCATCTACAACATTCTGGTGTAGGCCAGCGCGGGGTGGATCTACCACAATCACATCAGCAGGTTCAATACGGTCCACATTCTGGGAAAGGACATCTTTGAGATCTCCAAGAATGAATTCCACATTCTCAAAGCCTTGAGCCTTGGCATTTCTACGGGCATTCTTCACTGAGCTGGCAATCAATTCAAAACCATACACCTTTTTAGCCTGCTTGGCCAGAAAGAGAGCGATGGTGCCGGTTCCACAGTATAAATCATAGACAACTTCCCCACCTTTTAGATCTGTGCCTTTCAATGCTTCAGCGTACAGCACTTCTGCCTGGCGGGTGTTGGTTTGGAAAAATGAAGATGCTGAAATCTCGAATTCAGACTCACCGAGACGATCTTTAATACTACCGGGGCCATGAAGGAAAACTTCGGTTTCACCTATGGCAACATCAGATAACCTGGAGGTAATGCTATTAATTAGTGTGCTAATCTGGGGAAATTTGGACATAATGGCATTTTTGAAAATCTGCATATGTTCTTTTTCGTAGGTCTTGGTTACCAGATTAACCATGATATCATCGGTGTGTTCACCATAACGCAGCACCAGGTTACGTGCCCATCCCGCATGAGTTCTATTGTTGTAACCTTCCCAGCCATGCTCCTGTGCAAAAGCGAAGACAAAATTCATAATCTCATTCATGATAGGCTTTTGGAGATAACAGGTTTCGATATGTACGATTTTGTCAAATCGTCCAGGGATGTGCTGACCCAGGCCTAAAGGCTCGTCCTCATCATCGGGATGATTGCGCCAGGGACTTGGAGTGAATGTGAATTCCATTTTGTTGCGATAATGGAAGGCTGAGGGTGAAGGCAATGCCGTGGGCACATCAAAATCGGCAAAACCACCGACACGTTGTACCAAATCACGGACCTGACGGGTCTTTTCCTGGAGCTGATCATCATATTCCAGGTTCTGAAGACGACAGCCTCCACAGGTGCCAAAGGCAGCGCATTTAGCTTCAATTTCGTTGGGGGCTTTTTTCAGATATTCCAGGGGATAGGCTTCGGCAAAACTTTTTTTCTTTTTAACAATACGTGCCAGGACTTTCTGCCCTGGGATGGTACGTTCGACAAAGATGGCGAGTCCGTCTACCTTGGCGACACCCTTACCACCGAAGGCCAGGCTTTCAATTTCCAACTCAATACTGTCACCCTTTTTTACAACTCTCTGTTCTGCATCATTCATATCGTTTATCCCATATAGTTATTGTCGTCGCAGGATAGACTGCGAGAGGTGCTTCACCAAGTTGATTTATGAGAACTTGGATCATCAGAAACATCCGGTGGTTGAGCTTGTCGAAACCAATGGCTGGCTACTCCATAATGGACATTTCGATGAACTCAATGTCCGGGGGCGGATTAGTCTAAATGGACATCATCCACGATACCGACAATAACTGAGCGGAGGGGGGCATTGGAATCACCGACTATCTGTCGAGCGCCATTACCTTCATCCAGCATGAGGACGGTTTCCCCGACACCTGCATCAACCTGGTCGATACAGATCAGATATTTACCTGTAGGTTTTAGATAGGCATCCAGCTTGTCGACCACCATAAGGCGTTTGGCATCATAGAAATCGTGATTGATCGTTGAATGTATAGTTCCGCAAACTTTGCCCAGGATCATGATTGTCTCACGATCTGGATATCATCCACAATACCAACCACAGCATGATCCACCGGAACAAACCAGGGATCACACAGGAGAGCTGCCTCACGAGAACTCTCATAATAGATCAGTTCTCCGGGGCCACACATTCTGGTGGGATCTGCAGCCACCATGGGTTCACCTTCCGGGACCTGATGTTTGTCCAGGGGTTGCACCATGAGCATGGGCACACCCTCCAAACCATCATAGATGGTGGCTGGTGTCAAGGTTCCTATGACCTTACCCAGTAGCACTATTCAGCTCCAGCTAATTTCGACAGATCAGATTTCGAAAAATAGGTGGAGGCATTGATCTGTTTCGCCAATTCGGGATCTACATGGGGAATAATACTCTGGGACAGAATATTTTCAGGATTCTCAACTGTCTTCTCGGAAATATTGATGGCCATTTCCACATCTTCCACTTTGCCAGCATATATTGCGATGGACTTACCCCCTAGATCATCAGCCAAACGTAATTCAACCAAATCAACCTCAGCGCCCTTCATGGCAGCATCAGAACTCTGGAGGATAGCAGCCACTGTGGACACTTCCATGACGGACAAAGCTTCCGACCCGCAGGTCATTCTTTTACCTAAACATGCCTGATACACGCTTTCGTGGATATCTGGTAAAAACACTGCATCTAAAAGATGATCCTGACCTCGGCTCATGCCTTTGGCAAAAGCCATCCCCACTGAAGCGACACTGCCACCAATGAGAATGAGAAATTTACCATTATGAACCGTGCCTGATTTTAAAACTGCGATGGGAGCTTCTTTGAGCATGGCATCTGCAGTGAGAATACCAGCTGGGATACTATCGAGCTCGATGAGAGCCAGTGCGTCTTGTGGTTTCATTAGACGATCCTGAAATTATCAACCAGAACACAACGGATGGGACGGACAAAGGAGTGGGGTCCTGTGAGTCCATCACCAGTGGGACTGGCAATTGAAAAGGAAGTATAGCCTTCACCGCCATAGCCTAAACCAGCCAGGGTGGGACCATTTTTAACAAATATACTGCAACCCATCACCCGAGCCATACGGCTCAAGCTATTGATGTTTTGTGAATGGATGACAGCAGTATGACGGAAATTGTGTTCAGCTGCTTTGGCCAGGTCAATGGCCTGGTCCACATTGGGGACTCTTGCTAATGGCAGCACAGGCATAAGCTGTTCGGTCCAGATCAAGGGATGACCTACAGATACAGGCATGATGGCGATACGAATATCATCGGCGACTTGCATGCCAATCTTGGAAAGAATGTATTGAATATCTTTGCCAATCATCTCTTTGTTCATGACACCAGGTTTGCGCATGCCATGGGTCTTCTCGAAAATCACTTTTTCCAGCTGATTGACTTCATGAGACTTGAGCACAACAGCACCATGACGGGGAAAGGCGGCTAACAGTTGATCCGCTACGGACTCAACAACGAAAACTTCCTTCTCCAGGACACAGATGATGCCATTATCCGTACCGGCACCACGGACTATATCCCGGGCAGCCTGTTCAATATTGGCCGTTTCATCTACGACCACGGGAGGATTACCAGGACCGGCGCAGAGAGCTCGTTTACCGCTGGACATGGCGGCTTTAACCACCGCTTCACCACCAGTTACAACCAATAGATCCACACCTTTGTGATGCATGAGTTCATTGGCACTCTTTATAGTCGGCGAAGCTACTGTGGTCACCAGGTTTGGTGGCCCACCTGCTTCAATGATGGCCTCATTGAGGAGTTCTACATTGAGAATACTGGTTTCTTTGGCCATGGGGTGAACATTGAATACTACACCATTTCCCGCAGCCAGCATACCAATGGTATTACAAATAATTGTGGATGTAGGATTGGTACTGGGGGTGATTGAGCCAATGACGCCGTAAGGTGCCCATTCCGTCAAAGTCAGACCTCTATCACCGGACAAAGCCTTTGGTGTCAAGGCTTCAGGTCCCTCTGTTTTTTCAGTGACCAGCTGGTTTTTGAGTACCTTGTCCTCAAAACGACCCATACCCGTCTCGGCATGTGCTTGTCGAGCTAGCTCTTCACCATGGATCCGCATTTTGGCGCGGATACTATCAATAATAGTGACTCTTTGCTCCAGGGTCAGCTTGTTCAAGGCTTCATAAGCCACACGAGTGGCCTTTACGGCGGCATCCACTGTGGCAAAGACACCGTAGTGGGCCTGGCCGGTCTGGCCTAGGTCTGGCACCACAGGTGCTTGTATGGGTTCCGCACCCTGACTCGGGTTCAGAAGCGAGGCCACCTTGGTTGCTATGAGGTCAACTTGGCTATCTGTCAATTTTGACATGTCCTACCTCCGATACCTACATTTTCGTCGTACTTCGAGAGCCTCAGCATGACGAAAATTATTTGACTTGTCTCCCTGAGGTCCTCGAAGGGTTTTCAGACAAGTCATAAGCGGGCAATTAGTCATCCCGTCCCTTTTTGTACTTGAGCTTGCCATCAATCTCCCAATTATCAACGATGGCCATAACCACTGCATCGCAGGGTCGGTTCTCGGTAACTTTGGTCTGACGGGCTGAGCTTCCACTGGCATATAGAACCATTTCTCCGGCTCCAGCGCCCATGGCATCTGCTGCAATGACAAATCCGCCCTTAGCTTTACCCTCTATATCGACCTGTTGCAGGGTCAGAAATTTGAGTCCATCCATACTAGGCTCTTTCTGACTGGCCACAACGGTCCCAACAACTTTTGCCAGGATCATAGGGTCACCCCTGACTTAGGATCTTTTGGCCAGTTCGGCTTTACCTTCTTTGTTACGACCGAGAGGTAAAACTGCATCCACATTTGGATGAGGGCGGGCAATGATATGAACGGCAACGATCTCACCCACTCGGGCAGCACCGGCACGGCCAGCATCACAAGCTGCTTTTACAGCAGCAACATCACCACGGATCACAACGGTTACATAACCGCCACCTGTTTTTTCATACTCTACCAATTCAACCTTGGCAGCTTTGACCATAGCATCAGCTGCTTCAACTGCTGCGGGGTATCCTCTGGTTTCTAACATTCCTAGAGCTTCAGACATTTTATTGCCTCCTGTTTGTTATTTCTTTGCGTTAATTTTTTCATCATTTATTGTGCGTTCACATGCTCTTTTTAGACTTAGGTCTTCGCGAGTGATTGGAAAGAGCGCGGCGATCCCGAGACCGAGATTGCTTCGTCACTTTGCTCCTCGCAAAGACATTTCAAAAAGCATGCGTTTAATCTTTATTTCTTCTTGGCTTCTGGATCACGACCTTCAACCCCTTCAAGGGCATGCTCTGCAGCCTGCCAGGCTACATCTATATCTTTTTCGTCTCCACCTAAATATACACGACCAAAACTTCCTGTAGCCCGCACTTCCAGAATATTGATATCGGCGGCCTTTTCGGCTTCATTGGCGGCCAGGGCTGCATAGGCTGCTGGCACACATTCCATGACATACATGGATTCACCAGGGATAATCATGTTGCCATGGCGCATACGATTAATCAATTGGGTTTGGTGATCATCAATGTTGCGAATGATTTGGCTTGAGACCACCCGGGGTTTCCAGCGATCTGACTCTTTCAACTCAAGGGCATCAAGGATGGCTGAGCCAGCTTGACGGACATCGGCCTGAGAAAATGAATGGATTTCAAGTAAACCATATAGCCTTTCCACAATTTGTAGTCCTGGTGTCACATTGGTTGACTTCAGCGCAATATCAGTAATCCTGTTGATCTCTATTCCTGGTGAAATCTCAACATACAGCGATGCCATGCCGGTGAGTGGTAAGAAGCCTCTGGCTATGGTGCAAAAGAAGGCCGCGTGCTGGGGTTGCAAGTTATCTAGAAAGACATATGATCTTAAATCTACACTCATTTAATATTCCTTTTAATTGGACAATGGCTTTCAACATCATGACCAATTGAAGAATCGTCTTGCTGAGCTTGTCGAAGTATGGCGATTCTTTGTTTTCGGTTTGTCTCAGACCCTTCGAGAGCCTCAGGGAGACAAACCTTATTTTTCAAATATAAAAACATATTCAATTAGCTGGACATGGTGATGGTACGGGCTTTTTTAACAATTGCAATTCCAGCACTGGCACCAATTCTGGTTGCTCCAGCCTTGATCATATCCTGAGCATCTTCAAAAGATCTGATTCCACCTGCAGCTTTGACACCGATGCCCGTATTGGCTACGGTTCTAGCCATGAGTTCAACATCAGCTGCAGTAGCTCCATGGGGTCCAAAACCAGTTGAAGTCTTGACAAAATCTGCGCGGGCTTTTTTAGCAAGCGTACAGGCGCGGACTTTCTCATCATCATTTAACAATGCTGCTTCAATGATCACCTTAGAAATAGCGCCACCGTCTTCACAGGCCTCACAGACCATGCGGATATCGCGGTAAACCAATTCATCGTTGCCACTCTTCAGGGCACCCACATTGATAACCATATCGATTTCCTCGGCACCATCACGGATAGCCCGACGAGTTTCCATGGCCTTGATGGTAGGATGATGGGCTCCTGAGGGGAATCCAACTACTGTACATACCTTGACACTAGAGTTTGCTAATTCTTTGGCTGCCAGAGGGACATAGCTGGGACTGATACACACTGTGGCGAACTGAAACTCATCAGCCTCAGCACACAGGGTCTTGATATCATCTTCTGTGGCATCTGGTTTGAGGACGGTATGATCAATACACTTGGCCACATCCTCAGGAACTGATGCTGCTCCTGTGGCATCGTGAAGCCCCAGACGCTCCACACCAAAGTCCATGAATTTACGATACGTATCAGGTTGCTTCTCGGCACAGACCCCACAGCGACAGACCATGTCTGTGTCCTGATGGTCGTGACTGCTGGTGATCTGTGGATTGGCGGTCACATTTCCCGCTGAGGCCTGGACAATCTGACCTACTCGCTCGGCGATTTTCAGAATATCAGCATCACTTAGTGACCCCAAATCCTGATCTTTTATGGTTGTTTCCATTTTCTCAGATTCTTCCTTTGTCGTTTGTAGATCATCGATCATACCAACGCGTTTTAAATGACGATCCTCGGTACATTCCGTGGTTATAAATTTTTTGACGATTTGTTGGGCCAATGACGAGCCAATTAACCCCGACCCAAGAGTCAGAACGTTGGCATCATTGTGCTCACGGGCATTATTGGCACTGGAGAGGTCATAGCACAGGGCGGCTCGAACACCGGCAATTTTATTGGCTGCCATGGATGATCCAATCCCGGCACCATCTACAATTACTCCAAAGCGGGTAGCGCCTGAGGCGACCTGGCGGGCGACTTTTGCGGCAAACACCGGATAGTCAACAGCATCTGTGGAATCAGTTCCACAATCAATGGTCTTGTACCCCTCTTTTTTCAGAAATTTTTTGATGGCTTCCTTGAGAGGATAGCCCCCATGATCTGCGCCTAAGGCTATGGTAATACTCATATTAATCCTCACCTAATAGTGTGACAGCTACATCTTCGTCTGTAATGAGGCTGTGAAAATAGCCTCCAGCCAGTCCTGCCTTGACCGCCATGGCCTTTTCAGCACCGCCGGCAACAGCGATGGAGTTAGGCTTGGCCTGGAGTTCATTCAACTCGATACCAATGGTACGATCATCCAATTCTGGCGAACAGATACTGCCGTCAGCCTTGATGAGACGTGAACAGATATCGGCAACGGCACCCTGATCAATCAGCTCTTGAACCTCAGCTTCTTCAAAATAGTCAGCCTGGACCAGCACCGATTTTGATCCAAATGCTCCGATGGTAAAGGCGGCGATGTCTGCTTCCCTAGCCAGTTTCAAGGTTTTGGCAATGTGGCGATCAGAGGTAATGGCCTGTTTTAGTTCAGGTGTATCCACGATGGCCGGTAATGGTAATAAATAGGGTATGGCAAGGTAGTTATCACCCATACGTCTGGCGATTTCGCTGGCGTGGGTATCTAACTCTGCTTTGGAAACACCACCGTTGAGCTGGACCACTGTCATATTGTCAATAGAGCGTGGTTTGAGATGTTCTGTAGCAGCCTGGAGGGTTGAGCCCCAGGACACGCCCAGCGTGGTATTCTCAATTAACATTGTATCTAAAAGATTTATAAGGGCAGAACCGAGTCTGGATTTAATGACAGACTCATTCGGGTCAGAGGGGACCACCACAACATGTTTGAGAGAATACTGCTCTCGGAGGGCTGACTCAAGTCGGGTTCCGGAGGCACTAGGATCCACAATCTGGATCTTCACGATTCCATTGTCCCTAGCCTCTTGAAGCAAACGAGATACACCAGGACGTGAGACCTCCAGCTTGGTGGCAATCTGAGCCTGGTTGAGATTGTGCTCGTAGTAGAGACGGGCAGCCTCCAGGACAAGCAGGTTTCTATCTACAGCTACTGGACTCATATCGTCCTGAACATATGTTCACTGAGGTATAACATGTGTTCAAGTTATGTGCTTGTCTTTGCCATGTCAAGGGGTAATCCACCCAAGATCACTAGCTATTACTGAGGGTGCTTGTCATCCTAAAACTTAAGTTTCTTCTTTTTTAGCTTTGGTTTTTTCGGGGCTTTGACCTTTGCTTTGGGCAGAGGAAGATCGCCCTTCGTGGTGATGGGAACGTCAAATTTGAGTGGCTTTACTTTTATTTTAAATGTTATATCCATCTGAAATGGAATGCTTTTCTTGCCCTTGGCGATTGTCTTAGCCAACATGCCGGCCGACTCAAAGGCATCCAGATAATTTATTTCAAGGGGCAACTTAAATTCTTGCTTCGTCTTGGCAGGAATGGTGAAGGTTACATCTTTTCCTTTAGCCGCAGACTTGCCTTTTAATAAAAGTTCATAATCCGCCTTGATGTGATCAACACCAAAAGAGTTGGGGTTGTCAACGATATACACAAACTCAACTTTGGCCTTCTTGGACTTGATAGACTTAACATCCATTCTATCGTAAACCACCGTAGGCTTCTTTGGGGCGGAAAGCTTTAATTTAGGAAGCTGTGCGTATCCAACCTGAAGAGAGAACACAATCAGCCCAACTATCACTTTAAAAAACACCTTATTCATAAAAAACCCTTCTTATATGTATATTTCCTTACTCCTGGCTTTGTCCTTGCGAATGACCCGGAGCTTCTTTTAGCCCTGTGCTTAACACCAGTGCGATGAACATGAATCCTATAAGCACACTAAGCGGACCCGACATGGATCCCGTGACGGGATTCTTGAAAATATCCATGGCCAAGATAAAAATGATCCCTGAGATTTGACCTACCAGAAGCATCAAGCCATTTGATGTCCCCTCTGGGGCTGGATAGGTGATTTCTGCGCCATATTGAAATCCCAGAGGGCCGGCACTAAGTAGAAAAAAGCCAAAGACAAAGGCAGAAAGCAGCAATAGCCAGTATCCCTGTGCAAAAGTTATCCCCATCAATCCCAGGATAGATCCGCCCACAATAGCTCTCAAAAAGGGCGTCCGCTTGCCAGACCTGTCAGAGAGTATCGGCATGATGATGGCCCCCAAAATGCCTCCGAAAATCATGAGGCCACCAATGTTTCCAGCCTGAATAACTGAGAAGCCTCGAGGTCTGACGATATCCTCTACCCAGGTCGTCACCGCATTAAAAACACCCAGGCCAACAAAGAACAGAATGAGCAGGTAAATGAAATTTCGGCGCTGTAATGCTTCCTTGAGTCCATCATAGACCAGAGATCGCTCTTCGTCTTCTGGTGCGCAAGGAGGTGTAGGTGGTCGATCTTTGGCAAAAACAAAAAAGAGTATGGCTACCAAAGGCGAGGCAATACCATAAATCAACAGCATACCTGTAATCTCGAAATGAATACTAAGGGAGGGTGTCAGTACCAATCCGACGGTAATACCAACGTACATAGCCAGAGATCCCATGCCTGCCGCCATGGCACGCATACCTACAGGAAACCAACGCGCAGCCACACTGGTCATGGCATTCAGGATAAAGGGCTGACCCACTGCGATTCCCACCTGAGCAATTAAAACCAAGCTATAATCATCTGCTACGAGTCCCCGCATGAGACCAAAGATGCCCGTCAGGGCCGCACCGATACCTACCGAAAGTCGAATACCATAAGTATCTATAATCCAGGAGGCCGGCACGGACACAACGATATAGACCAACATAAACATAAGAGACAATAGTCCAATTTGTAGATCTGAGACATGATAGAAAGCAGCCGCTGGACCCGTGATTGCAGCAAAAGTAATCCAACTCACCTGATTCATAAAGATGACCAGCATAAATACTGAAAGCACCACCCAGCGATATCCGTACACCCTGAATTGATTCTGCTCCATGTATGACATTCTCCTGTGAATATTCATTGTGATCCCGATTTAATAATTCCGGGATCGGTCGTTCGCTATATTAGAAATACATGTTCTCTGAAGTTGGCTAAGATGTCTTTGAGGGTATTCTTTGTCAAGCAAAAGCTGCCACTGTTAATGGCTATTCAGTTTTCTCAGGACTAAAAATTGATTTCAGAGTGTTTCCTGCAAGTATCCCAATGCCATGACCGGCACCAAAACAACCAATGTACAAAACAAGAAGCGCCACTGTCAAAAAGGATTTGACAGCAAAGATGTTGAAAGCTGCAATGCCCAAACCCGCACCCTTTAATCCTTGTGAGAAGTAGGTGTGCTTCCAGGCATCAAACCAGCCTGCCGTCTTGAAGAGACTTAACAAAAAGCCTGCAAAAAAGAAGGTCAACAACAAGGTCTTCATCACCTGATTTGAGTGCGCCTTGTGGGCTGGTGTGGCACCATCGAAAAAGCCACGGACAGACTCTGCCAACACATGATCAGAAAAACCCCAGGCTGCCCAGGCACTTACACAAAGCAATATGACTTGTTTTATATTCATGGTTTAGCTTTACAGTTAAGTTTTATAAATAACAGCATTAAACTAAACCTGAGTTACACTTTAAACTGTATCATATCGATACATGCTTGAAGGGCTGAATATAGACCCGGCAAAATCTGGGATTGCACTATTTAAGGAGAATCATTTTCCGTGAGAGTTTTATGTCCCCGGCGTTCAGAGTGTAGACATATATGCCACTGGGTAAACTGGTGGCATCCCAACTAAAGGTGTGACTACCTGCCGACATCTTCTCGTTCAGGATGTTGGCGACATGGCTACCATCAAGCTTGAGTACATCTATGCGAACCTGGCCGGTAGATGGTAAACCAAACTGAATTGATGTGGATGCATTGAATGGGTTGGGATAGTTCTGTGCGAGCTCAAACTGATCAGGTATCTGCACCTCTTCATCATCCGTCCCCACCAGGGGCATCAGGGTGAAATCAATCTGGTGTGTGATGTTTGGCCAACCTTGAAAGAGAGTATCAGTCTCCTGGTAATCTGCTTCTGATACAGACAGGTAAAGACTTCGCGCCTTCCTTTCTACAGTATAGAAGCCGGACGCATCCGTAGTCACGTATACTGAGTCCACTTCATGGGTGGTCCTGGCATGTCGAACATCGACCCCCTCTACAGGATTTCCATCCCCATCATAGACATAACCTTCAATGGTGCACATGGCTCCATCGGTATCATTTTCACTACCCAGGGTGGGTGAACCATCCAGATACCAATAGTGATACAAATCGTAATCCAGACAAATGCTATAACCCTCTGGTGGACTGGGAGCCTCAGAATTTTCAACATCACCATAGCGCACCTCATCCATCCATTGATCTGAACCATTAAAAAGAGTGATTGTTTCGCCTGATGCTGGAAGAGACAAGGGTGTTTGAAGGTGACCCTCTCCGAGGGGAATAAAGATTCCTTCACTCATCGCAATACCTGGAATCATTAATGCCGTATCGTTTGATGTTGTGAGATACCAACCGTCCATGGTGGAATCTTCTGACCACATAACGAATAGTTCCAGGGACCAACCCATGCGGGTTTCACTATCAAGCTGAAGTTCAGAGAAATATTTTAAAGTGATTGGGTTGCTTAGTCCAACT